>WNGI01003348.1_pt1 | contig 16839 bp, 20 predicted proteins | sample 5400621 | NCBI WGS metagenome assembly WNGI01 (sample SAMN13153374, study PRJNA577476) | soil metagenome | isolation source: 20 cm soil or saprolite under Garry oak tree replicate 1 | place: USA:California | collected 2016-06-15 | reverse complement strand
AGGAGCGCACCGGTGTGCCCCCCGCCCGGGTGGCGGAAGTCGTCGAGCAGGGCCTGACCAGCTCCCGCCCACGGGCCCGCTACCTGGTCGGCCGCGACGCAAGGGTGATGGCAGCGATCGCTCGCCTCCTGCCCGATTCTGCTCGTGACTTCCTGGTGCGGATGGCGACCAAACCGTGAGCTGGTCCGGGACGAACCACGGAGCATCCTGAGGCCCGCCCGAGGCCAGGGTTCTCGTTCTAGTAGGTCTGACTTCCGCAGAGCGCCCATACGTCGGTGGCGGTACCGCTCAAGGACTGTCCGCCGGTGTGCGATGCCGCAGTCCACGACCCGGCGCTTCCGGAGGTGACCGGGTTGCCGCTCGAGTCGCTGGGAAAGTCCCCGGTGAGGTGATCGCCCTGCGAGGCAGGCTTGCCGAAGCCGTTGCTGATGAAGGCGCCTCCGCCCACCAGCACCGTGTTGGCCGGGCACGACACCGTGGCTGCCGCACCCGAGCTGGCCGCCACCGGCCCGGAGACCTCGGCGTTCTTGACGGTGATCGTCGGGTTCGTGGCGTTGGTGCTGCAGATGGCGAAGGCGTACGTCGTGTTGGTGCCGGCTGCCCCGCCGTTCAGGCCGACTGCGGTCCATGAGCTGGGGTTGGTGCCCGAGGTGACGGGCGTGCCGGTCGAGTTGCTCGGAAAGCTGCCGATGATCTTGAGGCCGCCGGCGGTCCCCGGAGTAGTCCTCGCTCCCCCGCTCAGCAGGCGATCGCCTGCCGGGCAGGTGGCCGTCGCAGTGGCGATCGTGTCGGCGCTGTTCGGGCCCGACGTGCTCGGCGCCTCGACCAACGTCGCGGAGGGCCCGGACGAGATGCAGATGCCGTAGCCCCAGGTCTCGGCGTTGCTGGGAGCGGCTCCGCCGACGCCGCCGGCGCCGATCCAATAGGTGGGACTGGTGTCGCCGTTGGCGGATTGTCCGCTCCCGTTGGTGCTGGGAACGGTCCCGTCCAGCTTCAGGCCGTTCGGCATGGTGCCCGAGGTCACGTCCACGCGGGCACCGCCGCCCGAGACGAGCTTGCTACTGCAGTTGGCCACGGAGGTGACTTCGGTGTTGGCGGTGTTCGGACCGGTGCTGCTCGTGCTCGCAACCGTCGTCGACAACGTCGTCGTGGCCCACGACGTCGCTGGCATGACCGCGATGCCAGAGAGCGCCACGGCGCAGGCCAACCCGATCTTCACGGTCCTTCTCTTCTTCATCTTGCCTCCCTCCTACTAGGTTTGTGACAGGATAATAGCTAAATATCAGATAGTTATCAAGCCTCGGGCGGACTGTCGATGCAGCCGCTAGCCGAGCGGCAACACTCAAGAGCCAGCCCTGGGACGCCCCAGCCCTGGGAGGCTCTTGAAGATTCCATCGTTGGAGACGAGGGGATCCAAGGCGCAAGGGAAGTGCCAGCCAACGGCCGTGGCAGTCACGGCTAATGCGCGGCCCAGGAGCCGCCTGGCGCTTCCTTGCAAACCCAGACTGCTGATAACAACTGCTGATAACAAGCCAGGCGGCACGAATCATGGCATCATTAGATGCGTCTGATGGTGTTCTGAGGAGGTCGTAGAGGATGCGGACGACGCTTGCCCTCGACGACGAGCTGCTCGCGGAGGCACAGCGCCTCACCGGGACTACCGAGAAGAGCGCCCTGGTCCGTGAAGCCCTACGGGCCCTCATTCAGCGGGAGAGCGCCCGCCGGCTGGCCAGACTCGGCGGGACTGAACCCGCGCTCACCGAGATCCCGAGGCGTCGCGGCGAAGCTTCGTGATCCTGGTGGACACGTCCATCTGGGTTGACCACCTTCGGACGGGTCACTCGACCCTGGTGCGGATGCTGGAGGACGGAGTTGTCCTCGGTCACCCCTGGATCGTCGGCGAACTCGCCCTCTGCCACCTCTCCCAACGCCACGAAGTCATCCGGCTGCTGGGAAACCTGCCACAGGCGACGGTGGCCACAGACGAAGAGATCATGACGCTCATCGACCGCCATCGGCTGTACGGGGTTGGTATCGGCTACGTCGATGCGCAGGTGCTCGCAGCGACGCAACTCACCGCCGACGCCGCACTGTGGACCGGCGACCGACGTCTAGCCGTTGCCGCTTCACGCCTCGGCTGTGCAACCAACCTGGACGTCGGCACCCCCGACCTGCCCTAAAACGGCGGTGGGCGGCTCTCCCTTCGCTCAACAACCGCTGGTAGCTGGAGGCCCTAAGTGCTCCCTCCCGTAATTACGATGACGTTCGAACGCACCTGCATCCCCGTACTTCCGGTCAGGAGCTCTAAGGCTGTGGAGCGACGAACACGAGCAGAGAGACGAAGGGATGACCGTAGCCGACGAGGTGGTGTTGCGGGTGCATGCGGCCCGAACTCAGCACTCGGTCTGCTCCCGGTCGACGAAAAGCAGGGGGCAGCCGGAATGCGTCGGCAGGCATCAATGAGCGACCCGGGACCCTCCGATCACGGCTCCTGGACCGTCTGAGGGCTGCCCCGCAGCCCCACCGTGCAGTCGTACGCGGTCGCCGGACCTTCCCACCACTGTCGGATCGCAGCCCGGCCCCGGCGGGACTCATCCTCATCGATGACCTCGGCATCCTCGGTGAAGCACGCGACGATCCCGTCGGCCTCCCGGACCGCGGACCCGGCCAGGCGGAGGGTGGTGGTGATGTCGGGGAACGACTTCGTCACGGGGCCGTTCCGATCGGTAATCGGTGAGGCCGCCAACGCGCGCTCCGCCCTCCGGGCCGTAACTCGGAGCGAGCCGGCCTTCCGCACGTTCTTGTACCAGTTGCTCCCGGACCCTGCGACCGGGAGCAGGTAGAGCCTGTCGTCCTGGCGGACGAACCAGACGGGCAGGGTGATCTCGGCCCCGGTCGTGCGACCCACGGTAGTGATGTGGATCTCGCGCGTGTTGTCCAGGGCCTCGGCGAACTCTCTATCGACCATGGCTTCCTCCACCCTCGGGTCTTCCCTCGCTCGCGGCGACTCGCGGCGACTTGATCATGGAGTCTCCCCCAGGGAAAGAGTCAAGCGCCACCCGGACTAAAGGTCATCCGGTTGAGTTGACTCTCCCCCGGCCTCCTCCATGGTGAGGGTTGGACGGTCCCGGGGGGAGAGAGGCGGTTAGAACTGCCCCAGCCCCGGGTATACGATGCCACGGATCGCTGCTAGCAGCGATCAGGGCAGCGTCAATCCAGACCCCGTCGGCGGTGGCCCATTGTTCTCTGAGTATTGCGCCGAAACCAGCCGTTGTTGCAATGGGGGGTCGGGGTGGAGCACAAACACAACAGCGGGGGACTTTCTGGGATCCTTCGCAGCGGCGGGTCGGGCCGTCGAAACGGGCTATGGTGGTGCGTGGAGTGCCGTTCTCGCCGGCGCCGGCCAGACCAAACGCCAGCCCATGTCTCTTTCTTTTTCGCAGGGCCGGCATGCCGCCCGTGATCCGCAGGTGCCCGGGGTAGCACGTCCGCGAGCCCCGAGACCTGCCCCATCTTCCTTTCCGGGTCGGTAGGTGCATCTACGTGGACGACGCCTCTCGCCTGGAAAGGGTCCGCCGGGCGATCGCCACGACTGGGCGGGCGGACCCCGCAACCTACCCGCATCGGGTGTGCTCCGCCAGTGTCGGGCTGCTGGGTGTGAGCGGAGCTGGCCTTACCCTGATGACCAACAGCGAGCAGGGGGGTCTCTGGGCCTCCAACGAGGTCGTCAGATGGCTGGAGGACGCGCAGCTCGGCCTCGGGGAGGGCCCGGGGTTGGAGGCATTCGAGCAGGGCGTGCCTATCTTGGAGCCCAACCTGGGCGATGGGTCGTCGAGGTGGCCGCTCTTTCGCTCCGGGGCACTCGATCTCGGAGTGGCCGCTGTATTCGCATTTCCTCTGCAAGTGGGCGTCATCCGCCTCGGTGCCCTCAACCTCTATCGCGACCGACCCGGACTCCCTACCAATGAAGAGTTGTCGGACACCCTGGTCCTGACAGACGTCGCCACCCAGGGCATCCTCGACCTCCAGGCCCAGGGGTCGATCTACTGGCGACTCTTTGACCCCCATGGTGAACGGGCTCAAGTGCACAAGGCCACAGGGATCATCGCGGCCCAGATCAGCTCCGACATGGCCACGGCCCTGGCCTGCATGCGGAGCTATGCGTTCGGCAGCGGACGCAGCATCTACGACGTGGCCGATGACGTGATCGCTCACCGCCTCCGCTTAAACCGTCACATGTTGAAGTAGGTCATCGCACCGAACTTCCGACGAGCGCGACGCGGCGTTGACGTGCGCGTTCTGGTGAACGGCCAAGAGATCGACAAGGAGGTCGTACGCCAGGCCAGCCATCCCTCCTACGGACGTCTGTTGGAGGCGGGTGTCCGTCTATTCGGGTACGACCGGACGATGCTCCATGCCAGGGTTCTGATCGAGGTTGGCCACAGTTGGATCGAGTACCAGCTCGTTGACCCCGGCAGACTCGAATGCCTTGATCCGATCCCCCAGGACCTCCGGGCTGCGGGCTGCTCCCTATGCGATCGCCTCGGCCCAATGCCCGAGGTCTGGGTCGGGGGCGGCCTCTTCTCCGGGGCAGTGCTCCGACGGACGTCCCGATACCGACACGTTCCACCGCCAGCGCGAGCAGGTCCCTTCCCGGTCCATCAATATTGGTTCCGAGGAGTCACCGCATTCCCGCACGTCGGTAACCGGAAGGAGGACACGGATGAGCCAAGAACCTCGTGATCAGGCCCTACCAGCGCCCACGCCTCCAGCCCGAGCCGCGGCGGTTCCTCCTGTTCCTCCGCAGCCCCCGGCACTGCCGCCCGCTGAGCGCGTTCGTGCGGCCTGGCAGCGTCGCTCCGAGACCGACTACATCTTTGACTACTGGTCCGCTCTGGGCTGGACCGTTCTCACATTGGGGATCTACGGCCTCTACGTCCTGTACCAACTCGTGCGGCGCATGCGCGAGCACAACATTCGCCGATTGGAGCTGTTCGATGCGTCAATCGCCGTTGCCTGGAAGGAGGCCGGACGTCGAGGTGTCCAGGAAGAGCTCCGCCCCTCGTTCGAGCGAGCCGCAGGACACATGGCCCTGCTGCGGCAGATGACCCAGGACTTTCGCGAGCCCGTGATCTGGCTTGCCCTCGCCGTCGTAGCCCGCGGCATCATCGAGATCGTCGCCTTCGTGTTGCTCGACCAGGACCTCGTCACGCACGACCGTGCCGAAGTCGGCGTTGAATACGAGATCTCCGTCGTCTACGCGGCGCTCGGACAGCAGGTGCCGTCGCCCGACCAAAGCCGGGTGAAGGCTCCGGACAACTACGTCGGGCGCATCCTGGCGACGATCTTCTCATTCGGCATCTACTTGTTCTGGTGGTACTACAACCAGATGGACCAACCCAATGCACACTTCCGGGGCAACTGGCCAGCGGAGGACGCGCTCGTCCGTGCCGTCGAGGCCCTGGCATAGCTTGTCTCCCCCCCGGCCGTCGACGGCCGGCGGATCCACGAGCCTCCCTCGTAGATGCTCGGCGGTGGCCGCCGTGGCCGTTGCCGTCTGCGTTCTGGGGGCAGCCGGCTGCGCGGGTCCCTTGCTCCGGACCCTTCGGGGCTCGGGACCCGTGGTGAGCGAGCACCCTTCCCTCCCCAGCTTTGATCAGATTCACGCCAGCACCAGCTTTCAGGTCCACGTGTCCCCCGGCCAGGACACATCGGTGACGCTGCGCTTCAACGAGAATCTCCGCAAGAACCTGGACGTCTCGGTCTCCGGCGGGGAGCTTCGTCTCGGGCTACGGCCGCATTTCTCCCTGGCCAGCGCCACACTCGAGGCGGACATCACCCTGCCGCGCCTCTCTCGCCTCGAGCTGGACGGCGCATCGCATGCTCAACTCGAGGCCGGGGTCGAGACCGGCGGCATCGTCATCAGCGCGAGCGGTGCATCGCAGGTGAACGGCACCCTCCGAAGCAATCAGGCAACGCTCGATCTGTCAGGAGCTTCCGTGGTCGACCTCATCGGCAACGCGACAAACCTTACGGCCCACGCCTCAGGAGCCTCCAAGGCAAACCTTCCGGACCTGGCCGTCCAGATGCTCTCCGTTCACCTCTCAGGGGCAAGCTCGGCCGAGGTCGTCGTCTCAGGCACGATCTCGGCAGACGTCTCCGGCGCCTCTCGCCTGCAGTACGCGGGGAACCCGACCTTCACGCAGCGGTCGGAGACAGGAGCCTCGACGATAGAACCTCTCTAGCGGCGGGCACGCCCCCTATCTCACGCCGGTGACGGAGATGCCCACCTTTCTTCCCGGCGCGTTCGTAGCCTTCGAGCAGCCCCCGAACTCCTTTCCGCTTTTCGATCAAACGCCTCACGAAGGGCCGCCGATCCGTTGGCATTTTTACGGGGGACGCAGCCATTCAAGTGCTCGGCCCGGTGACCTGCGGCCCGGTTACTCGGACCATCCGAGGCATCAAGTCCGGAGTCGAGGCCGGGCAACCACAGGGGCATCGGGCGTCATCGGCTCTCCCTCGAAAGCGAGCCCGGAGAAGGGCCGGCTGGTGCTCGATGCCTTGGTCGAAATCTTCGACGAGCCGCTGAAATTGCTACGTTCCGACGACCCCTCCCAAGGCACGCTTACAGAGGGCTGAAACCGGGATCCGGCCATCGAGGGGACACTACTTGTGAACCGCCGTGGGCATCATCCGTCCTCACCCCGGAGCTGACGAAGCGAGCTTCTCGTGTCGGACTGCATCCACTCCTCGGCGAGCCGCCCGGTCTCGTCGTATCGGAAGATGTTGATGAGCTCGAACACGACGCGATCGCCGGTCGGCGGGAGGGCGCCCACGGGTGACTGCGTGAACTCGCGGACGAACCTGCCGGCGATCGACGTCTGGCATGCCACGAAGTTCCCGTCGACGACGATGTGGTCGCGGGTCACCGTGAGGTCGTCGAAGGCGGCGCGGAGCGAGGCGAAGTAGCTCTTGAGCCGTTCATACCGGAGGTCGCCGTTGGGTCCGTGGAAGACGATCTCGGGCGAGAAGTAATGGTCGAGTGCTTCATCGTCCTCGGTGGCGATCCCGTGCTCGCCGATGCGAATCAGTCCGGCGACGAGTTCCTCGCGAGTGAGTTGAAGGTCTGCCACTTGGATCTCCTTCCGGCTGCTGCCATAGACGAGCATGCCCCCACTCAGGCATTCCCACCGGCGATGGATCGGCAGAGCAGATATGCCTGCCATCGGCGCGTCCCCAACCGCAGCTGCTGTGCTGGTGCCGCGAGCAATGGCCCAACTCCTCACCGATCATCCAGGGATCACCATGGACTTCGAGGAAACAGGCTCGCCCGTGCCCATGCGGCGACTCGCCGCCCAACGCCTTCACGCCGCCGTGATCAGCGTCGGCCACGGCCATCCGCTCTCGAGATGGTGGCCGCCGATTTCGGTATCGCACTCCTCCCCGGCGTCGCGACCGCGTCCGTCCCGAGAGGGGTCCCCGCTCTCACCGTCGCCGACCGAGCCTGGCCCGGCCGGGCCACCGTCGTCGTCACGCGACGCGACCGCCCAGCCGCTCTCACCGCACTGGTCGCCGCGTTACGGGATCAGGCAGCCCACCTTGGCCATCCTGACGCAATCGAGCCGTTCGGCGCTGCAGGGATGACCACGTTCACCTCAAGGCGTTAGCCCGCGATGGGCCAGGTTGCCGCGTGATAGTCAGAGAATCTGTCCAACGAACCCGGGCCGCAATACACGCATGAAAAACGGAGGATGTAGGCATGACCAAGACGCTGATTACGGGAGCGAACCACGGTTTGGGATATCACACCGCCCAACGCCTGATGGCCGTGGGCCACGAGGTATGGGTGAGCGCTCGTGACCCAAAGTCCGGGACCGAGGCAGCACGGACGCTCGGTGCCCGTTTCGTGCACCTCGACGTCACGGACGAAGCCTCAGTTGCGGCTGCTGTCCAGGTAGTGGCGGCTCGAGGGGCCTTGGATGTCCTTATCAACAACGCCGGGATATCAGATCGGACGCCGGTGGTCGAGACGACTGCCTCCGACGTCCAACGATTGCTCGACACCAATGTGCTCGGCCCCGTACGAGTCCTTCACGCCTTCACCCGTCTGCTCGACGCTTCCTCCTCCCCGGTCGTGGTCAACGTATCCAGTTCAGTAGGGTCGCTGGCGTACGCCAGCGACCCGCAGGGTCCGTACGCGGAGCTGAACCTGCTTGCCTACCCTGCCTCAAAGGCTGCCTTGAATATGCTCACGATCCAGTGGGCCAGAGCCCACCCACGCTGGCGGGTGAACTCCGCCGATCCCGGTTTCACGGCCACCAACCTCAATCAGTACAGGGGCACTCAGACACTCGAGGAAGGAACGGACGCCATCGTCCGATTGGCAACCGTCGGACCGGACGGTCCGACCGGGACCTTCTCAGATCGACAGGGCATCGTGCCATGGTGACTTCGAGTCTGGTGCCGCGTACGGCCCCCGGATTCCGAAGAACCTGCCGACCGTACCAACGAGAAGATCGTAATCTACACTCTCATGAAATGCAGTAAATAATAAACAAGAAAGGCAGGCCAAAATAGAGCCTTAACAATGGCGAGTATGACAAGCCACAACGTGCCAGAATGAAAATGGAGATAATAGAAGAGTGTGCCCACAAAGCCGAGAAACCATATACCACCACCACTACTACGCTTGGCAATATGTTTAGATGTCATGGCCTTTTTGCGCGGAAAAGTGTTGGAATCCTATTGGACTTTTGATCTTTAGTATTGTACCGGAATTTGGTTCCAACGTTCTCCGGTTATAAGTAGCGCAACAGACAAAAATTTCAGATAGGGTTCGAAGGCAGTCCGTCAGGAGCGAGTAGAGCTCTCGGCGACCGTCGCACCTTGTGCTCGAAACAGGTTCCTCACACGGGCGTCCAACGCGTGGATCGGCACGAACCTGACCTTCGACCTCAAGCACGCTGACGGCGAGACGGTGCTGCTGTTCACGCATGCCGACTGGCGCGAACCGGTCGAGTTCATGTCCCACTGCAGCACGGAGTGGGCGGTTTACCTCCTCGGGCTCAAAGCAAGCCTCGAGGGCGCCAAGGGCAACCCGTGGCCCGACAAGGCGAACATCTGCAGCTGGGGATGACCCCGTCGAGGGAGGGAGCACCCCGGGGCGTGCCGTTCTGGGAGGACGCGCTCGGGGTCCTCGAACGACACGTCCAACTCGATTGCGACCCGTCATCAGGCACTGAGTCCCTGGGGGGCGTCCCTCCTGAGCCAGATCCACCCGGCGCTGAGGATGAGTAAGCCAAAGGCGATTGGCCCGTGGGGCATGGTGTGGCTCACCTGGAGCTCCCAGCCGAAGGCCACCAGGAGGATCAGCGCCGGCCAGGGCGCGCGCCTGGAGACGAACAGCGCCACGGCCGCGAGCGCGGCGGCGGCGAAGACCGCCCACGAGCCCAGCAGGCTGACGAACGATCCCACACCGCCGACCCAGTGGTCGGTCCACGTCGCGTTGAGGACCTGCTGCACACCAAGCATCTGGGTCGGGGTCAAATGGCCCGAGGCGGAGAGCTGCTTGGTGATCAGGATGCTCCGGGCCAGCCCCGCGCCTCCGATGGAGTCCAGGGCCGTGTAGTAGATGAGGAACACGAAGGTGCTGAGCGCCGAGAGCCACGCGATTGCCAGGGGCAGGCGCCCATCCGAGGCCCTGACCCTGGCGACCAGGAGCCACAGACCGACGGCGACGAGGGCGACCATCGGCGTCTGGATCATGTGCAGGGTGAACCACCAGCGGGGACCGGGGTATCCGAGAGCCTGGAACCTCGGATCATATGGCTCCAGCTTGGAGAGGTACTGGTACATGCCGGGGTTCTTGGTGAAACCCGCTGGGTGGTACAGCTCGATGGCGATGAGCGTCGCGGGGGCCACGAACAGGCAGATCCACCACAGGACCTTCTTGACGGCGTCGTTCACCACGGCCCCCTCCCCTTCTCCGCTCAAGGCGCCTCTTCAGGAATTTGGGCGATTGGTACTCGAAGCTAGGTATCGTATGATCAAATCTGCCCATTAAGCTAGTTGATCAGATTCACCAGGACGATATCTTCGCAAGCGCAGACATTCTTTGCGACACACGTTGCGGTTTCCGCACCCTCACACGCAAAGAACTGCGACAGGCCCGCTGACGCTCACCAGGGTCGTCGCCGTGCCCGGCGGTGGCGCAGGCCACCCCCGCGGGAGGGAGGGCAATGGAGAAAAAGAGGCTTCTCGCCGTTTGGTGTCGGTCCGAATTGTCGCTGTGGCCGGGCTCTGTGGAGGCCCACCAGCTCAGCTGACCACGCTCAGTGACCAACTTTGGAGGCGGACGGGCTCGCAAGGCACCCGTGAGCTCGCGCGGATGTTCACGTGGTTCTCCTGCCACATCTCGGGACTGTGCAGCGTGTTCGCCAGCACGAGCGAGCGCACGAGATGCGGATGCCCAAGCGCGGCTGGCCGGTGTGGAAGCATGAGGCCGCCCCTCAACCCCGAGGGTCCGGTGATCATCGTCGACCCGTACTCGTCCGGCGTACTCTATGCGCCAGCCTTCCGCGGTGCCGGCGTCCCCGTCGTCGCCGTTACCTCCCGTCGCGAAATACCTGAGGTCTATGCCGCCTCATATCACCCGGAGGACTTCTCCGAAATCATCCATTTCGAAGGGGACTACGGACCGGTCGTTCGCCGCTTGCGGGAGCTGGCGCCGCGCTGCGTGCTGCCCGGCACGGAGACAGGTGTGGAGCTGGCCGACATTCTGGCCGCCGAAGTCGTGCCAGACGCCGCCAACCCCTCAGAGCTGAGCAGCGCACGACGGCACAAGTGGCACATGGCCGACGCCGTGGCCAAGGCCGGCCTCCCGGTGCTCGCCCAGATCTGCACCGATGATCCCGAGGACGTGGCGGCCTGGATCGACCGGGAGAACCTTGCGGGGCGCGACCTCGTGGTAAAGCCCCCGAAGAGTGCCAGCACCGACGGGGTAACCCGGGTGCGTCGAGGCCAGGGTTGGCGGGAGGTGTTCGACGCCCAGATCGGGAATGCGAACCAGTGGGGGCTGATCAACGATCGCATGCTCGTTCAGGAGTACGCGACCGGCACGGAGTACGTCGTAGATACCTTCAGCTACGAGGGCCTGCACACGGTGACGGATGTCTGCCGGTACCGCAAGGTGGAGAACGGGCCCCACATGGCCGTGTACGACAGCATGAGGTGGCTGCCGCCTGACGACCCAGTAGTGCCGGGACTCGTCCGCTACACGAAGGGTGTGCTCGACGCGGTCGGGCTGCGATTCGGGGCGGCCCATGTGGAGATCATGCTCACCGAGGCAGGGCCCCGGTTGATCGAGCTCAACGCCAGACCGCACGGCGGTGGTCAGCCTCGGTTCTGCCGGGTTGCCACCGGAGACAGCCAGGTCGATCGGGCGGTGCGGTACTTCGCGCGACTCGGCGACATTCCTGCGAGCTACACGCTCCTGAAGCACACGCTGGTCGTGTTCCTGATCGGCCGGTCCGCGGGGGTGGTCCGCAATGCCGAGACGCTGGATGCCGTGCGGCTCCTGCCCAGCATCAGCCACTCAGCCATCCATGTGCGTACCGGAGATCGGCTGCACGTGACCAAGGATCTCCTTGGCACGCTCGGCCTCGGGTTCGTCGTGCTCGCTCACGACAGCTACGAACAGGTGCTGGCCGACTACGCCGCAGTGCGACAGATGGAGGCCGGACTCGTCGTGGAGCCCGACGCGTCGGCAGCGAAGGGAGTGGGCGCGTGAGGACGCCGCTTCGTCGTGGGCCGCGGTCATGATGTAGGCCGGCGGCAGGTCGCGGGTTTCACCGGGTGAGGCTGCGTGGCGTGGGACATGATGGGGCGGAAGCTCATTCTGCCAGTGGCGGGGCGGCGGACGCCGCTGCGCAATCCGGACCTGGAGGTGGGACGCCCCTCAGATGTTTTCTGAGACATTTGTCTCGAAGTTGTTGACACCATCCGCTGGTCATGCAACGTACTCGGGACGAGACGGCTGCAGCCGTCTGGACGACCGAGACACGGCAGGTCAGGGAAGGATCCGCGCATGAGTGACGTGTACAGGTTCGGAGGGACGACACCGGCCGCCAGCGATCGAACGCGGACCCTCTTCGGACAGACCATGGGGTTCGTCGCCCTCACCGCCGGCCTCTTCGCCCTCGGTGCCTATCTGGGCCGCAACCTTTCCCCCGGCGCCGGCTTGCTGTTCTTCATCGCCGCGTTCGTCTGCCTGATCGCGATGCGCTTCACGTCCCGAAGCTCCCCGCCCTTGACGGTCCTGCTGTTGGTGGCGTTCGGACTTTTCATCGGCCTGGCCCTGGCGCCGACACTCGTTTCCTACGCCAGCGCGGACCCACAGGCGCTCTGGCAGGCGGGCGGTGCTACCGCGTTGTTCATCGCCGGTTTCGGCGCGGCCGGCTATGCCACGCGGCGGGACCTGGCGGTGATCGGACGCATCTCCTTCCTTGCTCTCATCGCTCTGATCGTGTTCGGCATCGTGCTCATCTTCATCCGCATTCCACACGGAGAGCTGGTCTACTCGGTGCTCGGGCTCGTCATCTTCGCCGGACTGACGATGTTCGACTTCCAGCGGCTCCATCGTTCGCAGGACATCGACTCGGCGCCGCTGATAGCATCCTCGATCTTCCTCGACATTCTCAATGTGTTTCTGTTCTTTCTGCGGATCTTTTCGAGGAACGATTGAGCGGCGGCGGGCAGTTGGTAGACTCGATTGGCGCAGGAGGAGGAGGCAGAGGAGGCAATGGACTTCTCACTCGAGTTCGGCAAGGAAGTACTCCGTCAGACTCCGGTTGCGCTTCAAGCGATGCTCTCGGACCTGTCCGAGGACTGGATCGCCGGCGACGAGGGACCCGACACGTGGTCTCCTTTCCAAGTCGTTGGACACCTCATCCACGTCGAGGAGTGCGACTGGATCGACCGGACGAGGGTAATCCTCGAACACGGCACGGAACGCGTCTTCCGGCCTGTCGACCGAGAGGCAGGGTTCACCCGCCTCCGGGACTGGAAGTTTCGCGATCTCCTGGACCGGTTCGCATCCGTGCGGGCCTCGAATCTCGAGACCCTCGGCGAGCTCGTCACTTCGGAGGACCTGCAGCGACGGGGTCTGCATCCCACCTTTGGGGAGGTGACGCTCGGTCAACTCCTCGCCACGTGGGCGGTGCACGATCTCAACCACCTCGGTCAGATCGTCAAGACGATGGCCAAGCAATACACGCAAGCGGTTGGCCCGTGGCGCGAGTTCCTCCCCATCGTCGACGCATAGACGACGGAGTCAATCCACCGAACTTGCAAGGTCCGTGAACCCAAGTCCCTGGCCCCCTTTGCAATGGGTGCCAGGCCTTGCATCCTTACGGGGCAACGAGCGCGTCGGTCAGGGGGTCGATTCCAGCGAGATTACGTGCGAGATCGGCACTGAGGTGGTGACGCTCGGCGAGTGACCCAGGCGCGTAATAGGTGACCATCGTCTGTCCGGCGTCGTCCCAGACCAGGATCTTGAGTGGCAGGTCCAGGGCCGACAACGGCGAAGCCACCATCACCGGTGTCCCGGCGGCCGGGCTGCCGAAGATGACCAGGACGGTCTCGCGCAGTGACTGCCCGACCTTGCGCGCCTCGGCGGCCTGGTCGATCACGGCGAAGACCTTCATGCCCCTGGCGCCCACCGTCTCGACAAGGCGAGAAACCGTATCGGCCACGGAGCGAGGGCTGCGTTTGCTGGTGATGCCCGTCTGGTCCTGGTTGTCATCGGCTGGCATGGCGATCTCCTCTGTCTGGCCATCTGGACGAGTCCTCAGGAGGGTCCTGTCTTCGGGCAGTCAGCTCACGACGACGAGCACGAGCAGAGCCACTCCCAGCAGCATGCTGGTTGCCGCAAGCACTGCGATGACCACCTGATTGGGCGGGGCAAAGTCCCCCCGGGTGATTGCCCCTTCCACCTGCCGTTGGCGCACGAGCCCGTAGCCGACGAGGACCAGGCCCAGGACGGCCAAGCCGGCGCCGAGCATGGTGTAGGGCCACCGCGGCCCCTTCGTCAGCGACGGCACGATCTTTCCTGCCCCCAGGCTGACGGCAAACGCCGCAAAGCCCGTGGGCCACCGGGCCAGGTAGGTGCGCTCGTCGGCCAGCCTGGTCCGTCTCGTCCCCTCGACCGGCACGTCGCTGGTTCCAGGAGCTTGCGTGGGCTCCGGGTCGGCAGAACGCGGCGGTCGGCCGCGTTGCTGTGCTGTGCCCTGATCCTCCTCCATCACGCGCCTGGGCGATTTTTACACACTCATCGGGCCGAACCCGGCCGGAGGGAGTCACACGCAGCCGCCCCCCGCCCCGGGTCTCATCCAAACGTGCAGTCGGGGGTGACCTTCTCGAGGGCGCTCTCGAGCACCGAGAGCTCCTGATCGTTCAGCCGCGCGACGAACAGATCGAAGACTCCGCGCAGATGCACGGGGGCGGCTTTGATCAGGCGGGCCACGCCCGCGTCGGTCAGTACGACCACGACACCACGTGCATCGTCATCGGCGGTAGCTCGACGAACGAGGCCCTCATCGACGAGCCGGGCGACGCGGCGGGTCAAGCCCGACCGTGAGGTGAACACCCGGGCCGCGAGCTCCGTCATCCGAAGTTCCCCACCGGCTTGCGCCAGCTGGGCGAGCACGTCGAAGTCGCCCAAGCCCAAACCGGTCTGCTTTTCGAGATCCGTCCCGAGCTGGCGCATGAGCATGGCGTGTGCCCGCAGCAGGGCGCCCCAGGCCGCCACTCCCTGACTGTTCGGTAGCTCGTCCGCAACGATTCGCTTCAGCCGTTCTGCGACGTTGGGTTGCGAAGGTACTTGCATATGCAATCAACCAAGTGTAGAGTATTTGCAACCGCAAGTATAGCCGGGAAGGCTACCCGAGCGAAAGGGTCGCAGGATGGAACTCCAGGCAGACCTCGATCAGTCGATCCGGCGTCGCTACGGGACGGTGGCGGACGACACCCGCGTACGACGGACCGCCGCCGCCCTCGAGGCGAATGGAATGAACGTGCTCCGGGCCGAAAACGCCGCAGAAGCGAAGGAGATCGTGCTCGGCCTCATCCCGGATGGCTCCCAGGTGCATAACGGCGCATCGCAAACGCTCGAGTTCGCGGGCATCATCGACGAGCTCGAGAAATCGGGTCGCTACGTTCCCCTGCGCCCGCGGATCTGGAGCATGGACCGCAAGACCCAGGCCGACGAGATCCGCCGCCTGGCAGCAGCCCCGGACGTGATGCTCGGCAGCGTCCATGCGGTCACCGAGACCGGAGCGCTGATTGCGGCCTCGATGAGCGGCAGCCAGCTTGGGCCGTATGCGATGGGCGCCGGGCAAGTCATCCTCGTCGTGGGGACGCAGAAGATCGTTCCCGACCTCGAGGAGGGCCTTCGCCGGATCGACGAGTACGCATTCCCACTCGAGGATGCCCGCGCCCAAGAGGCGTGCGGCATCCACAGCGCGGTGAACAAGGTGCTGATCATCAAGGGAGAGATCACGCCGGGGCGCATCACCGTCGTCCTCATCGACGAGGCCCTTGGGTTCTAGCCATGCGATTGGAGCGACCGATGACCACACAGATCGACACGGCGCAGCGCGAGACCATCCTGGTCGAGGACGCCCGGATCCGCCCGATGATGGGCCTCGACGTCCTCGAACCCCTGCCGTCAGCGAAGATCCCCTATTCGATCGTGGACCCGTTCATCCTCGTCCACGAGGCCGTCGTGCCCATCACGCCGGAGCGGGCGAGCCTGAACACCACGCACCGGCACCGTGGGTTCGACAACCTCTGGTACGCGGTCTCGGGCTCCTCGAGCACGGGCCACAGCACCGGTCCCGGTGGCGCCATGGAGCGAGCCCGGCTGGAGGCCGGATCGCTCCTGAAGCTGCGAGCTGGCCGTGGCGTCTGGCACGCGGAAGGAATCGGCGAGGACGAGCTCCGCGAGGGCAAGGCCGGGACCGAGATGCGCGGCATCCTCTTCTGGGTGAACCTGGCCCGCAAGGACAAGGGCGCCGAGCCCAGCGCGCAGCTCGTGCAACCGCAGGACGTGCCCGTCCGGCAGGAGAACGACGCCGTCGTCCGGGTGCTGGTCGGTGAGGGCTCACCGGTCGAACTCGGGACTCCCGGGCTGATCCTGGACGTCGAGCTGCCCAAGGGCGGAGCCTTCAGCAGCCCCGTCCGCCCCGACTTCAACGGCTTCGCGTACGTGCTGGAAGGCGAGGCCAGCTTCGGTGCCACGCGACGGCGAGCGAGCCGCTCCCAGATTGCGGTCCTTGGACCTGGTGGTGCGCTCACCGTGGAGGAAGCGCAACCCGGGACTCGGTTCATGCTCATGGCCGGGAAGCCGTACGGCGAGACGCCCGTCTTCAATGGACCGTACGTCGACTGATGACCGTCCAGGGGTGACCCATGAGCGACTACGGGCACCGGATCACCTTCGGCCTGAGCCTGTATCCCTCGGTCGACCTCCTCGACGAGACGAAGCAGCTCGCACAGGCGGCGGACGCCGCGGGCCTCGACTACCTCGCCATCCAGGACCACGCGTACAACCCTGACTTCCTCGACGTCTGGACCCTGATCACGTACCTCGCCGCCGAAACCGATCAGATCTCGTTCTTCCCCGACGTCGCGGACCTGCTGCGCCCACCGACGATCCTCGCCAAAGCGGCCGCGTCGCTCGGCGTGCTGACCGGCGGGCGGGTCGTCCTGGGCGTCGGCGGTGGCGCGAGCGCTGCGGGCATCGCCGCGATGGGTGGGGCCCGGCGCAACGGACGCGAGATG
>WNGI01004247.1_pt1 | contig 16840 bp, 17 predicted proteins | sample 5400621 | NCBI WGS metagenome assembly WNGI01 (sample SAMN13153374, study PRJNA577476) | soil metagenome | isolation source: 20 cm soil or saprolite under Garry oak tree replicate 1 | place: USA:California | collected 2016-06-15 | reverse complement strand
TCCATGAACGACTGGCCCGCCATCAGCTCGTCGGCGTGACGATCATCGCAACGGGTGTGGCCGTCCTGACGGCGATCCAGGGCTGATCGACGTGATCCCCCAGGACCGCCTGCGCAACTTTTCGATCATCGCCCACATCGATCACGGCAAGTCCACGCTGGCCGATCGCCTCCTCGAGCTGACGCACACGATCGACGCGCGCCAGATGACCAGCCAGGTGCTGGACTCGATGGACCTCGAGCGCGAAAAGGGAATCACGATCAAGGCTCGCGCCGTGCGGCTCGAGTACACGAGCAGTCGCGACGGCCTGGTCTACGGCTTGAACCTCATCGACACGCCGGGCCACGTCGACTTCAGTTACGAGGTAAGCCGAAGCCTGCAAGCGTGCGAGGGGGCGATCCTGGTGGTCGATGCCAGCCAGGGCATCGAGGCGCAGACCCTGGCCAACGTGCATCTCGCCCTACGGGAAGGGCTCACGATCGTCCCCGTGCTGAACAAGATCGACCTCCCGTCGGCCCAGCCGGAGCTCGTGCTGGAGGAGCTGGAGAACGTCCTCGCGATTCCGCGCGAGGAGGTGATCCTCGCCTCGGCCAAGGAGGGCACCGGCGTGCCCGACATCCTGGAGGCCATCGTGGCACGCATCCCGGCTCCCAGGGGGAACCCGAAGGATCGCCTCCAGGGACTGATCTTCGACTCCCACTACGATCCCTACAAGGGCGTCGTGGTCTACGTCCGCCTTGCAGCCGGGACCCTTCACGAGCACGAAGAGGTGCGGCTGATGGCCTCGGGCGCGGAGTCCGAGATCCTCGAGCTTGGCGTGTTCCGGCCCGGGCTCGTGCCTGTCCGCTCGCTCTCGGCCGGCGAGGTGGGCTACGTGGCCACCGGCCTCAAGAGCGTCCGCGACGCACAGGTCGGCGACACCATCACGAGCGCGGGCCGTCCCGCCGCCGAACCGGTGCCCGGGTACCAGGAAGCCAAGAGCCTGGTCTTCGCCGGCCTCTATCCCCTCAGCGGCGAGGATTATCCGCTGCTCCGCGACGCCCTCGAGAAGCTGCACCTCAACGACGCAAGCTTCACCTACAAGGCCGAAAGCTCGGTGGCACTCAGGTTCGGCTTCCGGTGCGGGTTCCTGGGGCTGCTGCACATGGAAATCGTGCAGGAGCGGCTCGAGCGCGAGTTCGGGCTGGATCTGATCGCATCGGCACCGTCGGTCGAGTACCAGGTGGTTCTGACCCACGGCCGGGGAACCGTGGCCGTCGACAATCCCTCACGCCTGCCCGCCGCCAACGACATCGAAGAGATCCAGGAGCCCTGGGTGAAGCTCTCCGTGGTGACCCCGGCCAGCTACATCGGGCCGCTGATGGAGCTTTCGACCAATCGCCGCGGCGCGTTCCAGGACCTCGAATACCTGGATCCGCAGCGGGTCCTGATGCGCTTCCACATGCCGCTGGCTGAGCTCATCGTCGACTACTACGACCAGCTCAAGAGCCGGACCGCCGGCTACGCGTCGATGGACTACGAAGAGGCCGGCTACCGGCCCGCAAACCTGGTCAAGGTCGACATCATGGTCAACGGCGAACCCGTCGATGCGTTGTCGCTCATCGTCCACCGCGAGCGCGCGCAGAGCACGGGCCGGGTGCTCGTGGAGGCGCTCAGGAAGCTGATCCCGCGGCAGATGTTCGAAGTACCCATCCAGGCCGCGATCGGGTCCAACGTGATCGCCCGCGAAACCGTGCGCGCGCTCCGCAAGAACGTGCTGGCCAAGTGCTACGGTGGGGACATCACCCGGAAGCGCAAGCTCCTCGAGAAGCAGAAAGAGGGCAAGCAGCGAATGAAGCGGGTGGGCTCGGTCGAGATCCCCCAGGAAGCATTCCTGGCGATCCTGCGGATTGGCGAGGGCTGACGGCCCGATGGAGCTCACGACGACGCTGCGCGTCCTCGTCACTCTCGGCATCGTCCTGATTCTCGTGATGCTGCGCGTGGATGCCGAGCGCTTCGGCGCGGCCGAATACGACGAGGCGCGCAGGGACGGGCACTGGCCGTCGCTCGGGCGGCGCCTCGCGTGGTACGCGCTCGGATTCGGACTCGTCATCGCCGCGGCATTCGTCTACCCGCGGGAGGCCACCCACGACCTGTATCTGGGGCTCGGCGACCGGGCCGGCTCGCTCATCGGCGGGCTCCTCTTCGCAGGGATCGGCACCGCCCAGGCTGTGGGTTTCGCCGTGTACCGCTATCACCACGTTCGCCTGCCGGACCCCCGCGCCTATCCCGGGGCGCTGCTCAACGCCGTTGCCACGTCGTTCATCGACGAGGCCGCGTTCCGCGGCATCCTGCTGGCCTTCCTGGTCGGGGCCGGCCTGCCGCCCCTCGTGGCCATCACGGGACAGGCTCTCGCCTACGCGCTGGCAACTCGCCTGGGCGCCCCTGGCCGCGATCGCTACATGCTGGGGCTGGTCCTGTTCGTTGGCTTCGCCAGCGGTCTCCTGACCGTTACCGTCGGGGGGATTGGCGGGGCGTTCCTGGGCCACGCCGTGACGCGTTGCGCGGTCTTCCTGGCGACCGGCCACGCCGGCCAGGTGGCGCCGCGAGGGCGCGAGAAGGAGGACATCGAGCGCAAACGACGAACGCCCGAGGGCTGGAATGCGGTGGGAGCCAGGGATTCGAACAGCGGAGATCGCTGAAGCAGCCACCCGGGCTGCCCCTGGCCCATGACGGAACGGGAGCCGGCCGAACTCGCGACCGGCCTGGAGGCCGCCTCCGGGCCCGCGCCGAGCAGCCTCTACGTCCACGTTCCATTCTGTGTGTCGCTGTGTCCGTACTGCGACTTCGTCGTGTACACGGGTCGTTCGACCCGCGGGCCGCGCAGCCGGATCGACGCATTTGTCGGCGCGCTCAGCCAGGAGCTGGAGCTGCGCGCGGACATCGTTGATGCCCGGTTCGGCGCACTTGGCAGCGTCGCCCGACGTCCGCTCGATACGCTCTATTTCGGCGGTGGGACGCCGTCTCTTCTGCCTCCGGCTTCGATCGCCGCCCTGGTGCAGGTGGTGCGCGAACGCTTCGGTCTTGCGACGGAGGCTGAGGTGACGCTCGAGGCGAACCCCGGGCCGGACGACCGAGGCGATGCCACGGGCTTTGCCGATGCCGGCGTGACGCGCCTCTCTCTGGGCGCGCAGAGTTTTCAGGACGAGGAATTGCGGACACTCGGTCGTCGACACCGCGGGGCCCACGTGGCCGATGCCGTCCTGGCTGCGCGCTCCGCCAGGATTGCCTCGATCAACATCGACCTTCTCTACGACGTTCCCGGCCAGACGCTGGCGAGCTGGACGGACAGCCTCGAGCGGGCCCTGGCCTTGGCACCGGACCACGTCTCGCTGTACGCGCTGACACTCGACGATCCCGACGCCGAAGGACTGACAGGGGAGTTGGGTGACCATCTTCCGACGCGGTCTGGCGCGAGGCGCTGGCGGGCCGCCTCTCGCCGACGCCAGGACGACGAACGCGCCACGGCCATGTACCACCACGCGACGGCTCTCCTTGCCGGCGAGGGCTGGCGTGCGTACCGCGGCCCGCCTCGAGGGCTACCTCGCCGCCCTGCAGCCGCCCGATGGTTCGAAGCCGATACTCCCGCCGGGCTCCTCGGAGACGGTTGATGCATCGACCGCTGCCGCCGAGAGCATGATCCTCGGGCTGCGCCTCGACACCGGCGTGCCTGCGGAGCTCATGGCGGAGCCAGCCCTCGCCGACGCCTTTGCCTGGGCGAAGTCGCTTGGCTTTCTGCTCGTCGATGGCAGCAGGGTCCGCCTTACCACCCGCGGCCGCCTGTTCTCGAACGAGCTGTTCGCCCGCCTGATTTGACCGGGGAAAACGGGGAATGGGGCCGCCCCGCGGCTGCGTTGACACTCGTAGGACGCGACTGCTACCATGCCCTCGAACGAATTAGCACTCTACCCGTGAGAGTGCTAACCGGCTGAGCAATCAACTCAGAAGGTCTTACTCAGAACTCAGAACGGCTCTCCCAGCTGGAAGAAGGCCCCACCTTGGCGCGTCGAATCCGCCCCGCGGGCCCGCTGGACTCCCGAGCGCAGGCGATCCTCCGGGCCGTCATCGAGGAATACGTCACCAGCGCCGTGCCGGTCGGCTCGCACGCGCTTGTTGCCCGTTACGCGCTGTCCGTCAGCAGCGCCACGGTGCGCGGGATCCTCGCTGACCTCGAGGCGGCCGGCTTGCTGACCCATCCCCACACATCGGCCGGCCGTATTCCCACCGACGACGGCTACCGCTTCTATGTCGAGTCGATCGTCGAGGCGACCCCGCTCCCGCACGTCGAGCAGCTGATGATCCGCCATCAGTTCGGCCAGGTCGAGTTCGCCAACGAACACTGGTTCCGCCTGGCGGCGACGACCCTTGCATCGGTGACCGGGTCGGCGGGTCTCGCGACTCCTGCCAAGCCCCGTTCGGCCCGCATCCGACGGATCGACCTGGTCGCCATCCAGGAGCGGCTCGCCAGCCTCGTGCTGGTCCTCCGCGAGGGGACCATCAAGCAGGCCCTCCTGACTCTCGACGCGCCAACCGACCAGGAATCCTTGAGCGCCGTGGCGCGCCGGCTCAACGAAGCCTTCCTCGACCGAACGGCGAACGAGATCGACGCCCGCGTGGAGCGCTTCGACCCGGACGATCCCGCGAACGTGCTCGTCCGCAAGATCGCCCAGCGGATCGGGCGAACGATGCGCGAATTCGACGACGCGATGATCGCCGAACTGTTCAGCGACGGGCTCCTCAACGTCATGTCCGCGCCAGAATTCGCGCAGAGCGAGAAGCTGCGGCGCGTGTTCTCTGCGCTCGAGGATCGAGCCTATCTGGGCCGCCTGTTGGGCAGCGTTGCCGGTGGAGGCCGCGTGCAGGTCTTCATCGGTCACGAGAACCCGCCCGAGGACATGCGCGAGGTTTCGCTCGTCCTTGCCCCGTATGGACAAGCGGGTCGAGCCCTGGGCGTCGTGGGCGTCCTCGGCCCTACCCGCATGGCTTACCCGCACGCGATCGGCACGGTCCGGTTCGTGTCGGGACTGATGAATGAGCTGGTGGATCACCTTTATGCCTGAGATGGACGGCCAATCTCGCGACCGGCACGGTCGCTCGGCCAGTCGACACGACGCGACCGAAAAAAGCCAGCGAACCCGCGCCCAGGAGCGCGCTGACGAGATCGACATCTCGCCGACGCACCTGCTCGCTGAGATCGAAGGGCTCAACGCCGAGCTCGCCGCGGCCAGGAAGCAGTCGGACGAGTATCTGGCCGGTCTCCAGCGGGAACGCGCGGAGTTCACGAACTTCCGGCGGCGTACCACCGAGGAGCGGGAGCAGTGGCTCGGCCTGGCCAGCGAATCGCTGATCCGCAAGATGCTGGCCATCGCCGACGACTTCGATCGGGCGATCGAGGCCATGCCGGCGGAGCTGGCCGAGAACCCGTGGGCACAGGGTGTTGCCGCGATCGACCGCAAGCTCCGTCAGCTGCTCGAGAGCGAAGGCGTCAGCCCGCTCGAAACGGTCGGCAAGGCCTTCGATCCCCGGGAGCACGAGGCGATCAGCAGCGTGCCGGGGACTGGCCGGCCGCAGGGCGAGGTCGTCGCGGAGGTCCAGCGCGGCTACAGACTGCGCGATCGCGTCCTTCGGCCGGCTCTCGTAGCCGTGGCTTCAGACGGCGACGGGCGTGGCGAGTCGGCACCTGCAGACGACGACTCAAGGGACAACTAACTCAACCAACACCGAATCAGCGACCAGGAGCAAGGAACACAAATGGGCAAGATCATCGGCATCGACCTCGGGACGACGAACTCGGTCGTGGCCGTGATGGAGGGCGGGGAGCCCACCGTCATCGCCTCGGCCGAAGGTGGACGCACCGTTCCGTCGGTCGTCGCCTTCACCAAGACTGGGGAGCGGCTCGTCGGCCAGCTGGCGAAGCGCCAGGCCGTCACCAACCCGGCGAATACCGTCTACTCGATCAAGCGCTTCATGGGGCGTCGCTGGGATGACCCGGAAGTACAGCGCAGCAAGGAGCTCGTGCCCTACAAGGTCGAGAAGGATCCCAAATCGGACGGGGTCCGCGTCGTTCTGGCCGACGGCAAGAGCTACACGCCGCCCGAGATCAGCGCGATGATCCTCCAGAAGCTGCGGACCGACGCGGAGGCCTACCTGGGGGAGAAGATCACCGAGGCGGTCATCACCGTCCCGGCGTACTTCGACGATACGCAGCGCCAGGCAACCAAGGATTCCGGGCGCATCGCCAGCCTCGACGTCAAGCGGATCATCAACGAGCCCACCGCCTCGGCGCTCGCCTACGGGTTGGACAAGAAGCACGACGAGAAGATCGCCGTGTACGACCTCGGCGGCGGCACGTTCGACATCTCCATCCTGGAGCTGGGCGAGGGTGTCTTCGAGGTCAAGGCGACCAACGGTGATACGCATCTTGGCGGGGACGACTTCGACCAGCGCGTGATCGAATGGCTGCTGGCCGAGTTCAAGAAGGACCAGGGCATCGACCTGGCGAAGGACCAGCAGGCCCTCCAGCGACTCAAGGAAGCCGCGGAAAAGGCGAAGATCGAGCTTTCGTCGACGATGTCGACTGAGATCAACCTGCCATACATCACGGCAGATGCCGCCGGTCCCAAACACCTCGTCATGACGCTCACCAGGGCGAAGCTTGAGGAGCTCGTGCGCGACCTGGTCGAGAGAACGCGTGGCCCCGTGCAGAACGCCATGAAGGACGCCGGCCTCTCGCCGGCCGAGATCAACGAGGTGATCCTGGTCGGCGGCCAGACGCGGATGCCGGCGGTGGTCGAAGCGGTCAAGGCGATGTTCAACGGCAAGGAGCCGCACAAGGGCGTCAACCCCGACGAGGTGGTTGCCGTGGGAGCGGCCATCCAGGCCGGTGTCCTGGGCGGCGAGGTCAAGGACGTCCTGCTGCTCGACGTCACCCCGCTGTCGCTCGGGATCGAGACCCTGGGCGGCGTCATGACCAGGCTGATCGACCGGAACACCACGATCCCGACGTCGAAATCGCAGGTCTTCTCGACCGCATCGGACAACCAGTCACAGGTCGAGGTGCACGTGCTGCAGGGCGAGCGTGACTTCGCCAACGACAACAAGACGCTCGGGCGCTTCATCCTCGACGGCATCCCGCCCGCGCCGCGCGGAGTGCCGCAGGTCGAGGTCGGCTTCGACATCGATGCCAACGGCATCCTCGACGTCAAGGCGAAGGATCGCGCCACCTCGAAGGAGCAGCAGGTCCGCATCACGGCCTCGTCGATGCTCTCGAAGGACGACGTCGACACGATGGTCCGGGACGCCCAGGAGCACGCCGACGAGGATCGCCGGCGGCGCGAAGAGGTCGAGACCCGGAACCAGGCCGAACAGCTCACTTATCAGGCCGAGCGGACCCTGACGGATCTCGCCGACAAGGTTTCGTCCGAGGACAAGGCCGATGTGGAGGCGAAGATCTCGTCCGTGCGAGAGGCTCTGAAGGGTTCGGACCTGGACGTCGTCCGCAGCGGGGCTCAGGCTCTGACCGAGACACTGCAGCGCGTGTCGACCGCGGCCTACCAGGCTGCTGCTTCATCGGCCGGCGGCTCGGACGGGGCAAGACCGTCCGGTGGCGACGGCGACGGCGGTCCTTCCGGCGAGGGCGGCGGCGAGGCAGGCGGGTCAGACGCAACTGGCGAGGGGGCGCCGGCTGGCGAAGAGACTGTCGAGGGCGAGTACAAGGAAGTCTGACGCCGCCTCCGCTCGCTCATCACAGACGAGAAGCCGCGGGCGATCCGCCCGCGGCTTCTCCATGTCCTCGGCCTCTCGGTTCGGGTATCCGCCCGCCCGGAAGCCGCGTACTACCCACTGAGCGTCATGGCGGGCGCCAGAGGGCCAATTCCCGCGAGACGAGCGCGAGGCACTCTCCTCGCCCATCGCCCCCGATTTCGAGCCTCAACGTGAGCACGGAAGAGTCCTTCGCGTTCGTTTCGGAGCCCATTTTCGGTGCCCGGTGCGCGCCTGGAGGGAATTTGGTACCAACAGGACCCCAGCCAGCGTTCCTAAAGGGCGCCGAAGCCATTCTGAGACGCCTGGTCCGCGCTTCGGAAGGACAGTCGCGAAGATCGCCTGATGCTCCGCGAGCCTGCGGCGTGTGGTCGTCGTTTTCTCGATCACAAGGTCTCGAGAGGCCGGCAATTGTGGCCAGCCCCGCTGGCGGGCGACGACGGGAGCAAGTCGTGCTTTCCGGTCGAGCGCCATCAATGTGCCCTGCAGGTCGGGGATGACCGACTTCACCTCGACGACGAGCAGGGCACCGGCCTCCCTGTGCCACGCCAGAACGTCGATTGAGCCGCGCTCGCCATAGATTCGAGAACGAAGCTTCGACCACCACTTGCCATCCGTAACGGCGGAGACGACGGACCACGAGATCGACCAGCGCTGCCGTGTCGCCTATCGAGCAGGCGCTCGAGACCTTCGGCGCGCCAGAGCACCCTGAGGTCCAGGCGCGCACCCAGTGCCTGTGTGACAGTGTCTACCGTCACGATCGAGATCCCTCGCAGCTCGCCACGCTCAATCCGCGAGACCACGCTTCGCGACATTGCTGTCCGATCAGCGACGTCCTGCTGGCGCCAGCCGCCGCGCCGACGAAGGGCCTGCAGGCTTCGGCCGAAGCGGATCGGATCCATCGGGCCAAAAGGATGACCGCGTGACCTCATCACTGACTTACTTCGAGGGCCGGTCCCCCGTCGCGACCCAATTCCTGTCACCCGGTGGCGGCATCGGCTCCCAGAGTGACATCCATGACGGCGGACCCGCGGTACCATCGCGGACCCATGGCCCAAGCCCAATCGCCCGAATCCTCGCTGATCCATGCCCGCGGGCTGACCAAGCGCTTCGGCGACTTCACCGCCGTGGACGCCATCGATTTCGATGTCGCACCAGGGGAGGCGTTTGGCTTCCTCGGCCCCAACGGGGCCGGCAAGACCTCGACCATGCGCATGATCGGCTGCGTCTCGCCCAAGACAGAGGGCACGCTCACGGTGCTAGGCATGGAGCCCGCGACGTACGGCCCTCTGATCCGCGCTCGCATCGGAGTGGTGCCCCAGGAGGACACGCTCGACCAGGAGATGACGGTCCGCGACAACCTCGTTATCTATGGCCGCTACTTCAACCTGCCGCGCGCCGAGGCGCGGCGACGGGCCGACCAGCTGCTGGATTTCGTGCAGCTGACGGAACGTGCCGAGTCGTCGGTCGAGCCCCTGTCCGGCGGCATGAAGCGTCGCCTGACCATCGCCCGCTCGCTGATCAACGAGCCAAGCCTCCTGCTGCTCGACGAGCCAACGACGGGTCTCGATCCCCAGGCGCGCCACCTGCTGTGGGACCGCCTCTACCGGCTGAAGCAGCGCGGCACGACGCTCGTCCTCACGACGCACTACATGGACGAGGCCGAGCAACTGTGCGATCGCCTGGTTGTGATGGACAAGGCGCGGATCGTGGCGGGCGGTTCGCCACGGGAGCTGATCGACCAGTACTCCTCCCGAGAGGTGCTCGAACTCCGCTTTGCGTCGGACATCGTCGAGTCGCTGGACGGGCAGCTCGAGCAGCTTCTCGACGGGCGCGCCGAACGCGTGGAGCGCCTGCCAGACAGGGTGCTCGTCTACGCGGCGGATGGAGAGGCCGCTGCCGTCGCGGTCCACGCTGCAGGACTCAGACCGGAGAGCAGCCTCGTGCGACGGAGCACGCTGGAGGACGTCTTTCTACGGCTCACCGGTCGCAGCCTGATCGAGTAGCCAGCCTGACCGAATGACCGCGCCCGCCGTCCATGTCTTCGAGCACCGGCTGGTCTCTTACCGCCGCACGTTCCGTGGCTCGCTGTTCAGCTCGTTCCTGCAACCGGCGCTGTTCCTGACGGCGATGGGCGTCGGTCTGGGCGCTCTCGTGAATAGACCGGGAAATGCGGCGCTCGGCGGGGTGTCCTACCTCGTCTTCCTGGCGCCCGGCCTGCTGGCCGGTACCGCGATGCAGACGGCCGCCTTCGAGTCGACCTTCCCGGTAATGGCGGCCATCCGCTGGGTCCGCAGCTATGTGGCGATGCTCGCGACGCCGATCGGCGTGAACGACATCGTCATCGGCCAGCTGGCCTGGATCGCGGTTCGCCTGACGATGGTCGCCACGATCTTCGTCGCGATCATGACCCTGTTCGGCGCGACGCACTCGCCGGCGATCCTGCTTGCAATCCCGGTTGCGGTCCTGACTGGGATGGCCTTCTCCGCGCCGATCGCCGCCTTCAGCGCGACCCAGGAAAATGCGGAGGGCTTCAACATGCTCTTCCGCTTCGTCATCAACCCGCTGTTCCTGTTCTCGGGGACCTTCTTTCCCGTCGGTCAGCTTCCGGCGCTCCTCCAGCCGATCGCCTACGTGACACCGCTCTACCACGGGGTTGCGCTCGCTCGCCAGCTGTCACTTGGAACGGGAACCGTCTCCGAGGCGATCCTTCACGGCGGCGTCCTGGTCGCCTTCGTCGTGGTCGGCGTTGTCGCGTGCCTCATCACATTCCGGCAGAGACTCGTCAAGTGACGGTTCTGAGTCGCGTCTCCAGCCCGTTCGCCTTCGGAAGCGGACGAGCTCGCTTCCTCATCGAGCGCAACGTCTACGTCTACCGGCGGACGTACATGACGCTCGTGTCCGGCTTCTTCGAGCCGCTGTTCTACTTGCTCGCGATGGGCTTCGGGCTGGGTGTCCTCGTCGGCCAGGTTCCGGGGCCCGACGGACGGGATATTTCGTACACGGTGTTCATCGCGCCGGCGCTGCTGGCTGCCTCGGCGATGAACGGCGCGATCTACGACAGCACGTTCAACATCTTCTTCAAGCTCAACTACGAGAAGGTCTACAACGCCGTGCTGGCCACCCCGCTCGGGGTCGGCGACGTCGCACTCGGAGAGATCATCTGGGCGCTCATCCGAGGGCAGCTGTACGCGATCGGTTTCATGGGCGTCGTCCTGCTGCTCGGCCTGATGCCCTCCGCGTGGGGCTTGCTCGCCGTCCCAGCGTCGGTCCTGCTGGGCTTCGCGGCGGCCGGCCTCGGCATGGCGGCGACTTCGTTCATGAAAACCTGGCAGGACCTCGATCTCGTGCAGCTCGTGGTGCTCCCGGTCTTCCTGTTCTCCGGCACGTTCTACCCGCTGTCGGTGTATCCGGAACCGCTGCACACGATCGTCCAGTTCTCACCCCTCTATCGCGGCACAGACCTGATCCGCCGCCTGATGACGGGGGCGCTCGATCCGGTCATGCTCCTCGATCTCGGCTATCTCGCCCTGCTCGGCATGGTCGGGCTGGCAATCGTGTCGCGGCGCTTGGACAAGCTGCTGCTCAAGTGAGACGCCGCCCCCTTCGACGCTGCCGTCGACGCCGAATGTGACCGATCCTGACGAGCGGGCCACGCGTCTATCGGCGTTGGCCGAACTCAACACTGAGGTCATAGCCTGCCGACGCTGCCCCCGCCTTGTCGCCTGGCGGGAGGAGGCGGCCCGCCAAAGGCCGCGCCGCTATGCGTCCGACGCGTACTGGGCCAAACCCGTGCCGGGTTTCGGCGACCCCGATGGGGGCATCCTGATCGTCGGCCTGGCTCCGGCCGCGCACGGAGGCAACCGGACCGGCCGGATATTCACCGGTGACCGCTCGGGCGACTTTCTGTTTGCCTCGCTGCACCGGGTGGGGCTGGCCAATCAGTCGACGAGCGTTTCCCGGGACGACGGCCTCCAGCTGCGAGGCGCGTACGTCGCTGCGATCGTCCGCTGCGCGCCGCCAACCAACAGGCCGACGCCGGAGGAGCGCGACACCTGCCTGCCATACCTGGTCCGGGAGCTGCGCATCCTGAGCGAAGTCCGCGTCATCGTCGCCCTGGGCGCGTTCGCCTGGGACGGGGCCCTGCGCGCGCTCGCGGCTCTCGCCTACGTCGCCCGCCCGCGGCCTGCCTTCGGCCATGGCACCGAGGCCGTCGTTGGGCCGTACCGCCTGATCGGCACCTATCACCCGAGCCAGCAGAACACGTTCACCGGCAAGCTGACCGAGGCGATGCTCGACGCGATCTTCGTTCGGGTTCGAGCCTTCGCCGAGGTCGCTCGGTAGACTCTCGGCCAATGGCAACCGAGCTCGACTACTACGCAGTCCTGGGGGTTTCACGCGAAGCGACGGAAGCCGAGCTGAAGCGGGCCTTCCGCAAGCTCGCGCAGCAGTGGCACCCCGACGTGAACAAGGATGCCGCGGCGCATGAGCGCTTCAAGGAGATCAACGAGGCCTACCAGGTCCTGTCCGATCCGCAGCGGCGCCAGGCGTACGACCTGTTCGGACGGGCCGGCGTGGCTGGCGCAGGTGAGGGCTTCGGGGCCGGATTCGAGGGCGGCTTCGGGGGCTTCGGGGACATCTTCGATGCGTTCTTCGGCGGCGGCACGGGTAGGGCCCGGCGCGGTCGACCTGCCCCCGGCGCCGACCTGCGCTACGACCTGCGGATCACCTTCGAGGAAGCGATCCTCGGGGTCGAGAAGGAGATCGAATTCCCCGTCCTTGAGCGCTGCCCAACCTGCAGCGGGTCGGGCGCCAAGCCGGGAACGTCGCCCACGACGTGTCCTCAATGCAACGGCCGCGGCGAGGTTCGGACGGTTCGCCAGACGATGCTGGGGCAGATGGTCAACGTCTCGGCCTGCCCGCGCTGCCGCGGTGAGGGCCGGATCGTCGAGCAGCCCTGTGAAACGTGCCGGGGCGACGGCCGTTTCGAGAAGCGCAAGAAGCTGCGCGTCACGATCCCCGCGGGCATCGACGAGGGACACCAGATCCGCCTGTCCAACGAGGGTGAAGTCGGTCCACGCGGCGGAGCTGCGGGGAGCCTGTACGTCGCGGTCCACGTCGCGCCCCACAAGCGGTTGAGTCGCGAGGGCACGGAGCTGTTCTACGAGCTCGGTGTCTCGATCGCGCAGGCGGCACTTGGAACGACGATCAAGGTGCCCACGATCGAAGGCGACGAGGAGGTCGAGATCAAGCCGGGGACGCAGCCCGGAACGGAGGTGCGGCTGCGCGGCCGGGGCGTCCCGCACCTTAGGCGGTCGGGGATGCGCGGCGACCTGCACGTGCTCATCAACGTCGCCATCCCGACCAAGCTCAACAAGCGCCAGCGCGAGCTGCTTGAAACCTACGCAGCCGAGTCCGGAGAACAGGTCGGGTCGAACCCAGGGCGCATCTTCGAGCGCGTCCGCGACGCACTTGGCTGAGGAGGACGGCACCTCGGCTGAGGGGACGTGGCTCGAGCTGGCGGTCACCGCCGACCTCGAAGCCGTCGAAGCCGTTAGCGAGATCCTGTCACGCGTCGCGTCCGGCGGCGTGAGCGTCGAGCCGGCGTTCGAGCTCCTCCACGACGGCCTCGATGCCCGCGTCGATCCCGCCCGGCCGGCGATCGTCCGCGGTTACCTTCCGGGACGCGACCGCCTGGCCGCACGGAGAGCCGTGGCCGCTGCTCGCGAGGGCCTCGGTCATCTCCAGGCTTTCGGCCTGCGGCCGATCGGGGAGCTCCAGACCCGCGTCGTCCACGAATCGGACTGGGCAAGCGCATGGAAGCGGCACTTCCCGGTGCTGCGGGTCGGCCGGCGAGTCGTCATCCGTCCCACCTGGCGACGCCATCGACGTCAGCGGGGTGAGGTCGTCCTTGCGCTCGACCCTGGAATGGCGTTCGGCACCGGGCTCCACCCGACCACCCGGCTGTGCCTTGCCGGTATCGAGCGCTGGGCGGACGACGGCCGGCTGACGGCCGAATCGCGCGTCCTCGACGTTGGCTGCGGATCCGGCATTCTGGCCATCGCGGCGGGACTCTTCGGCGCCGGCCATATCCTCGGCCTCGACCCCGATCCGATCGCCGTCGAGGCGACAGCCGCCAACGCGAAGCGCAACGGGCTCGCCGCTCGGCTGCACGTCCGGCGCGGCAGCCTGCCATCGCGTGAGGCGCCCGTTGATTTCGTCCTCGCCAATCTGATCGCCTCGCTGGTGGTCGACCTGGCGGTAGGTTTCGCGCGGGAGATGCGGCCGGGCGGACGCCTGTTGGCCTCGGGCATCTTCGTCGATCGAGAAGCGGACGTCCGTCGGGCATTCAAAACGGCAGGCCTGACGCCGAGCGGCCGCTGGGTCGAGGGAGAGTGGGTCGCGCTGGAAGCCACGGCCCGGTCGGAAGGGTCGCCCCTACAATCGTCCGGTGGCCGCTGACTGCCTGTTCTGCCGGATCGCTGCCGGCGAGATCCCGTCCGACCAGGTGCATTCCGACGATCTGGTGGTTGCATTCCGGGACATCGCGCCGCGTGCACCGACGCACATCCTCATCCTCCCGCGCGAGCACATTCCGTCGGCCGCCTCCCTCACCGAGGAGCATGGTCCGCTACTGGGCCGGATCTTTGCCGTGATTGCTGAGACCGCGCGGAAGGAGGGCATCGCCGACTCCGGCTACCGGATTGTCTCGAATGTGGGCCGCTGGGGCGGCCAGACCGTCGACCATCTCCACTTTCACCTGATGGGCGGCCGCCCGTTCACGTGGCCGCCGGGGTGAGCCGGCGGTCCCACGCCATCGGGCTCGCCATTGCCGGCATGGCCCTGGCAGTCGTATCCGGTGGCTGCGGCACGGCGTCCCGGAACGCGACATCCGAACCAACCGCCAGCCTTCCCATCGCGTCGATCTCGCCGGTGATCGCGTTGACCCAAGCGCAGGTCGTGCGCGCGCTTAGCGCGGCAGGCCTGGCGCTGACCGCAGCCCGCCTACCGTTTCGGCCGCCCGAGCCACCCGATCTGATGGCAGTACCGCGGGCTGTATTCCAGGCGGTGCTCCCGGCCGACCCGACACACGGCTACATCGTCGTCTACCAGCTGCGTGACGAAGCCACCGCGGCCACGGCTGGGCGGGAGCTGGCCGACTATCTCGCCACCGGCTATGGCCGCACGCAGTTCCCGCCCGACGCCAATCACGTCCTTCGCCAACTCCAGACAACCCTGATCTCGTTCTCCTGGTCGCCTGCCAGCTCGCCGGACCCGAACACCTCGAAGATCGCCGATGCCCTGCAGACGGTGGGAACGCCGATCGACGTCCCCCGGTAGCGCCAGCCTCACCCGGCGGCGACCTCCTCGGCGGTCCGGTCCTGGGTCGTCGCGGCCTCGGCGGTCGGCGCCGGTTGTGTCCCGCCCACCCACGCTCGGACCTCGTTCCGCTTGACCTTGAAGGTGTGCGTCCGTGGAAAGTCGTCGTGTGGCCACAGACGCCACCCTGAAAGGCGCTGGTTGATTCCCAGGGTTGCATTGGCCTGCTTGACGAGCGGCTCGATCCTCTCGTGGAGCGCTTCCTGGCGCGCGGCCGCTTCGAGACGGTCAAGGTCATGGCCCGCCGGGGCAAGGACCACGGCCTCGATCCTGCCGGGCCTCGTCTCGACCACCACCGAATCTCGGACGCCCGCCACCCGGAGGGCGTTCTCGATGTCCTCGGGGTACACGTTGAAGCCGTTCGGCAGCACGATCATGTCCTTCGTCCGGCCCATCAGGATCAGCCGGCGGGACTCGTCCAGCCGCCCGATGTCGCCCGTCCTGTACCAGCCGTCCGACGTGAACGCCGCGGCGGTCGCGTCGGGGTCCTGCCAGTAGCCCTTGAACAGGGTCGGGCCGGCGAACTGGACCTCGCCGTCCTGGGCCAGGCGCATCCGGACCGGTGGCATCGGTCGGCCCACGGTGCCGGCCTTGTGGTCCGAGATCGTCTGGCAGGCACCGAACCCGGTTTCCGTCGCGCCATAGCCCTGGATCACGACGATGCCCATGTCCTCCCACGCCTGCTGGACGGCCGGTGGCAGGAAGGCGCCCGAGGAGACGAACAGGCGGAAGCTGCCGCCCAGCCTCGAGTGGACGGAACGGAAGAGCCAGCGCCGGGCGGAGTAGGGGAGCCGCCGGGCAATCCGTCGAAGGCGGTCGAATGCCGTCGCTCGCCCGGACTTTTCGACCTCCCGCTCGATCGCCGTCCAGAAGAGTTCGAGGATCTGCGGAACGACCACCATGGATGTGGTGCGGTGATCGCGGATTGCCTCGAAGATCGTGCGCGGGTTGCGACTGCGGACATACAGGATGCTCGCGCCGACGTCGAGCGCGTAGAGCAGCGAGACCGCCTGCTCGAACAGGTGCGAGAGGGGCAGCAATGACCGGCGCGGGTCGCTGCCAGGAGCGGGCCTGCGCCTCCCAGTCAGCCGGGAAGCTGGTGTCCGGATCCGCGGTCAACGCCTCGAGCGAGGACGTCGGGTACGAGGTCAACCCTGCCTCGGCGGGATCCGGCGCATCGCGGCCGCTTCCGAGCACCAGTCTCCGAGGTTCTGCCCGGGCGGCGATCTTCTCGATTGCCGAGGGCGCCATTCGCAGGTCGAGCGGCACCAGGACGAGCCTGGCCCGCATGGCACCGATGTACAGCGCCGGCAGCTCGGGCATGGAGGGCGACCACGTCAGGAGTCGGTCGCCCGGTTGCAGGCCGAGCGCGCGCAGCCGCCAGGCCACGATGAGGCCGCGGCGCTCGAGCTCGCGGTAGGAGTAGCGAGTTCCGGCGCCGTCGTCGGACTGCAGCGCCAGCGCGGGCTTGTCGGCGTGACGAGCGACGGCTCCGTCAAGGAGGTCCAGAAGGGTCGGCATTCTGGCCCAGCCTACTCCGACCCGGTCCGCCGGATCGGCTCGCGTGCCGGTTGGAGGCGCTGGTAGAGGTAGGCGCTCAGAAGGAGCAGGATGCCCAGCGCGATGAACGACAGCACCCCGTAGGCGACGTCGAGGGAGG
>WNGI01004948.1_pt1 | contig 16851 bp, 12 predicted proteins | sample 5400621 | NCBI WGS metagenome assembly WNGI01 (sample SAMN13153374, study PRJNA577476) | soil metagenome | isolation source: 20 cm soil or saprolite under Garry oak tree replicate 1 | place: USA:California | collected 2016-06-15 | reverse complement strand
TCGCCGGCGAGCGCGTCCGCATCCTCGTCGACGACGCCCGCATGCAGCGACGCGCCGGGGACCTCCTGCGCCGCGCCGGCGTCGGTCGCGCGCGGGTCGAGTTCTTCCGTGTGCCGACCGACCGGTCGTGGATGCGCGACACTTGCCCGCAGTTCGTGCGCCGCGACGACGGCGACGTCGGGCTCGTCGGCTGGCGCTTCAACGGCTGGGCGAAGTACGGCAATCACCGGCGGGACGCGCGGGTGGGCGACGCGCTGACCCGGCTCCTCGGCCGTCGCCGGTGGCAGCCGGCGGTGCCCGACGGCCGACGGCCGCGGCCGGTCGTCCTCGAGGGCGGCGCGGTCGACGTGAACGGCCGGGGCACCGTGCTCGCGACGGAGGAATGCCTGCTCTCGCGCGTACAGGCGCGAAACCCGGGCGTGCGCCGTGACGCGATCGAACGGCTCCTCGGCGCCTACCTCGGCGTCCGGAAGGTCCTCTGGCTCGGCCGCGGGATCGCGGGCGACGACACGCACGGCCACGTGGACGACGTCGCGCGCTTCGTCGACGAGCGCACGGTGGTGATCGCCGAGGAACGCGATCCATCGGATCCCAACTACGAGCCCTTGCGCGACAACCGCGCGCGCCTCGCGCGCATGACCGACCAGGACGGACGGCGGCTGCGCGTCGTCCCGCTTCCGATGCCCTCCCCGGTCATCTTCGCCGGCCAGCGGCTGCCCGCGAGCTACGCCAACTTCTATGTCGCGAACGCGGCGGTCCTCGTCCCGACCTTCAACGACGCGCGCGACCGCGAGGCGCTGGCCGTGCTGGCCGGGCTCTTCCCGTCGCGGCCAGTGATCGGGATCCATGCCGTCGACCTCGTGCTCGGCCTCGGGACGCTCCACTGCCTGACCCAGCAGGAGCCCGCGTAGCGCGGTCGAGCCAGTGCGGCGTCCCTGCCGCTCCTTGCGGCGTCGCATGGTTCTCGCGCCGCGATCTTCCTTGCCGAGCGACGGCAACGAACTCGGCTCGCGCGCGGGACGCCGCACCGCCGGGGTCACGGCGCCGCGCCTTGGACGACGCCGGCGCATGTGCAACGCCACTCGCCGCGCGGTCTGCCTCGGGGATCCCCGGCACGCAACTTGTACCCCGGCGGCGTCGGGCGCGGCGGAATGCGCGGCCCAAATGGAGATCATGTCGATGTATCCGAAACGCCTCGCTCTGCTCGCCCTGTCGACCGCGCTCGCGCTCCCGGGCCTGGCCATCGCCGCGCCGGGCAACGGCAACGCCTTCGGCCGCAAACCGGTCACCACCACCACCACCACGAGCACGTCGTCGACGACGTCCACGACCCGGACGACGACCACGACGACGACCACGACGAGCACCTCCTCTTCCACGACGTCCTCGACGACGTCGTCGACGACGTCCTCGACCACCTCCACGAGCACGACGTCCTCCACGACGACGATCCCGACCTGCCTCGACGGATCGGGGCCGCTGATCACGCTCACCGGAACGTGGGCGACGTCGTACGACAACCGCGCGCTGCTCGACCTGACGCGCCTGGATGCGCGCCAGGCGACCTTCCTCCCGTCCCCGACCGATCTGTATCCGCTGAATCTCGCCGGCGGCAGCGGAACCTGCGTCTCCGGCGGCGTCGAGCTCGGGCAGTACGACCGGAGCCTCACGTGGGACCAGATGCACACGATGAACAACGCGGGCGTCCGGTTCGAGAATGCCGGTGTCACGGTCGAGAACGTCCGTATCGACGACGTGGCCGACGGCATCCGGCCGGTCGCCGGCCCGTTCGTCATCCGCGGGACCTGGCTGAGCTACGTCCGCGACGATTGCGTCGAGAACGACCACGTCCAGCCCGGCCTGATCGACGACTCGCTGTTCGACGGCTGCTACGTCGGGATCAGCGAGCGGCCGTCGCTCGCCATCATCACCTCCGGCTACGACGGCCGGAACGATCTCCTGACCGTCCGGCAGTCGCTGATCCGGCTCCAGCCGATGCCCGGCCCGCGCGGGGGGCTGCCGACGGACTTCGGCAACGGCCAGTTCTTCAAGTGGAGCGACCTGGCGACCCATCTCGAGCTCGACGACAACGTCTTCCTCGCCGAGCAGGTGGGTGAAGGCGGCGCCTCCACGATGGGGATCCCGTCGAGCCTCGTCGGCTGCTCGAACAACGTCATGGTCTGGCTCGGCCAAGGGCCGTATCCCGCGCCGCTGCCGGCGTGCTTCACGGTCACGACCGATCGCTCCGTGTGGGACGCCGCCGTCGCGACCTGGAAGCTCCGGCACGGCGTCGTTCCCTGAGGCGACGGACCGTCAGCCGACCTGCGCGAGCCCGAGCCGCCCCCGCCACCGGTGCCGCAGCACGGCGCGGATGGTCTCCGACTCGGGCCGTGACAGATCCGGATCGCGGGTGAGCCACGCGAGCGCCTCGTCGCGCGCCGCGCGCAGGAGCGCGCTGTCGCGCACGAGACTGGCCACGCGAAACGGCGGCAGCCCCGCCTGCCGCGTGCCGAGGAAGTCGCCGGGTCCGCGCAGCGCCAGGTCCGCCTCCGCGATGTAGAAGCCGTCGGTCGAGCGCTCGAGCGTCGTCAGACGCTGGTATGCCTCCTCGCCGGTCCAGTCCGGGACGACGAGCACGCAGTGCCCCGGCGCCTCGCCACGGCCGACCCGCCCGCGGAGCTGGTGGAGCTGGGCCAGGCCGAAGCGCTCGGCGTGCTCGATGGCGATCACCGTGGCGTTCGGGACGTCGATCCCGACCTCGATGACGGTGGTCGAGACGAGCACGTCGAAGTCGCGCGTCTTGAACCGTCGCATGACGCGGTCCTTCTCCTCGGGCTTCATCCGCCCGTGAACCAGGCCGAGCCGGAGGCCGTTCAGCGGGCCGGCGCCGAGCTCGTGCACCATCGTCGAGGCGGCGCGGAGCGAGGATTTCTCGGACTCCTCGACGAGCGGATAGACGATGTAGGCCTGATGACCCGCGGCAACCGCCTCGCGCACGCGCGCATAGACCTCGTCACGGCGCGATTCCCGGCAGAGGCGCGTCGTGATCGGCGTGCGGCCGGGAGGCAGCTCGTCGAGCGTCGAGACCGCGAGGTCGCCGTAGAGGGTCAGGGCGAGCGTCCGCGGGATCGGCGTCGCACTCATCACGAGGACGTCGACGCCCTGGCCGCCCGCCTGGCGCTGGAGCGCGGCGCGCTGCAGCACGCCGAAGCGATGCTGCTCGTCGACGATCGCGAGCCCGAGGCGGCCGAAGTCCACCCCCTCCTGGATGAGGGCGTGGGTGCCGACCGCGAGCGCGATCCGACCCGTCGCGAGCCCGGCCAATGCCTCGCGCCGCGCCCGGCCCTTCACGGCGCCGGTGAGCAGCGCCACGTTCACGCCGAGCGGCTCGGCGAGCGGCCGCACCGTTTCGAGGTGCTGCTCGGCGAGCAGCTCGGTCGGCGCCATGAGCGCGACCTGGTGGCCCGCCTCGATCACGGTGAGCGCCGCGAGCAGCGCCACCAGCGTCTTGCCGCTGCCGACGTCGCCCTGGAGAAGCCGCCGCATCGGATGGGGTGCGGCGAGATCGGCCTCGATCTCCGCGAATGCCCGATCCTGCGCTCCCGTCGCGCGAAACGGCAACCGCGCGTAGAGCGCGGGCACGAGACGCGTGGACCGCGGGAACGCGCTCCCCTCCTCCTGTCCGGAGGCGCTCCGCCGGAGCGCCAGGCCGAGCTGGAGGAAGAAGAGCTCGTCGAAGATCAGCGAGCGGTGTGCGACGGAGCGCGAGGCGCCGAGCGCCTCGAGGTCCGCCTCCGGCGCGGGGGAATGCACGTGGCGGAGCGCGCGCGGCAGGTCGACCAGGCGATGGCGTGCTGCGACGTCCGGCGGCAGTGCGCTCGGCACGCGATCGGCGAACTCGTCGACGGCCGCATGGACGATCCGGCGCATCGCGCCCACGTGCATCTCGGTCGGCTTCTCGTAGACCGGCAGGACGCGGGCGACGATGGCCTCCTCGGGGGCCAGCGTCTCGATCTCCGGATGGATCATGCCTGCGTCGCGCAGCACCACCTCGAGGACGCGGCGGCCGCGGCGACCGACCTGCCCTTCGCGCGCGCGCGCGACCTCGCCGATCGCCGTCGCCTCGTCGCCGACCCGAAGCTCGGCGAGCGGCCGGAGCGCGCGCCGGTCCTCGTAGCGGAACGGCAGGTGAAAGAGCAGGTCCTCGACCGTCGCGAGGCCGAAGCGTGCGAGGTCGGCCGTTCGTTTCGGCCCGACGGCGCGCACCACCTCCACCGATCCGGCGAGTGCGGCGAGGGCGGGCTCCACGGGACCGGTGGCGGGTCGGTAGTCCGCCCAGGCCGGCGTGGTGCCGACCGCCTCGCGGAGCGCCGGCAAGAGCGCGTGCGCCCGCCGGAGCGCGGCTCCGTGCGTTTCGGCAGGCTCGTGCTGCAGCGTCGCGAAGACCTCGGAGAGCTCGGCGAGCGGTGCGGCGGCGGCGCCGCCGCTTCCGGCGCGGGCGCGCGCCAGCCGCGCCGCGAGCGCGTCGAGCGGCAGCCGCGTCTGGTCGAGGCGACGGAAGTCGTCGGCGGCGAGGTACTCGAGGGGTGGCGCGAGGGCCTGGAGGAGCTCGGCGAGCGGCGTGCCGCGCTCGGGCGACGCCGTCATGCGCGCCGGTGGTGCTCCTGCAGCGGCCGCACCGCGAACGGGCCGCCCGCCATGAGCGCGATCCCGTCCGCCGCCGCCGCAGCGGCTGCGATCGTCGTGAAGTACGGCACGCGGCACTCGAGCGCCGTCCTCCGGAGCGGGAAGGAGTCGCGAAACGACTCCGCGCCGGCCGGCGTGTTGACGACCAGGCTCACCTCGCCGCGTCGGAGCGCGTCGACGATGTGCGGGCTGCCCTCCTGCACCTTGTTCACGGTCTCGACGCGGACCTCCGGAACGGAGAGAAATGCCTTCCCCGAGGTCGGCAGCACCGTGCCGGCGCCGACCTGAGCCTTGGCGAACGCGGCGCCGAAGGTCCCGTCGATCCCCATCACCTCGCCCGTCGACTTCATCTCCGGCCCGAGGACGGTGTCCACGCCCGGGAACTTGATGAACGGAAACACCGCCTCCTTGACGCTCACGTGCACCGGCACGATCTCCGCCGTGAAGCCCTGCTCGGCGAGCGAGCGCCCGACCATGCAGCGGGCTGCGATCTTGGCGAGCGGCACGCCGATCGCCTTGCTGACGAAGGGCACGGTGCGGCTCGCGCGCGGGTTCACCTCGAGCACGTAGACCACCCCCGCCTTGACCGCGAACTGCACGTTCATGAGCCCGACCACGCGGAGCTCGCGCGCGAGGGCCACGGTCTGGCGGCGGATCTCGGCCTGAACGCCCGCGCCGATGGAATACGGCGGCAACGAGCAGGCGCTGTCGCCGGAGTGCACGCCGGCGCGCTCGATGTGCTCCATGATGCCGCCGATGACGACGTCCCGCCCGTCGCTCACCGCGTCGACGTCGACCTCGACGGCGTCCTCGAGGAAGTGGTCGATGAGGACCGGGTGCGCGGGAGACACCTTGACCGCCACCCGCACGTAGCGGGCGAGCGCCTCGCCGTCGTACACGATCTCCATCGCCCGGCCCCCGAGCACGTAGGACGGCCGGACGAGCACGGGATAGCCGATCGTCTCGGCGACGCGCGTCGCCTCGTCGGCCGACCGCGCGATGCCGTTCGGCGGCCGCAGGAGCTCGAGGCGGGTCAGCACCTCCTCGAAGCGCTCGCGGTCCTCGGCGCGGTCGATCGAATCGGGCGACGTGCCGACGATCGGCGCGCCGGCGCGCTCGAGCGGCATCGCGAGGCGGAGCGGCGTCTGCCCGCCGAACTGCACGATCACGCCCTCCGGCCGCTCGCGGCGGATGAGGGCGAGCGTGTCCTCGAGCGTGAGCGGCTCGAAGAAGAGCTTGTCCGAGGTGTCGTAGTCGGTCGAGACGGTCTCCGGGTTGCAGTTGACCATGACGGTCTCGATGCCGTCCTCGCGAAGTGCCAGCGCGGCGTGCACGCAGCAGTAGTCGAACTCGATACCCTGGCCGATCCGGTTCGGCCCGCCGCCCAGGATGACGACCTTCCGGCCGCGACGGCGCGGGCGCGCCTCGTCGTCGCCCTCCTCGTACGTCGAGTAGAGGTACGGCGTGTGCGCCTCGAATTCCGCGCCGCAGGTGTCGACGGTCTTGTACACGGGCTCGATGCCGCCGGTCCGCCGGGCGCACACCGCTTCTTCCGTCGTGCCGAGGAGCTCGGCGAGGCGCGCGTCGGCGAAGCCCGCCTGCTTGAGCGCACGGAGGCGCTCGGCCGAGAGCGCCTCGATCGTCTGCCCGGCGAGCGCGCGCTCCTCGGTGACGATCTCCTCGACGTGACGGAGGAACCACGGATCGATCGCGGTGAGCGCGAAGACCTCGTCCACCCCGAGTCCGCGACGGAACGCCTCGCCGACGTGCCAGAGCCGGTCGGCGTTGGGCACGCGAAGGCGCTCGCGCAGCTCGGCGTCGGTCGCCGCCTCGCGCGGCTCGAAGCCGAAGCTCCCGATCTCGAGCGAGCGCATCGCCTTCTGCAGCGACTCCTTGAACGTCCGCCCGATCGCCATCGCCTCGCCGACCGACTTCATCTGCGGGCCGAGGCTGTCGCTCGCCTGCGGGAACTTCTCGAAGGTGAAGCGCGGGATCTTCGTGACGACGTAGTCGATGGTCGGCTCGAAGCAGGCCGGCGTCTCGCGCGTGATGTCGTTCGGGATCTCGTCGAGCGTGTAGCCGACGGCGAGCTTGGCCGCTATCTTGGCGATCGGGAAGCCGGTCGCCTTCGAGGCGAGGGCCGAGCTGCGCGAGACGCGCGGGTTCATCTCGATGACGACCAGCCGGCCCGTGGTCGGCTCGACGGCGAACTGGATGTTCGATCCACCCGTGTCGACGCCGATCGCGCGGATGCACGCGACCGCCGCGTCGCGCATCACCTGGTACTCCTTGTCGGTGAGCGTCTGCGCGGGGGCAACCGTGATCGAGTCGCCGGTGTGCACGCCCATCGGGTCGAAGTTCTCGATCGAGCAGACGATCACGACGTTGTCCTTGCCGTCGCGCATCACCTCGAGCTCGAACTCCTTCCAGCCCGCGATCGACTCCTCGACCAGCACCTCGTGGACGGGCGAGGCATCGAGCCCCCACACGGTCGCCGCCCGGAACTCCTCCTCGGTGGTGGCGAAGTTGCCGCCCGTGCCCCCGAGGGTACGCGACGGCCGGATGATCAGCGGCAGACCGATCTCGGCCTTGATGCGCGCCGCCTCCGCGAGCGAGCGCGCGTAGCCGCTGCGCGGCAGGTCGAGGCCGATCGATGCCATCGTCTCCTTGAAGAGGTCCCGGTCCTCGGCGCGGCGAATCGCGTCGACCTTGGCGCCGATCAGCTCGACGCCGTAGCGGTCGAGCACGCCCGCAGCCGCGAGGTCGAGCGCGAGGTTCAGACCCGTCTGTCCGCCGATGGTCGGCAGGAGCGCGTCGGGCCTCTCCGCCGCGATGATGCGCTCGAGCACCTCGACGGTCATCGGCTCGATGTAGGTCCGGTCGGCGAACTCCGGGTCGGTCATGATCGTCGCCGGATTCGAGTTGACGAGGATGACGCGGTAGCCTTCCTCGCGCAGCGCCTTGCAGGCCTGCGTCCCCGAGTAGTCGAACTCGCACGCCTGGCCGATGACGATGGGGCCGGAGCCGATCAGCAGGATCGAGCGGATGTCGGTACGCTTCGGCATTGAGCCGTCAGGTTTTCGCCCGCCGGCCGGCAATCCGGATACGGCCGGGCTGCACGACGACGAACGATCCCATCAATTTTTCCCCGCGCTCGCGTACAACCCGTAGTATCGCCCGGGGCAACTCCCTGCGTGCGGTCGAAGGAAATCGCGCGAGGAGGACTCCGACTCTTTGCTGGCCACTCGCATGAACGAGTTGACCAAAGTCCTTGTCCTCAGTGACCAGAATCCGCTGATCTTTAAACGCCAGCTGCACCACTTCTTCGTCTGTCGCCCTAGGGGACACCTCGCAAACGGCGACCACATCGAAGCCGGCAGCGCGAAGTGACCGTACCGCTGCGAAGTCGCAGCTCTCGTCCACGATAAGGCGAACCACGTCACGCCCGCCGTTTCCTCTTTGTCGGAGGAATCATGAGCGTCTCCTCGTGCGCAACCGTATCCGCCGCGTACCCGATCGCTGCCCTGATGTCCTCGCGCGTGAGCCGAGGGTAGGCGTCGAGAAGGTCCTTCTCGGTCGCTCCTTCAGCCAGCTTTCGCAGAAGAAGCTCGACGGTTATTCGTGTGCCTCGAATGACGGGCTTCCCCATCATGATCTTTGGGTTGATCTCGATTCGATGGGTCACCGTCATGTCAGCATCCTCGCTCAAGCCTACGCCGCGATCACATGAACTTGCGTCTCTTGAAGGCCGCAACGTCCTGCGTCGTCAATGCTCTTTCGTGATCATCCGCTCGCTGGTTCCGGACACCATCAGGGACGCCCCATCATTTCGACGAACCGCCGGAACAGATACCGCGCGTCGTGTGGCCCGGGCGACGCCTCCGGGTGGTACTGCACCGAAAAGGTCGGCTGCCCCTTCACGGCGAGCCCCTCGACGGTCTGGTCGTTCAGATTGAGGTGCGTCACCTCGGCGCGGCCGCCGAGCGACTCGGCGTCGACCGCGAAGCCGTGGTTCTGCGCCGTGATCTCGACCTTGCGGGTGGTGAGGTCCATGACCGGCTGGTTGCCGCCGTGGTGCCCGAACTTGAGCTTGAAGGTGCGCCCGCCGAGCGCGAGACCCATGATCTGGTGTCCCAGACAGATGCCGAAGACGGGGACGCGGCCGAGGAGCTCGGCGACGATCTCGCGGACGCCGCCGACGGCGTCCGGGTCGCCGGGGCCGTTCGAGAGGAAGACGCCGTCGGGATGCAGGCCCAGCACGTCGCGCGCCGGCGTCGTCGCCGGGACGACGCGGACACGGCAACCGGTGCCGACCAGGTTCCGGAGGATGTTGAACTTGATGCCGAAGTCGTACGCGACGACGAACTGTGGCTCGCGGCCGCGCCCGGCGGCGGCTTCCTCCGCCCTCGTGTAGCCACAGCCGAGACGCCACGGCCCCTCGTTCCAGTCGTACGACTCGGCGCACGTGACCTCCTTCACGAGGTCGCGACCGACGAGTCCCGGCGACTCCTTCGCCTTCCGGACGAGCCGCTTGGGGTCCAGGTCGACGCTCGACAGCACCGCCTCCTGCGCGCCGACGTCGCGGATGTGACGCACGAGGGCGCGCGTGTCGATGCCCTCGATCGCGGGGATCCCGTGCCCCGCGAGGTACGCGCCGAGCCGTTCCTCGGCCCGCCACGACGAGGGCGCCTCACGGTACTCGCGCACGACGAAGCCACGCACGTACGGCCGGCGCGACTCGACGTCCTCGCGGTTCACGCCGACGTTGCCGATCTCCGGGTACGTCATCGCCACGAGCTGCCCCTCGTACGACGGGTCGGTCAGGATCTCCTGGTACCCGGTCATGCTGGTGTTGAAGACGAGCTCGCCCATGGCCTCGGCCTCCGCGCCGAAGGCGCGGCCGCGAAACACCGTACCGTCGGCCAGGGCGAGCAGCGCCGTGCGCGCGCCGCTCACGAGGCGGCGCTCCGGAGCGCCGCGGCGGTGCCCGGCCGGTCGTCGTAGACGAGGCGCCCGCCCACCAGCACGGCGACGGCGCGGCCGGCCATCTCCCAGCCCTCGAAGGGCGTGTTACGGCCCTTCGAGCGGAAGGTGCGCGCCTCGACGCGCCAGCGCCGCTCGGGATCGACGAGCGTCAGATCGGCGGGCGCGCCGGGCGACAGTGTTCCCGCCGGGAGGCCGAGGATCCGGGCCGGCCCGACGGTCATCCGCGCGACCAGCGCCGGCAGGTCGAGGACACCGTCGGCAACGAGCCGGAGCGCCAGCGGCAGCGCCGTCTCGAGCCCGACGACGCCGTTGGCGGCATTCTCGAACTCGACCTCCTTCTCGTCGTGGTGATGGGGCGCGTGGTCGGTGGCGAGCGCGTCGATCGTCCCGTCGGCGAGCGCCGCGCGCAGCGCCTCGACGTCACGCGTGTTTCGCAGCGGCGGCGCCATCTTGGCGTTCGTGCCGTAGCCCGCCACCGCCTCCTCGGTGAGGAAGAGATGATGCGGCGTCACCTCGGCGGTGACCGCGAGCCCGCGGGCCTTCGCGTCGCGCAGCAGTGCGACCGAGCCGGCCGTGCTCACGTGCGCGACGTGCAGACGGCCGCCGGTCAGGTCCGTGAGCGCGATGTCGCGCGCCATCATCACCTCCTCGGCGGCGGCCGGGATGCCGTGCAGGCCGAGACGCAGCGCGGTCACACCCTCGTTCATGACCCCGCCGGCGGCGAGGTGCCCGTCCTCCTCGTGCACGATGACCGGCAGGCCGAACATCGACGTGTACTCGAGCGCCCGCCGCATGAGACCGGCGTCCATGACGGGACGGCCGTCGTCGGACACGGCCACGATGCCCGCCCGGTACATCTCCCCGATCTCGGCGAGCCGCTCGCCCTTCATGCCGGCCGACAGCGCACCGATCGGGTAGACGCGCGCTCCGCCCGCCACCCGCGCCCGCTCCAGGATGAACTGCGTCACCGCCGCGCTGTCGTTCACCGGGTCGGTGTTGGCCATGCACGCCAGCGAGGTAAAGCCGCCCGCGAGCGCGGCCGCCACGCCGGTCGCGATCGTCTCTTTGTATTCGTAGCCCGGCTCGCGGAGGTGCACGTGCATGTCGACCAGACCGGGAAGCACGAGGAGCCCGCTGGCATCCATGACCGTGTCGCTCTCGGCGCCGCCTGCCCCCGGACTAAACACGCCCACGAGCTGGTCGTTCTCGATCAGCACGTCGCCGGGCGCTGCCTTGCCGGCGACCGGGTCGACGACCGTGCCGCCGGCGATCACGACCCGCTGGCTCACGCGCGCCCTCCGGTACGACGCCGGACCGGCTCCGCATCGCCGATCATCTCCGCGGCGGTCTCGCCTGACTCCTCGCCCTTGCTGCGCGCCACGAGCAGATAGAGGAGCGCCATCCGCACGGCGACGCCGTTCGTCACCTGGTCCATGATCACCGAGTACGGACCGTCGGCGACCGCGCTCGCGATCTCGAGGCCGCGGTTCAGCGGTCCCGGATGGAGGATGATGACCTGCGGCTTCGCCAGCCGCACGGCCTCCTCGGTCAGGCAGAAGTACTGCGAGTACTCGTCGAGCGTCGGGAAGAAGTTGGCGCCCTGCCGCTCGCGCTGGATGCGGAGCATCATCACGACGTCGGCGTCACGGACGCCCGCGGCGAGCTCGGTGTGGAGCTCGGCCCCGAAGGCGGCGAGGTCGCGCGGGACGAGCGTCGGCGGCCCCACGAGGCGCACCGTCGACCCGAGCGCCCGGAGCGCGTGCAGGTTCGAGCGCGCCACGCGGCTGTGCAGGATGTCGCCGACGATCGCGACCGTGAGCCCTTCGAGGCGGCCCAGGTGCTCGCGAATCGTCAGCAGGTCGAGGAGGGCCTGCGTCGGGTGCTCGTGGCAGCCGTCGCCCGCGTTGAGGATCGGGCACGAGACGTGCCGCGCAAGCAGATGGCACGCGCCGGAGGCCGGATGACGGACGACGATCGCGTCCGGCCGCATGGCCTCGAGGTTCCGCGCGGTGTCGGCCAGCGTCTCGCCCTTGCTCGCGCTCGAGGTCGACGCCGAGATGTTCACCGTGTCGGCGGAGAGCCGCTTGGCGGCGATCTCGAACGAGGTGCGGGTCCGGGTGCTCGACTCGTAGAAGAGGTTGATGACGGTCTTCCCCCGGAGCGCCGGCACCTTCTTGATGTCGCGCTCCGAGATCTCCTTGAAGGAGGCCGCGGTGTCGAGGATGCTCGTGATCTCCGCGGCCGGGACTCCCTCGAGCCCGAGCAAGTGCCGCTGCGTGAACGCCATGCTCACCCTCCTCACCCTTCGATCACGACCTCGTCCACGCCGTCCGACTCGGCGAGCCGGACCTGCACCTGCTCGCGGCGCGAGGTGGGGATGTTCTTGCCGACGTAGTCGGCGCGGATCGGGAGCTCGCGGTGGCCGCGGTCGACCAGCACCGCGAGCTGGATCGACTGCGGCCGGCCGAAGTCGACGAGCGCGTCCATCGCCGCGCGGATCGTCCGGCCGGTGAACAGCACGTCGTCGACGAGGAGAATCCGCTTTCCCTCGACGGCAAACGGGATGTCGGTGCCGTGCACCACAGGCGTCTGGAGGCCCCGGTCGAGGTCGTCGCGGTAGAGCGTGATGTCGACGACGCCGAAGGGAATCGACCCGCCGGTCTCGATCTCGTCGATGGCCTTGCGGATGCGCTGCGCGAGGTAGACGCCGCGCGAACGGATGCCGACCAGTGCGAGGTGCTCGGTGCCCTTGTTGTGCTCGAGGATCTCGTGCGCGATGCGCACGAGCGCACGGTGGATCCCGACTGCATCCATCACCTGCCGGGTGCCATTGGCGCTCACCGGTGGCCTCCGGGTGTCTGGAAGCCTCCGCGGCTCAGCCGGGAGAGTGTGACAATCATGCAGAACCTTTCCTGACCTCGCTGGGTCAAGTTAAAAGGTGCCGGACCGTGTTCGGGAGTCGGCCCTACCTACGCGGCCGTGGCGGCGCTGTCAAGGTTGAGTCGCTCAGAGGCTTCGGTTCCGGAGCCACGCGACGATGATGGCGAGCAGCACCAAGAGGATGATGCCGAGGAGTCCCATCATTGCCGTCGTGTTCGGGTTGCCGCGACGATCGGCGTACTGCCCGCAGTGGATGATTGGGACGGCGGCCCGCGGGGGTCGATCGCGGGGAGGCGCTTCGGCCCGACCGCGGCACGTCGCGCGGTGAGCGCGTCGAGGATCTTCAACCCGGCATCGCGAAAGACGGCGGCGCGCGCCAACGTGTCGAGGGTGTATCGAGCCATCGCGTGTGTCTCGCATCGACACTTAGCTAGCTCTCCTGACGCCGTGTCAAGTGACTCTACGAATTATAATCCCACTCCTCTCACTCGTTTTTGTGGGTTCGGCGTCCCGAAAACAGGTACGTTGAACGGTGTCGGCACGTGACACGTCCTTGCCCGCCGCGTCCTCCCGACGATACGGCGGGGCCGACACGATCAGCCCGTCGACAGCTCGCGCAGCGCGGCCATGGCCTCCTTCACGTGCTGCGTCGCCCGGAGCTGCGAGTTGAAGACGTGGCGCACGGTGCCCTGCCGATCGATGACGAAGGTCACGCGCCCCGGCAGCAGACCGAGCGTCGCCGGCACCCCGTAGCGCCGGCGCACGTCGCCGTCGCGGTCGCTGAGGAGCACGAACGGTAGACGGTACTTGGATGCGAACTTCCCGTGCGACTCCGCGGCATCGGAGCTGACGCCGATGACCTCGGCGCCCACTTCCTGGAACGCCTCGTAGTCGTCGCGGAAGGCGCACGCCTCCTTCGTGCAGCCGGGCGTGTCGTCCTTCGGGTAGAAGTAGAGAACGACCGGCTGCTTGCCGCGATAGTCACCGAGCCGCACGCTACGACCATCGCGATCGGGAAGCGTGAAGTCCGGCGCCGGGTCACCCGTCCGGACCGTCGGCGCAGCGGAGAAGATGTCGAGCAGGCCCATGCGCTGGAGCCCTGCCACACTTCGGCCCCGCCGGTCCACCGCGCACCGGGGGCGGCATGGACTGGACAGCCGACCATGACCGTGCGACGACCGCCGCATGCCCCGCGCCGTCGTCATCCGATCGACCGGCGGTCCGGAAGTCCTCGCGCTCGAGGAGCATGACCCCGGGGCACCGCCTGCGGGCGCGGTTCGCGTCCGGGTGCATGCCGCCGGCGTCAACTTCATCGACGTCTACTTCCGAACCGGCCTCTACCCAGCGCCGCTGCCGTTCGTCATGGGCCTCGAGGGAGCGGGCGTCGTGGAATCGGTCGGCGATGGCGTCACCGGCCTCGCGGCCGGCGATCACGTCGCGTGGGCGTCGGTCCCGGGCTCGTACGCCGAGACGGTGGTCGCGCCGGCGGATCGTGTCGTGCGCGTGCCGCGCGACGTCCCGCTCGACGTGGCGGCGGCCGTGATGCTCCAGGGCATGACGGCGCACTACCTCGTGCACGGGACGCGGACCACGCGCCCCGGCGACGTCGCGCTCGTACACGCGGCGGCGGGCGGCGTCGGCCTGCTGCTCGTGCAGATGCTGAAGGCGGCCGGCGCGCGGGTCATCGGCACGTGCTCGACCGCCGAGAAGGAGGCGCTCGCGCACGAGGCCGGCGCGGTCGACGTCGTCCGCTACACCGAGCGCGACTTCGTCGCCGAGACGCGGCGGCTCACCGCGGGGCGGGGCGTCGACGTCGTCTACGACTCGGTCGGTGTCACGACGTTCGACGGCAGCCTCGCGGCGCTCCGGCCGCGGGGGCTCCTCGTGCTCTTCGGCCAGTCGAGCGGCCCGGTCCCGCCCTTCGACCTCCAGCGGCTGAACCTGGGCGGCTCGCTGTTCGTGACGCGCCCGTCGCTCACGCACTACACGGCGGACCGTGCCGAGCTCGAGCTGCGCGCGGGAGCGGTGCTCGACGCCGTCGCCGCGGGACGGCTCCGCGTCCGCGTCGGGGCGCGCTTCCCGCTCGCGGAGGCTGCCGCGGCGCACCGCGCGCTCGAGGGGCGCGCGACCACCGGCAAGGTCCTGCTCCTCCCCCGCTGATATCAGCCGAGCGCGCGGAACTCTGCCAGCAGCGACGCGCCACGCGGGTGATCGGTGAGGCAGCGTTCGACGACCTGCGTGCGGAAGTCGACGTTCGCCCGGTGGCGCGGCCCCGCCTGGAAGCCGACGATCAGGTCGCGGCCGCGGTCGACGACGTCGCGGCCAGGGATGGTGCCGCCCGACACGCCGGCGAGGCTCCGGCAGCGGAGCTCGGCGAGCGCCGTCGCGAGATAGCCCATGTGCGGTGACTCGTCCTGCTGGATGTAGCCGATCAGCGTCCGCGCCTCCTCGTATCGGCGGAAGAGCGTGGCGTCGCCGAGCACCTCCTTCGCCCAGCGAAACGCCGCTACCGCGAACACCTCGATGACGAGCACGCCGAGCATGCGGAGGACGAGCGCTTCCAGGTCGGCGGCGATCTCCGGGAAGAGCCGCGGCGTCGCCGGCGGGCTCACGCCGGAGGCGAGGTCCTTCGGGACGGCGGGCCGGTCGAGCGCGATGTCGCGCGCGAGCTCCCACATCTTGCGGTGTCCCGCCTCGTCGCGCGCATGCGCTTCGAAGAGCGGACCGAGGTGCGCGAGCGCGGTGCCGTCGATGTCGTCGGTCACGCGCTCGCCGAGCGGCGGCAGCGCGACGAGCCGCAGCACGTCGCCGCCGAACCCCTCGACGATCGCGATCAGCGACAGCAGGCGGACGAGCGGCACGGTGACGCCGTGTCGGACGAGCAGCCGGGTCTGCGCCGCGCTCGGGAAGTGGGGCGGAACCGCGGCGTCGATCGGCCCGAGCACCGCCTCGAGCTCACCCGCCGGCAGGCGCGCCTGCCACGCCGCGATCGCCGGCGCGCGCCACCGCGTGCGCGGCGAGACGTAGCGGCCGTCGACGAATCCCCCGTGGCACGGGACACCGTCCAGCACGAGCGGCCGCTCGTACGGATGATCGGCGAGGATCTCCTCCCGGCTGTAGTGGTACCGCATGGCGGCACTGTGTCCCCTCCGTCGACCTGAAGGTAGCGGGGTTCAGGCGCGCTCGACGGCGTCGCCCACGCCCACGCGGCCCGGCCGGAGGACGCTCGCGTACACCCCGACGTTCTGGTCGGCGTGACGGACGATCGTGCGGAGCACACCAGGGTCCTTCGGGAGATCGCCCTGTGGCTGCGTCGTCATCGAGCAGCGCGGTGTACCCATCTCCACCTTCACCGTCGCCCCGCCGAGCCGCAGCGCCTCGCCGCACCACGCAACCTCCACGAGCGCGTCCGTCTCGCTTGCCGGCTCGATCAGGAAGTTCGGGCGGAAGCGCCGCGGGTCGAAGGCGGCGGCCGGGTTCTCACGGCCGAGCGCGCGCAGGCTCGCGGTGGTGAGCAGATGGATCGGGAGCGCGTCGAAGTACGTGCCGAGCGGCGACGTGTACTCGAAGAGCTCCTGCGGGAACACCGCGAGGTCGGGGAGCGGCTCGTCGGGAAGCCGGCCGAAGATGCCACGGAGCTCGGTCTCGAAATCGGGATTGTCGGGCGGCGCGCGCCGGTAGTGCGCGCGGTCGTCCGGCGGACGGCGGGGCCAGAGCGTGACGCGACGGCCGACGAGCTCGCTGAGCCTTGCCGCGACGTCGGGCGCATCCGTCCGCATGCGGAGGCCGTCGGGAAAAACGATCTCCGCGGCCGGGATGCGGTCGGCGGCCGGCTCCTCGACGTATCGCGCAGCCGCCAGCAAGAGTGCCGGAAGCTTCTTCGCGCCGCGGATCTCGCCCGCCGCCTCGTCACGGATCGCCCAGCCGCGGTCGCCGGGGATGCCGAGGTCCCCGAGGTCACACGTCCGGAGCTGCTCGCCGCCCATCGACTTCACTGGGTACCGCCAGATCTCGACGACGCGGCCGAGGCTCACGGGTCCGGCTTGTAGTCTGCACGGCGAGCCGCGGCAAGTTGTGCCGCCGTCCGACCTCCGTGCTACGGTCGCCCACCATGCCCGATCGCGTACGGATCATCGGCAGCTACCTCTCACCCTACGTGCGCAAGGTACTCGTCTGCCTGCACCTGAAGGGCGTGCCGTACGAGATCGATCCGATCGTGCCGTTCATGGGCGGCGACCGCTTCTCGACGCTGAGCCCGCTCCGGCGCGTCCCCGTGCTCGTCGACGACGGCGTGACGCT
>WNGI01007910.1_pt1 | contig 16864 bp, 12 predicted proteins | sample 5400621 | NCBI WGS metagenome assembly WNGI01 (sample SAMN13153374, study PRJNA577476) | soil metagenome | isolation source: 20 cm soil or saprolite under Garry oak tree replicate 1 | place: USA:California | collected 2016-06-15 | reverse complement strand
ATCTCGTCCTCGTTGTGCAGGGTGGCGCGCTGCACGACGACGCCGCCAACCGTGACCGGCTCCAGGATCGCGGTCGGGGTCAAGGTCCCCTGCCGCCCGACTGTGATCATGATGTCGCGCATGATTGTCTGCGCCTGCTGGGCGGCGAATTTATGCGCCAGGGCCCAGCGCGGCGCGCGGCTGCGCATGCCGAGCCGGTTCTGCAGGTCGAGATCGTTGATCTTGTAGACGACGCCGTCGATGTCGTAGGGCAGCTCGCTGCGGCGCGCTTCGAGATCGTCGTGATAAGAAATGAGTTCGGCGACGCCGCGGCACAGTTTTGATTGCGGGTTGACGGACAAGCCCCAATCGCGAAAGCGCGCCAGCGCCTCGGCCTGGCTCTTTGCGAACGGCGCGCTCGCCTCGCCCCAGGCATAGGCGAAAAATTTGAGGGGTCGCGATGCAGTCACAGCCGGGTCGAGCTGGCGCAACGAGCCGGCCGCGAAATTGCGTGGGTTGGCGAAGACCGGCTCGCCGGCGGCGGCGCGCTCGGCGTTCAACGCGGAAAAGGCGGCTCGCTCCATATAGACTTCGCCGCGGATCTCGACGATTTCCGGCCAGCCGCGGCCGGCGAGCTTCTCCGGCACGGTCTTGAGCGTGCGGATATTGGCGGTGACGTCCTCGCCGGTGACGCCGTCGCCGCGCGTCGCGCCGAGCGCCAGGCGGCCGTTCTCGTAGCGCAAAGCCGCGGACAGGCCGTCGATCTTTGGCTCGGCCATGACCTCGATCGCATCCTCGGCGACGCGCGCGAGATCCTCCGGCCGGCGGAAAAAATTGCGAACGCCGGCAAAGAAATCGCGCACATCCTCTTCGGCGAAGGCGTTCTCCAAAGACAGCATCGGCACGCGATGCGTGACCTTTGAAAATCCGACGGCCGGCGCGGCGCCGACCCGGCGCGATGGGCTGTCGCTGCGGATCAGCTCGGGGAAGCGCGCCTCGATCGCGGTGTTGCGCTGGCGCAGCCGGTCGTATTCGGCATCGCCGACCTCGGGCATGTCCTTCGCGTAATAGAGCTGATCGTGATGTGCGATTTCGGCGGCAAGCCGGGCGAGTTCCCCCTTTGCCTCCTCTTCGGTCAGCAATTCGACGGGGCGCGCGGCGATGTCGGGCGCTGCCTGGTCGGCCTTCATGGCCGGGCTCCGGCGATCAGGCTCGCCGCTGCGGCGCGCGCTTCGGCGGTGATCGTGCTCCCCGACAGCATGCGCGCGATCTCTTCCTGCCGCGTGTCGGGATCGAGTTCCTCGACCGAGGTGATCGTCGCCTGCTGTCCCTGCTTCTTGGCGACCCTCCAGTGATGCGCGCCGCGGGCGGCGACCTGCGGCGAATGCGTCACGACAAGCACCTGCAATCGCGAGCCGAGGCGCTGCAAGCGCTCGCCGACCGCGGCGGCGACGGCGCCGCCGATGCCGCTATCGACCTCGTCGAAGATCAGCGTCGGCACCGATGACGTGCCGGCAAGGACAAGCTTCAAGGCGAGCATAAAGCGGGACAGCTCGCCGCCCGACGCGATCTTCGCCAGCGCGCCAAACGGCGCGCCGGGGTTTGTCGCGACCTCGAAATGCACGCGCTCGCAGCCATGCTCGCCCCAATCGGTCTCGGCGAGCGGGGAGAGGACCGTGCGAAAGCGCGCCTTATCGAGGCGCAGCGGCTTCAATTCGGCGGTGATCGCGGCATCGAGGCGGCGCGCCGCCTTTTCGCGGGCGCGCGTCACCGACGCGGCGGCCGCGATATAACGCGCGCGGGCGGTCGCGGCGGTCTTTTCGAGGGCGACAACGCCCTCAGCGCCGGTCTCGATCGCGGCGAGCCGGGTGCCGACGGCTTCGTGCAGCCGCGGCAGATCGGCGACCGCGACATTGTGTTTGCGGGCGAGCGCTCGCAACGCGAAGAGTCGCTCCTCGACCTGTTCGAGGGCGCGCGGGTCGAGATCGAGCGCGTGTCCGGCGACATTCAGCAAAGCGAGCGCCTCAGCGGTCTCATTGGCGGCGCGCTCGGCGGTGGCGATCGCATTGTCGAGCAGCCCTTGCGCCCGGTCGCGGGTGCGTTCGAGCCGCCGCAAGGCGCGGGCGAGAGCGCGCTGGGCGCCGCCCTCGCCGTCGCTCTCGCCGCCAAGCTCCGCGGCGGCCTCGGAGACCGCCTCGCCAATACGCTCGGCGTTCTGCAATAGCGTGCGGCGGGTCGCGAGCTGGTCCTCCTCGTCGCCTTCGGGGGCGAGCGCGTCGAGCTCGGCCTTTTCGTGGCGCAGCAGGTCTTCCTCGGCTCGCGCCTCGGCCAGATGGCGCGCCGCCTCGGCGGCGGCCTCCTGCGCCGCGCGCCAGTCATGCCACGCTGACCCCAAGGCGGCCGGGCGCACCTCGTGCTCGGCGAAGGCGTCGAGCAATTCGCGGTGGGTCGCCGGGTCGAGGAGGCCGCGCTGCTCGCCCTGGCCCTGGATCTCGACAAGATTGTCGCCGAGCTCGCGCAACAGCCCGACGCTCGCCGGCTCGTCATTGACAAAGGCGCGGCTGCGGCCGTCGGCGGCGCCAGCGCCAGCGCATCCATCAGGATCGATTTGCCGGCGCCGGTCTCGCCGGTCAGGACGCACAGCCCCGGCCGGAACGCGAGGGACAGGCGTTCGATCAGGACGACATCGCGTATCGTGAGGCCGAGCAACATGCCAAAGGGCTGATTTGTACGGGCGTAATGATATCCCCTGCACCCGAATCAGACCAGCAAGGCGCCGGAAACCCGTCTGTTGGATGCCCCGCTCGGCAGCAGGCCAATCGCGCGGTGCGGCTAGGCCCGAATCTCCTGGCGCTGGAAGACGATGTAGGCGATGACGAAAATAACGATCGTCGCGGCGATCAATCCGGTCAATTGCGGCCAGATCAGGATAAAGCTCTGCGACACGGGCAATGGCGCGTTGACCATCGTCGACAGCTCGCGCATCGAGACAAAGACCGGGCCGAGCGCCCGGGTCGTCGGATTGAGCAAGGCGACGGCCGCGTCGCTGTAGAGCGTGTTCGGCGAGAGGCGCTGCAATGTCTGCTCGGTGCTGATATAGGCGATGTTGGGGCCGAAGATGCCCTCCGCCGGACCGGCGATCACGGTCGCGAGGAGCGGCGTCACCATGACGGTCCAGAACAGCGCGAACAGGAGCCACAGGCCGAGCGCGGCGAGCGCCGCGGTCGCCGGTGCGCGGAACAGCACGGAAAACAGCATCGCGAGCGCCAGCCACACACCACCAAACGCAATCGTCGCGACGAGGAAACCCAGCATGCGGACGAGTTCCTCGCCGCTCGGCGGCAGGCCGAGGCGCAGAAAGCCAAGTCCGAGCACCAGCAGCCAAAGCGACACCAGCGCGATCGACAGCGAGAGCAGGCGCGCGAGGAATTTTCCGAACAGGAGGGCGTCGCGATAGATCGGCTGCGCCAGGATGCGGCTCAAGGTGCGCTGGTTGAACTCGGCATTGATCGCGTCGAAGCCGAGCGCGATCGCGATGATCGGGGTCACGAGCCCGACCATGCTGATAAACGAGAACGGGATCGGATCGGGCGTGATCGTCAGGAGGCGCAGAAACAAGAACGGGCTTTGCCCGATCGTCTCGCGGATCGTCGTTGTCGAGAACCACGCCAGAACCAGCGCGACGAGGAAGATCAGCGCCTCGATGACGACCATGCGCACGCCGCTCAGATGATCGGCGGTTTCCTTGGCGACGACCGTCCCGACGCCGGTCCAGGGCGAGCCGCGCCGGGATCCAGTTGCGCTCCTACTGAGCGGCAAGGCGGGCCTCCTCGAAATAGCGGTTATAGACCTCGGTGAGGCTCGGCGCGGCGAAATGGATGCCGATCAGCTCGACCTCCGGCGCGAGGCGGCGCGCAATATCGGCGCGCAGATCGCGCTGGCAATCGACCCGGTAGCGCTCGCCGCCTAATGCCTGCACCCGAACGACGCCGGGCACTCCCGCGAGGCGCTCCGGGATTGTAGACCCGCGCGCCTCGACATCGATGACATGGCCGCCGCCAAGGATGCGGCCGGCGAGCTCGGTCACCGTGCCGGACAGCGCCACGCGCCCGCGGTTGAACAAGGCGACCCGGTCGCAGACGCTCTGCACCTGATCGAGATGGTGTGAGGACAAGAGGACCGCGGTGCCGTCGGCCTTCAGGCCGCGGATCATATCGAGGAATTCCTGCGTCGAATGCGGGTCGAGGGCGGTGGTCGGCTCATCGAGGATCGCGACGCTCGGGCGCTTCATCAGCACCTCGGCAAGGCCGAGGCGCTGCCGCATGCCCTGCGAGAACGTGCGCACCCGGGCGTGCGAGACGGCGCCGAGGCCGACGCGCTGCATCGCCTCGGCAAAGCGGGTGTCGATCTCCTGGCGCGACAAGCCGGCGAGGCGTCCGGTATAGGCGAGATTGTCGAGCGCCGAGAGCCCGTCATAGAAGCCGATCTGGTCTGGCAAATAGCCGACCCGGCGCTTCACCTCGAGCGGATCGCGCAACGGATCAAAACCGGCGACCTCGGCGCGTCCCTCGGTTGGCTCAGTGAGGCCGAGCAGCATCAGGATCGTTGTCGTCTTGCCCGAGCCGTTGGGGCCGAGAATGCCGACGATCTCGCCGGCGCGGACTTCGAGATCGATGTGGTCGACCGCGACATTCGCGCCGTAGCGCTTGGTCAGCTGCTCGGCCCGGATGACAACCCCGTCCGCCATGATGGGCTCCTCAGCGGCGGCCGAACCGGGCGACGGCAAAGACGACAACGAGCAGCGCGATCGCAATGATCGCGATACCGACTGCGCCCCATAGCGTAGAGGTCAGGACGGTGATGCGGAAATTCGCGGATTCTGACAGCCCGCCGGCGGCGCTGGCGCGCATTGTCGTCTGGTAGTCGCCGGCGATCGCCCTGTCGGAGGGGGTCAGCGTCACTTTGACGTTTTGCGTTGCGCCCGCGGCCAGCTGGGGGAGCTGCTTCGGGTCGAATTCCGATTTCCAGCCCTCCGGGGCGGTCGCGCTCAATTCGATGTCGCGCGCCGCCTCGCTGCCGTCATTGCGCAGGACGATCGTCAGTTGGCTGCTGCGGCTGGCATAAGCCTCGCCACTCAGCCGGCCGCCTTCGCCCGACAGCGCGACGCGCGGCTGCCCGACAATTGTCAGGCTGACCGGGAGCTCGGCGCTCGTTGCTTCGGTCTTGGCATGGAGCGTCAGCTTGTAGTCGCCCGCCTGGGTCTCCCGCGGGATCGTCAGCGAGGCCTCCACATCCTTCGACTTGCCGGCTTCGATGGGGATCGAGGTGATCTGCTGGCTGCCATAGGCTTCGGTAAAGCTCACCTGGAAATTCTTTGGCGCGTCGGCGCTGAAATTGATCGTCGCGTCGCGGCCGCTGTCGTTGGTGACGCTGACCCGGTACTTGAACGCGGTCGTCGCGGTGCCGCGCAAGGCCGGGAAATTCGTCGTCAACTTCAATTTCGCGGGCAGCTCCTCCCCGATGGTCAGCGTGATGGGCAATTTCTCGTCGCGTTGCCCGCCCTTCGCCTGCACGGTGAAGCGGTAATCGCCCTTGCCGGTGTTCGCAGGCGGCTCCAACCGCAACTGCAGCCGCTCCTCGCTGTCGGGCGCGACTTCGACTGCCGAGACGGGCTGGCCGCCGCCGAGGATCGTCGCCTTCCAGCCATTGGCAACTTCCGGCACCGAGATCGTCAGCGATTGCGGCGGCAATTTGAAATTGCGCACGGAGAGGTCGACCGTCGTGGTCTCGCCGGCGCGCACGGTCAGCGCCGGATACCGCGTCGTCAGGAACAGGCCGGTGATATTGCCCGAGCCTTGCGGCTGATCGGCGGCGAGGGCGCCGCCGGCCCACAGCATCATCACAAAAACAGCAAAGAGCCGCCGCATCATGCGGAAAACCTCCCGGATGCTGCCGCCAAATCCGTCACGGCGCGCGGCGCACTTGCTCGGCGCGGCAGGACAGGGATGACGGCGAATGTCGATCGGCGAGCCTCATAGAGCACCCGCCCGGCAAGCTGAAATTATTTTTTTGTAATGTGATGGCTCAGAAGCTGCTGACCAGCTGTCCAAACCAGCCTTGCCGCGCCTCGGCGGGCGCACCACTGCCGGTCATCAGCCCATAGGCTTCCTGATACCAGCGGCTGCCCGGGTAGTTGTAGCCGAGCACGGACGCATTCTCCTTGGCCTCCTTGACGAGGCCGAGCGCCAGGTCGCACTCGACGAGGCGCTCCAGCGCTTCCGGGACATGCGTCGTCGTCTGGTAATTGTCGATGACGCGCTTGAAACGGTTTATCGCCGCCAGATACTCGGCACGGTTCAGGTAATAGCGGCCGATCTCCATCTCCTTGCCGGCGAGATGGTCGCGCGTGAAGTCGAGCTTCAGCTTGGCGTCGCGCGCGTATTTGCTGTCGGGGAAACGGCGGACGATATCGTCGAGAGCGCGCAAGGCCAGTTCAGTCGTGCGCTGGTCGCGGCCGACATCGACGATCTGCATGTAGTAGCAGATCGCCTTCAGGTAATAAGCGTAGCCGACGTCGCGGTGGCCGGGATGCAGCTGGATGAAGCGGTCGGCGGCGATGACCGCCTGGTCGTAATTGCCGGCCTCGTAAAGGGAATAAACCCCCATCAGCTGGCTCTTCGTCGCCCAGACCGAATAGGGATGCTGGCTTTCGACCTGCTCGAAAGTCTTGGCGGCGTCGGAAAAACGCTCATCGACGAGCGCATCCATCGCCTTGTTGTAAAGGTCGTCGACCGGCTTCTCGATGTAGACTTCGTTCTTCGAATTGCCGCACCCGGCTAGCATGACCAGCAGCACGGCGACAGCGAGCCGCGGCGGCGACAGCAACAAAGGCATCTTTAACTCGACCCCAGAGCCCTTCCCCGCGCGGGTTATAGCACGGAATCCGAGACCGACCGCAAACCGGCAGAGCCGGTCCTGCTCAGGCCCTGGCGATCCGGCGGGGCTCCGGTCTCACGATCGGGGCGAGCGTGGCCGGTTCGGCCAGCGTTGTCGCGCACCAGGCATCGTCATCGGCAAACAGCGCGGCCAGCAGCTGCCGCGTGTGGGCATGGCCCGAACGAACCCCGCGGAAATGCCCGATGATCGGCCCGCCGGCGAGGTAAAGATCGCCGACCGCGTCAAGCAATTTGTGCCGGACGAACTCGTCGGCATAGCGCAGCCCGCCGCGGTTCAGCACCCGGCTGCCGCTGACGACCACGACATTGTCGAGCGAGCCGCCGCGACCAAGCCCCGCCGCATGCAGCCGCGGCACGTCGTCGAGGAGGCCAAAGGTGCGGGCCGGCGCCAGCTCGGTTCGAAAGGCATCCGGATCGAGCGCCAGCACGAGGTCCTGCCGGCGGATTAGCGGGTTTTCGTAATCGATTTCGAAGCTCATCGAGAAGCCGTGATCGGGCAGCAAGGACGCGGCCGCATCGCCATCCACGACCGTTACCGGCTTCATGATCTTGATCGCGCGGCGCGGCTCGTCCTGAGCGACGGTTCCCGCCTGTTCGATCAGATGCAGAAACGGCGCGGCGCTGCCGTCCATGATCGGAATTTCCGGCCCATCGAGCTCGACGACGGCATTATCGACGGCGGCGCCGGCGAATGCCGCCATCAGATGCTCGATCGTGTTGATGCGCACGCCTTCGCTGTTCGACAGGACGGTCGAGAGCGAGGAAGCGATTGTGTTCTTCCAGTGAGCGCGGATCTCGGCCCCGGCGTCGATCCGCCGGAACACGATGCCGGCATCGGGCGGCGCCGGCCGTAGCGTCAATGTCACGGTTTGGCCGCAATGCAGCCCCACCCCCGGGCAGCCGACCGCGGTTCTCAACGTCCGCTGCGGCGCAGTCCCCATGTCCCCCAACATGTGAATCCGTACCAAAATTGAAACTGATCCCCGCGCGCAACCTACTGCCGGCCGGGGTTTGTCACAAATCACTCTTTGTTACGGATTGTTGCATGTCCGCCGCAATGTCGGCGAGGAGATCTCGCTCAGACGGACGCACATAAAAGGAGCACCGCAGCGTCGCCGCGGTGCCCCTTTAGACGGTGGCCGGGACGGCGATTAGTTGGCTTGCCGGCGCAGGAAGGCCGGGATGTCGAGCAGATCGTCCTCGGCGCTGACCCCCGGCCGCTCCTCAGGTTCGAGCGGCGTCAACCGTGGCGGGGCGGCGGCGCGGGCTGCTGCGGGGGGCGCCGGCTGCGGCTTCTTTTCCGGGGCGGCGGCGGCAACGCGCGCGCGGGCGACGCCGGTCATACGCTCGATGAGGCTCGGGACCCGTCCTTTGGCGCGTGGCGGCACCGCATCGGAGGCCGCCGGCACCGCCGGCTGGGTGATCGGGACGGGGCGCGCCGGGCCGGGCTCGACCGGCCGCGGCGCGACAAAGCCGCCGTTGCGCAAGGCCGCGCTTTCCGCAGCCGCGGCAGCGGCCGGCACCGCCTCGGGCGCGCTCTCGACCCGCGGCTCGCTGCGCGACGGCTCCGTCTTTGGCGCGGCGGCGTTCTGGGTCAGCATCGGCTGGGTATAGCCGGGAGCCGCCGCGGCCAGCTTGACCTCAGCCAGAACCGGCCGGGTGGGGGCCAGCGAGGGCAGAGCCATCTGGCCCGCTTCCGCTTCGATGCCGGTCGCGACGACCGAGATGCGCATGCGGCCGGCGAGCTTCTCGTCGAAGGTCGAGCCGAAGATGATGTTGGCGTCCGGGTCGACCTCTTCGCGGATGCGGTTGGCGGCCTCGTCGACCTCGAACAAGGTCATATCGGTGCCGCCCGTGATGTTGATCAGCACGCCGCGCGCGCCCTTCATCGACACATCTTCCAGGAGCGGGTTTGATATGGCGGCTTCGGCGGCGTCGATCGCGCGGCGGTCGCCCTCGGCTTCGCCGGTGCCCATCATCGCTTTGCCCATCTCGCTCATGACCGTACGGATATCGGCAAAGTCGAGGTTGATGAGGCCGGGCATGACCATCAGATCGGTGACGCCGCGCACGCCCGAATGCAGCACATCGTCGGCCATCTTGAAGGCATCGGCGAAGGTCGTGCGCTCATTGGCGATGCGGAACAGGTTCTGGTTCGGGATGATGATCAGCGTATCGACGAACTTCTGAAGCTCCTCGATGCCGGAATCCGCGATCCGCATGCGGTGGACGCCCTCGAAATGAAAGGGCTTGGTCACGACGCCGACGGTCAGGATGCCGGATTCGCGCGCGACCCGCGCGATGACCGGGGCTGCGCCCGTGCCGGTGCCGCCGCCCATTCCGGCGGTCAGAAACACCATATTCGAGCCGTTGACCGCTTCGAGGATCTCGTCAAGTGCCTCCTCGGCGGCGGCCCGGCCGACATCCGGTCGCGCCCCGGCGCCGAGGCCGCGCGTCACGCCGACCCCGAGCTGGATCTTGCGCGGCGCGGCGGATTGCTGCAGCGCCTGGGCATCGGTGTTGCAGACGACAAATTCGCAGCCGATCAAATTCGACCGGATCATGTTGCTGACGGCGTTCCCCCCGGCGCCGCCGATGCCGATGACGGTGATGCGCGGCTTCAGCTCGTGCTCGTCCTTCGGGATGCTCAGATTGATCATTCCATTCCCCTCCGCGCCTCTTGATCTGCCCCGGCCCCCATGCCGGTCCCCCCGCTGCGACCGGACTGCTGCGGCGCAGAGCCGATAGTAGCGAGTTTCCTTGCGCCGACATACCCGCCGCGAGACAAAAATGCCACGGCGTTCAGAGATTTTCGCGCAGCCACTGCCCGACGCGGCCCAGGAGGCCTCCCGCCGGGAGCCGCGTGGCGTGCGGCGATTCGGCCTTTTCCGACATTGCGAAGAGCAGCAGCCCCGCGGCGGCGGAAAAAGCCGGGCCGTGCGTCGATTCGGCGAGACCCTTGATGCGCGCCGGGCGGCCGATCCGCACCTGCTTGTCAAGGATGAGCCCGGCCAGCTCTCGCACCCCATGTAGCTGGCAGGCGCCGCCGGTCAGCACGACGCGGCGCCCGGCAATCTTATCGAAACCGCTCGCCTCGAGGCGGTTGCGCACCATTTCGAAGGTCTCTTCGATCCGTGGCGCGATGATGCTGACGAGCAGCGATTTCGGGACGTGGCTGACATGCCCGTCGTCTTCTTCGCCGATCTGCGGTACCGCGATCGTCTCGCGGTCGTCGAGCGTGGCAGCGATCGCGCTGCCAAACAGCGCCTTGAGACGCTCGGCATGCGCCAGGGGGGTCGAGAGCCCGCGGGCGATGTCGTTTGTGACATGGCTGCCGCCGACCGGGAGCGAGTCGGCGAAAACGAGATTGCCGGCAAAGAAGACGCCGATCGTCGTCGTGCCGCCGCCCATGTCGATGACGGTCACCCCGAGATCCATCTCGTCCGCGACAAGACAGGCGAGCCCCGCGGCATAGGGGCTGACGACGAGCGCCTCGGTCTCAAGATGCGCGCGTCCGATCGCGGCGGTGTGGTTGCGCACCGCGGCGACCGCGGCGGTCACGATATGCATGTTGATGCCGAGCCGCTCCCCGGCCATGCCGCGCGGATCGCGGATGCCGCGGCTCTCGTCAATCGAAAATCCGACGGGGATCGAATGGATGACCTGGCGGTCGTCGGCGCCGCGCATGCGATAGCCGCGCTCCAATACCTGGCGCATGTCGCTGTCGCTGATCTCGCGGTGGCCGAGATCGATCTCCGCCTTGACGATGCGCGACCCGGCAAACCCTCCTGACAGATTGACGACAACCCGCTCGATCTGCTCGCCGGCCATTTCCTCAGCCGCATGGACGGCGTTGCGGATCGAATGCCCGGCGGCTTCGAGATCGACGATGGTACCGCTGCGGACGCCGCGCGCGACCTGGTGGCCGATGCCGAGGACGCGCGGCGCCGCCTCGACCCGCGCGACGAAGCAGCAGACTTTTGTCGAGCCGATGTCGAGCGCGGCAATCAGGCCGCCGCGCGGGCGCGCCAAGGCCGGCGGCGGATGCGCGGCATGGCCGTTGGCCTTCACCCGCGAACGCTCGCTCATGCCGATTTCCCCGCCCCGTGCGATTTCTTGGTGGGCGCCGCCTGCGGCGCCGGCGGGGCATTGACGCGGAGCACGAGCCGGTCGGGCAGCCGCAGATCGACAGTCTGCACGTCGCGTTTCAACAAGAGGCTCGTGCGCTCCAGCTCGGCGAGCCGGCTCCAGGCGCTCTCGGCATTCTCTTCCGGGAGCATGACGTCGATCGCATTATCGATACGCAAATTCCAGCGACGACCGCCGACCCGCACCGCCGCCGTGACTCGCGGAGCGAGTTCGGGTCGGTTGGTCAGCATGTCGATCAACGCGGCGGCATAGGGCGCGGCATCGTCGCCGACAACCGTCGGCAAATGCGCGAAGCGGCTCAGATCATCGACGGGAATCACCGCGCCTTCGCGGTCGATCAGTTGCTGGATCCCGCCATGCTGCCAGACGGCGAGCGGGCGGCGCTCGGCGAGGCGCACAAATAGGGTCCCCGGCAGGCGGCGCTCGATCGTCGCCGAGCGCACCCAGGGCAGGGTTTCGAGCTGTTCCTTGGCGCGGCTGGGGCTGACGCCGAGGATCGGCGTGCCGCGCGCCGCGGACAATGCCGCCATCACGGTCCCGATATCGGTTGTCTCGCGGCCTTGGACCTCGATCTCGCTCACAACAAGCCCCAACGCGCCTGTCGCCGCGATAAAGCGATCCGTTGCCTGCGCAAGCGCTGCCTGCCCCGCCGGCATGCGGCTCGCGAGGATGGCGCCATAGCTTCCCGCAACCGCTACCGCGAGCAGCAGCCACAACGCGCCGCGCCGGATGCGGCGCGGCAGATGGCGGCGACGCCGCGGCAGTGCCGGCGGTTTCCCCTTCCCCCCGCTCTGCTTCATCCGCTCCCCGCTGCCTTAACGGGTTTGCTCGTCACGACCGGCTCGGCGCCGGCGCTCGGCAGGCCGATGCGGCGGATCTCCCATTCGAGGGTGATCCCGAAGCGGTCGCGGACGCGCCGCCGCACTTCTTCGCCAAGCTCCTCGATATCGGCGGCCGTCGCATTGCCGGTGTTGATCGAGCCGCCGGTGCGGGCGCGGATCGGCTGCGAGGCCTCGCGCGCGGCCCGGATCTCGGTCATGCGGCGGCCGATCTCGGCCGGATCGGCGGCGCTGCCCTTGAACCGCGCCTTGACAAAGATCCAATGTGGATCGACCTCGCTGTGCCGGTAGGAGAGCCCCATCTCGGCGGGCGTCACGGTGTGAAGCTGGCCGCGCCGGTCGAGCGCATCGGCGCTGATTAGCGCATCCTTGAATTCGGTGCCGTAGGCGCCGGCATTGGTCCGGAAGCCGCCGCCAACCGTGCCTGGAATCCCCGACAGGAATTCGAGGCCGGCGATGCCGGCTTCGGCGGCGGTCAAGGCAACGTTCAGGTCGAGCGCGCCGGCGCCGGTTTCGACCTGGCCCCGCCCGGGAACAATGTCGACAAAACCACGCCCAAGCCGGATCACGATTCCGGGGATGCCGCCGTCGCGCACCAGGAGGTTCGAGCCGACGCCGATCACAGTAACGGGGATATCGGGCGTCAGCGCCGCCAGGAACGCGGCCAGGTCTTCGGTATCGGCCGGCCGAAACAACGCCTCGGCCGGGCCGCCGACGCGAAACCACGTCATCGGGCCGATCGGCGCATTGGCGGTGAGCCGGCCGCGCACCGGCGGCAGCCGTCGAAGGAGATTGCTCTCGCTACCGTTCTGCGCGGTCATGGGCCGACGCTCATCCATCGAGCTTTGCCAGCTCGGCGGGGAGCGCATTGGCCCAGTTTGTGATCGATCCCGCGCCAACGCAGACGACCATGTCGCCGGGCTGCGCCAGTTCGCGGACCGTCGTTGCAAGCTCCTCCGGGCCGTTGATGCCGCGCACATTGCGATGCCCGTGCGCGGTGAGGCCGGCAACCAGCGCATCGCCGCTGATCCCCGGGATCGGCGTCTCGCCGGCCGGGTAGACATCGGCAACGAGCACGATATCGGCATCGTTGAAACAGGTGCAGAAGCCGTCGAACAGATCGTGCAGCCGGGTGTAGCGGTGCGGCTGCACGACGGCGATGACGCGGTTTGCGACAACTGCGCGGGCGGCTTTCAGAACAGCGGCGATCTCGACCGGGTGGTGGCCGTAATCGTCGATGATCGTGGCGCCGTTCCACTCGCCGGTCTTTGTGAAGCGGCGCTTGACGCCGCCGAACTGGCGCAGCGCCGTGCGCATGACCTCGTCGCCAACGCCGAGCTCCGCGCCGATGGCGATGGCCGACAGCGAGTTCTGCACATTGTGGACGCCGAACATCGGCAACAGCAGATCGGGGATTATCCGTTCGGCGCCGCTTGCGCGATCGGTGATCACCGCGTCGAAATGGCTGCCATCGGCGTCCAGGCGGACATTGGCGGCGCGGATATCGGCTTGCGGGCTGAGGCCGTAGGTCAGGATACGCCGGTCCGGCAGTTTGGCGACCATGCCCTGCACGACAGGATGGTCGATGCACAAAACCGCAAACCCATAGAACGGGATGTTTCCGACAAAAATCTCGAACGCCTGATGCAATGCCGCGACGTCGCCGTAAAAATCGAGGTGCTCGGGATCGATGTTGGTGACGACAGCGACCGCCGCCGGCAGGCGCGTAAAGGTGCCGTCGCTTTCATCCGCCTCGACGACCATCCAGTCGCCGGCACCGAGCCGCGTGTTGGTGCCGTAGGCGTTGATAATGCCGCCATTGATTACGGTCGGATCGAGCCCGGCGGTCTCCAAGAGCGCGCCGATGATTGACGTCGTTGTCGTCTTGCCATGCGTGCCGGCGATGGCGATCGACCATTTCAGCCGCATCAGCTCGGCCAGCATTTCGGCGCGCCGGACGACCGGCAGCCGGCGGGCTCGCGCCGCGACGATCTCGGGATTGTCGGGCTTGACCGCGGAGGAGATTACGACGACCTCGGCGCTGTCGAGATTTTCGGCGCGGTGGCCGATCGCGACCGGGATGCCGAGATCGACGAGCCGGCGCGTATTGGCGCTTTCGGCGAGGTCGCTGCCCTGCACGCGGTAGCCGAGATTGTGCAGGATCTCGGCGATACCGCTCATGCCGATGCCGCCGATCCCGACAAAATGCAACGGGCCGATCGATCCGGGCAGCGATCTCATGCCGCGCGCCTCTTCTTTGCGCTGCCGACAAGCGGCGCCAGCCCGATAGCCAACGCCGCCAGGCGCTCGGCGGCGTCATCGCGGCCGAAACGGCGAGCCTGAGCCGCCGCGTGGCTGAGTTTGGCGCCATCGCGGAGGAGCTCCGACAGGCGCTCGGCCAGGAGCGGCGGGGTCAGCGAGGATTGCGGCATCACCCAGCCGGCGCCGGCCTCGGCAAGCGGCGGGGTCAGCGAGGATTGCGGCATCACCCAGCCGGCGCCGGCCTCGGCAAAGGCGCGGGCATTGGCGGCCTGGTGATCGTCCATCGCGTGCGGATAGGGCACGAGCAATGCAGGGCGTCCGACGGCGGCCAGTTCTGCGGTTGTCGAGGCGCCGGAGCGGCAGATTACGAGATGCGCCCGCGCGAGGCGGGCCGGCACGTCGTTGAAGAAGCTCTCGATCTCGGCGGAGATGGCGGCGGCTTTTAGATCACCGATAACCCGTTCGCGGTCCTCGGACCGGGCCTGCTGGCTGACCCGCAAGACGCTGCGGAGTTCGGCTGGGAGGTCGGCAAGCGCCGGCGGCACGATATCGGCGAAAATACGCGCGCCCTGGCTGCCGCCGAGGATCAACAATTCGATCGCTCGGCCGGGCTCGGGCGGGACATAGGATGTCGCCGCGACGGCGAGGATCGCCGGGCGGACCGGGTTTCCGGTATGGACGGCGCGGCTGCGGTCGGCCGGGCGCAGTCCGCGGGTCTCGCCAAAACCGGTTGCGATACGGGCGACGCGCGATGCCAGCAGGCGATTGGCGCGGCCGAGGACCGCGTTCTGCTCATGGATGATGGTCGGCAGCCCGAGCTGCGTCGCGGCGAGCATTGTCGGCACGGAGGCATAGCCGCCAAACCCGACGACGACATCCGGGGCGAGGCGGCGCAACAACCGCCGCGCCTGGACGATGCCGAGCGCCATCTCGGCGACGCCATACACCAGATGCAGGGGTCCACCGCCAAACCGGCCGGCCCGCACCTGACAGACGGTGACCCCGGGGACCTTCTCGGCAAAGGCGTCGGCGCGGCGGTCGGTCGCGAGATGCACCCGACCGCCCTGGCGCACGAGTTCGCGCGCCAAGGCCTCGGCCGGGAATAGATGGCCGCCGGTGCCGCCGGCCGCCAACACAAAATTGAGTTCAGAACCGGCGGTCACACTTCGCTCCCGCCGAGCCGCCGCCGGGTCAGCGCCAGCATCATCCCCATGCCGAGCGCCAGCGCCAGCATCGACGAGCCGCCATAGGACAGGAACGGCAAAGTCATGCCCTTGGTCGGGATCAGATGCAGGCTGGACGCCATGTTGATGACGGCCTGCAGCCCGAACTGGATCAACAGTCCCGTCGCCGACAACAGCACAAACAGATTGCCTTCCTGCAGCAGGCGCGAAAAGCCGCGCAGCACAATGAAGGCAAAGACGGCGACGATGACCATGCAGACCACGAGGCCGAACTCCTCGCCGGCGACGGCAAAGACAAAATCCGCATGTGCGTCCGGCAGCACGTCTTTGACGGTCCCTTCGCCCGGCCCGCGGCCCCACAGCCCGCCATTGGCGAACGCTTCGAGCGAGCGGTTGACCTGATAGCTGTCGCCCGCCGCCGGATCGAGGAAGCGGTTGATGCGGCTCGTCACATGCGGCAGCCACAGATAGGCGCCGACGCCGCCACCGAGCCCGACCAGGGTACCGGCCGCGACCCAGTAGAGGCGTAGCCCGGCCATAAAGAATTGCGCGAACCAGACAACCGCGACGACAACCGCCATGCCGAGATCGGGCTGCTTCACGAGCATCAGCACGATCGCGAGAAACAGCGCGATCGAAATCGCATTGCCAGGAAAGCGCGGCTGCTGCTTCTGTTCGGCGAACAGCCAGGCCGCAACGATCGTGAAGCACGGCTTCAGGAACTCGGAAGGCTGCAGCGACAGGCCGGGCAGATTAATCCAGCGCCGCGCCCCCTTGATCTCCGCGCCGATCACAAACGTCAGCACGACACCCACGAGCGCGACCGCAAAGCCGATCAACGCGACGCGCCGCACTTGCCTCGGCCCGAGCAATGAGACGCCCAGCATGATCGCCAGCGCCAGCGGCACGACGACCATGTGCCGCTCGGCGAAATGCAATGGCGCATAGCCGAGCCGCTCGGCGACCGCGGGGCTCGCCGCCAAGCTCATCAGTGTTCCAAAGCCGAGCAGCAGCGCCAGCGCGCCGAGGCTCCAGCGGTCGACCGTCCACCACCAGCGCGCTACCGGACTCTGGTCGATGCGCGCGAACATCATGATGCGGATGTCGCCCCCAGCGCGGTGACGAGGCGGCGAAACATATCGCCGCGTTCTTCGAAATTCTTGAACTGGTCGTAGGAGGCGCAGGCCGGCGACAACAGGACGACAGCACCGGACACACCGTCGCGGCGCGCCCTCTCCGACGCCGCGGTGACCGCCGTCGCGAGATCGCCGCAGCGGGTGAACGGGACCGTGCCCTCGAGCGTAACGGCAAACTCCTCGGTCGCTTGGCCGATCAGAAAGGTGTGCCGCAGCCGCCCAAAATGCGGCGCGAGCGGCGTGATCCCACCCGCTTTCGGCAGCCCACCGGCGATCCAGTAGATCGCCGGGTAGCACAGCAGCGCCTTTTCGGTAGCGTCCGCGTTGGTGGCCTTTGAATCGTTTATATAGCGTATACC
>WNGI01002154.1_pt1 | contig 16865 bp, 15 predicted proteins | sample 5400621 | NCBI WGS metagenome assembly WNGI01 (sample SAMN13153374, study PRJNA577476) | soil metagenome | isolation source: 20 cm soil or saprolite under Garry oak tree replicate 1 | place: USA:California | collected 2016-06-15 | reverse complement strand
CCGTGACCGTGGATGAGATCCGGCGCGACGTCGGCGTAGATCGTCTTGGCCTCGTTGGAGTACACGACTGCGCCGCCTTTGAAGTCCTCGCTCGATCCGCCGTGCGCGGTGAGGACGCTCGCCAGCAGGCCGCCGGTGCAGGATTCCGCAGCCGCGACGGTCAGCTTGCGGCGGCGCAGACGCACCTGGAGGGGCTTCATGCGCTCCTCGAGCTCGGCCAGGGTCGGCGCCCGTTTAGGCGGCACGACGTACGAGCATGACGCCTGAGAGCACCGTGAGCGCGACAGCGGCGACGAGGAGCGCGCTCGCGGCGGTCGCGAGCCCCACCGAGGGCCACGCCAGGCTCGCGAGCAGCGCCGCCGTGGCGATGGCCTGCAGGACCGTCTTCGCCTTGCCATCGGCCCCGGCGGCGAGTCCCGGCGAGCGCACGCGGACCTCGACCGCGACCAGCTCGCGCGCGACGACGATGCCGACCGCCCAGAGCGGTACGGCGCCCTGCACCGCGAGCGCCGCGAGCGTGCCGACGATGAGGATCTTGTCCGCCAGCGGGTCGAGGAAGATCCCGAGCGTGGTCACTTGGTGCCGCCGCCGGGCGAGCCGGCCGTCGACGAGATCCGTGATGGAGGCGAGTGCGAAGACACCTAGCGCGACCGCGGGCTCCCCGAGCGCGATCAGCCAGACCACCGGAGCGACCGAAGCGGCGCGGATGCTCGAGAGAGCGTTCGGGAGCGTCACTGCGTGACGAAGACGCGCTCGACGACCTCCCCTTGGCGTCCGAGGCTCGCGATCAGCTGTCCGTTGTAGATCACCTGCGTGTTCGCGGCGTTGCCGCTCTTGATCCGCACCTCTTTGCCCGTGAACACCGCGGTCTCGCCGGGGTGATACACGCGACCGGTGCCCTGGACGTCGGTGCCGTCCACGGTCGCGAGGATCCACGCGTCGCCGCCGTTCACGAACACGTTCACCACGGCCGCGGTGTACGCGACGACGACGTTGCGCGTCTCCTCGACCGTCCCTCCGGCGCTGTTGCGTGCGACGACGCGAAAGGACTGCGGGCCGGCCGGCAGGTAATAGCGCGCCGTCCAGGTGCCGTCGGGATTCACGCTGACCGGGATGTTGTTGACCTGGACGCTCGTCACGCTGCGGTCGACCCGCCCGCTCACAGGGACGAAGGTGTTGGTGAACGTGGCGGCATTGGCGGGCTGCTCGACGGCGAGGATCGGTGGGCTGGTGATACCGGTGGCCGGCGCCTGGTACTGGATGATCCGGCTGACCCGATTCGTCTTACCCGCGGCGTCGAGCACCTCGATCACGACGTGGTTCGATCCGGGCTTGAGTGCGACGGTCGTGCTGAAGCTCCCGTCGAAGGCCGGACGGATGTCGCCGAAGACATCGGGTCCCGGGAACACGTTCACGGTGATGCGTCCGTCGGGCACGGTGACCCCGCGCACGGCGAGCTCCGCGCTCGCGGCGAGGCCGTCGTTGGCCGGATCAGTGATCTCCAGGCGGGGCAGCGTCGCGAACGTGCTGAGCTGGTAGTAGATGTAGCCACCGAAGAGGGCGACGCCCGCGAGGATGATCACCGGCAGAAGGATCACGGGCCGGAACACGAGGTTGCGGCGCGCGATGGGTCGGTACGGCTTGAAGGTGCGCGTTTGCACGGGTTCGGCCGGACGTCCGCTCTCGTGGTGGTACAGCGTGAGCAGCTCGTCGGTCTCGAGGTCGAGGTACTCGGCGTAGTTGCGCAAGAAGCCTCGCGTGTACACCGGTCCAGGAAGAGTCCGGTAGTCGCCGTCCTCCAGAGCCTTCAAGAACTTCTCGCGGATGCGCGTGTCGCCAGCGGCCTGCTCGAGAGTGATGTTCTTGCGCTCGCGTTGTGCGCGCAGCTGCTCGCCGAGCTTGCTCACCCGTCGTTCGCGTCGCGCGCCACGCCATAGACGTCGCGCATCTTCCCCGGACCTTGCGAGGGGCCGATGACGCCGTTGCGTTCCATGACGTCGATGAGCCGGCCGGCGCGCGCGAACCCGACGGTCATCTTTCGCTGCAGCATCGAGACGGACGCCTGGCCCGCGCGCTGGACGATCGCGACCGCCTCCTCGTAGCGGTCGTCGTCGATGTCGTCCCCATCGTCGTCACGCGCCTGCGCGCGGTCCTTGTCTTCGACGATGGACATGTCGTAGCGGGGGTCGCGCTGCTGCTTCCAGTGGCGGATGACGAGCTCGATCTCGGCGTCCGATACGAACGCGCCCTGAGCCCGGACGGGCTTGGGCGAGTCGGGAGCCATCCAGAGCATGTCCCCGCGGCCGAGGAGCTTCTCCGCGCCGGTCATATCGATGATCGTGCGGGAATCGACCGCCGACGCGGTAGCAAACGCGATACGAGCGGGGATGTTGGCCTTGATGAGCCCCGTGATGACGTCGACCGACGGCCGCTGGGTCCCGACCACCAGGTGGATGCCCGTGGCCCTCGCCAGCTGCGCGATCCGGGTGACCTGCTTCTCGACCTGGATGGGCGCCTGGAGCATCAGGTCAGCGAGCTCGTCGATGATGATCACGATGTACGGGACCCGGTCGCTCCCGGTCTGCTTCTCGTTGTAGGCGGCGATGTTGCGCGCGCCGGTGCGCGCGAAGAGCCGGTAACGGCGGTCCATCTCGCTCGTCGTCCAGTAGAGAGCATTGAGGATCGGCCCGGCGTCGTGCATCACCGGCACGACCAGATGCGGGACGCCGTTGAAGCCCGGAAAGTCCACCCGCTTGAGATCGCCGATCAGGATCCGGACCTCGTCGGGCGTCGACTGCATCAGGAGGCTCGTGAGGATCGATCCGATGCAGACGCTTTTCCCGGATCCGGTCTGGCCGGCGATGAGGAGATGCGGGAGCTTGGAGAGGTCGGTGACGATCGCCGCGCCAGCGACGTCCTTCCCGAGGGCCACCGTGAGCTTCGACGGCGAGCCCTTGAACTCGGCGCTCTCCGCGACGTCGCGCAGCGAGACCAGGCCGATCGCCATGTTCGGGATCTCGATCCCGACCACGCTCTTCCCGGGGATCGGCGCCTCGATGCGGAGAGTGCGCGCCGCGAGCGCGAGCGCGAGGTCGTCCGCGAGCGCCTCGATGCGCGACAGCTTCACGCCCGCGGCCGGTTTGAGCTCGTAGCGCGTGACGACCGGTCCGACGCTCACCTCGACCACCCTGGCGCTGATATCGAAGTTCGAGAGGGTGTCTTCGATGAGACGGGTGTTGCGCACGACCTCCTTCTCCCCGGTGCGTGCCGCCGAGCCTTCCGAGAGGAGATCGAGCGCCGGGAGCACCCACGGCTTCTCCGGAGGATCGGCATGAAGTACGCCCTCTGCCGCCACTGCAGCGGACGGAAGGCCAGCTATCGATGGTGCGAGATAGGACGGAACCGGCGCTGCCTCCGAGGGCCCCCGCGCGATGGGGCTCCGTCCGGAGGACGGGGGGCCCCCGTCGCGTTGAGAGGGTTTCGGAGGCAGCGCCGCCTCCGCCACAGGTCGTGAAGGTCTCTGTTCCGGCATGTTGATGCGCAGCGGCTGTGGCGGCGCTTCCTCATCGTCGTCATCGAACCGATCGAAGCGGGTGGCGGTCCCGGCGGGGATGACCGTGCCAGGGCGCAGGGCGGCGATCGCTTGGCGCTGCCGCCAGACCGGCCTGAGCAGGTCCGCGATCGTGCGGTTCGCGGCGATGACGATCCCGGCAAGGAGGATCGCGCCGAGCGCTATCGGCGCACCGATCTGGCCGAAAAGCGCCGCGGCCTCCGTGGCCACGGCGCCGCCGACGTATCCGCCGGAGACGTCGTCACGAACGTAGTGGCGCGTGAGGGCGAGCAGCGCGACGACGATAACCGTGCCCCCCAGAATCGGCAGCACGGTCTCGCGCCGCACGAAGCCGAACCAAAGCTCGAGCGCGACCGCCCCGAGCAGGATCGGGACGAGGAACGCGGCCCAGCCGAGCAGCGCGAACAACGCCGAACGCCACCACTGGAGGACGGCGCCCTGGTCCGTCGCGAGCGCCACCGCCGATAGGACGGCGAAGGCGACGACGGCGATGGCGCCGATCTCGTCGCGGATGCGCGAGTCGATCGCCGGGGTCGCGCCTCTGCGGCGCGCAGTCGTCCTCCGAGCCATCGATCTATACCTGCATGATCACGGGCAGCACCATCGGGCGGCGCTTGGTGCGCTCGTAGAGGAGTGACGCCACGCTGTTATGGATCGCGTCTTTCAGTGCGCTCGGCTCGACGAGGTGCTCGCCCGTCTGTGCTTCGGCCAGACCCTCGAGGATGCGCTGCTTCGCGAGCTCGACGATTTCGGCGGCATCATGCTCGGGAACGAAGCCCTTCGTCACGATATCGGGCCCAGCGACGACCGCACCCGTCCTCTGCTCGATCGTCACGACGACGAGGAAGATGCCGTCGCTCCCGATCGACCAGCGATCGCGCATCACCGAATGGCTCACATCGCCGACGCCCAGGCCGTCCACGTAGACGACGCCCGACTGGATCTTCTCCCCCACCCGGGCACCCTTGTCGTCGATCTCCAGCACGTCGCCGTTGGTGACCACAAAGGCGTTCTTTGGCTCCACGCCAAGGTCCATCGCGATCCGAGCGTGACGAACGAGCATCCGGTATTCCCCGTGAATCGGCAGGAAGTATTTGGGCCGAAGGATGTTGAGGAGCAGCTTCAGCTCCTCCTGGCTCGCGTGACCCGACACGTGCGGCCGCGTCGCGGGATCGTAGATGACCTCCGCGCCGAGCTTGAAGAGGTTGTCGATCGTCCGCGAGACGAGCTCCTCGTTTCCCGGGATCGGGGTCGCGGACATGACGACGGTATCTCCTTCCTTCACGGCGACGTGACGGTGATCCCCGAGCGCCATGCGCGAGAGCGCGCTCGTCGGCTCACCCTGTGAACCCGTTGTGATGATGCAGATCTCCTGGTCCGGGAGCTTGCCGATCTCATGCGGGCCGACGATCGAGCCCTCGGGGTACTCGAGGTACCCGAGCTCGCGTGCGGTCTTGGTGTAATTCTCCATCGATCGCCCCACGATCGCGGTCTTCCGACCCCAGGCCGAGGCGATATCAACGATCTGCTTGATGCGCGAGATGTTCGAGGCGAACGTCGTCGTGATCACGCGCCCAGGTGCGCGCGACATGATCGCGTCGAACATCTCGCCGACGTGACGTTCCGACTGCGTGTAGCCGGGCATTTCGGCGCGTGTGGAGTCGGACATGAGCAGAAGAACGCCCTTCGCGGCGAACGCGGCAAGCCGCGCGAAATCGGTCTGCCGGCCGTCGACGGGCGTGTGGTCGAACTTCCAGTCGCCGGAATGGACGACCGTCCCGTACGGGGTCTGGACGGTGACGCCGATCGCGTCGGGAATGCTGTGACAGACGTAGTAGGAGTCGCAAGCGAACGCGCCGATGTTGAACGACTGCCCCGGTGCGATCTCACAGAACGTCGCGCGATCGGCAAGCTTGTGTTCGCGGAGCTTCGTCTTGATGAGCCCAAGCGTGAGCTTCGTCCCGTAGATCGGGACCTGGATGAGGTCGCGCAGCACATAGGGCAGCGCGCCGATGTGGTCCTCGTGCGCATGCGTGATGAGGAAGCCGCGGACGCGGTCCTTGCGCTGTCGCAGGTAGGCGATGTCCGGAATGACGAGGTCGATACCCAACATCTGCTCGTCCGGGAACATGAGCCCCGCATCGACGACAAGGATGTCATCGCCGATCTCGATCGCGAGCATGTTCTTTCCGATCTCGCCGACTCCGCCCAGCGGGATGATCCGCAGCGGTGGTCTAGCCAAAGAGCGTGATCTGCTCCGCGGGCTTTTGTTCGGTCTCCTCGGCCTTCACCGGCGCCGGGGTCGCGAGGTACAGCGCGAGCGCCGCGAAGTCGGCAACCAGCGCGTCGCGCAACGCGGGCTGGTGCAGCGCCGCGGCGGGGTGATAGACGGGGAAGATCACAAGGCCGTCGGCGCTGCGCCGGGGACGGCCGTGGATGCGCGAGATCGATTCGCCGGAAAAGAACTTCCCCATCGCATGGCGTCCGAGCGTCACGATGACGCGGGGGCGCAACACCTCGAGATGCCGGCGCAGCCAGATGTCGCAGGCGGTGACCTCGTCGGGAAGGGGGTCGCGGTTCTCGGGCGGCCGATGTCTGACGACGTTGGTGATGAAGACCTTTCGACGATCGAGCCCGATGCCGGCAAGCAGCTCGTCCAGAAACTGCCCAGCCGCTCCGACGAAGGGCTTCCCCTGCAGGTCCTCGTGGTAGCCCGGGGCTTCGCCGAGGAAGAAGATGCCCGACTCGGCCGAACCGTCTCCCGGGACTGCCTGCCGCGCGCTGCGGTGGAGCGGGCAGGCGGTGCAGGCGCGGATCTCGTCGGCGACGAGCTCGAGGTCCGCGTACGAGGCGTCCTGCACCGCGCTGATTATGCGGTCGCGGGAGGCGTCATAGGAGCCTTCCGCGCGAGATAGATAACGTCCGTGTAAGGACGCCGCGGCATCTCCTCGACCTCCACGACGAAACCGGCGCGCGCGAACATCGCCAGCGCCTCCTCGCGCGAGGGAAAGAAGAAGCGTTCGCGCCCACCGCGCGTGAACCCGAGACCGACCGTGATCATCTCCTGGGCATACGTGATCGCGTAGCGGGGATCGGCGCGGCGCTCCTGCGCCTTGACGACCAGGGGACCCCCCTCGCCGAGCGCCGCCGCGGCGTTTCGCAGCACCTCTTCCTGTTGTTCGAACGGCAGGAGATACAGGACGTCCACGATGGTCGCCGCATCGCAGTGCGGCGGCCGGCTCTTCACGATGTCTCCCACCTCGAAGCGCAGCCACTGGGTGTCCTGGACGGCATCGCGGGCCACCTCGATCTTTCGCGGATCGAGGTCGATTCCCAGCACGCGCCGGGTCTGCGACGCCTCCCGAAGCAAGCAGGCAAAGAGCCCATGGCCGCAGCCGAGGTCGACGATGAAGCCGTTCCGTGGCACGAACCGTTCGACGAAGGTCAGGTCCGAGAGGAAGGCACGCCCATGTATGAAGATCCGCGCGCCGATCGGCGCCGCCCGGTACCGGCCCACCGCGCGGCTGAGCGCGGCACTCGTCTCAGCGCCAGGCATCAGGGCACCCGCCAGCGGATCACTTCCGTCCCGAGGGCCGTGCGAAGCAGCTGATCGGTCAGGAGGTGCAGGTCGTCGGGCCGCGCGGACTGCACCGCGTCGCCCGTGTCACGAAGGCCGTCGTCGACGTAGCCGGGATGGGCGGAGATCTCCCCCACCCCACCGTAGGCCGCGAGGAGCGCGACGCTCGCGGCATCGGGGCGGGGGCGCGCGGAGGTAAGGTCGACATACCAGCTCGGCCCGGCGATCCCCCGGTACGCCAGGGCCGAAGCCAGCGACGCCACACCTAACGCGCCCGCCTTGGGACCTGTCCAGAACCGCGGCGACCGGGCTCGGCGCACCCAGCGAACGCCCTCGTCGTGAGCGATGCGTCCCACCACGCGCGCGACCGGCGGCATCAGGTGAACGTGCCGGTGCGAGTCCCAGGCGAGCGGAAGGTGCCCCCACGACCGCGCCAGAGCGGCCTGTGCCCGGACCTCGGTGGCCAGATCGGACGCGCGAATTCGCCCAGTGAAGAGGCGCCAGCTGAACTCGGGAAGACGCCAGAATCGGCCCTGGTCATCACAGAGGCTGGCCACGCGCGAGGGGTCGCTCACCGGCTCACCGCCCACAAAGTCGAGGTGCAGGCCGACCTCGAGATCGGGCTCCATCCGTGAGAGCGCGGCCGCCTCCGGAGAAGACGCGAAGGTCACCATCAGCGAGGCCGAACGCACGATCCCGCCCTTGTGCGCCTCGAGGATGCCGCGTGTGACGCCCGGCGATAGGCCGAGGTCGTCGGCCGTGACGACCAGGGTCATCGCCGCCGGTACACGCCGCGCAGCGCGTTCAGGCGGATGAGGAAGAGGTCGCGGAACATCCGGGGCGCGTCCGTGAGGAAGTCGATGCTCGTCTCGCCTCGCTGGCGGAGCGCGAAAGGGATCTCTCGGACGCGGTAGCCGTCGCCGCGTGCGAGAAAGAGGACCTCGGCGTCGAAAGCGAAGCCGTTCAGCCGCTGGCGCACGAAGAGATCCTTGGCCGCCTCCGCCGTGTACATCTTTCCACCGCACTGCGTGTCGTGGATATCTGTCGGTACCACGAGGTGGACCGCGGTGCGGAAGACGTAGCCCATGACACGCCGCCACCACGGGCGATCCACGACGGATCCGTGGACGTACCGTGACGCGACCGCGATGTCGGCACCCGTGTCCAGCGCATCCAGAAAGAGGTCGATGATCTCGACCGGGATCGTGAGGTCGGCGTCGAGGAACGCGATCGGGTCGCCGCTCGCGGCGTTGACTCCCGCCCGCACCGCTGCGCCCTTGCCTTTGTGCGGCAGCCGCAGGACCTTGAAGGCCAGACCGGTGTGCCCGAGCGAGATCTTCGCGCGGTGGAAGATGTCCACGGTGGCGTCGGTCGATCCATCGTCCGCGAGGATGATCTCCGCCGTCATGTCACGGTCGCGAAAAAAGTCGACGCAGCGTGCGAGGCTCGCCTCGATGCGGCGAGCCTCGTTATAGGCCGGCAGGACGAGGCTGAGGATCTTCCTTCGCTAGCGCGGCGGGCCGCCGCGCCGGAAACCGCCTCCACCACCCGGTCCGCCCGGTCCGCGCCGCGGACCGCCTCCGCGGTCGTCACGCTCACGAAAGCGCTCGCGCTCGGCGCGCTGGCGCGTCTCGTAGTCATTGCCGTCCTCGCTCACTGCCCGTATCGAGAGGTTCACCCGTCCCATGCGGTCGACCTCGGCCACCTTGACCTTCACCGCATCGCCGACCTTGACGATGTCTTCAACGCGGCCGACGCGGTCAGACGAAAGCTCCCCGACGCGAACGAGGCCTTCCTTTCCCGGAAGGTACTCGACGAACGCGCCGATGCTCATGATCCGGGTGACCTTGCCGTCGTAGATCTCGCCGACCTCGGGCTCCTTGGTGAGGCCTTCGATCATCGCGCGAGCCTTTTCGCGGCCTTCGGCTTTGGCGCCCGTGATGCGCACCGTGCCGTCGTCCTCGAGCTCGATCGTGGTGCCGGTCTCGGCCTGGATCGCTCGGACCATCTTGCCGCCGGGACCGATGACCTCGCGGACCTTGTCGGCTGGGATCTTGATCGTCTCGATCCGTGGCGCCCACCGCGAGAGATCCGGGCGAGGCTTGTCGATGACGTTGCGCATCGCGTCGAGGATGAAGAGCCGCGCCTCGCGCGCCTGCTGGAACGCCGCGCGCATGATGTCGACCGAGAGCCCCTTGATCTTGATGTCCATCTGCAGGGCTGTGACACCCTTGGCCGAGCCAGCGATCTTGAAGTCCATGTCGCCGTAGTGGTCCTCGAGGCCCTGGATGTCCGTCAGGACGGTCCACTTGCCATCTGAGGTCACCAGGCCCATGGCGATGCCCCCGATCATCTCCTTGACCGGGACTCCCGCGTCCATCAGCGAGAGCGTGGATCCGCAGGTCGACGCCATCGAGGAGGACCCGTTGGACTCAAGCGTCTCGCTGACCACGCGGATGGTGTAGGGGAACTCTTCCTTGGTGGGCAGTACCGGGACGAGCGCGCGCTCCGCGAGCGCGCCGTGTCCGATCTCGCGGCGTCCAGCGCCACGCATCACGCGGACCTCACCCACTGAGAACGGCGGGAAGTTGTAGTGATGCATGTAGCGCTTGGTGTCGACGGGCGACAGCGTGTCGATGATCTGCTCGTCGCCGCCCGGGCCGAGCGTGGTCACCGAAAGGATCTGGGTCTGCCCCCGGGTGAAGACCGCGGAGCCGTGCGTACGCGGGAGGACGCCGACCTCGATGGAAAGCGGACGGATGTCCTTCGTGCCCCGCCCGTCAGGCCGCAGGTTCTCCTCGGTGACGGCTTTGCGGAACTCCTGCTCCAGGATCTCCTCGAAGACCGCGGTGACCTCTTCGAGCGTCAGCGCCGGGGACTCGCCGGTGGCGAATTGCGCGACCGCCTCGACCTTCAGATCGTCGAGGCCGGCTTCGCGCTGAGCCTTGTCGGGATTGCGGAGCTTGGCGCGCAGCCGTTGGCTCAGGAACGAGGTCACGGGACCGAGGCGGCTCGGGTCGGACACGACCGCGGTGTATTCGAGCTTCGGCTTACCCGACGCGCGTTGAAGGTCGCTTTGCGCGTCGCAGATCTTGCGAATGCCCTCCTGCGCCAACGCCAGGGCTTGAAGGAGGAATTCCTCGGTCACCTGCCGCGCGCCCGCCTCCATCATCATGATCGAGTCGCGCGTGCCGGCGACGATGAGATCGAGATCGCTCTCCTCCATCTGCTGGATCGTCGGGTTGAGCGTGAGCTCGCCGTTCACCGTGCCCACCCGAACGCAGCCGATCGGCCCTTCGAACGGTGCGTTCGACACGCTGAGCGCGGCGGATGCCGCGTTCACCGCCAGCACGTCGTAGTCGTTCTCCTGGTCGGCCGACCACGCGGACACGATGATCTGCACGTCGTTGCGGAAACCCTTCGGCCAGAGTGGTCGGATCGGGCGGTCGACGAGGCGCGCGGTGAGGATGCCCTCCTCCGATGGACGTCCCTCACGACGGGGGAACGACCCAGGGATCTTCCCCGCGGCGTACAGCCGCTCCTCGAAATCGACGGTGAGGGGGAAAAAGTCGATCCCCAGGCGAATCGTCTTCGCAACGGTCGCCGCGGCGAAGACCACGGTGTCTCCGTACCGGACCGTGACCGCGCCGCCCGCTTGCTTCGCGTACTTGCCCGTCTCAAAGACGAGCGGCTTTCCGTTGATCTCCGCCTGGGCACGGGTTACTGGCATGTGGTTGTTGTACTCGGGTGCCTATGAAAAGACCCAGGGTTTTCCCTGGGTCATCCGCCCTAGGCGGCCGTTCTCACCGTCGCAGACCGAGTCGCCCGATGATCTCCTGGTAGCGTTCCGGGCTTCTGCGGTGCAGGTAGGCGAGCAGCCGTCGGCGTTGTCCGACCATGCTGAGCAGCCCGCGCCGGCTGGCGTTGTCGTGGCGCGCGGTGCGCAGATGCTCGGTGAGGTGCTTGATCCGTTCCGTGAGGAGCGCGATCTGGATCTCCGGCGAGCCGGTGTCGTTGGTGTCGCGGCGGTAGGAGGAGATCACCTCAGCTTTGTTGGGAAGGGTCGCTGACGGCACCCGTTGTCCTTTCTTGGATCCTTTGGATCTCTTATTCGCTCATGAGTCTACCGGATGCGTGCCGGTCAGCCGAGCGCTCGGAGCCGCGGTAAGAGCGCGGCGGCCTCTTCGGCGCGCTTCCGCGGGTCGCCCGGGGGCATGCCCCCGCCGCCGATCATCAGGAGCAGCTCGGTGAAGCCGGCGGCGATGGAGGCTCGCGCCTTTTCGAGTGACTCCTCGGCGGTCGTCAGCCGCAGCGAAATGGAGCGCCGGAGCGATGCCGGATCACGCTCGCGCTTCACGCACTCCGCGTCCAGCGCCTTGTTCAGCGTGACGGACTCCTCGAAGCTCTGCGCATTCGAATGCCAGACGTCGGCGTGCCGTGCGGTGAGACGGATCATCCGGTCGCCTTTGGATCCGATCCAGATCGGTGGATGAGGCTTCTGCACCGGCTTCGGCTCCGCGATCGCATCCTTGAGCTCGTAGAAACGGCCCTTGTAGTTCGATCGGCGTTCGGACCAGAGAAGCTTCATCGCGCGCAGCGATTCGTCGAGCATGGTGACGCGATCGCCGGCACTCGGGAACGGGAGTCCGAACTGCGTGAACTCCGGCTCGTTCCACCCCGTACCGATCCCGAACTCGAGGCGTCCGTTCGAAAGGTGATCGACGGTCACCGCGATCTTGGCCAAGAGGCCTGGATGTCGATAGAGATTGCCGGTGACGTTCAGACCCATCCGTGCGCGCTTGGTGAGGGCGGCCATCGCGCCGAGCGCGGTCCAGCCGTCGAAGATCGGTGCGGCGGGATCGGGGCCGAGGGCTATGAGATGGTCGAACGGCCAGATGTGATCGAAGGCGGCTTCGTCGCCGATGCGCCAGACATCTTTGTGGACGTCGATCGGGTGGACTTGCTGCGAGAACTTCAGCCCGAAGCGAAGCGGACGGCCTCCTGGCATGTGTGCCGAATCTAACAATCTTCGGAAACCCGCGCCGGACACAATGCCTGGGCGATGACGCTTTCTCGGTCGCGCACGTACACGGTCGAAGCGGTCGATCTTTCGACCGCGAGCGACGATCTGCTCCGCGAAGTCAACGATCTGAGCAACGAGATGACCCGCGAGAGCGTTCCCGAAGACCCGCCGAGGTCCGTCGCGGTACTCGCGCGACGAGTACGCAACCGTCCCAAGATGTTTCGCATGCGCGACTGGCTGGTGCGCGCATCGGACGGACGCCTCGTCGCGCGAGGTTTTCTGGTGCGGTTTGACGCCGACACGAACCAGCATCTGCGCGAAGCGAGCATCGACGTCCTCCCTGCACATCGGCGCAAGGGGATCGGGAGGATGCTCTTTCGCGAGATCGTCGCTGCCGCCGGAGACGTCAATGACATCGTCATCGAGTTCTACACGAACGATCGCGTGCCGGCAGGGGCCGCCTTCCTACAACATATCGGCGCGCAGGAGAAGCTCGCGTCGCACATGAATCATCTCGATCTCTCGGAGCTCGATCGAACGATGGTGCGTGCGTGGAGCACCCTCGACCCAAAGGGGTACCGCCTGGTGTGGATCGATGGCGACGTGCCACCGGAGCTGATGAACAAGGTGATCGTCGCGTACGACACGATGAACACGGCGCCGCGCGGTGACATGGCTGTGGATGACTGGCACACGACGCCGGAGCAGATCCGGGAGTGGGATCGGACCCGTCGCGCCGCGGGTGGCCAACGCCTCATCGCGCTCGCGGTCCACGAGGCGAGCGGCGATGCCGCCGGGTATACCGAGCTCAACTACGATCCGGAGGTCCCGCACGTCATCCGGCAGCAAGGCACCGCCGTGGTGCCCGCCCACCGAAGCCAGGGGATCGGCAAATGGATCAAGGGCGCGATGCTCGAACGCGCGCTACGGGATTGGCCCGCGGCCCGCCTGGTGCGGACGGGCAACGCCGATTCGAACGCGCCGATGCTCGCCATCAACGCACGGCTCGGCTTCAAGCCCGCCTGGTCGGTGGCCATCTGGGAGATCGGCATCACCGATGCGCGGCGCTACGCGCGAGGGTCCTGAGCTCCGGCGAACATAATCCCGGGCGGTGCCTCCAAGCATCGCGCTGCGCGGCGTCTCGAAGGTCTACCGCCCGCCCAAGAAGCCACCGTATCTCGCCATCGACCGCGTCGATCTCGACGTCGACGAGGGTCGCTTCGTCTCGGTCGTGGGCCCTTCCGGCTGCGGAAAGTCGACGATCCTCTCGCTGGTAGCGGGGCTGATCACGGCCACGTCCGGCAGCATCACGATCCGCGACGATCCGGTCGGCGCTGTACGGACGGACGTCGGCTTTCTATTCCAGAGAGACGCTCTGCTCCCCTGGCGCACGGTCCGCGAGAACGTCAGCCTCGCGCTCCGCTTCCGCGGGCTCAATCGCCGCAAGATCGCCGACCAGGTGGATCCGTGGCTTGCCCGCGTCGGGCTGGCGCCGTTCGCTGACAACTTTCCACACGAGCTTTCTGGCGGCATGCGCAAGCGCGCGCAGCTCGCGCAGTCGCTCGTCGTCGACCCTTCGGTCCTCCTGATGGACGAGCCCTTCAGCGCTCTCGATGTGCAGACACGCAACCTGATGGAGAACGAACTTCTCGAGCTGTGGGGGGCCTCCGGGAAGACCGTCCTCTTTATCACCCATGACCTCGAGGAGGCGATCGCCCTGTCGGACGAGCTCGTGGTGATGACCGCCGGACCGGGACGGATCAAGGCGCGGTATCCCGTCCCGCTTCCGAGACCGCGAAACGTCAGCGAAGTGCGGTTCGCTCCGGGGTTCGTCTCCCTCTATGAGCGGGCCTGGTCAGACTTGCGCGACGAGGTGCTGCGCTCATATGAGCGCAGCCTTCGGTCCTCGTCATGAGCGTTTCCGCCGCTCTCGGAGTCGAGCGCGTGCCACTGACCCGGCAGGATTGGTTCGTCCGCGCGCTTCAGGTGGCGGTCATGCTCTCTTTCGTCGCGGCTTGGGAGGGGCTAGGCCGGGCCGGCGTGCTCGATCCTTTCTACTACTCCCGTCCTTCCCTCTTCGTGCCGCGAATCGTGGAATGGTTCGCGCCGGGGAGCACGGCGGGCGATATCTGGCTCGACATCCGGGTGACGCTCACCGAGACGGTGCTCGGCTTCGTCATCGGAACGCTTCTTGGTCTCATCGTGGGATACGCGTTCGCGCGGAACCGCCTGCTCGGCTTGGCGTTCGACCCACTCCTATCCATGTTCAACGCCATTCCGCGCCTCGTGCTCGCGCCGGTCTTCATCCTCGCGTTCGGGATCGATCTCGCGAGCAAGGTGGCACTCGGCGTGACGCTCGTCTTCTTCATCGTCTTCTTCGCCACCTTCGCCGCCGTTCGCGACGTCGACCAGACGCTCGTCGACAACGTCCGGATCCTCGGCGCCCGGCGTCGCGACGTCACCTTCGAAGTGCTCCTGCCCGCCGCGTTCAGCGCGATCGTAGCGAGCCTGCGAACGAGCGCTGGCTTCGCCTTCGCTGGTGCGGTGGTCGCTGAATACATCGGATCGAACGCAGGACTCGGACGTCGGATCGCGACCTCGGAAGCGTTCTTCGACTCGACCGGCGTGTTCGGGGGTATCGTCCTGATCGCGCTGCTCGCGTTGCTGCTGGACTCGCTGCTCCAGCTCGCCGAGGGACGGTCATCACGCTGGAAGCCACGGCGCGAGCGATAGGAGGGGTCACTTGAAACGCGCATTCGCTCTTGCTCTCACGACGGTGTTCGCGGTGGCGGCATGCGGCGGCTCATCCGCTCCATCACCCTCGCCGGCCGGATCGCAGGCGGCCGCGAGCAAACCCCCGCGAGCGACGGTGAAGGTCTCAGTCGGGTCGGCCGCGTCGCTCCTTTATCTTCCCTGGGACCTCGCGAAGGCGCTGAACTATTTCGACGACGAGAACCTCGATGTTCAGCTGAACTACGCGAGCGCCGGCACGGATGCGGCCACCGCGCTCCTTTCGGGTTCCGTTGACTTTACCGGAAACTCGATCGACCACTCGATCAAGGCGCAGGTCGCAGGCAAGCCGACGAAGATGGTCGTCTCGTTCGCGAAGCTGCCGGGGACCGGGTTCGTCGTGCGCGGCGATCTCAAGGACAGCGTCAAAAGCGTGAAGGATCTCAAGGGGAAGACAGTGGGTGGGACGTCGGTCGGATCGGGGACACACCTTCTGCTGACGTACGTCATGAACCAGGCCGGCCTGGTCCAGGACAGGGACTACACGTTCAAGCCGTGCGGCTCAGGCACGATGGCCGCGACGCTCGATGCCAAGGGCGCCGATGCGTGCATGAACTCGGATCCGTTTGTCACGCAGTACGTGGCCGCCGGCAAAGGCTTCCTCCTGAAGGACTTTCGGACCGCAAAGGACACCACCGAGCTGCTCGGAGGGGCATATCAGTTCACGGGGGCCGTGACGACGCAGGCGTTCATCCAGAGCAACCCGGACGTGGTCCAGCGCGTCGTGAACGCACTCGTGAAAGCGAATCGCTACATCGCCGCGAATCCGGCGAAGGACGTTGCCGCGAAGCTGCCCCAGAGCGTCACCGGAAATGACGTCGAGCTCTATGTGAAGACGCTCGACGCGGGGAAGGAGTACCTCTCGGTCGACGGCCTCATCGACCAGAAGGGCGTCGAGAACGTCCTCAAAGTCAATATCGAGGACTGCAAGAACAATCCGACGCTGTGCCCGAACCTCAAGGTGACCGACCAGGTCGACGCAGCCGCTCTATACGACAACTCTTTCGCACAGAAGGTGAAGAGGTAGTCCTCGGACCCAGGGGGTCGTGCGGTCTGCTGCTTGGGCAGTGCGATTCACGCTTGCCTGCAGTAGGGCTACCCGACGAGCGTGAGCTTCTGGATCGTGTGGCAGTCGGGCGGGACCAGTCCCGCCTTCCCGGCGATCGTCCAGGTCACCTCGGCCACGTAGATATCGCCGCTCGGATCGACGGCGATCCCGTGCGCCGCGCAGAAGCTGCCGGGCGCGCAGGGGTCGGACCCGCCGATGCGCGCCAGCACATTGCCGTTCGCGTCGAGGACGCTCACGCGGCTCGGTAGATCCCGGTCGATGGTGCCGCTCCGGAAGGATCGCTGACCCGTCCGCCATCCGAGCTCCGAGATGTACATGCGGCCGCGCGCGAAGACGACCTGCGTCGGCCGCTGCACGTCCGTTATCTCGCGAAGGTACTTGCCGTCCCGGTTGAAGACCTGGATCCGATCGCTCTCGCGATCGCAGACGAAGACGTCTCCGCTGAGATCGATCGCGATCCCGTGAGGCAGCATGAATTCGCCGGGGCCCGTCCCGGGTTCACCCCATGAGGCGATGAGCTTCCCCGTCGCCGAGAAGCGGTGCACGCGTGAGTTTCCGTAGCCATCGGACACGTAGAGGTCTCCGTTTGGGGCGACCGCGAGGTTCGTCGGGCGGTTGAAGGGCGCCGCGCCGCGGGCGATCGTCGTCAGGTTCGAACCGTCGTAGCCGCTGTCCGAAGGCTTTCCCTCGTTGCCACCGAGCGTCATCAGGAGCTTTCCGTCAGGTGTGAACTTGCGGACGCTGTGCCCGGCGTCGTCGGTGCAGTAGACGGAATCGTCTGGACCGATCGTGATGCCATGGGTCCGCGTCGAGAAGAGGCCCTCGCCCCACGACC
>WNGI01008999.1_pt1 | contig 16866 bp, 19 predicted proteins | sample 5400621 | NCBI WGS metagenome assembly WNGI01 (sample SAMN13153374, study PRJNA577476) | soil metagenome | isolation source: 20 cm soil or saprolite under Garry oak tree replicate 1 | place: USA:California | collected 2016-06-15 | reverse complement strand
ACGCCGTTGCGCCCACCACTGCCAACAGCAGCAGCGCTCAGGCGATGGCCAGTATCGGCCCGGCTCCCGAGCCCGCGCCGAAGGATGCCAAATCCTATCGAGAGCAGGGAATCTTCGCGTACCGCGAGGGCGACCTGTACCGCGCGCTCGCCGACTTCGATCTGGCGATCAAGCTCGATCCCGGCTTTGCAGAGGCCTACATCGACCGCGGCATCGTGTTGTATCGCATGCGCGAATTCAACCGCGCGTTCGCCGATATTGCCGAGGCGAAGCGTATTGAAAACGCCAACCGAGCCAGGACTCCGGCGCCGCATAAGGCGTCGCCCGCATCCGGCAAAAGCTGAATTTGGTGGGATGCCCGTTTCCTGAAAAACGAACATCGGCGGCAAAGCGGCCCATCGCGTGAGAATGGGTGCGCATCGGCACGGCTGCTCGCGCTCGACTGCGGGCTCCGGCTGATGGCGATAGCCACCAGCCGAAGCCTGCGCGAAGGTGTCCGTATCAGGCTGCCTGGTCAGGCTGGCTTCTCAAGCTGCCTTCTCAAGCTGGCTTCTCAAGCTGCCTTGGATTTCGCCACATGGGTGGCGATCGCATCCATCAGCGGCGGCGACAGGCAATCATAGGGCTCAAGTCCGAGTTCCTTCAGACGCGAGCGGATGCCGGGCATGGCGTCGGGTTTGACGCCGGACTCGATCACGGACGACACGAACGCCGCAAACCCCGGCGCAGCTGAACCGGCTTCCTGGAACAGTTCGGGATGGATGAAGTCGAGACCGTAGAACGGATGGCCCTTGTTCTCGATGCGGCCATACATGTGCGTGCCGCAAGCCTTGCAGGCGTGGCGCTGGATCGCCGCCGACGCGTCGACGATCTGAAGCTTGTCGCCGTTTTCAAGCACGGTCACATTGTCCCGCGGCACGACGGCGACCACCGAGAAGATCGCGCCATCCGGCTTCCAGCATTTGGTGCAGCCGCAGGCATGATTGTGGGCGACATCGCCCTTGATGCCTACCTTGACCGGCCTGTCCGTGCATTTGCAGACAAGGGTTCCGCCGGCAAAGCTGCCCGAACCTTTCTTCACTCCGCTGTCAATCGATGGATGGATTTGAACAGTCATGGTCGATCCTCCCTTGTGTTTGACGTTTTTGAATTAGAATACGACGACCGAACGGATCGACTTGCCTTCGTGCATCAGATCGAACCCCTTGTTGATCTCCTCCAGCTTGAGGGTGTGCGTGATCATCGGATCAATCTGGATCTTTCCGTTCATGTACCAGTCGACGATTTTCGGCACGTCGGTGCGGCCGCGTGCGCCGCCGAACGCCGTACCTTTCCAGACCCGACCGGTCACAAGCTGGAACGGCCGGGTTGAAATCTCCTTGCCGGCTTCCGCGACCCCGATCACCACGGAGACGCCCCAGCCGCGGTGGCAAGCCTCGAGCGCCTGGCGCATCACGGTGGTGTTGCCGGTGCAGTCGAAGGTGAAGTCGGCGCCGCCGTCAGTAAGCGTGACCAGGTGCTGGACGATGTCGCCACTGACCTTCGATGGATTGACGAAATGGGTCATGCCGAAGCGGCGGCCCCATTCGTCCTTGGAATCATTGACGTCCACGCCGATGATCTTGTCGGCGCCCACCATCTTCGCGCCCTGGATGACGTTGAGGCCGATACCGCCGAGCCCGAACACCACCACATTTGCGCCCGGCGTGACCTTGGCGGTGTTGACCACCGCGCCAACGCCGGTCGTGACGCCGCAGCCGATGTAGCAGCTCTTGTCGAACGGCGCATCTTCGCGGATCCTGGCAACCGCAATTTCCGGCAGCACGGTAAAATTCGAGAACGTCGAGCAGCCCATGTAGTGGAAGACAGGCTTGCCTTTGTAGCTGAAGCGCGAGGTGCCGTCGGGCATCAGCCCCTTGCCCTGGGTGGCGCGAATCGCGGTGCAAAGATTGGTTTTCTGGCTCAGGCAGCTTTTGCACTGCCGGCATTCAGGCGTGTAAAGCGGGATCACATGATCGCCTGCTTTCACCGAAGTGACCCCTGCTCCGACCTCGCGAACGATGCCGGCGCCCTCATGGCCGAGGATCGAGGGAAAGATTCCCTCGCTGTCGAAACCATCAAGGGTATAGGCATCGGTGTGACAGATGCCCGTCGCCTTTATTTCAACGAGCACCTCGCCGGCCTTCGGACCATCCAGATCAAGCTCGATGATCTCCAGCGGCTTCTTTGCTTCGAACGCAATAGCAGCGCGGGTCTTCATGGCAAGCTCCAGTTTGGCATTTTAAGTTACGTAGAACGTATTTCATCCGCACTCCTCGGCCTCATCGTGCACTCATACGATCAGCGCTTGCCGATGCAGGCATCTTCCGCCGCTTGAGCCGCGGGCGGCTTGTCTTCGTGCTTGGCGGGCCGCACGCGCCCGACGGCGTCGCTGGCGCGGGCTCGCAGATAGACATAGAGGTCGTCCATATAGCAGGCCACGTTCGGGTTGTCGCCGAAGGCCGGCATCACATTGCCCTGCGAGGCGCTGACGTTCTGGCGGCCGCTGGCGACCACCCCGAGGAAGTCGCCATAGTTCATGGTCTTCAATGAATTCTTCAGCGCCGGTGCGTAGGTCGATCCCTCGCCGTCGGGGCCGTGGCAGACATGGCATTCCGAGTGATAGCGGCGGTAGCCGGAATAGGTATACCAGTCGACGGTGCCGTCGGCGATCTTGAAGGTCGGATTGCCCTCCTTGTCCAGATACTTGCCGTCCTCCGATTTGACCGCGGCCGGATCGACCGCATCGTCGGCGAACGCGACCCCGCCGGATGCCACGAGGGCTATCGCGGCAACCACACACCAGTTCCTGAGCAATGCACTGTCCTCGGCATTCGATGGCAGAACGCCCCGGCGCGTGGCAATTCCCACGCGCCGGAACGGGTTCTGATCACGTCACTGCGGCAACGCGAACACCGTGAGGTTGCCGCCGAGCGCGGTGTAGTTGCTCAGCGCCGCATAACCGCCGACCGCGCCGAGACCCGCGGTCGGATCGGTCAGGCCGGCGGCAAGGCCGATGCCGGCCCAGCCACCGACGCCGGACAGCACCGCCACATATTGCCGGCCGCCCTGCTCATAGGTGGTGACGTTGCCGATGATGCCGGACGGGGTCTTGAACTTGTAGAGTTCCTTGCCGGTCTTGGCATCGACCGCCTTCAGGTAGCCCTCCAGCGTGCCGTAGAACACCACCCCACCGGCGGTGGCGAGCGCCCCCGACCACACCGAGAACTGCTCCTTGTTCGACCAGGCGATCTTGCCGGTCTTGCCGTCCCAGGCGATGAAGTTACCCATGTTGGTCTCGCCGGGAGGCGGATACATCGACAGCGTCGCCCCGACATAGGGCTGGCCCGCGGTGTAGCTCACCTTGAACGGCTCGTAGTCCATGCAGACGTGGTTGGTCGGCACGTAGAACAGCTGGGTCTCCGGCGAATAGGCCGCCGGCTGCTCGTCCTTGGAACCGAGCGCGGCCGGGCAGATCCCCTTGTTGTTGTGGTCCTCGCCCTGCTTGTCGGTCGAGTACTGATCGAGCACCTTGGGACGGCCATAGGTCGGCGAGCTCTTGTTCATGTCGACGCCGGAGGTCCAGTTGACCTTCGGATCGTACTTCTCGGCCACCAGCAATTCGCCGTTGACGCGGTCGAGCGTGTAGCCGAGCCCGTTGCGGTCGAAATGGGTCAACAGCTTGCGGGCGGCGCCGCCGATCTGCTGATCGCTCAGGATCATCTCGTTGACGCCGTCATAGTCCCATTCGTCATGCGGCGTCATCTGGTAGACCCACTTGGCCATGCCGGTGTCGGCATCGCGCGCCCAGACGGTCATCGACCATTTGTTGTCGCCCGGACGCTGCTTCGGATTCCAGGTCGAGGGGTTGCCCGAGCCGTAATAGACCATGTTCAGTGCCGGATCATAGGACATCCAGCCCCATGTGCAGCCGCCACCGATCTTCCACTGGTCGCCCTGCCAGGTCTTGGTGCTGGAATCCTTGCCGATCGGCTTGCCGAGTTCGGTGGTTTTCTCGGGATCGACCATGATCTGGTCGTCCGGGCCTTCGGAGAACGCCCGCCAGACCTGCTTGCCGCTCTTCAGATCGTAGGCGGTGACGTGGCATTGCACGCCGAACTCGCCGCCGGAGATGCCGATCAGGACCTTGTCCTTGACCACCAGCGGGGCCGAGGTGCCGGTCGAGCCTTTGCTCGGATCGCCGTTCTTGGCCGACCACGCCACCTTGCCGGTCTTGGCGTCGAGCGCCACCAGCGTGGTGTCGGCCTGGTGCAGGAAGATCTTGCCGTCGCCATAGGCCACGCCGCGGTTCACCGTGTCGCAGCACATCACCGGGATGACATTCGGATCCTGCTTGGGTTCATACTGCCAGATGATCTTGTTCTCGTTGGAAAGGTCAAGAGCATAGACCTTGTTGGGGAACGGCGTGTGCACGTACATCGTGTTGCCGACGATCAGCGGGCCGCCTTCGTGGCCGCGCAGCACCCCGGTCGAGAACGTCCAGGCCACCTGCAGCTTGCCGACATTGGCCGCGGTGATCTGGTTCAGCTTCGAGTAACGCGTATTGGCATAGTCGCCGGCCGGCATTACCCAACCCTTCGGGTCCTGCGACATCTTGTTGAGTTCATCGTTGGCACTGGCCGCGCCCGCGGCCAATGCCGCCATCGCGCCCAGACAGGCCGCATTTAGCACCTTGCGCATAACGAAACCTCCCATGTTGGTTCAGTTTTTAATTTTTGGTCCGGTGAGCATATGCGCGCAACGTCGGCTCTTGCCACCGAATGCAGGTCCGAAAGCTGTGGCGCCTTCGGTCTGCCGGCCTGCGCGTCTCTCAACCTCAAGAAGACATCGGCGATCTCGGTGAACCGCGGTCCAATTGAAGCCGGAAACGTCGAAATGCTATGCTCGTCAATTAGAGCGCGCAACAGAAATGATCCTTGCGAACTGATCCGCTTCGCGTGCTGCGACGCAAACATCTTTCGACAGCCCAGCGCGACGCAATAGATGAAATTTCGGTGGCGCGGTGGAGGCAGAATTATGATTCATCGCGCTGCACTTCTCGCCGCGTTCACGCTACTGCTGGCATCGACACCCTCGCATGCGCAGCAAGACCCGCTGCCAGTCAGCGAAGTCGCAGCTGGGATATTCATGCATAGCGGTCTGGCCGCGGTCATGACCCGTGAAAATGAAGGGGCTATCGCCAACGTCGGATTCATCATTGGCGACGACGCGGTCGCGGTGATCGATACGGGAGGCAGTGTCAGCGAAGGACGGCAACTGCTCGCGGCAATCCGTGCCCGCACCGAAAAACCGATCCGATACGTCATCAATACTCACGGTCATCCCGATCATGTCTTTGGAAACGCGGCATTCCCGGCGGATGGCACGGCCTTCGTTGGTCACAAGAACTTGCCGCGAGCCTTGGCCGCGCGCGGGCAGTTCTACATCAATGCATTTCGCCGGATCATGGGCGATGAATTGATTGGCGAGGTACGCGTCGTTGCGCCGACGGTTTTGGTGGATGGAACTCTCCAACTCGACCTCGGGCGCAGGACCCTGGTTCTGCGGGCGTGGCCGGCGGCCCATAGCGACAATGACCTCACTGTGCTCGACGAGAAGACCGGCACCTTGTTCGCGGGTGATCTGGTGTTCCTCACCCACATACCGGTCATCGACGGCAACCTTCGTGGCTGGCTAAAGGCGATTGACGAACTTAGCACCATCTCCGCGCGTCGTGTCATCCCCGGTCACGGCGCCGTGAGCGACTGGCCGGGCGCACTTGCCGACGAGCGCCGCTACCTGGAAAAACTGGCGGCGGATGTTCGCGGATTGGTCGCCAGCGGCAAGCCCATCACGGCCGCGGCCGACACCGCCGCAGCCAACGAGCGACCGCGATGGGAGCTGTTCGACGACTTCAACGCGCGCAATGCAACCGCCGCATTTTCGGAAATTGAATGGGAATAGCCGATCCAATCGAGTATGTTGAATTCGTTGCTTTCCGTCGCTGTCCAGGAGCGCGACCATGTTGAGGCGTCATTTGCGCTTGCTCTGCATCGCCGGTGTTTTGGCCGCGGTACAGTTCGGGGTACGTCTCGCGCCGGCTGCGACGCCCGAGCCCGATGATCCATGGCCCGGCCTGATCCAGGACATCTTTAACAACCGCGCGATGAACGACGGCGACGGCTTGATCGCCGTCGAGATGCCGTACCGCGCCGAGGACGCCGCAATCGTTCCCGTCACCTTGCGGGCCAAGCTTCCACCCGGCGACACCAGGCGCGTGCTGGCGATCACGCTGGTGATCGACCAGAACCCGGCACCGATGGCGGCGCGGTTCGAACTGGGGCAGGATTCCGCAGTATCGGAAATCTCGACCCGCGTGCGGGTAAACAATTACACCGATGTTCACGCGGTCGCCGAACTGAGCGACGGCAAACTCTACGCGACAAAAACCCATGTGAAGGCATCCGGCGGCTGCTCGGCTCCAGCCGCCAAGAACGCCGACGAAGCCAAAGACAAACTCGGTCAGATGCGATTCAGACAGTTCGCAAACCCCGGCGAAGGTCCGAGCAACGGCGCCCGCGAGGCCCAGATCATGATCGGTCACCCGAACAATTCCGGCCTGCAGATGGACCAGGTCACCCATCTCTATATTCCGCCCTTCTTCGTCGATGAATTGCGGGTGTGGCAGGACGACAGCCTGGTGCTGGCCATGGAAGGGGGAATTTCGATTTCGGAAGATCCCAATATCCGCTTCACCTACGTTCCGAATGGCGCCAAGCGTTTCCGGGTCGAGGCCAAGGACACCGAGGGCCACGTGTTTCAGAACGAATGGAAGGTCGACGGTTCCGGGATTTGATGCGCCGCGAAATCGTTCGGCATTGGCAAGCTGCGACCGCGAACAAAGTCGCGGCCTAGAAGCATCTCACTTCCGCTTCGGCCTGCGCGCGCCGCAGGTCATTGAGCGCGTTGTTCGCCTGCTCGGAGGAGCGGAACTGTGTTCCAAGATTGCCCCGCACCTGAGCCATGCTTAACACGGTTTCGGCGGTGACGTAGCGGTCGTAGGGCAGCAAGGACGCGATGACGTCGATTGAGCAGGAGCATTGCTCGATCGCCTGCCGTGTTTCGCCATTCGCTTTCAGGCAGCCGAATACATACTCCGATCGCGCCGCGGTGGGATAGTCGTTGACTTCGTCGGCGCGGACGGCAATGGCCATTGTCACGAGCGCGATCAGCGCGCAGGCATTTAGTCGCATCGATCCGGCAAGTGTCATCGCGTTCCTCGTGCCGATGGGGGCGGAGCTGTGCTACTATATGGAAAAGAAGCCGTTTGAGGAAACGACTGACCGGAAGTTTGTCGAGCCGCCGAGGCTTTGACAACGGGGACAGAATGCAGCTTTTCACCCGCATTTTGCTGGCTATTGCCGCTTTGACCGCGGCGCCGAGCGCCTCGTCCGGCGCCGCCGAAACAATACGGCTTGCGGTGCAGAAGACCGGAACTGTCGCCTGGGAACTTGCCGTGATTCGAGCTCACGGCCTCGACCGGCAGGCGAACCTTGTGATTGAGGTGAGCGAACTTGCGAGCCCAGAGGCCGGCAAGATCGCGCTCCGCGGCGGTGGCGCCGATATCATCGTGTCCGACTGGCTGTGGGTGTCGCGCGAGCGTGGGCTCGGCGCCAAATTGACATTCTATCCATATTCGAGCGCGCTCGGTGCGGTGATGGTGCCGAATTCATCCCCGATCCGGACACTGGCGGATCTCAAGGGCCGCAAACTCGCCGTCGCCGGCGGCCCGATCGACAAGAATTGGCTGCTGCTGCGGGCATCGATGAAACAGGACGGCATCGACCTGAAATCAGAGTCCACGATCGTATACGGTGCGCCCCCGCTGCTGGCGGCGAAGACGCTCAGCGGCGAAATGGACGCCACCGTAAACTACTGGAATTTCTGCGCCGCGCTGGAAGCGAAAGGCTTACGTCGCCTGGCGGGGGTCGAGGATCTCCTGCCGAAACTTGGAGCCAAGGGCCCCACGGCGATGATCGGCTACGTCTTCGATGAAGGATGGGGAAGCGCAAACCGCGATGCGGTCGCGCGTTTCATTGCAATGAGCCGGCAAGCAAAGGAGATTTTGGCGACGTCGGATGCAGAGTGGGAAAAAATCGCACCGCTGACGGGTGCCGCCGACGCGGCAACTTTACACGCCTATCGCGATCGCTATCGGGAAGGAATTCCGCGCCGGCCGATCGCCGACGAAGAAGCCGACGCGCGTGTTCTCTATCGCGTTCTGGCGGCGATCGGCGGGCGCGACATGACGGGACCGGCGCAAGAACTCGATTCCGGCACATTCTACCGCGCCAGTTCCGGAGACTGAAATGCTTCGTCTCCTGTCATTCGCAGTGTTCCTTGCCACCTGGTGGATCGCGGCCCTGCTCGCCGGCGCGGAGAGGCTGCCGCCTCCTCCGGCCGTGCTGGCGGCAATCGCGACCGAGGCCAATTCCGGGGCGCTGTTCTTCAATCTCGGCGTGACATTGGCGCGGGTTGCCCTGGCCTTCACATTAGCGATGACATTAGGCACCGCCATCGGTTACCTGATGGGACGGGTGCGGCTTGCCAACCGCCTGGGCGATCCCTGGCTGATCCTGCTGCTTAACCTGCCGGCGCTCGTCGTCATCGTGGTCGCCTATATCTGGGCTGGATTGACCGAGGTCGCCGCGATTGCCGCAATCGCCATTAACAAATTGCCCACCGCCGTCGTCACTGTGCGCGAGGGAACCCGTGCGCTCGATGCGGCGCTTGATGAAATGGCAGCGGCGTTTGCGATCCCGCGCTGGAAGGCATTCCGGCACGTGATATTGCCGCAACTGACGCCCTATATCGCGGCCGCGGCGCGATCCGGTCTTTCTCTGGTCTGGAAGATCGTCCTGGTCGCCGAATTGCTCGGGCGCCCGAATGGCGTGGGCTTCGAGATCGGCGTCGCCTTTCAACTATTCGACCTTCCGCTTTTGTTCGCCTATTCGCTGACTTTCGCTGCGGTAGTGCTCGCCATCGAGACCGTATTGGTGCAGCCGTTTGAAGCCCGGCTATCGAGGTGGCGGCCCCGTGCAGCTTGAGGTCGATATCCTCTCGACGTGCTCACCGATTTTAATTTTGCGCTTGGCGCCGGCGAGGTCGGCGTGTTCGTCGGCCCATCCGGCTGCGGCAAGAGCACGATGCTGAGGATTCTCGCCGGTCTCGACCCTGAGTATCAGGGCCGCGTTTCGCGCCCGGCGGGCGCACGGATCGGCATGGTGTTCCAGGAGCCGCGGCTGCTGCCTTGGCGGTCGGTCGAAGAAAACGTGCGGCTTGCCGCACCTGAAGTGGATGAAGCAAAGCTTTCCGCGCTGTTTGACGTCCTCGAATTGAGCGTGCACCGGAGCCATTTTCCCGGCGAACTATCGCTCGGCCTCGCCCGGCGCGTCGCGCTCGCCCGCGCGTTCGCGGTCGAGCCGGATTTCCTCATTCTCGACGAGCCGCTGGCGTCGCTCGACGATGCCCTTGCCGCCCGCCTGCGCGAGCAGATCACCACGCTGGTGGACAGCCGCCCCATCATGACGCTGCTTGTTACCCACAACATGGACGATGCTGTTCGTCTCGGCGACCGGCTGTTCCTGTTGTCGCCACGTCCAGCCCGAATTCTTGGCGTCGTGCCAATTCGCACGCCTCGCGCCGCGCGCGCCGAAGCGGAGATCGCTGCGATCAAGGCAGACATCGCGCGGCGGATCAACGGCGACCGCATCGAACGAGATGCCTCATAGGCAGTGCTTGAGGGGCGTGCTAAAATACGTCATCGGCGGAGTTGACGATGAAACCCACGATCGCAACCGCAGCGCTCGGCCTCGGACTTATCGCTGTAGCGGCGACAGCGCAGGACATGATGCGCGGCGTGGACCTATCGTCACCCGATATGGTCTCGGCCGAAATAACCCGCGGGGAAGTCGAGGCCGCGCTTACTGCTGCGAGCGCCGCCGCGCCTGCCGATTTTACCGGAAAAAGATTGTCCGGCCTCGATCTCTCCGGGCTCAACCTGTCCAGCGTGATTTTTCGCGCGGCACGGCTCAACAAGACCAGGCTCGCCAGCGCGAGGCTTGATGGTGCGGTGCTTGACCAGGCATGGCTGCTCGAGGCGGACCTGACGGGCGCAAGCCTGAGGGGTGCCAACCTGTTTGCCACGCAGATGGTTCGCGCCCGTCTCGACGGAGCCGATCTCACGGGGGCGCGCGTTGCAGCCGACCTTACCGGCGCGAGCCTTGTCGGAGCCACGATCGCGGACGCGCATTTGGGCGCCGACATGCGCAACCAATCGATGGGCCTCATGCGCGCGGTGCTGAAATCCGCCAATCTGGATCGGATCAACGCACGGGGCGCCGACCTGTCCCGCGTCGATTTCGAATTTGCTTCACTGAAGGGCGCGGACCTGACCGGTGCTTCCCTCAGGAACGCCCAGTTCGGAGGCGCCGACTTGACCGGCGTCACGGTCATCGACACCGATTTCGACGGCGCCGATCTCGTGTCGGCGAAGTTGATCGCTCCTGTTGGCCTCGACCAGGCGAAAAATTTCGACAAGGCGAAAAATCGCGACCGTTTGATAAAGCAGTGACGGCTCCAAGCGCTCACTTTAGGAGGACGGTCTGATGAAATGGATCCTGGCTGCGATCGCGCTGTTGTTGGCGAGCACCGGTCAACTTGCCGCGCAGGGCAAGGGCATCAGGTTCTGGAACCTGACCACGGCGACCATTTCCAGTCTTCAGCTTTCTCCCACCGGCAAGGACGCCTGGGGCGCCAACCAGACCCTGAACGACAAGGACAAAGAGGTCGACCACGACGAGCGCCTGCGCATCACCAACTTGGAGCCCGGCCGTTACGATGCCAAGGTCGGCTACCGAAATGCCAGGCAATGCCTGGTGCGGGATATCGAAATCAAGGCCGATGCGGTGTTTTCAATCGCGGACAAGGACCTGAAGGACTGCAACAAGTAATCTCGCCGCGGCGTCCTCAAATGACGGATCAGCCCGCGGGCGGTGCCTCGCGCGCGTCTGCCCTGTCATTGGTGTGCGGATATTCGCAGCGCCAGCGCACCGCGTTCCATTTCGGATGCTCGCCCACCCATTGAGCGATGTATGGGGGTGCTGCCATGACGCATTGCTGCAGCGAACCGTTCCAGGAAAAAACCAGGTGGGTCTCTTCGCAGGTAGCCGGCGACAGCACGGCACAGACAGTTACGATAAGATCTATCGGATTCATGGCGGACGACCCCTGGAATCGTCGAAGAAAGTAGCACGAAGTAGATACATAACCGGCAGCGCGAAGTTTCAAGTCACCGTGAGGAAGCGGCCCCGATCAGCGCCGGTTACTCAGTCTTCGGCCTCGAATCCAGCGCAGAGCGTCATTACTTTGAATTGAATCGCGACAGCTAGGTTCTTGTTCTCGCATGATCTTTTCGGAAAACCGACACCCACTTTCTCCGGTTCATGCTCTAGAAATTAGCGCCGAATACCAGCCGCGCCTGATGGCGCTCGAAATTAACCAGATCGAATGGTGAACCCGATTGCGCCGAACGCCCCCATGCCTGGACGCTCCAGGCTAGCGTCAGCCGGGAGCGCTCCGAGAGCTGGAAATAGGCAGTAGGACCAACGAACAGGGTCTTGGCCTGCAAACTCCTGCAGACCGATTCCCTCGTATTTTCGCAGATAACGCGCTTCGCCGCCGACTAGAAAGCCCGGACGCATTTGCGCCATGACAGCGAAAGCCGCGCCGACGGTCGATTCCTGCTCCGCTTCCCGTGAGCCAGCAAAGCGGGTCCATTCCGGCTGATAGCCCAGCCCAGATTGAGAGCCGTCACGACAAAATTTGGTATCAGTTCCCGGTCAAACGCCAACGTCAATCCGGTACCGTAGTTCGGACCACAGCGGCCATGGTCTCATCGATGCGGTCGGCGCGGCTCTCCACCGCGAAGGTCAGGCCAAGGGTGCGACGTCCCGACCCAGAAATCGATACCGCAAATCCAGGGAAACACCTTGCGAGGTCAATTGGCGGCGATCCTCAAAATTAGGAACGCCGTTGATGTCATGAGACGCAAAGCTGGTCCCCACCTCGATCCGGAAATTCGGGACAGGCACGAATTCCAGTTCGAGTTCTTGGCCGATAGCCCGGTACTGACCGCCATTCTTGGAAAATCGCCCCTTCGTCTGGCTCTGGAATTCGCGCTCGCCGACGTTGCCAAGATCGGAGCCGATCATGAAGCCAAATATATGTTCGGTGTCGATACCTTCGGCGTGCAAGCCGTTCGGAAGCGGCGTCGAAAAACACATGATCGCCATCCGAAAGGCTTTGGCATCAATAGGCATTCATATTCCGAAAATCGCCGATGAAAGGAAGTGGCAGCATCACTGACCAAAGACAAACCCTATCATAACGTGCTCATCGATGGCGAGGCGCGGGAAATACTTGATCCGCACGGGCAATAGCGGTCGAGCTGGATTCACTGGCCAAGCTATGCTTTGACTCGCTTGATGCCAGCAAGACAGCGCTTGGCTCACCCCAAGGCACGCCGCGACCGGGGATCTCGGCAACTTTGCGGACGGTGGCGCGGAACTCTACTCTCTCCACGCGAAAGAGGTTTGAGCGCGGCAGCACCAACGGCGGCCCTGCACCGATTCCCAGGCACGGGCCTCCACGAGGTTGGTTGGTAAGGAGTTTTGGGGTTTGAGCAGGCGCCGAAGGCCTCGAACGCGATGACGGTCCAGATGGAGGCTGCTTTCTGGAAATTCGGGATCGATGGACGCCTGCCACGGCTCGAAGCAGAAAGGGCTGCCGGAGCCGGGCAGATCGCCTCGACGTAGTCTATTTGCGCGCTGCGCAGGCGTACATGTTGATTTCCATGCCCACCGGCACTTCGACAATCTTCGGAGTTTTCCAGGCCATTCGTGTCTCCCAAGTATTTGGCGCCAAGCACTAGGCGCGGTGTCGCGCCGGAGCGAACGTTAAAGCCAGCTCGAATGGATCGCAAGTGTTCACATTGTGGTGGCACATTGGTTGTGCGCTGCACATCCGACGGCGATAGCGAGGCACGAATTATCTCAACAGCCGCAACAGCGCCCGTCCCGCGCCGGTGTTCAGCTCCTTGGCATCAAGGGTGCCGTCGTTGTCCGGATCTGCCGCATGGAAGCGTTGCTCGACGACGGCAAGATATTCGTCTGCCGTCAGTGTTCCATCGTGATCCGGATCGGCGGCGGCGAGCTCCCTGGCACTCAATCTGCCTGCCAATTCGCGCTTGTCGAGCGTGCCGTCATGATCGCGGTCCAGCTTGGCGAACAGGGTTGACGCCGCCTTCTTCACTTCGGCAAGGTCAAGCGTTCCGTCGTTGTCGGTGTCGAACATCTTGACCGGATCGGCGCGGCCGGAAGCCGCCAAGACCGGCAAGCTTGCAACGGACCAAATCACGACAGCCAGTGTTGTTAGAATGGATCGGTGCGATATCATCGGTTGATCTCCGGGTTTGCCTTGGTCAAAATCCAGCGCTAAGTGCCCGCGGTTCGCTCGCCATCGCCGCAATGCCGCTATAGGCTATGGTCGAGGGCAATCGTGTCAATCTGAAGGGAAACGTCCTGAAGGGAAACGTCGCCCCGAAGTTCCAATCCGGACAAGATGCGCCGAGTTGACCTTCGCGTGGCTCAACCCGCGCGATGTGGACCCTTTGTGTAGGGATAGTTGAGTGAGGGTGGCCCATGAAAAGTCACGTTTACAACGTCGTGAAGGCTCCGATCGGGTGGGCGCTTTTTTGCGACCGCGAACGTATCGGCGGGTTTGTTTCGAGTGAGGCAGCGCTTGAGGCGGCGACGGCGTTCGGCGCAAATGCCCTTCGAGACGGCCACAGTATTCAAATCAATGTGCCGGGACCGGAACTGCGCGAAATCGAAGGCTACGAATCCTGGCCGGCACGCTGGCACCTAGACCTGAAATAGCCGACGCTTCCATCGCCCTCTCCGGTGGGTCGAACATTGCAAGCGACGCGCCTCCCGAGCCATCGGCGGTGTTATGGTCCGGCGCGTTAGCAGTCTTTATCAGCCAAGCGTCCGACCGGCTTGGAGCCCTCAGCTTGCTGCGCTGCAGTCGGTTCACCTTGCATCTGCTTCTGCGCATCCTGTGAAGAATGTCGCCACGTCGCCCGTCGCGCGGTTCATCGTATCGGTCGGCGGGTGCTGATCGACATTCGTGTTTGCACCGATCGTTTGGCCGGTATTGCCCGGAGTAGGTCCGGAACCTGCATCTTTCATGTTAGCGCTCCGGCCGGTGATGTCACACGGCCCGGCCAGTGCGGGGCCGGCACCCATAATCATGAGGGCGCAGCCTGCGAGAATGAATCGTTTCGGGTTCATCTGCTTCTCCTTGGTTCCGTCACCAAAATGAAGATCTTTCCCTGGCGTACTCAAAGCAACGGAGCTGTGCGACGCAGGTTCCGGGTGGAAAGGCAAATCTCAATATAGTTCTATCAGGCGAATTCCGGTTCGCGCCGCACCCAGGCGCAGAGGTTTGCGAGGCTATCCATGGGATCTTTGCACCAACAATCACTCGTATCCTTGCTCACGATCTGTCTTGCGTTACCGGCGTCCGCTCAAGACAGGGCGCCCTTACGTACCGGGCCGGAGTCGAACGCAAACAGGCCCGCGGTGCTTACTGGAAAAGAGCGGCTCGGCAAAAAGTGGATGGACGAACAGCGGCTCGACAATTGCAAGGTACCGATCGACAAGCGGGGGACCAAGCTGCGGCCCAGCACCTGCTCCCATGCGCCGGTGGGATGAATGAAGCGGCTTCGACAAACCCGTTGCGCCGGTGCATGGGCTCTGTTGCTCATCGCACTGCACTGCTCCGCGGCCCTCGCCGGCGAAGCGTCAGTCTCACCTGCACGTATGGCTCGCATCGGCACGGTCGACCAACGTTTCCAATCCTACAATGTCGAGATGGTCGAAGTGACCGGCGGACGATTTTGGAAGCCCTATGGACCGACCGCTTCGGACGCACGTTCGGATTTGTATGCCTACCGGCCGCCGATCGATCTGACCAATGCCCGGTTGCGAAGGCTGGCCGCGGCATTAGCGCCGGCCTATCTGCGCGTCAGCGGGACCTGGGCAAACGCCACCTATTTTTCGGATTCGGATGGCGCGCCATCCGCGCCGCCGGCCGGATTCAACGGCGTTCTGACCCGCCGGCAATGGCGAGGGGTGATCGATTTCGCTCGCGCAGTTGGAGCTGAGATCGTGACTTCGTTTGCCATCAGCCCCGGCGCCCGCGATGCCGCCGGCGTGTGGGCGCCGGACCAGGCGCGCCGCTTGCTCGATGATACGCGCTCGGCCGGAGGCCGGATCGCGGCCGCCGAGTTCATGAACGAGCCGAACCTCGCGGCGATGGGCGGTGCGCCGGCCGGCTATAGTGCCGCCGGATACGGACGCGACTTCAAGCGGTTTCTTTCGTTGGTGAAGCAAGAATTCCCCCAGATGATGGTGCTCGGTCCCGGCACCATCGGAAAGACAGAATCGGCTTCCGACCTGCTTGCTGCGTCGGGCCCCGGCAGCGTGGATGTGTTTTCATATCACCACTACGGAACGCTATCGGAGCGATGCAACGGCACCAACTCGCCCGCGGCGGCTCTATCCGAAGAGTGGCTCTCTCGAACGGATCAGACCCTGAATTTCTACCGGTCTCTTCGCGACAAGTTCGAACCCGGCAAGCCAATCTGGCTGACCGAGACCGCGGAAGCAGCGTGTGGCGGAAACCGCTGGGCCGCAACATTCCTGGATACGTTCAGATACCTCGACCAGCTCGGGCGGTTGGCGAAGGCGGACGTTCAGGTGGTGATGCACAATACGCTGGCGGCCAGCGATTACGGCCTGCTCGACGAGAAAACGTTTATGCCCAGACCGAACTACTGGGGCGCCCTGTTGTGGCGGCAGCTGATGGGAAACACCGTGCTCGATTCAGGTTTGCCGGGGCAAGCCGGTCTTCACGTCTACGCGCATTGCCGGCAGGGAATGCCTGATAGCGTGGCCCTTCTGGTGATCAACACCAGTCGCGACGCGCATTCACTGGCGCTTCCCGACGCCTCAGAACGGTATACGCTGGATGCGACCAGCTTGCGGGACACGACCGTAAGGCTGAACGGCAATGCGCTGGAGCTGGGCGACCGGGATGATCTGCCGCGCATCACGGGCGCCCGCGCGACGGCTGGCGCTCTCACCTTCGCGCCGGCAACCATCAGCTTTCTGACCACGTCGGCAGCAGGAAACAGCGCTTGCTGAGGATGAGGATGGCCGGCCCAAGCTCCTCACCGGCCGAACACATACCCAATGTTGTCAAGGGCATTTCAGCCGCCGCAAATTCGAATGAAACCGTGGCTATCCGGTAAATTCGGCTGCATAATTCGCAGGCCGGCACGAGAGGTGGAACGCTGTGCGCGGCGGTCCGGCTTTTCGTGTCGAGGTGCCCGAATGCCAACGACGAATGCCAATCTCGATTCCTTCGGTGACCGCGGCCCTCTGCTGCGATGGCTGGTCTTCACCGGGCTCTGTGTTTTTGCCTTTGTGCTGCTGTGGCGCTTCGGGCTGATCCGCCAGATGATCGCAGGCGATCGCACCTACATCTCGTCGATCATCGGCCTGCTCTATGTGGCGGCGTCGATGCATTGCCTGTGGCGCACCATCATGATCTCGCGCGAGGGCGATGCGGCCCGTCGCGGTGGCGCAATGATCGAAACCGGATCTGGCCTCGATCTCGATGGCGATGCCATCGTCGTCGAGG
>WNGI01002941.1_pt1 | contig 16870 bp, 20 predicted proteins | sample 5400621 | NCBI WGS metagenome assembly WNGI01 (sample SAMN13153374, study PRJNA577476) | soil metagenome | isolation source: 20 cm soil or saprolite under Garry oak tree replicate 1 | place: USA:California | collected 2016-06-15 | reverse complement strand
CCAACTTCTGTTTCTCCCGGAATGTCCTTACGTCGTGCATACATCTAGGAGGTTCACCCCCCGAGTCGAGACGCACGACGGCGTCTTCGTCGATTGGTGCTGTTTTGGACTTGAAGACATTTCACGAGTTCGGAATCTGAGCCTGGATGGTCTGTTTGTCGAAACAGCCAAGTCAAGGAGTATGGGTTCGACGGTCAAGCTTGAATTTCTTGTCCAGGAGGGACAGATCAGGGCCGACGCAGTTGTGAAGCGTACGGAGCCGGGTAGTGGATTGGCATTGAAATTCACAGCCGTAACTGAGGAAGATCGTCCGCGACTGGGAGCATTGATAAACAGGTTTCGCTATTCGTCCTGATTAGCGAACATGCCCTCCACCCCCGTTTGAAGTAATAACCACGCGCTCTCCCGTTTCCTCATTTTGAATGATGTATTCACCGGGCGAACCGGATCGATTCGAGGGGTAAGTTGCATCGGCGAGGCTCGGAGAGCCGGGAGGGAGAGTTTGTAGCTGGACATCTAAGATTCGTAGGTATACGCTTACGGCATTGTTCCCACGGATACCCCTACAAGTACTTCCGCTTCCAGCGTTCGAAGCTGATTTGAAGGGTCCGGCTCAAGGTTCGAAATGGAAATTCTGAGGAGGGGCAAAATGGCTCCATGCCTCCGCGTGCGGCACGTCGTCAAGACCGAGCGATCCGACACCCATGAGCTAATCCAAGCGATTTGTGGGATCAAGCCGGACGGGTGTCATTGGTCACTCACCCAAGACGAGGCTATTTCACAGATCGAGGACGGAATTGCTGTTTTCTACGTAGAGAGAGCCGGGGGCCGACGGTTTGAGGTCATCGTGGCTATGGATTCATGCCCACAAATACCTCAAAACGGTCGCGGATGGAGAACAGCCGGACAAACTTCTTTATCTACCGAACTGCCAGAACCTCGCGGACGAAATAAGAGTTCGATCTGCGAAGGCTGGACGTTGAAGCATGGGCCGATACGACCCACCGCCCATACTCCCGCCGAGTCCAGCGCTTGGTAAACCGAACAAAGACGTGAGCGGCAGATCGTCGAACTCAGGGTCGTGCTGTTTCACAGTTGGGCGAGTCCACCTGAGCGAATAAAGCCCAATTGCTATACTCGCAATTGTTGGAGGTGTGATTACCAAAAATCGCAACGGGGGCTGGGGTTCAGCCTGTCGCCGGTAGCGATGGTGCAAGCCGACGACTTGAGGAATGGATACGATGCGGCCTTGCTCCCGCGTTTCCACGGCTCTCGGTTCTGGCGAATCCTTGGCCAACGCCAGGTGCGTGCGCGAGTGCTCGTAGTAAGCAAAATAGCTTTGCAGAATCCGGCGTAACGACCTCTGGTTCCACACAACGATATGATCCAGGCATTCCCGCCGAATTGAGCCCACTAGCCTTTCTACGTATGGATTCTGCCAGGGCGATCGCGGCGCGGTTAGTACCTCCTCTATTCCCATGCCCTCGATGACGGCCACCAAGTGTTCGCCATAAATTGCATCGCGGTCGCGCAGCAGATACTGCGGTGACTGGTTCCAGGGAAACGCTTCCCGAAGTTGCTGTAACGTCCACTCCTGCGTGGGATGTTCCGTCACGGCAAAGTGCACGATGCGGCGACGAGCGTGCGATAGGACAACCAACACAAACAGAACTCGAAACGTTGCCGTTGGCACGGTGAAGAAGTCCATGGAGGCCATCTCGGCGAGGTGATTACTCAGGAATGCCCGCCAGGTCTGTGAAGGCGGCTTGCGGCGATGCGGCAGGTATTTGCCAACCGTGGATTCCGCAATTTCGATTCCTAACTTAAGCAGTTCCCCATGAATACGCGGCGCTCCCCACTGGATTGGTCCGGCTCATGTGCCGGATCAAAGCACGAATCTCTGCCGTTACTTGCGGCCTTCCCGGCCAGCGCCGTGATTTCCGGCTCCAATACAACGCAAAGGCTCTGCGGTGCCAAGCGATTACTGTTGCAGGTTGAACGATTCGCAGACATTGGCGCCAGCCCGGAAACCATCGCGACAACAGAATCCATAGCACGCGGTCGGAACGCTTGAGGCACAAACGACGCGGCGCGTTGGCCTGAAGAACCGCCAATTGGTGGCGAAGGGCGAGTATCTCGGCCCGCAGAGAAGCGCTGGTTCGAAAACTTGAGGCAAGTACAGCAAAAAAGGCAATGAGGACGGAGTTCATCGTGGGTTGCTATGATCGCATGAATCGTTGCAAAGCTTGTGTTCTCAAAGCGGATGGGGTTTTCGGTAGGGACACGCCAACATCAATGAGCTTGCCTAGAGGGCCTGGCTAGTTCTGAGCCGTAGGAGCCGTTTGCCCCAGTGTCGCGATTGGAAGTAAACAAAGTATGACCAGGACGGAGATCAAGGACTTGCAGTAAGTCATGGCAAATTCTCCCCGTAACCTGCGGGACTGGGGCCGGAGGCTGTTCAACCACATCCCCAGACGCGGGGCGGTCCAGAGCGTCTGATTTGGATTGCGCAAACAAGGTTGTGCGGGCGGTCTTGTGATGCAAATCTCACTCACAGCCAGACGCCGCTTCGTTAATCGATCATTGGACCGGGATAACACACCCGCTGCTCCTGGGCCGTGGTATGCTTTCGGCAATTAGCAGGCCGTATACGGGACAGTAGAGGGGCAAAATGATGGCAACTCGTAACGGGCCGCAGAATCCAGCCCTCAAACCTAGGAGGGCACGATGAGGAATAAATCTAAACCTAAACCGTGGAAGCGTTATCTCGGTGCAGGCATATTCATTGCTGTGCTGATTGTCGTGGGCATTGCAGCTTGGTCTGAGTACGGCAGTAAATTTGAGACTATGACGACCGTGGAGAAAGAACTGGCTGTCATCATCGTTCTGCTGCTTTTGCGTTTACCGTCGTGGAGAAGCACACATGAAGAACGCTGGAAGGACGAAATCAGAACAATGTTCGATGAGCTGCTGGACGCTGTACGAAATGATATAGGACCGAAAGTTTATTATGAGCGTGACCTGCACGACTAGTGACGAACGCTCGATACGAGCCATCCTTTCTCTTGCATGGTTCCATTGCTATGTCCTTTCTCGTTTACCAGGACTGTTGGGCAACCGAAGACGATTCTGCGGCATCGTGATTCTTCGTCGGGGGTAAGGACCGTGAAGCTTTTATGGCCGCTTTGCGTACTGACCTTTTTGACTGGGCAATCCTCCCTTGATCCGCCAGCATTCACAAAGCCCTCTGAGGCGTATCAGTTTGCTCGACAACCGTTGACCGAATGGGAAGCAGCGCTGCGTGCACACAAGCAACCAGCCACTAAGACGCTGCCCGGTAATATCGTTGAGGAACGTGGGAAGGCACTCTGTCCTCGTTTTTCGCTTGATACCGTGTCCGGCGAAGAACTGTACTGGCTGGCGAAACTATGTGAAGCGAACTATCCGAAGGCCCTTCTGGCGGTGCAGCGTTACCTTCAAGGCCAAAAGTTAGAGCACGGACCCGACGCGCGCGTCCTGCTCGCTGTACTACAGATGCGAACGACCGGAAACTGGGAAGCGTCGTGGGCAACAATCCAAAATATTCTCAAAGAAGACCCGATTGAGCCGGTGTATTCACAGATCGACGTAGCGGTCGATGATGAAGCAAGCACGGCTCCGGAGAAAGCGCTCGGATGGTCGGACGAACGGTACGCAATTCTGTTGGATCGCACCAAGGCCGACATGAAAGGAGTGTCTCCTTCGCTGACTAGTTGCATGTTAAGAGCGGGTTAGGACTTGGTGCACAGATATTATCTGGCCGGAAATACGGAACGTGCTGCGAAGATTCTCGACGAAATGAATCGCTTCGTGAAGTCGCAGCCGGAGGAAACAAACACCTGGGGTGCCGAGGACCTCCGCTGGGCAAATATGGAAATGCACCCAGCACTTGACATCACCGTTTTAAGGCTGTTGGGTGGAATGGAAGCTCTGGATCCAGTCTCATCCAACCAGGCCGCGTGGCGGTGCTTTCTTTCTTCTTCCTGGGGTGTGCCCCCTGTATGCGTGAACTGTCTGACTTGAACACGCTCCAGAACCGATACGGGAAGAACCAGCTTGTGGTTACGGCTTTGACAACCTACAAATCTAAATCCGCCGACGCATTCCAATATCGAAGCATCTGTGGAGAGAACCCGAGCGGAGACCGCACCCGGGGTCGGCGTTGCAATGACTACGGACGAAACACTCGCAAGTTATGGCGTAAATGGCTTCCCAGTGGTCGCGATTGTGCTGCTCGACAAGGTCCTCAAGGATACAGAACGTCAGCAGATCGTCAATGCCCTTAAACAATCGAATTGGATCATTTCGGGTGCCCAAGGAGCGGCGGCGCGGCTTGGGATGAAGAGGTCGACCCTCCAAGCGAGAATAGCTAACCTTGGGATCTAACGTTTTGGCGCACAGGCTTGAACTGATTCCTTACCCACCCTTGGTGTCACCTCAGCTTTCTACGCTGCGCGGGCGCTGTTATTCCAAAATCGCATCGCGTCGGTTCGCGCTAGAGCGAGTTTAAGAATGTGAAAAGGGCTTGTTTCTCTGCCGCACTCAGGCGGCCGAAGCGATCCCTTTCCTGCTCGGCCTCACCGCCGTGGCGCTCGATGGCGTCTTCCAACGTCAACGACTTGAGATCGTGCATATGCCGGGGATGCATGCGCAATCCCCAGAGGGGCACAGTGCGCAGTTTATTGGCTGTGTCTTCCGGAGGATTCTGGACAATGCCATCGCCGGTTCCAATGTCATGGAGCAGAAAATCGCTGTAAGGGTGAATAATCTTGTTGCCAAGGGCCTCCGGTACTGTGAACGCTCCGCCATTGATGGAAGTTCTCGGAGGAGCGGTGACGATGGCGCTGACGTGGCAGGTGGCGCAACCGATCGTTTCAAAGATCTTTTCGCCCGCTTGGGAGACAGGAGTTGCAGCGAGAGCCGCGCCGTGCGGTGGAACCCTCGTGCCCCGGATAAATTGCGCGAAATGGTCGATATCTGCCAGGCCAAGATTGTCGGGAACATATTCGGGATCAAGAGTAATCTTGCCAATCGTCGTGACGTCCTTGGGACGCAGACGGTTCGTCACGCCCATTCATTCAGATAGGCATCGCCGATGAAGGAAAGCAAACTGATGTGCTGATCTTTCCAGCCAAAGCGTCCGATGCGCGATTGTCCTGGCGCTTCCAGAACAGGCACTTCGACCGCCTCGCCGTGAATTCTGCCGTTACTGAGTTCGATCTGACGCTGAGCGATGGACCACAAAGTGTTGTCGTCAATTGCTTCGACAAAGCCGTCTCCCAATGTGTTGAGAGCGGCTCGTAAGGCGCGGATGTTTTCCGTGTTAGGTATGCGCTCTTGCGCCTGTGGAATGAGGGCGCGGTCATTGATGATAGAGCGGTTGGCGATAGTGCTTGCGCCATCGTTAATGGGTACCGTCGCAGCCACAAAATTCCCGTCCTTATCCAGGTGTCCGGCGCGGATCTCCGTGAACTGGCTGGACCCGCCGCTTACGGGGTTTTGGTGACAATCCGCGCACGCCCTGGCATTGAATACCGGCCCCAATCCGGTGCTGGCATCGTGGTCTTGCTCAAACTTCGTTTGGTCGAGAGCATAAGTATCGCCGGGGGGCTGAGCGATGCCGTCGCTGATGCTCTGTGATCCGGGATTTTGCGCGAGCGTCGGCGTATCAAAGCCGGCAGGTGCTTCCGTTGCGTACTCGCGCGCAATCACTGCGATGTCCATAGCTACCACTGCGAGGAGCAGGATGAGAATAGAAATGTACTTGCTCTTCATGGGCGTAACCACCTCGGGGACAGATTTGAATTTGTTCAAGCCGATTCAGACCGGGCTGCACAAGACAAAAGCAGACTCACGCAGATAAGACTTCCATCCCCACGGCGTTATTCCGCCGCGATTGTTAAAAATTTGTGAGAGGGCTGCGCAAGCGGACCGGAACTATGCGGATGGGCTCGTGAATACCGCGTCAAATCGGTGCGTCAGTCAGTTTCGCATCAAACCGCCCAAATCGATGACGTTAAGGATCATTTGCGCTCGTCGGATTCGTCTCTGTCGTTAACGAGAGTCAGGAAGTTATCCACAACAAAATCCGCTACCTCACCTCCCACCCGCTGCCCAACCGTGGTCCTGACCCCAAGAAAACTGGAGCCGAGGGCGGGACTTGAACCCGCGAGCTGCCGATAGCATTTCGACATGCTGAATACATAGGTTTTCAAGCGGTTTCCTCATGTCGAAGAGAGCAACAGTGGGCGCATTTAGGCGCAGTTGTTATCACAAATGTTGGCAAGCTGCTGGACTGCTGGAGATCGTGGCCCGTAGGAAATCCGAGCTCGGAAAAGCTAAGGATTCCGCTGAAGGTTGCTAGGCCGGAATCGCGAAGGATGAATAAGGGCGCTTACAAACGTAGAGAACCGCCACTGCAAATTTCTCTTAATAGGCCTCACCGTACCGCGTAGAACGCACTGCACTGATCCCTGCGGATATCTCAATCGTATCGCTTCAACGCGCATCTCAATCTGAGAGGCTTCGCGTTCCTGTCCAATTTTGCGCAACGCATGGGCATGTGCGGTAAGAGAATCGATCAGAAATGACCGGTGCCGCTCGCCCCACGCACGTTCCTTGATTTCAACCGAACGTCTCCGGAGCGGCTCCGACTCTGTATATTTTTGTTGATCCTCGTAGACGGTTGCGAGTTGGTCGAGCGAGGTGCTAATGGGAATCTGATTTAGGCTAAGCCGAATCTGAAGCTCTTTCTTGTTTCGCCAGGGTCGCCAGCCTTTCGTCCACATAGCCGCCCGAGAGCTTACGTCTTCCTCTACAATCGTCAGACTTCTGCGGTAAAGCTCCTCCGCCTCCGTGTAGCGGCGTCTGGCGCGGCAGAACGTGGCTAGGGCCTCAGCAGCGAGCGCAGTATACAGACTGTGGGGACCTTGCGATTCCTCGCAAAGTGCCAGAGCCCGCCGGTATAGCCCCTCCGCCGCTTCGTCTTTTCCCTGAGCCTCATAGAGTTTCGCGAACTGCTGAAGATGTTGAGGCAAATAGGAGTTCGAAGGCTGATCTTCCTCAACAATTTCCGACGCCCTTTGAAATAGCGGTTCCGCCTCGCTGTACCGCTGCCGAGCGATGTAGAACCTTGCCAACCACGTAGAAGTAGAACACCAAAACGCGCGCCCGGGAAATACTTCCGTTTTTTCGGTCTCCGCCAGTGCTGCCTTGTAATGAATCTCTGCTTCTGTGAATTTGCCTTCGTCCTCGTAGAGCTGCGCAAGGCTCATATGGCCGGCATGAACCAATGTGTTTGGTTGCGGAGATTTTGCGGCCGCTTCGAGTTGATCTTGGAAGATACTCTCCGCTTCACGAAATCTGTGCTGCTCCTGGTACACCTGTGCGAGGCCGTGGCACGCGAGGTTCAGACCGGAGGCATCATGGGAAGACTGCGCTTCGGCCACCGCCGTCAAATAAAGTCGCTCCGCTTTTGCCAGGTCTCCCGACAGCCGCGCATTTTGCGCTTCCATTGTAAGAGCTTGGAAGTGCCTCGCCTCGGCTGACTCCAGCGCTGGATACAGCGCAAGCCGCAACGCCGTCAGCAGCCGGCTTGTGGATTCTCGCAGCATGTCAACTCACGCCATTGTACCGCCGACCAGCAGCAGAAACTGGCCGATAATAGTTACCTCACGGGTATCGAGGCTAATCGCTAAAAATTTGAACATTGGTGCATAATTCCCTGATACCTGTGACCGCTTGCCACGGCAGTGCCACGAAATAAAACTGATCACCTAGAAACACTTGTCGATTTCCTCTCAGCGGATGGAGGACAGGTCGAAGTTGACGGACACGCGGTCGCCTTCAGGCGGATCGACTTCTATTGTGGCTGAATCGGATGCGAACGCGGTTGCGGGGAATTCTAATTCAATCGTTGCGCCGATCAGGGCGCACCCAGCTCGACCGCAACTAGAGTTTGCGTGGCCGCGTGAAGCTGATGGAGAAAGTGGTCCCTCGCTGTTGTAAACCTGAACCTTGAACTGTTTCCAAAAGTCATGGGGGCGAGGGACTAGAGCAGAGGTCGCATCAGATTGGGAGTTCGTGGTAGCGACAAACTGGCCATACGACTGGGTCAGACGGATTTCTACGACGACTCGGACAATTTCCTTACCGAAGCGGTGGTAGTCGAGAGCGGCTTGTTGGGCGTTGTAGTTGGATTGGCGACTGGAGTACTCGATCATCTGGAGGAATGGAGTGCTCAATTCGACCGAAGAGAAATACGGACCGCTCTTTGGCGGCGGAAGTTGTTTAACGTATTCCCCAAGCAACCTCTCGTACGACCCATCGTGCCGTTGGCCGAGGAAGTAAGCTTCTCGAACCGCTTCGCTGGAAAGCGGAGTCTTGAAGGCCAGCGAAGGCGGCGCGATAAGCAACACCGTTGCAAGAACGGCAGGGCAGCGCCGAAGGAGCCAACATCTCGGGGTCACTCGGTCCGTCAGTCGCATCGACCGTTAAATCTCGCAGTCGATGGTCTTGCTTTGCCGAATGACGCCGCGTTCGTCGGTGACCGCCGCATACCCGCAGGACTTGTCAGTCAGGTCTTCCAGGATAAGGTCGTAACCCTTCCCATCCGCACTGACGTTCAATCGCAAACTCCATCCAGGAAAGATTTCCGGCGCAGGCCCAGGTTGGTTATAAACCTGCATGCCGACCTGATAGCCCCGAGTCAAGAATAGCGGAGAAAAGTCGGCTGTGGTCCGAAGCACATCCCAGGAAACGTAGGAACCCTGTTTGATATGGCGCTCTGCCTCCACAGTGTTAATAATGCGGAGCAAATGGACTGCGAAGTGATGCCGCTCGCCGGGAACTTGGAGAACTTCGATCCGGTTCTGAAACTGAGGCGTGGCTGAAAATGGCAGACCGAGCAGCAAGATGGCAACGGCAGCGGACAAGAGGTAGCGTGGCTTTTTCATGATTCCTCCCACTTAATCCGGGCGAGGGATTCCGAGCAAAAGTATACGCCCCAAGTAGGGTCGAAGGTAATCACAGTTTGCCCGCTTGGATGTGGTGAATTCAGTCGTGCCAGGTACAAGAGAGGTAGCGGCTTCGAAACGAGGGGAATCGTGATGAGTAAGAAGAGACCACCCAGAGGATTGGTGACGGAAAGAACACTGCGGTCAATGATCGAGGGATTGCAAAAGTGCTGCGAACGAACGCGGACCTTACCGTAAAGGATCGTCTCGAACTTTTGAGGCAGCAGACGCGGCTGGCAAAAGCGCTGTCCAAGGCAGCGGCGGCAAATGCGGCCAAAACAGACTGATGCCCGCGAGATAACAGGACCGTGCCATTCGCAAAATCGTCTATCCCATTCAAAACATTGAAAACGATTCGGGCCGACTTCCTTTGGAGGCCGCTCGCGCTCGCTCTGGTTTAAAACTAATTGTTATAACGACTAATCGTACTGGAGGTCTTCGTGGCTTTTGATCTTGACGATGATGAGCAGCTTGAGTTTGTACCTCGGGTCCTGTCTTTCCTCCGACTAATCTAGCTATTTGGCAACCATTCCAGAACGGCAGGTATCAAAAAAGGAGGTAGCTGCCAGCAAAGCCTTCTGATTGAGATGAACCGCACGTACATCGCATTGATCTCGGTTCTTGCGCTGATCTTGGGGACCACAGTTCTTGGTCAAAATCCTCAAGCTCAGTCTGACCTCTATCCATTTATCAAAAACGACAAGCTGGGATTCATAGACCGCAGCGGCCGCGAGGTGATTCCGGCGCAATTCAGCACTGCCGCAGATGCCACAGTTTTCCGAGAGGGCATCGCCAATGTTGGCGCGACCGGGGGCTGGACCTACATTGACGGATCGGGCAAATTCATCGTCGAATCGCAATTCTGGTGGGCATATCCATTTTCAGAGGGATATGCCTGCGTCTTGTTGCCGGGAGAGGGCGCGGGTTACGGGTTTATCGATAAAACAGGGCGTTTGCTCATTAAAGGCCTAAGAGCTCCTTCGCCGTTTCACGACGGGCTGGCTCCCATATCGGTCGGGAGTAAGTGGGGCTACTTAGGAACAGATATGCAGATGGCGATCCCAGCGCAGTTTGATTTCGCGGCTTCGTTCTCGGAGGGCATGGGGCCGGTCCAAGTCGGAGGAAAATGGGGCTACATCGACAAGTCTGGGAAAATAGCTGTCCAGCCAAAGTACGACATCACGATGCTTTTTAGGAATGGCCTGGGAATGGTAAAGATTTTCTCTGAGCGTAGGCCGTTGGTGGGAGAAATCGGTATGGAAGGACAAACCACGGAGGACGTGTATCTGTGGGGCTTTGTTGATCAGCACGGTGCGGAGGTTTTGGCACCGAAATTCCTGGACGCTACGGACTTCTCAGAGGGATACGCGTTCGTTGTGGCAAATGACGGCACGAAGCTTTTCGGGATAATCGACAAAAGCGGTAAGTATGTTCACGAACCCGCGTTTGACGAAGCAACGCCATTCAGCGAATCACTCGCTGCCGTTCGTGCAGGGGAGAAATGGGGCTACGTGGACCTTGACGGCCGTTGGGCGATCCCACCGAATCTCGCCCACGCCGAGCCGTTTTGGCATGGACTAGCAAGGGTAGCGTTCGAGCCTGGCCGCGGGGGTTATATCGATAAGGGCGGCTCTGTCGTGTGGCAAAACAAATCGAAATGAGCCTGCACTGGGGCTGATGGATTTCAAAAGCAGCGGCTCCAGGATGAGGAAGGCGCTGTCAGAGAGAAGCCCGCAGTTGTCCTTGCCGCGGCCCCTTCCCTCTTCACTTTTTCTTCTCGATTTTGCGGCGTTTTGCCAAGACTTGTATGACACTCGCTACCGCCGGACAATCGCGGTCCCGATCTTTCGCAGAATGCTCGCAAGTGACGAACGAGAACTGGCATCGGCACGGACCAGGAACGAACCCGCCAGCCAGATCGCAGCGCGTGAACTGGAGATCGTTCGGATCAGCACAGCCCTGAGACGCGCGGACGGGCTTGATGATGATGTCGCTGCTGCAATCGAAAGCGCCGTTAGCTAAACTCTTTCCGCGTCCGCGCGAACCCACACTTCCCTTCTCTCACCCTCGCTGCTTCGCCTTGGGCGACGGGCATTACGGGCGCAGAGGGTTAGCTACAATGCAAAGATTATCGGTCCCGCCTCAGCCCACGAAGTTGTAACCGCCGCAGCAGCTAACTCGTCTCATACTACGAAGTACAAGCCACACCATTCGCTCCGCAAAAACGCAGTGCTGGAGGCAGAATGAGAAAGTCCAGCTCGTTGTTCCTCGCGTGCTCGGTGTTGTGTGCTGTCGTGCTCCTCGCAGGCTGCGGCAGCAACCCGAACTCATCCATTGTGGTGACGCTCAGCCCATCGTCCGCGCAGGTCGATCAAGGCGGGACGGTCAATGTGAGCGCGACGGTCACCAGCACGGGAACGATCACCAATCAGAACGTGACCTGGTCGCTTTCCGGCGCGGGATGTAGAAGCACCTCTTGCGGTTCGGTGACCAACCAGACGGGTTTTTCGGCCACTTATAACGCACCCGCTTCCCCACCCTCGAGCTTTGCTGTCTCGATCATGGCGACCTCCGTCGCCAATCCGTCGAAGTTTGCCACGACAATCGTCAACGTCCAGGCCATCACCGTCAGCATTCAAAATGCGGTCACGGAGCTGGCCGCGGGCTCCGGAAGATATTACTTCACGAACTTTAGCGCATCGGTGCAGAACGATCCCGCAAATGGTGGCGTTACCTGGACGCTTACCGCAAACGGAAAAGCTTGTTCGCCGGCTTGCGGTACAATCTCAACTCCCACTATCTATTACGTGCAGTACGCGCCGCCAGCAACGGTTCCTGCCGCGCCGGCCAACACACCGACTCTGACCGCAACTTCCATCAGCGATCCGTCCAAGTCCGACAACGACACGTTTACGATATTTGATGGAACTGCCGCCTGCGGCACCGGCGGAAACGAAAGTCTGCTGAACGGGCAATACGCCGCTGTCCTACAAGGCTGGACCGGCAGCGCCCCGAACAGCACGCCGCTTCTGTTCGGCGCAACATTCACAGCAGACGGTACCGGCAAGATTACTGGCGGTGTCGACCAATTCAACCCGTTCGTCAAAGAGTCCTATACCAACGCGTCTATCCAGCCCTCTGGCAGTTCCTATTCCGTGGGCCCCGATAATCGCGGCTGCCTGACCTTGACCGATATGACACTGACCACCTACACCCTACACTTTTCGCTGGGCGGCATCAGCTCCGGCGTGGCCTCTAAGGGTGACATCATCTATTTCAATCAGCAGTCCGCCATACCTTCCCGCGCTTCGGGAATTCTGCGCAAACAGGATCCATCCGCGTTTTCGCTCAGCGCGCTCGCGACAAATTATGCTCTGGCGCTGGACGGGTGGGAGACTTCGAACGGCAGTCTGAAGCACTACGCCCTAGCGGGCGCGTTTGCGTTGAACGCCGGGAACATCTCTAACGGCTTTTGCGATGCGAATGAGGGCGGACACGTCCTCAATAGCGGCGGATTTTGGGGGACCATCCCCTCCATTGCCACCGCAGACGGCACGGCAGACGCCACGCTGCAACTCCCGGGAGCGAATCCCGGCATGTCCCGCTTGACAGCCTATATCATCAATTCCTCAGAGCTATTCTTTATTTCCTTTGATCTCGGAGACGGTACCGGCGGCCCCATTGTCGCTGGCCGGGCAATCGCCAGCTCTGCTTCCTTCACTTCTTCCTCGCTCTCACCCAACTATATTTTCCGCTTCACTGGAAATTCTTCCGGTGCCACGGCGGCACTTGGCGTGGCCAGCTTCTCCGGCGGACTCGCCGGCACGGTATCCGGCACCATGGACCAATACGCCGTGGGCGCGGCCAGCAATCAGTCACTCAACGGCAGCTACAACCTGGATTCGTCTACAGGCAGGCTGTCCATGGCTGGCGCGGGAAACGCGACCCTGCCGGTTTGTTACATGGCCACTCCCGCCGATGGCGTGTCCGCCTTCTGCGTCAGCACGGATGCCAACGCCAGCACCGGCGTCTTCGATACGCAACCCGTCGCGACCTATGGTGTTAATTCGCTCTCTGGCAACTTTATTTTCGGTACCAACGCAATGAACGATACCGCGGCTTCCGGGCTTTCGGGCGTCGCCACGATTTCCTCTGGCAGTTTGCAAGGCACGCAGGATGCGGGTACCCCAACGGGTTTCACGCTCGGCTCGGCGATCTCCGCCGCCCTCTCCATCCACAACGATGGCACCGGCAGTGGGGGACCAAATACTGTTGCGGTAACGAACGGCACGGTGCTTTATGTGATCGACGAATCCAGCGGTGCTGCCGCTGAAGTGCAGGTCTTCGAGCAATAACGGTCCACCGGCCGGAGGAGCAGTGTGAGTACCATACTAAGCATTCTTTTATTCACGTCGCCGGTTTTTGCCCAAGACAGTGCCGCAGTCGCTAAGGCCGCAGCTGCTTGCGGCCCCGCAGATGTTCAGCTCGATGTCTCGACTGACAAGAACAAGCACCCTGCCGCCACACCTGATGGTGGGAAGGCATTGGTCTACGTTGTTGAGGTTTACGAGAAGCTTGTGGACACCATTAACATCGGCTCTCCCACAACGAAAGTGGGATTGGATGGAGCCTGGGTGGGGGCGAACAAGGGCAACTCCTATTTCTTCCTTTTCGTCGACCCTGGTGAGCACCATCTGTGCGCGAACTGGCAATCGCACTTGCGGCGAGTATCTAAACTGGTTTCCCTTGCGGGTTTCAAGGCGGAGGCTGGGAAGGTTTATTATTTCAGGGCGAGAATAATTCCGCAAAGCAGCGCGGTCGGCGGGCAGGTGGCTTCCCTGGAGTTAGAACCTGTGAATAGTGACGATGGGCAGCTGCTCGTGGCTTCTTCGTCGTTCAGCACCTCTCATCCCAGGAAGTGACAATTGAGTTGGTCTAGACTTTGCGGATGACACAGGTGCTAGCGGTCGAGCTAGCTCGGCCTGTACGTTGAAGAGTTCGGCTCGCCCTACAAAGCGCCGAGTTGAGGTTGAACCCGGGAGAGTAGGCCCAGAGAGTTTCGCCCTGGGCTTCTCGCAGAACTGGACGTGTGCCTCTCGCAGAACTGGACGTGGTCGGGATAGAGCTCGGTCGCGCCAGTGGTAGGTGGGGGGGTACCGTCCTCGCTGTCCTCGCTCTTTCGATTGCGAGGCAGGTCACTTCCCACCATGACCACGTTTACCGAGGCCCCCCTACGATCCCGGAAGGTCGATTCCGGTTTTCGCCTTGGCTTTCCCCGAGAGGCCTTTCCGAGACGGGCGAAGCTTAAGTGCTCGCTCGCATTCACCCCGACCCATTCCGGTTTACCTCTCGATTCGTCCCTGAAAAGCATGGCTCCTCCGGCTTTCGCCGTTGACCATACTAGAACCGCCAAGTGCCCAGAGCTCCTTTGCCTGGCACAAGCGTTACTCATGCCAGACATGCCAGGGTGGTGTCCAGCACCACCTCGAAGGGCATTACCCCTTCTTCCTCGCTCCTACGAGCTCATGCGCCAAACCAGCTCCCTCCTCCGGACTTCGTGATTCCCCACTTATTCCCGAGGTCTTTGCAGGTTGCTGCGAGCCCCTGCGGGGAACTGATTCTTCCCGACGTTACTTCTGCAAGTCTTTCCCAGGATGCTTGAGCCATGATCCCGTCGGGTTGTAGAGTGCATCTGCCTGTTACTTCCCCTACATCAGCGGCCTTCTTCCCCAAGAGGTTCAAGTGGGTCGGCTTCCCCGAATCTTTCCGCAAAGAGACTTCATGCGGGATGAATTTCGAGATCGTCGCTATTCCTTACGTTCAGGCCTCCTGGTTTGTTCGCCACCCAGGTCTCCCCTGCCGCTGCGTCCTAACAAGCTCGCAGGACAGCTGTGACTTTTACACCCGAGCAAATCACGCATCGTCACCAATGCATGCATCGGGCATGCTAGCCGTCTATAGAGGCAACTGACGGCGGAAGGACTTTCACCTTCCCAGACCTGCAGCCATGTCGGCCGCTACCAACTTCTGTTTCATCTTCTGCTACTCGATGACCAAAGGCTATGGACAGGAGGATCGCACGTTTATCCATAAAAACGATTCCCACTCCGCTGGCCGCGAACTACTTGGCGTCGACAGGGGGAAGAGCGGTTTTTCCTCGGCGGGCGTAATGTGGACCCAATGAACTGCTCGCTGTGAATCTCTCTTCGCCGTGAACGCATTCCGTTCCGTTATGATCCCAAAGGGCCACCAGGATTGGTCGTAGGAAACAACTATTTCAAGTTCAGCGTCGAGGACTTCTCCGGACCAACGGCCGAGTCCGCCCAAGACTGGGGGGGCAATCAACCGTGCTACTACTTCCGGGGCCCAGAACTGGGATTCTATCCTCAGTTTGCAGGCAAACTATTGCTACCGCGAGGCTTCCAGCTAACTGACTGTAACTAAATAGGTTGATAGCTTTCTCCAAATTCTCTTTTGTCCATTGCTTCTGCACAATCCTCTGCAAGGTGGACACTAAATGGACACCAATCCTGGCTACAAAAACTAAGTTTTCTCGACAGTTCAGTCCCTACGCGTTGACACACTTGCTTGGCTATAACTGAATCCAAAGCGCCTGGGACAATGTTGCCAAGCTGGGAATTTAGGCTTGTTTGGCAGGGCTGGAGCAGTCAAAGCACTTGGAATTGGAAAATGATGGAAAATGGAACAGTGTTGGCTCGAACTGCGCTGATTCGCTTGCCCGTCCCCATGTACCAGATCAGGACTGAGCAAATTGAGTTTGTTATTCAAAGCGATGAGCCGACTCACCAGTTCGTCCTTCACTTGGCAGTTCATCAATTCATTATACTCTCCCTGCCGGGATTTTGTCTTTGACCGGATCTTCCCGTGTCGCAAGCCTCATTTCAACTGTCGTGTCACCTGTCCGGCTGAACGGGCACGGGCAGAGGCAAAGCAGTTTGAAAAGCATCCCCCTTGCTTACCGAGGGCAGAGGTGCTAGCCTCGGTTACCGAGGGCATGGACATGAGCAAACCTTCGGATCTGGTGCAGGGCACGTTGGACATGTTGCTGCTGAAAATTCTTGCGCTTGAACCGATGAACGGTTTCGCTGTGAGCCAGCGGTTAAAGCAGGTGTCGGGCGACGGTCTTGCAGGTGAGCGACGGGTCCTTGTACCCGGCTCTGCACAAGCTGGAGCAAGAGGGCTGGATTACAGCCGAGTGGAAAACTTCCGAGTATGGGCGGCGCGCGAAATACTATTCGCTGACACGGCTGGGCGGCGACAGCTCGAAAAAGAAGCAGACAACTGGGGCAGGCTTTCGAGCGCCATTTCGCGGGTTATCAAACTGAAAGAGGCGTGAGCGTCGCGCGGCGCGAAACGGAGGTTGGAGATGCGACCGGCACATTGGCTGTACACGATTTCACTGCGGCTGCGGTCGTTGTTTCACCGGGCACAGGCCGACCAGGAATTGGACGACGAGCTGCGCGACCACCTCGAACGGAAAACCGAGGAATACATGGCGCAAGGGATGACGCAAGAAGAGGCGCACCGCCGTGCGCGACTGGACCTAGGCGGTATCGAGCAGACCAAAGAGAAATGCCGCGACGCTCGCGGCGTGAATCTCGTTGAGAACTTTTTCCAGGATTTGCGTTACGGTCTGCGGATGCTGCGGCAGAACCCGGGATTTACAGCGGCCGCCGTGTTGGCGATTGCTCTGGGCGTTGGAATCAATGTGGGAATCTTTTCCGTGCTGAACGGCGCCGCGCTGCGTCTGCTTCCGATTCCTCGCGCCGAACAAGTGGTCAGCATAGATCAGATCC
>WNGI01002152.1_pt1 | contig 16871 bp, 17 predicted proteins | sample 5400621 | NCBI WGS metagenome assembly WNGI01 (sample SAMN13153374, study PRJNA577476) | soil metagenome | isolation source: 20 cm soil or saprolite under Garry oak tree replicate 1 | place: USA:California | collected 2016-06-15 | reverse complement strand
CGAGTCTCTCGCTACGCGAGACGCCGCCTACGAGGACACCCTCACCTCCCTCCCAATCGAGATCCGTTCGAAGCGCGTCGCGGCCTCGACTTCAATATCCGGTGCGCGCGAGCCTGGTCGCCCGTGACTCAGCGCAACAGTGATGCACGAACGGGGAGTCGGAGGGGGTCCTCGTAGGAGGCACTTAGTTGGCGACCAGGAGACCCGCGACCGAGCAGAGCGAGGGAGCGCAGTTAGGGGCTCCGCCCGAGCCAACTACTGCCGACGAAGAGGACCCCCTCCGACGGACCGGCGCAACGATCCCAAAAGCGCTACGACGCGCGATCAGCCAGCGGGCGCGGATTTGACACGAGCATCGATCGCCGAAAGAGGAACGCGAGCTTCTCATCGGTGAGCGACTGCATGACTTTTTCCGGCGTGACGCGCGAGGTGACACTCCGCGATTCCGGACCGCTCCAGATGTCCCACGCGTAGCGGTCGTAGCGCGCGGTCCTGCCGGCCGGATGATGAAACACGATCATCGAATTGCTCGCCCCGGGTAGCTGAACTTCGACGCCCCAGTTCGTCCCGTCCGGGCCGCGCCACGGTCTCATTATTCTTGCCATTGCTTCCGTCAGTGCGATACTACAGCGAGTGGATGCAGCCGCTGCCGGCCCACGAATCCCGCGTCAATTTCGTGCCAGTACATCACGCTCGGCTCGCCGAGCTTCCAGCAGTAGTAGACATCGCGCCCATCTATCTGCCCGCGAAAATCGACCAGCCCGGTATCCATGCCCTTGACGATGACACCGAGGTTGTTCAGCTCGGCGATATAACCTTCGATCTCTCTGGCCAGACGCTGTGCTTCCGTCTGCAGGAGGTCCGCGATGGCGTCGGGATGCTCGGGACTTGAGCCGACGGTCGCGAGCTCGAACTCACGCACCTTGTCTTCCCAGAGTCGGTGATCGCGCACCAGGTCGTCCACGATCCTGCTGACGAGGGGCAGCGTCCGGTTGGCTTCTTCGATCGTGAAGATTTTTTCCATGCTAAGTACTGTCGTTAGATGCAGCTGGTTGGTCAAGCCTTACGTCCTTCCCTCGGAGATCCTCTCCTGCAACCTCCTTTCCCTGCGTTTCTTTGCCGCCTCGTGTCGCCTGATCTCCTCCGGCGTCTCCGGCTTTAGCGGCGACACCGGCACCGGCTTTCCGTTCCGATCGACCGCGACGAAAGTAAGGTAGCAGGAGTTGGTGTGCCGCCTGACCCCGGTGAGAAGGTTCTCCGTCTCGACGCGGACACCGATCTCCATCGACGTCCTGCCGACGAAGTTGACGCTGGACTTCATGATGACGAGATCTCCGACGTGGATGGGCTCGCGGAAATCCACGCGATCCACCGAGACGGTCACGCACGCGAGCCGCGCGTGACGGATCGCCGAGACGGCGGCAGTCGTGTCCATCATCGACAACACCACGCCCCCGAACACGTGGCCGAGCACGTTGGCGTGCTGCGGCATCATGAGCTGCGCGGTCTCGTGCTGGGTCTCGCTCACGGGACGCGCATCCTCTCTCGATCGGCTCACGTCTGCCGTCCCACTGGTCTTTCTGCGCGCTTCCTGGGTAGTGGCTTATTTCGCGACACCTGCTGGATCCTCTCGCCGTAGGTGGTCGCGTCGTTGAACGCGCGCGCCAGAGCGCGTCTCGTCGGTGCATCCACTTTCGGCTTGTCCAGCCAGAATATCTGCACGTAGCTCGACGCGACCAGGCCCAGCTTCCATTCGCGGCCGCGATGGTCTCTCATCGCCAGCGCGTTCTGCCGGTGTGCCGAGTCGTAGTGGGAGATGACATCGAAGCCATCGTGTCTCCAGCGGCGATTGGCGAGGCCGCCCTCACCTGCCGCTTCCTGAACGGTCGAGTCACGAAGCATCCGATCGAGTGCGACAGGCTTTCCATCCCTGAGATCGATCACGGCCCTGGTAGTGTCGTCCTGACTGTGCTCGTCGGCGCGCTCGACGGACAGCCGGTGCTCCAGCGCGACGTACGGGCCGAGGACGTTGAGGATGTCCGTCTCGCCAACGGCTGAAACTTCGATGTCGTCCTCCGGATCGTCGTCGGGTCCGAGGATCGGCGCGCGAGGATGCCGGCGGCGATAGGCTGCAGCCATGCTGACGACGGTGGTATCGTCGTAGATCATGGCAGAATCGCCGCTGGCCAGATCGCGGCGGAAGACCCGCTCTCCACTGAAGAGTGCCTTGGGATAGGAGCGGTCGATCTCACTGACGAAGACCTCGTAGTAGCGACCCCCGGTTCGCGCCAGAATCAGCGGTGATCCACGAATGCGGAGACCGGAGTTGTCGCTGCGGATCCAGTAAGTCTGGTCACCCGCGGAAACGAGAAACTCGGCGGACGGGGGAGGAGGCGGCGGTAGCGCGCAGGCTCCGGCGAGGACCAGCGTGACGGCTGTGGTGTATCGCATCAGGGCGAAATATATCGGATTAAGGTGGAACGTTCGTCGGCACTTTTGTTAGATTCCACCGTCCCGTCCTCTCCACACATACAAGAATGAGTTTTCATAAGATCACCCTCGCGATCCTGGCGGCGGCGTCGGCTTCGGCGTTTGCCTGCTCCGGCGTGCGCGACGCGTCGGCCAAAGGCGCGCGACTCGAGCCGCAGACAGACACCTTGCCCGTCGACACGACCAAGAAGGTGGCAACACTAAGGCACCCGACTCCGCCGGTGCTCGACTCGCTCATCAAGGGGGAGATAGCCGCCCGCGGACTGTACGTGTTCCGATACGCCGCCAACCCTCGCCGCATGAAGAAGCTGCTGGCGATCGCCGACTCCACCGAGATCAACGCGTTCGTGATCGATGTGAAGGACGAATTCGGTCTCAACTTCAGGCCGTCGGATCCTCTTCTGAAGAGGAATGCCGGAAGTCAGGCACGCAACACTCAGCTCGCCGCGCTCGTCGACACGATCCGAGCGCACGGCATTCTGCCGGTCGCGCGCATCGTCGTGTTCAAGGATTCAGTCACTGCCCGCAACAATCCCGATCACACGATCAGAAAGGCGGACGGAACGCCGTGGCGCGACAAGAAGGGACAGACGTGGGTCAATCCGTACGCGAACGCGATCTGGGAGTACAATTTCCGCGTCGCCGAAGAAGCGATCAACATGGGTTTTGGCGAAATCCAGTTCGATTACATCCGGTTCCCCGAGCCGTACAAGAGTCTGCCCCCCCAGGTTTTCCCCGAGCAGAATGGTCGCAGCAAGCCGCAGGTGCTGGCTGAATTTCTGAACGCTGCGCGCGAGCGGTTTGCGAAGCTGGGGGTGCGGACCACCGCTGACATCTTCGGGCTCGTCACGACTGTTGGTGGGACGCTCGAAGTCGGACAACGGTGGGAGCCGATCTCACAGTCGGTCGACGTCGTGCTGCCGATGGTATACCCGTCGCATTATCCACACGGCTCCTTCCAGCTCGATCATCCAAACGCCGCTCCGTACGATGTCATCCACATCGCCATCTCGCGCGCACGGGAGCGCGACGAGAAGCTCGGCATCAACGGCGAGCACGTGCGGCCGTGGCTGCAGGCGTTCAGCATCGGCAATCCGAAGTACGGCGCGCATGAGATCGAGGAGCAGAAGCGCGGCGTCTACGATTCGGGCTACGACGGCTGGGTCCTGTGGGAGCCGGGCTCGAGGTACGACAAGTTCATTCCTGCGCTCGAGAAGACGTACGTGTCCCGGAAGAAAGTGCCGCCGGTGCCCAGGCCGGGGAATCGGTTGGATTGAACTGTCAACTACAAACTGCGAGCTATCAACAGAACTGAACGGGGCGTGAGGTGCCAGAGGAGCACAGGTGCCAGGCATGAGTTCACGACGCCCAGACTTCACTCAGTGGCGTGATGGCAAAAGCAGTTGCCTGTGCCCTGATCGGCGACCGTAAAGTCTCGACGTATTGAACTGAAGCCTGGCACCTACGCTACTGACCCCTCCCACCCCGTTCAGTTCTGTTGAAAACTGCTCGTTGATTTCCGCCAGGATTGACTGAGGCGTTCTGGTGAAGCCCGCTACATATTATGCCCGATGCAGACCACGGCCACGATCTCCGGCATGAGCTGCGCGCACTGTGTCCGCGCGGTGTTCACTTCCCTCGCGGGAGTCGAGGGGATCGATCGGGCTGACGTCACCATCGGCAGGGCGGTAATCGAGCACGAACGCCCCGTGGCGCCTGAGGATATCCGCGCCGCCATCGCGCTTGCCGGTTACAGTGTGACCGACATCAGGGTCGACCGGTCCTCTCTCCCGCTGGCGCCGTGAAGAAACCGCGTTACAAACCCAAGCTCGGCGACGAGGAAGAGCGGCCGCTAGCCGTTCTGCTCGTGCCGGACGTCCTCGTCATGCTCGAGGAGACTCCGGAGGCAATCGCCGCCGAGACCGAGGAGCTGCACGCCAAGGATCTCGCCACGGTCGCCGAGGCGCTGCCTCACGAGATGGTGGCCCCCTTCCTCTCCGCCTTGCCGGTCGATCGCGCTGCTGATGTCCTCGAGTACCTGAACGAGGAGCTGCGCACCGAAGTACTCGAGACGATGAGCGTGCGCCAGGCGGCGGAGCTCGTCACGGAGATGACTCCGGACGATCGCGCCGATGCGCTCGAAGGTCTTGAGGAGGAAAGCGCCGAGGGCATTCTCTCCGAGATTCCGGCGGCGGAGCGCGCCGAGACGGAGAAGCTCCTCGCCTACGAGCCCGATTCCGCCGGCGGACTGATGACGACGGAGTTCGTCTCCGTCTCGCAGGACACGCCGGTGGAGGAAGGGCTCGCCGCCGTCCGTCGCATCGCGCGGTCAGAGCGGCGCGAAGCGATGAACGCCATTTACACCACCGATTCCGCCGGACGAGTGCAGGGCGTGATGTCGCTGCGCGACCTGCTTGCCGCGCCCGAGGGAGCGAAGGTATCCGACATAGCCTGGCAGGAAGTGAAGACCGTGCCTCTGACGGCCGATCGCGAAGAAGTCGCTCGACTGACGCGCGAATACGACCTCGTCGCCGTCCCCGTCGTCGACGACAACGGCGTGATTCAGGGAGTGGTCACGGTCGATGACGTGATCGATGCGCTCGTCGAAGAGCACACGGAAGACGTGCAGCGCTTCGGCGGAATGGAAGCGCTCGACATGCCCTATACGCAGATCGGTTTCTTTTCGATGATCGGCAAGCGCGCGCCGTGGCTTGCAGCGCTTTTTCTGAGCGAGATGCTGACGACGACGGCGATGGGACATTTTCAGGGCGAGCTCGAGAAGGCGGTGGTGCTCGCGCTCTTCGTTCCGCTCATCATCAGCAGCGGTGGAAACTCCGGCTCGCAGGCGACGTCGCTCATCATCCGCTCGCTGGCGCTGGGAGAAATACGCCTGCGCGACTGGTGGAGGATCGCGCTCAGAGAGCTTCCATCCGGTCTAATGCTCGGCGCTATCCTCGGACTGTTGGGCATCGCGCGGATCCTGCTCTGGCAGCACCTCGGCTTCGGTCAGTACCCGCATCCGAATCTGCTGGCGCTCACGATCGGCGTAGCGCTGGTCGGCGTGGTCACGTTCGGTTCGCTCGCCGGCTCGATGCTGCCGTTCGTGTTGCAAAAGCTCGGTTTCGATCCCGCGAGCGCTTCTGCTCCCTTCGTCGCCACTCTCGTCGACGTCACTGGGCTCAGCATCTACTTCTACGTCGCGCTGCTGATTCTTCGCGGGACGCTTCTGTAGCTTCTGGCTGTGTTGCGCCGGTCCGTCGGAGGGGGTCCTCTTCGTCGGCAGCACTTGGCTCGGGCGGAGCCCCTAACTGCGCTCCCTCGCTCTGCTCGGTCGCGGGTCTCCTTGTCGCCAAGTGGGTGCCTCCTACGAGGACCCCCTCCGACTCCCCGTTCGTGCATCACAGCAACGCTGAGTCGGGCGCGATCAAGCGACTGCGCGTCGTGAAGTCAGTGCGCGCACTCCTTTCGCGATATGAGTGCGCCGAGTAGCGCGCGCTAGGAGATCTTCAGTCGGGACCGCGCCGCCGCGTCGAAAAGATCTCGATTGGGAGGGAGGTGAGGGTGTCCTCGTAGGCGGCGTCTCGCGTAGCGAGAGACTCGCGCGCGTAGTTGTAGTTTGCGCGCGAGGCTCGATGCGTGTAAGCGAGTAGCCGCCGAAGAGGATACCCTCGCCGACCGACCGCGCCGATATTTCAAATCGCGCGTCCGGGATCCGCGCAGAGATCCTGAGAGCACGCGCAAACAGACGGCGCGCACGTTTGTAGCGAAACTTTCCCTGCGCGTCTAGGTTACAGGCGTCGCAGCAGCATAACGCGCGTCCCTAGCAAGGAGATGAACAGAATGTCTACCACGCTTCAAAAGCTCGCGGGTGTATTCGGAGTCATCTTCATTCTCGTCGCGGTACTGGGCTTCATCTCGCCCGGCGGCCTCGTGATGGCGATGGACCCGACCACAGGGATGGTGCTCGGCGTCTTCCCGGTCAACCTGCTCCACAACATCGTCCACCTGGCGTTCGGAGCCTGGGGTCTGGTCGCCTCGCGCTCATGGAGCGGATCGAAGTCCTTCTTCACCATCGGCGGAATCATCTACGTCGTTCTCACTTGCGTGGGATTCCTTTCGCCGACGGGCTTCGGTCTCGTACCACTTGGCGGAGCTGACATCTGGCTTCACGGCGTGCTCGCGATTGCGATGCTCGCGATCGGCCTCACCGCCAAGCCAGTCGCAACAGCTACTGTGTAGCTCCGACCGTAGCGGTAACCTTATCGGCACTCGGAACGGCGCCCCCACTGCCAGTGGGGCGCCGTTTTGCTTTATCGGGCAGGCCGAGGCTCGACACGATTCCCTGCTCGAGCCACGCGTGCTCGCCGCGCAGCACTTCCATCGCGACCTTGTAGAGCGTCGAATCATTCGGTCCGAAGAGGTGATCGAAGTGCGCCTTGATTCTGTCGCGCGCCTCGAGGCAGAAAGCATCGGCGAGCGTCACCGCTTCGGGCCTGCCCTGCTTCGACAGCATCTGCGCCCTCGAGCACGCCGCCGACATCGCGAACAGCTCCGCTCCGATGTCCACCGCCCGGAACAACACCATCTGCCGGCGTTCCAGCTTCGGTCCGAAGCGGACCATTGCGTGGAAGATCGAGCGGCCGAGATGCCGAGTCGTCCTCTCGATGTAGCGCACGTGACGCGCGAGCTTGCCGAACTCGCCGTATCTCCGGAATCTCGCCGCGTTGAGCCAGCGCGACGGATACCACGTCAGATAGAAAGGCGTCGCGTTCGCCATCGCCGCGAGCTTCTCCTTGAACGTCGACTCGGGGTTGACGATGTTGAAGGCGAGCTTGAAGTGGTGATCGACGGCTTCGCGCGCAATGAAGAGGCGCATGATCTCGGAGGAGCCCTCGAAGATCAGATTGATGCGGAAGTCGCGCATCGCTCTCTCCACGCCGATCGCCGGCTCGCCCCGCCGCGCGAGCGATTCTGCCGTCTCGTAGCCCCGGCCGCCGCGGATCTGCAGCGTGTCGTCGATTATCTTCCAGCCCGCTTCGGTGTTGAACAGCTTGGCGATCGCCGCCTCGAGCCGGATGTCGTATCCGCCCTTCTCGTAAAGCGCCGCCGACAGCTCGGCGATCGACTCCATCGCAAAAGTGTAGGCGGTCATGCGCGCGATTTTCTGCGCGACGGCTTCGTGCTTGCCGATCGGCTGTCCCCACTGCACGCGCTCGTTCGCCCACTTGCGCGTGATGGACACCATCTGCTTGCCCGCTCCCGCGCAGCCGGCTGGAATGGTGAGCCGGCCCGTGTTTAGCGTGACGAGCGCGAGCTTCAGTCCCTTCCCTTCTTCCCAGAGGATGTTCTCGCGCGGAACCTTCACGTTGGTGAAGCGGATGACGCCGTTCTCCAATGCCTTGAGCCCCATGAACCGCAGGCGGTGAACGACTTCTACGCCCGGCATTGAGGATTCGACGATAAAAGCAGTGATCTGCTTCCGCGGCTTCCCGTGAACAACTTTCTCCGGCGTCCGCGCCATCACCACGAACAACTCGGCCCGCGTTCCGTTCGTGCACCACAGCTTCTCGCCGTTGATGATGAAGTGCCTTCCGTCTTCGGTCGGCGTCGCCGTGCATCGCATGTTGGCCGGATCGGAGCCGGCATCGACTTCGGTTAGCGCGAACGCGGAGATCGCCCCTTTGGCCAGACGCGGGAAATACTTGCGCTTCTGTTCCTCTGTCCCGAACAGCTTCAGCGGCTGGGGCACTCCGATTGACTGATGGGCTGACAAAAGCGCTGTAAGCGACCCGTCCTTGGACGTCACCATCTCGATCGCGCGGATGTAGCTCATTTGCGACAGGCCGAGTCCGCCGTACTCCTTCGGGATCTTGATCCCGAACGCCCCCATGTCGCGCAACTCCTGAACGATCGGCTCTGGCAGCTCGCCGGTGCGGTCGATTTCCTCGGAATCAACGCGCTCCATGAACGCGCGCAGCTTGTCCATGAACGGCTTTGCGCGCGCTTCTTCGGCAACATCCGCCGGCGGATGAGGATGAATCAGGTCGAGGCGGAATCGCCCCAGGAAAAGCTCCCGGACGAAGCTCGGATTTTCCCACTCCGTCTCGCGCGCGGCCTCTGCTACATCGCGCGCCTCCTTCTCGCTCGCTGTTCCTACCGATATGTCGCTCATGTACGTCTTAGGAAGATAACTAGTCCGACGATGGAGATTACCGCAAACGAAAACCACTGGATGGCGTAGAGAAGATGCGGCCCTTCATCGAGTGGCGCGGCCTCGACGCGAGGCGGGACGTTCGAAGACTGCGCCGAATCCGTCAGCACGACGTAATAGCTGGCGATCGGATAGGGAAAATCTTTCTCGAGCTCCGCACGATTCAATCGTCTGAATGACCGTGGTCGAGCCGGATTGGCTGGCGCGAACGGACCCTTGGTCGGGAACGTCTCGACAAACCCGGAACCGTTGAGAGAATCGGCTTCGTGCCACGGTCTCGTGTCCGCCGTCATGCCGTCGGGCGAATAGATCCACCCTCGATTCACCAGGACCGCCGTGTCATTGTTCGCCCGCAGCAACGGAGTCAGGATGTTGATGCCCGGAGATCCATTTCGTCCGCGCAGAGTGAGGATTATCTCCTCCGCGTGATCGTAGATTCCGCGCAGGCGCACTCGGCGGAAATGCGCCGCCGCCGTATCACGCGGCAGCGAATCGAGCTCGACCTCAGGAGCTGATCGCCTCGCGGCAAGCAACGCGTTGGCGTGGCGCCGCGCGGAGAGACGGCGCAGCTGCCAGACGCCGAGCCCAATCGAGATCGCCGCGAACGAGATCGCGAAGATGCTGAGAATCCATTTTCGGAGTGTCACCCGCCAAATATCGCAGCCTGCACCGCTGCGTGGATGTCAGTCACGCCCGGACTTTTGGCGGCTGACGTTGGCGAATGGTCTCCATCACAGTGGCCGGCATGCGGTGCGCGTCTACCCACCACGCCCACGGAACGAACAGCCATATTCCGAGCGCGCTCCACGCCAGCACCCGCGCATTGGGCGGTGGAGCGCTATTGCTTGCGACGAACACGACCGCGAGCACTACGACGTACGTCCACAGTCCCCAGCTCCCAATTCGGTCCAGCGCGCGTGTCGCACGAAGATAGATCGCGATGCCGACGGCGAAGATGCTGAACTCGATCACTAACGTGGCGGGGATCGAATTCCAAAGGCCCCAACCGACTTTCGTGCCGCTCCCGCCCCCGAGCGGTAAGTCCGGCCGGTGCATCACCACATCCAGAAACCAGTGGCTCACCACCAGCGCGCCCATCACCCACCCTCCTGGGCCGTAGCGTCTGAGTGAGAAGTACACGGCCCCGATGATAATTCCCCACGTGATCCCCATCATGAGGCTGTGGGAGATCGGGTAATAGGTGAAATCGAGCGGACTCGCGGCCATCAGGCCCGGAACGATCTTCACCTCCTCGAGGCCGACGAGGAGCAGAATCGGCCACAGCTCGTCGAGAAACTGGGCGGCGAATGTGAGCGAGCCGAGCGACGTCAGAGGCGCCGCCCGCTTGGCCGCGAATGCTACGCCGTAGTGGCCGAGGAACATCTCGCCGTCTCCGACCTCGCCAATGTTTGGTCTCTCAGAACAACGACATCTGCTCGCCGAGCAGATCGGGGTCAACCGGCGTCTGGCCGAGCCGGTACTGAAATTCGCGCGCGGTGGCGGGGCCGTGTCCGGAGAATGTGTTCGCTACGTACCCGTAGATGTGCGACACTTGTTCCGACAGATCTTCCATGGCGTCGCTCCAGGCGTCGACTTCGGCCGAGCGATCGACCTGCACGCGCGAGTAGTCGACGAGATCCCGGTTCGGACCCATCCATCGTATGTACGCGAAGTCAGCCGTGGGACGGGACGCCAGATTCAGCATCATCTTTCGCGGGATCCACCTGCCATCGCTCAGCGCCAGCGCGATGTTGTGCTCCTTGAGCAGCGCCAGAACGCCGTCGGTGATCCAGCCGCGGTGTCTGAACTCGATCGCTATCCTGACATCTGTCGGAACGCGTCCGATAAAATCCACGAGCGCGGGCAGCTCTCCCGGCTGAAAGTCGGGACCCATCTGCACCAGCACCGGGCCGAGCTTGTCGCCTAGCTCGCGTACTCTCTCGAAGAACGCTTCCGTTGCGCCGGTGACGTCGCGCAACCGGTTCTCGTGAGTGATCTCCTGCGGGAGCTTGAGCGCGAAGATGAAACTCTTCGGCGTGCGATCGGCCCAGCTGCGGATCGTCGTCGCGGCGGGAGCGGCATAGAAAGTCGAGTCGACTTCGACCGAGTCGAACGCGCGCGCGTAGACGGTGAGAAAATCGGATGGCCGCGTGCCCGTGGGGTAGAACGGTCCGACCCAGGCATCGTAGTTCCAGCCTTGAGTGCCGATGTGAATCTCCGCGGACATGGCGTTCAATCGGAAGGCGCGGGGGCCGGATGTCAAGCGGACGAGTGCTATCCCACGGGTTTTGCGGGCATCAACTCGCGAGCACGAGGGTCACGTTTGGCGACTCCCTGAATGAGGGGTGGCGCAATGAGCGTCGTCAGCAGCACCATCAGCGTGATCGCGCCGAAGAGCGATGCGTCGAGCGCGCCAATCGCCAGACCGGTCTGGGCGACAATCAGCTCGACCTCGCCCCTCGGCAGCATCGCCGTCCCGACGAGCGCCTTGTTTCCCTTGAACCACACTGGAACGTACGCGGCGATGATCTTGCCGACCGCGCCCGCCGCGAGCAGGACCAGTGTGATCAGCAGCGTTCTCAGCTCCGTCAGCGCGCGCAGATCGACGGAGGCGCCGACGGATGCGAAGAAGATGGGGGTGAGCAGGCTACCCATTGCACCCGCGGATCTCTGGACGTCGTCACGTTGGTCGATGCTGTTAAGCAAGACGCCCGCTACGAATCCTCCGACGATGATGGCCGAGCCGAGCACCCCCGCCAGGGCGGCGAGGGAGAAAGCGAACGCCAGGCCCATGACCGCGATCGTCGTGGGCGACCGCAGGCGCTTTGCTGCATGAAATAGCGGTGGGACGACGAAGCTTCCAACGATGATAGCGATGGCCACGAATCCAAACGCGACCGCGCTCGTCCGCATCACGCCTGTTGTCGTTATCGCCGCGCCCGCTGCGAACGTGGCGATGACCGAGAGGATCACCAATCCGATGATGTCATCGAGCACCGCCGCCCCAAGCACCACCCTTCCTTCATCCGTCTGCAGGAACCCGAGCTCGGCGAGCACGCGCGTCGAAATGCCGACCGAGGTCGCTGTGAGCGCGGCCGCGGACACAATGGCGGCCAGGCGGCCGATCCCCATCGTGGATAGCGCGGCATAACCGAAGATGAACGGAAGCATTACGCCCACGACTGCGATGACGGTCGCGGTCCCGCCCACTCTTGTAAGCGCCCTCAAATCGGTCTCAAGCCCAATCTCGAACAGCAGGATCAACAAGCCCAGCTGCGCCAGGGTGTGGATCGCGACCTCGTTGGGATCGAGAATCCCGAGCGCGGAAGCGCCTAAGACGATTCCGCCGACGAGCTCGCCGAGGATTGCCGGCTGGCCGAACCTCTCGGCCAACACCGACAACGCACGCGTCGTCAGCAGAACGGCGGCGAGGACTAGCAGCAGGTGGACGAAGGAGTTCGTGTCGGTCATCGATAAGTCTCGAAGAAACCGGTTCCCGTGCCTGCCAACGGTGTTCCCTCGATGCGTCCGGAGATTCGTGACGTGCCCTTCATCTGAATGAAGAACGGATGCGCACGTCCGTTCCGCGTTTTGGTGGCAATCGCGTCATCGATCGAAAGGTCGACCCTGAGCGTATCATCGCCACGCACGTCCGAGAACGTCGCGCGCGATGGAACATGTAAAATCGTCGTACCCGATCGTAGTGTGCGCCCATCTTCGTACGCGATGATTTTCGGGCGAAAGACGGCGCGGAAGCCCAGCGAGTCAATCAGATAGACGAGTACCGGTGGAAGCGAGGCCGTACTGTCGGGCGGATACACTCGGCCGTACAAAAACGTGTACTGACCGGCGCGTGATGCGCCCCAATCCCAGGTGACGCCACGCCACACTCCCCAGTTGTGATCGTGGTACGACTGCGCATCAGTGAGCTGCTCGCACGATCCGTCGACGCACAAAATTCCGGAGGCTGACGCGCGCAACGCCGGTACGGTATAGCCTGACACGAAACCGCCCGATCCCATCGAGACGCCGGGGAAATAAGCGTAAGGCGCGGGATGAACCCGAAGATTGATCCGGATTCCGCCGGCCCCCGATGCTTCGCGCGCTGAGGCGATGACTTCGTAGTCGCCATCGGACAGCACGGTCACGTGGGAATCTCCAAAAACCAGATTCGCGTCGGTCGTCGAGAACCTCACACCGGAGCGATCGAGCGTTGCGCCAAACCGTCGCGTCGCGCCGCCTTGCTCACGCAGAGTTATGCCCAGCTGGCCGCCCCACTTTTCGCTGGTAACATCGCCGCCGACGATGAACGAGACGAATGCCCAACGCTTTCCGCCCTGTGACAGCACGTTGAAGTAGTGCCACTCGGCCCACGTCTCTCGATCCGCAACGCTGTCGGATGGAACGTGGAAGTGGTCGATCTCGTGTCGAAGCTCCGCCATTGTGGGTGCCACCCATCTGCGGTCGCCATCGTCATTCTCCCACTTCCCAGAGACGATCTCGGGCGCCGCGCCAACCGCTCTCGTCGCGGCGGGAATCTCCCCGCTCGCGTGGACGGGATACTCCTTGCCGTCGCTCGCGCGAACATAGAGAACCCTACCCTCGATCTGTGGCGCAACGGCCGAGATCTCCTTTGCGAAGCGCGGCGATGCGAAAAGCTGCCGGTACAGGAACGATGCGTGGTCGATCGAGAAGAAGAGCCCGCCGATTCCGCCCGTCTTCATGACTTCGACGTCGAGGCCCTCGGGCAGAACGGTGATCGAGCCTCCGCCAACCAGTTTCTCGTTGCGCGCTTGTGACAGCATCGCCTCGCCGATCGAGAGGAGAACGATCATCACCGCCACTCCGATGCCGAAGCCGAAAAAGAGCAACACCGACCGCCACGGCCGGTAGGTGAGGTTTCGGAATGCCAGTTGGCCGATCATGCGTCCACCACCCTGCCGTCGCGCATGTGAATCTTCCGTCGAGCGGCGCTGGCCAGATCCTCGTCGTGCGTCACGACGAGGATCGTGGTTCCATCCAGGTTCAGTCGCTGAAACTGCGAGATGATCTGTGCTCCCGTACTCGCGTCGAGCTCTCCCGTCGGCTCGTCCGCCAGAAGGAGAACGGGCCCGTTGGCCAGCGCCCGTGCGATCGCTACGCGTTGCTGCTCACCTCCCGATAGCTGGGACGGACGATGCCCCTCGCGGTTGGCGAGCCCGACGTATGCCAGCAGCTCCGCCGCCTTCTCTTCCCGCTCCTTACGCCGAACTTTTGCCTCAGCCATCGGCAGTGCCACGTTCTCCAGCGCCGAAAGAATCGGCATCAGATAGAAGCGTTGAAAGACGAAGCCGATGTTGTGCAATCGGAAGGAAGTCGCTTCACGGTCGGTCATTGCATCGACGCGCTGGCCTCCGATCTCCACCGTTCCTGATGTGGGCTGATCGATCACGCCGATCATGTTGAGCAAGGTGGACTTGCCGCAGCCGGAAGGCCCGACAATCGCGACGTAGTCCCCGCGCTCGACGTCCAGCGTCACGCCCTGCAAGGCGTGGACACGCTCGGCACCCAGCGCATAGTCGCGCCGGACGTCGCGCAACGCGACGATCGGTGAGCTCACGCGATTGCCTCGCGGCGCAGGGACTCGGCGATCGGCAAGGAGGCGGCGCGCCACGCCGGATATACTCCGGCGGCAATGCCGCTCGCGATCAACAGCGCCAGCGCCGACCAGGCCGCGCGGGGCTGGAAGAGAAAAAAGTCGATTGCCATCGGCAGACCCGGAAACGCCGAGAGAATCGTGTTGAGGTATCGCGCTGTCACGAGCCCGAGACCGAGCCCGAGAACGGCGCCGGCGAAGCTGATCGCGACTCCTTCGATCACGATCTGTTGAACTACGTGGGCCCTGGAGACCCCGATTGCGCGCATCACCGCGATTTCACCCGCCCGCTCATTGACCGATACGGTCACGAGAGTCGTAACGAGGAGAAATCCGACGAAGAGGCTCACGGCGCCGAGTATGATGGCGAGCTGCCGGAAGTAGCTGAGTCGCTGATCCACCTGAGCGATAGCAGTGGCGACTGAGATCGCAGTTACGTTCGGTAACTGTGTCTCGATCCAGTCCCGCACCCGTTCTGCGTTCGCGCCTTTGCGCACCTTCACCATGAAGAGCGACGCGCGATTGCGTTTCTCCGCTCCGCTCATCGCCTCGAGCGTTTCGCGGCGCATTGCCGCGCCGGATTGCTCAGTCGCGCCGTAGATGAATTTCACGCGGCCCGCTATCACCAGCTTTCGCTGTCCGGAATACGTTCGCGTTTGCGGATCGTAGCCGCTGGCTACGTTGACCGTATCGCCGATCCGCGCGCCGAGTTTCTTCAGCAGGTAGTCGTTGACGACTATTGCGTCCGCGGTCGTGAGGTCGCGCCCGGACAAGAACTCGTAATCACCCTGCACGCTCGGATCAATCCCGATCACAGCTCCGCTTACATCGCGATCGCCCGCCTGGATGTGAATCGATCCTCCCATGACCGGGCTGATCTCACGGATGTCGGGGTTGCTGCGCAGGACTGCCGTTACGGCGCTGACGTCAGGAATCGTCGCGTCGGTGTCGAACGGCAGCGTGCCTTTCGGCGCCAGACGTATCTCGAACCCGCGCGACAGCAGCAGCTCACGGAAAGATTCGCGCATCCCCGTCGCGAGCATCACCATGTCGAGCAGCATCGCCGCGGCAATCGCGACGCCGAGCACGGCGAGGAGCGTGCGCGAGCGATGTCTGATGAGTGATGCCTGCGCGAGAGCCGTTCTCACTAGCGGCCAAACAGCTCGAGGGGTGGCGTGCGCGCCAAGCGAACCGACGCCAGGACTCCCGCACCGATACCGAGCAGCAGCGATAACGAGACCGCGAAAGCAACGATGGGTGGAGTGACGATCGAGAACTCGAGCGGCGTCCGATACAACGCCTGGTAGTGCCAGTTTACGAAAAGAGAAGCCGCCCAACCGAGTGCGACTCCGAGGGCGCTGCCAAGTACGGCGACGAGGGCGGACTCGATGATGATCGAGCGCACGACCGATGACCGCGAGATGCCCATCAACCGCAGCGCGGCGATGTCGCGCCTTCGCTCATCAACCTTGAGGACCATGATGCAGAGCAGGAAGACGGAGCTCGCCACGATCGTGATCACGCCGATCGCGCGGTGGAAGCGGCTGACTACCTGGAATGTGCGCGACGTCTCCACCGCGATATCGCGCGACCGATACGCCTTGAAACCGAAGGCGACATGATTGATGCGATCGATCGTGCGCGCGACGTCGGCCACAGAAGTCGTTGCAATGGCGAAGCGATCGACCCGATCTCCGTAACCAGACATTCGCTGGAGCTGGTCGAGTTGCATTCTCACCAGCAGGTCGCCGCGCGCTACTTCCGACGGATCGGCGCCGCGCCTCACGATCGCGCTGACGATCACTCTCTCGGAATCAGCGGTCGGCAGTCCGGACTCGACTTCGCGCGATGCCGTCGTCGCTCCGGCGCGAGACGAGATGGCCACGGTGTCGCCTACCTTGAGATGCGCGCGCGCCGCCAATGCTTCGTCGATTGCGATCGTCCGCAGTTGACCCTCTGGCTGTGGACTCGGCAACGACGTTTGTAGGAGAAAGGAGGCGGCTAGTAAGACGAGCGGCACGACCGAAACCTAGCCGCGCCTTCCTCCCGATGCCCTGTCCGTCGCCGGAGCGGTCAGCACGTTAGCTGCGAGCGCAGGCCCGATCGAGAGCTCCTGCCGGCCGACGGCGAGCGTGATCGGACCGCCATACGGCGCGCGCGATTTCACCGTGATGCGCTTCCCCGGAACTACCGACAGCTCTCCCAGGTAGCGGAGCATCGCCGGATCTTCATCGGTCACCCGCATTACGATTCCCGGGACGCCGACCGCGAGATCCGCCAGCGACGTGTACTCGGTCTCGTCCACTGAGCCATCGCGAGTGGGAATGGGCGCGCCGTGCGGATCGACCTCCGGCTCGCCGATTGTCGCCGCCATTCTATCGACCAGCTCGTCGGATGCCGCGTGCTCGAGTCGCTCGGCCTCGTCGTGAACACGGTCCCACGCATAACCGAGCGCCTGAGAGAGGTATGCTTCGATGACGCGGTGACGTCGCAGCGTGCGGAGTGCCGCGCGCCGTCCGCTCTCGGTGAGCTTGA
>WNGI01004189.1_pt1 | contig 16873 bp, 19 predicted proteins | sample 5400621 | NCBI WGS metagenome assembly WNGI01 (sample SAMN13153374, study PRJNA577476) | soil metagenome | isolation source: 20 cm soil or saprolite under Garry oak tree replicate 1 | place: USA:California | collected 2016-06-15 | reverse complement strand
GCCGGTCTTGCAGCCATGAAGCGAGCGGCATTCGGCTAGAAGGTCAGGACCCGCCGCGCGATGGATCGCACCATCGACACCGCCCCCGCCGCGCAGCGACGAATTCGCCGCGTTGACGATGGCGTCAACGCAAAGCGTGGTGATGTCGGCGACGATGACTTCCAGCCGCGCGGTGCCGAGCTGGCAGGCCGCCCAGCTCAGGCGGAGGCAGCCGCGTTGATCGTGACGCCCTTGTCGGCAAGCAGTTGCTGCAACTCGCCGGCCTGGAACATCTCACGGATGATGTCGCAACCGCCGACGAACTCGCCCTTGACGTAGAGCTGCGGAATGGTCGGCCAGTTGGAATAGGTCTTGATGCCGTCGCGCAGGTCGGCGGATTCCAGGACGTTGAGACCCTTATAGCCGACGCCTACGTGATCGAGGATCTGCACTACCTGCCCGGAGAAACCGCACTGCGGAAACTGCGGCGTCCCCTTCATGAACAGTACGACGTCGTTCGACTTCACTTCATTATCGATAAATTGCTCGATGCTCATATTCGCGTCCTTTTGCGGCGTAGCCATCGGGCCGGTGTCAGCCCGTCTCACCCGAACCTGTCATATATGTACCCCAAACCGTTGTGCATCCAAAGTAAAATGCCAAGGAGCAGGCATGCGCGACCCGACACGCTCACGTGTCCGGGCCCTGGGGGTCATAGCCCGAAAGCACCGACATGATAGCCTCGGGAATGGCCTTGGGGAGGCTTTTATCCCGGACGGAAGCCCCTATCTAGGACAGACTATTCTCGGGGAACCCGTTTGCCGCAGCCACGTTCTCCCCCGAACCGGAGATCATCGTGACGAAACCAGCATCCGCTGCGGCCCCGCTTGTCGCCCCTTGCCCGTCATTATTCTCCGATTCCGGCAACCTCGCCCAGGATCTGATGGAAGCCTACCTGACGGTACGGAACGAGACCGAGCGCCGCGCCGCCCCCCTGAGCCCAGAGGATCAGCTGATCCAGTCGATGCCCGATGCAAGCCCGGCGAAATGGCACCGCGCCCACACCACCTGGTTCTTCGAGCAATTCCTGCTTGGCAAACACTGCAAGGGCTATACGGCGTTTCATCCGGATTATGCATATCTGTTCAATTCCTATTACGTCAGCGCCGGACCGCGGCACGCCCGTCACCAGCGCGGCCTTCTGACCCGTCCCGGCACGGAGGAAATCACCGCCTATCGCCGGCATGTCGACGCGGCGGTGGCAAAATTCTTCCAGACCGCCGGTGAGGACGCTCTCGCCGCCCTCGTCCCGATGGTGGAAGTCGGGCTCAATCATGAGCAGCAGCATCAGGAATTGATGCTGACCGACATCCTGCACGCGTTCGCGCAAAACCCGATTCCGCCGGCCTACGATCCGGCCTGGAGCTTCCCCGCCTCATCCCTCGCCGGCGACGAAACGCGCGCCGGCGAGGGATGGGTCACGCTCAACGAAGGCATCCACACCGTCGGCCACCCCGACGACAGCTTTCATTTCGACAACGAAAAACCCGCGCACCGCGCGCTGGTCGGCCCGGTCAGGCTGGCGCGCAACCTCGTCACCAACGCCGAGTGGCTCGCATTCATGAAAGACGGTGGCTACGCGACACCGACGCTGTGGCTGATGGACGGTTTTGCCGCCGCCGGCAGCGAAGGCTGGCAGGCGCCCGGCCACTGGCGCATGGTCGACGGCGAATGGCGGATCATGACCCTTGGCGGCCTGAAGCCGATCGATCCCAGGGCTCCGGTCTGCCACGTCAGCTATTACGAGGCCGATGCGTTTGCGCGCTGGAGCGGCAGGCATCTGCCGACCGAAATGGAATGGGAAGTCGCAGCGAGAGCCGGCCAGCTCAACGACGCCTTCGGAATCGTGTGGCAATGGACCCGCAGCGCCTACGCGCCCTATCCCGGCTACCGCGCCATCGAGGGCGCACTCGGCGAGTACAACGGCAAGTTCATGGTCAACCAGCTGGTGCTGCGCGGCTCTTCGCTTGCAACTCCCGACGGCCATAGCCGTATTACCTATCGCAACTTCTTCTATCCCCACCATCGCTGGCAATTCACAGGATTGCGCCTCGCCGACTACACCATCTGATTTTCAAAGTTCAATCGCGCGGGAAAGCGCGTTCTGGAGAGTATCATGAATGTGCACGCCGCCGCTTTGGCCAAAGCGCATCGTTTCGACGAACAAACCACGGCATTCGCCGGCGACGTGATCGACGGTCTGTCGCAGCATCCGAAGCGGCTGCCGCCCAAATATTTCTATGACGCCACCGGCTCGGAGCTGTTCGAGCAGATCACGCTATTGCCGGAATATTATCCGACGCGCACTGAACTCTCGATCTTGCGCGACCGGGCCGGCGCGATATCGGCCGAGATCCCCGATGGCGCAGCCCTGGTGGAATTCGGCGCCGGCGCCACCACCAAGGTCCGGCTATTATTGAACGAATGCAAATTCAGCGCCTACGTGCCGGTGGATATTTCCGGCGACTTCCTGAAAGCCCAGGCCGACGCGCTGCGCCGGGATTTCCCCGCGCTCGACGTCTATCCGGTGGCGGCCGATTTTACCACGCCCTTCGCCCTGCCCGACCAAGTCAAGGCGAAGCCGAAGGTCGGCTTCTTCCCGGGATCGACGCTCGGAAATTTCGAACCGCATGAAGCCTGCAGCTTCATGCGCAGCGCCCGCGAGATCCTTCACGAGGGCGCGCAGATGGTGATCGGCGTCGATCTCGAAAAAGACGAACGTGTGCTGTATCACGCCTATAATGATTCAGCTGGCGTCACAGCGCGCTTTAATCTCAACGTGCTGGTCCGCATCAACCGCGAACTCGGCGGCAATTTCGATCTGTCCGCGTTCATGCACCGCGCGATCTATAACCGCGAGCGTCACCGCATTGAAATGCATTTGATCAGCAAGAAAACCCAGACCGTGCGCGTGCTTGGCCGCAGTTTTTCATTCCGCGCCGGCGAAAGCATCCACACCGAGAGCAGCTATAAATACAGCCTCGATCGCTTCACCGCGCTGGCGCGCGGCTCGGGCTGGAGCCCGCGCTCCTCATGGACCGACAGAGACGGCATGTTCTCGGTTCACGCGCTGGTGGCTTCGGACTGAGACTCGGCGCTCCGAGACTCTTCAGTTGAAGGTTCGGCCGGGCCTCTCTTCAGCGAGATCGATTCCCACACCGCGACAATGATCATGATCGCAGTGGTGAGGATCGACAACATCAACGGCGACAGTCCGCTGGCGAACCATGCGAGTATCGCCAACGAAACGATGCCGACGCCGTGGGAGAGCTGAAGAAATCCGCGAATGCTGTGCTTGAACAGGATCGTCCCGACCAGAAACAACAGCGGTCCGCCGATCGCGCTCAAAACCGTCTTCAGGTCGGAATGATCGGCGGGATGTTTCAACACCAATTCATCGGCTACCGCCGAGAGAATGATGCCAGCGACGATCGGCATATGCAGGTAAGTATAGGCAAGCCGCGCCAATCGCCCCGGCTCGCTGGATCTTGAAATCAGTTCGGAGCCCGCCTCGGCTCCGCGGTGGAAATAGATCCACCACATCGCGAGCGCGCCGACAAAGGCCGAGGCGAACGCAGCCACGGTCTCGGTGCTCCAGGCCAGATCGGCAAACGTCGCGCCGGTCACGACAATGGATTCGCCGAGCGCAATGATGATGAATCCCGCGCAGCGCTCGGCCATGTGGCCGCCCTCGACGGCCCAGTCCGCCACCTGAGACGCCCCGTATTTCGGGATCCAGAACCGCACCGCCGGCGAGAGATACTCGATGGCGAGCGCTACGGCCCATAGCGCCAGCCGGGAATGTCCTTGCGCGAAACCACCCGCGATCCAGAAGATCGCCGACATCGACAGCCAGGCCGTGATGCGGACCGCATTCATGCGGGCCAACGACCGGTCGGGCGGTGTCGATGCCCACAGGAAGACCGTCTTGCCGACCTGCATCGCCGCGTAGGCCAGCGCGAACCACAGTCCCCGCGCTTCGAAGGCCTGCGGTACAGAGGTCGAGAGCACGAGCCCGCCTAGCATCAGCAGAAACAGCAGCACCCGGACCGGTGTCAGCTCCGGATTGAGCCAGTTGGTGATCCAGGAGGTATAGACCCACACCCACCAGACGGCGAGAAACAGCATCGTCGTCTGGATCGCCCCAAGCGGGGTGAACCGGCCGAGCAGCGTGTGGGAAATTTGCGTGACCGCGAAAACGAACACCAGGTCGAAGAACAGTTCGGCATAGGTGACGCGGCTATGCTGGTTGGGCACCGACGGGCGAAACAGCGCGCCGCGTGGATTGTCCCCAGCCACCATTGCGTCCCCTGCTCGCCGGGCTAGCCTTCCGGCACCCCGGTCTGCAGCGCCAGCGCATGCAGCACGCCGCCCATCTGGCCTTTCAGCGACTGATAGACAATCTGGTGCTGCTGGACGCGGGATTTGCCGCGGAACGACTCCGAAATCACCGTCGCCGCATAATGATCGCCATCGCCGGCCAGATCGCGGATCGTCACCTCGGCGTCAGGAATAGCAGCCTTGATCATCGATTCGATATCGTGGGCGTCCATGGCCATCCAGAATTCTCCAATCCGGCGTCTCGAATCCCGGCCGGCACTCGCCGCGGGGCTGCCGGAACTTAGCGCGGGCACCCTTCTAGGTCACGCTCCCTCGCACTATATTCCCGATCCAATCCTTGCAAAGCCGCCGGATCGCACCCGAGCGATCACAACGGGCTGACCTGACAAAGGCTTAAAACCATGAAACTCCCCGGTCCCGACCACCCCATCACCATCACGGCGAACCCCATGCGCGTCCGCGTCTCCGCTGGCGGCGTCGTCATCGCCGACACCACCCACGCCCTGACGTTGAAGGAAGCGAGCTACCCCGCGGTGCAATATGTGCCCCGCCAGGACGCCAACATGGCGCTTTTGGCGCGCACCGACCGCACCACGCACTGTCCCTACAAGGGAGATGCCAGTTATTTCAGCATCAACGCCAACGGCAAGACCCTCGAAAACTCGATCTGGACCTATGAGACGCCATTCCCGGCGATGGCGGAGATATCGGGCCATCTGGCGTTCTACCCGGACAAGGTCACGATCGAGGAGGTGGCTTAAGGGTTTGGCGCCACAGGCGCTTCAGACCTTCATTGCGAGCGTCAGCGAAGCAATCCATGGCCGCAACAGGTGGATTGCTTGTTCGCTTACGCCCCCCGCAAATGACGGAAAAAGCCCGTTTGGTCCGCCTCGCACCCTGAAAATCGTCAGCCCGAGGATCAGCAACACGAGAAAGATCGCGACGAAGACATAGAACAGGAAGCGGGCGACATCGGCGGACGCGGCGGATATGCCGGTGAAGCCGAGAATGCCAGCCACGATCGACACCAAGAAGATCAGCGCCGATTTCAGAATTGTCATAGCGCGCTCCGCCGATATGTCGAGATCGCTGACCTAACTTCGGACCATGGAACTGGTTCCGGCGGCGGTTGCGAAACGGGCGGCGGTCTGATCCCTGCCCGTCGTGCGATAATTCGCCTTGCTGAATCACCCCGGTGGCTGCAACATTCGAGACAACCACCCTGCCGGGGGCTCACATGACAACCATTTCCCATGCGGCGACCGCAGATATTTGGGCGGCTCCCAAAGCCATCACGCGTAACGCCTCGATCGATCGCGCGCGCACATTCCTGACGCTCGTGGTGCTGTTCCACCATGCGGTTATTCCCTACACCTATTTCGGTCACACCGATGCCAAGTCGTGGATTGGCTTTGACTGCGTCGTTCTCGCCACCGACAGCTTCTTCATGGCGATGTTCTTTTTTCTCTCCGGATTGTTCGTCTGGCCAGGCCTTGTGCATAAATCGCCCGCCACCTTTTTTCGCGATCGCCTGCTGCGACTCGGCCTGCCCTTCGCGATCGCCGCGTTCACCATCATTCCGATCGCCTATTATGCCATCGCGCTGCGGCAGTCCCCCGATATTGGCTTCGCCGCATTCTGGTGGAAAACGGTAACGGTTGGGCCGTGGCCAAGCGGCCCGCTATGGTTCGTTTGGCTGTTGCTGGCTTTCGATCTTACGGCCAGCCTGCTGTATCGGCTCTCACCCAAACTCGTCGATCCGATCAATCGGCTGTCGCTGCGCGGCTTCGACCGGCCGGCCGAATTCTTCCTGTTCCTCTTGGCGGTCACCGCCATTGTCTATATTCCGGCGCGGGTCTACTTTGGGCCGAGCCGCTGGTTCGGGTTCGGGCCGTTCGACGTTCAGGCCAGTCGCGTGCTGCTATATGCGGCCTACTTCTTCATCGGCGCCGGTGTCGGCGCGGCAAATTTCAATCGCGGCGTTCTCAGCGCGGACGGACGGCTGGCGAAAAGCAGCTGGGGCTGGGTGGCCGTGACGCTGGTCCCCTATTGCCTATTGTGGGTGCTGATCTACATCAAGCGCGAAATCCTGGGGAATCCGCCCGTGCAGCCGAATTGGTACGAGGCGAGCTACGGCTTGTTCTTCGTCGCCTTCAGCGCCGCTATTCTGTTTGCGATCCTGGCGTTTTTCCTGAGGTTCAAACAATCGGGCTGGAGCATGCTCGATCCGATGCGGGGCGACGCCTACGGCATGTTTCTGGTGCACTACCCGATCGTGCTCTGGCTGCAATACTGGTTGTTCGATTTCGACGCGCCCGCCATCGTCAAGGCAGGGGTCGCGTTCGTGCTCACGGTCATATTGAGTTGGGCCGTGACGGCGGCGTTGCGGAAGATTCCGGGCGCGACGCGCGTGCTATGAGGAACTTCAAGACGCCTTGGCGTTCATGTAGGCTGGAAACCAGTTCTCGAAGTCCGTCTTGAGCGACGCCACCGGAACCGCGGCCTCGCCGGTAATCGCCATCGCGTCGCCGCCAGTCGTGCCGATCCGCGCGCACGGCACGCCCGCGCCTTTCATCTTCGCCAGCACCAGACCGGCCTGTTCGTCAGGCACCGTCACGACGTAACGGGCCTGATCTTCGCCGAACCAATACGCATGGGGCACGATCGCAGCGGGCGCCGCCAATAGCTGCGCGCCGATCCCGCTCGCGATCGCCATCTCCGCCAGCGCAATCAACAGACCGCCGTCGGATACATCGTGCGCCGCCGTCGCGGTGCCGGCATGGATCATGCCGCGTACCACGCAACCGTTACGCTTTTCCGCGGTGAGATCGACCGGCGGCGGTGCGCCCTCTTCGCGGCCGCAGATGTCGCGCAGATAGACGGACTGCCCGAGCCAGCCGTGGGTCTCGCCGATCAAAAGGATCGCCTCGCCCTCGGCCTTGAACGAAAGCGTTGCGGATTTGGTGAAATCGTCGAGCAGCCCGACCCCGCCGATCGACGGCGTCGGCAGGATGCCGCGGCCGTTAGTTTCGTTGTAGAGCGAGACGTTGCCGGACACGACCGGGAAGTCGAGCGCACGGCAAGCTTCCGCGATGCCCTTCAGGCAGCCGACGAACTGGCCCATGATTTCAGGCCGTTCCGGATTGCCGAAATTGAGATTGTCGGTGATCGCCAGCGGCCGCCCGCCGACGGCAGTGATGTTGCGCCAGGCCTCGGCCACCGCCTGCTTGCCGCCTTCGAACGGGTCGGCTTCGCAATAGCGCGGCGTCACATCGACGGTGAGCGCCAGCCCCTTCGGCCCGTCCTGCACCCGTACCACGGCAGCGTCGCCGCCGGGACGCTGCACGGTATTGCCGAGGATGACGTGATCGTATTGCTCCCACACCCAGCGCTTCGAGCACAGTTCTGGCGTGGCGATCAGCTTTTGCAGCGCCGGCACGATTCCGATCGGCGGGTCCACCTCGCGCGCATGGACCACCGGCTGCGGTGGCGACGCCACATGCGGGCGATCGTACAGCGGCGCTTCGTCGCCCAGTTCCTTGATCGGCAGGTCTGCCATGACGTCGCCGCCATGCTTCACGACAAAGCGCTTGCTCGGCGTGGTGTAGCCGACTACCGCGAAATCGAGCCCCCACTTCTTGAAGATCGCTTCGGCCTGTTTTTCTTTTTCGGGCTTCAGCACCATGAGCATGCGCTCCTGGCTTTCCGACAGCATCATCTCGTAGGCGCTCATGCCGGTCTCGCGGGTCGGCACCGCGTCGAGATCGAGATCGACGCCGAGGTCGCCCTTGGCGCCCATCTCCACCGCCGAACAGGTCAAGCCGGCCGCGCCCATGTCCTGGATCGCGATCACGCAATCGGCGTCCATGATTTCGAGGCAGGCTTCCAGCAGCAGCTTTTCCGCGAAGGGATCGCCGACCTGCACGGTCGGCCGCTTCTCGGCGGAGTCGTCGTCGAATTCGGCCGACGCCATCGAGGCGCCGTGAATGCCGTCGCGGCCAGTCTTGGAGCCCAAATAGACGATCGGCATGTTCACGCCGGAGGCCGCCGCGTAGAAGATCTTGGTCGTTTCGGCGAGCCCGACTGCCATCGCGTTGACCAGGATGTTGCCGTCGTAGCGGGTGTGGAAACGCACCTGCCCGCCGACCGTCGGCACCCCGAACGAATTGCCGTAACCGCCGACGCCGGCGACGACGCCGGACACCAGATGGCGCGTCCTGGGATGCTCCGGCGCGCCAAAACTCAGCGCATTGAGGCACGCGATCGGGCGCGCACCCATCGTGAACACATCGCGCAGGATGCCGCCGACGCCGGTGGTTGCACCCTGATAGGGCTCGATGTAGCTCGGATGGTTGTGGCTCTCCATCTTGAACACGACCGCCTGGCCGTCGCCGATATCGATGACGCCGGCGTTCTCGCCCGGCCCCTGGATCACCCATGGCGCCTTGGTCGGCAGTCCCTTGAGATGCAGCCGCGAGGATTTGTACGAACAATGCTCGTTCCACATCGCCGAGAAGATCCCAAGTTCGGTAAAACTCGGCACCCGCCCGATCAGCTCGAGAATGCGCTCATACTCGTCCGGCTTCAGCCCATGGCTGGCGACGAGTTCGGGGGTGATCTGCGGCTGGTTCATGAGGCTTCTTAAGGCAATTAAGGCTTCTTATTAGGGAGATCGGCGGGGGTGGAAAAGGCCTTTTATGGCGCAATTTCCCGCTGTCCAGAGCTTTGCGGGCGCCAAAGGCATCGCAGGCGTTTGCACATCGCGGATGGATCGGATTTAAGGGCTCAAATATCGCAAAGAAAGGCCAAATCGCTTGGACGACCTGACCAAATCCGCATTCCTCAACCGCCCCGATCTGCACGTCGAAACCGAGGGGGAATTCGCCGGCTGGCGGACCTGGAGTCGCGACAATTTCGAATCGCATAACGGGCCGTTCTGGCACCGGATGGAGGACGACGGCCAGATCCGCTGCGCCTTCCGGGTCGAGAAGAAACACCTCAACGGCATGAGCAACGTCCATGGCGGCGCCTTCATGGCGTTCGCGGACTATTGCCTGTTCGCGATGGCCGCGCCGGTGCTGCGGGGACCGGGGGTGACGGTATCGTTCGGTTGCGAATTTCTCGACGCTGCGCGCGAGGGCGAATTGGTCGAAGGCACCGGTGACATCATGCGCGCCGGCGGTTCGATGATCTTCATGCGGGGCCTGTTGAAATCGGGCGAGCGTCCTTTGTTCACCTTTTCCGGCACCATCAAACGGGTGAAGGGGCGACCGGTGGCCGCTGCGGGCGGCAACGCCAAGTAGCCGCCATGGCTTCTGTTTTTCTTATTGCACGCTGACCAGGGTCAGATCGACGAACCATGACTGCGGCGAGACGAATCCCTTGACCTTCGGGCTCATCGCACGGGGGTTGAGATCGTGGACGATGTAGAGCCACGGCGGGTTGTCGACGAGGCGTTCATGCGCCTTGCGATAGGCGGCCGAGATGACGGTCGGATCGGTCGCCTCTGAAATCGTCTTCAGCGCGCCTTCGAATTCGTCGTCCTTCCATTGCTCGAAATTGAAGCCGTTCGGCGAAAAATTGGCGGCCGAGAAATAGCGCGCCATGACGCCGGCGTCCGACGATGGCGAGCTAATATTGAGCGCCATGGCGCCGCGCAGATTTGGGCTGTCGGGCGTGGCACGCGCCGCCGTCAAAAGCACCTGCCATTCGATCACGTCGAATTCCACATTTACGCCGCAGGCCTCTTTGAGGTTTTGCTGCAAATATTCGTTCATCGGCAGCGGCAGCATTTGCCCCGAGCCGGAATTCGAGATCAGCACCTTGAACGACAACGGTTTGGCCGCGCTGTATCCCGCTTCGGTGAGCAGCGTCTTGCCTTTGGCCGGATCGAACTTGTAGCGATTGACCGGCGCGCCGAAATCAGGATCGCTGGTCTTGAGCCAGCCTACCGAGGGCTCCGCCGTGCCATTGAGCAACGATACCAGCCCTTCCCGATCGATGCAGTAGTTCAGGGCCTGGCGAACCTTCACTTCCTTGAAGGGGCTGTCGGCGGCGCCGATATTGTAGAACCAGGGCCAGACATGTGGATAGGAGCCGGTCGTGATGGCAAAACCGGCCGACTTCAGCGAGGCGATGCCATCGGCCGGCGGCACCTCAATCCAGTCGACCTGCCCCGAGCGCAAGGCGGCCAGCCGCGAGTTTGCCTCGGGGATCGGCATCAGCACGACGCTGTCGACTTTCGCTGACCTGGCTGCATCCCAATAGCCATTCCAACGCGCCAGATCGGCTTCCTGCCGCGGCACGATTTTGGTGATGCGGAACGGCCCGGTACCGGCGGCCGGCAAGGTCGCGACCTTGGCCCAATCCCCTTCGGCTTTTGCGAAGGAAGCGGGCGAGGTGAACAGAAGGTAGACCGCCATATAGGGGAAATAGGAGGCCGGCTTGGTCGTGGTGATCGCGACGGTTTCGTCGTCGATCTTCTTGTAGCTGCCCATCACGGGAACGCGCGCCCGCGACATCGCCGAACTCGGCGGCTCGAATTGCGGGCTGGTGCTGTTGAAATAGCGATCAAGATTCCAGATCACGGCATCGGCGTTGAAATCGGTGCCGTCGTGGAATTTCACGCCGTGGCGCAGATGGAAAATCCAGGTCTTGTTATCGGTTGAATCCTGCTCCCATTTCTCCGCGAGCCCCGGCCGCAACGCCGCCAACTTGTCCGTTTTGGTCAGATCCCACAGCACCAATCCCTCGAAGATCGGGTAGCCGAGGAAACGCATGCCCTCAAAACCATTATTCGGCAGTCCGGTAGCGGTGGGGATATCGGACGCCGTCATGGCGATGCGTAGCGTGCTCTCGGCTAACGCCGGTTTGAACGGCAGCAAAACCGCTGCGAGCGCGAGCGTGCAGAATGCCTTACGAATGAGCATGATATTTCCCTGTCCGCCGATCGGATGATCCGGCGTTCGACGAATTGCAGGGAATGGAAAAAGCAAATTTCAGGCCAGCCGAGCCTCGACGGCCTGACGTTTGATGCCTGTTATTACGGTGTTGCCAGCAGCTTGCGATATTTCTCGACGTCGCGCGTCACCAATTGCTGCAGCACTTCCGGCGTCTGCTCGCTGGCGTCGGGCGCCACCGTCGACAGATCGGCAAACCGCTTTTTGACCGTGTCGCTTTCCACCGCGGCGCGGGCCGCGGCATTCAGTATTGCGATGATCTCCGGCGGCGTGCCCTTCGGCGCAAACAAACCGTTCCAGCCTTGCGCCTCGAATTCGGGAAGGCCCGCCTCCGCAGACGTCGGCAGATCCGGCAGCGTCGCGAGCCGCACCGTCGAGCCGACCACAAGGCCCTTCACCAATTTGTCGTCGATCGCCTGGGTCACCGACGCAGCCGCGTCGCAGACGCCGTCGATCTGACCGCCGATCGCATCGGTCAGCGCCGGCGCGGCACCACGATAGCCGACCAGCGTGACATCGATTCCAGTGGCCTGCACGAAGCTCTTGCAGATCAAGAAATTCGAGGAGCCGACGCCAGCGTGGCCGAGGTTGATGGTGCCGGGATGGCTTTTCGTGTAGGCGATGAATTCCTTCACGCTGGCGGCGGGAAAATCCTTGCGCAGTGCGACGATGCCGAACGTCTTCGCCACCACCGCGATCGGAGCGAACGAGTCAGGCGAAAACGGCAGCTTCGGGTAGATCGTGTAGGCGGCGGCATTGGTGCCGGCGTTGCCGATCGTGATGGTGTAGCCGTCAGGCTCCGCGCGCGCGGCGCGTGTGAGCGCGGTCGAACCGCCGGCGCCGCCGATATTCTCGATCACGATGGTCTGCTTAAGCGCCGTGCCCATCTGTTCGGCGACGGTGCGCGCGATCACGTCCGAATTGCCGCCGGCCGCGAACGGCACGATCAGGGTGATAGGGCGCTTTGGGAAGTCCTCGGCGTAGGCCGCACTGACAGCGAATGAAAATGCCGCAACAACTGCCAGCAGTCGCGCTGTTGGAGATATCACGCCGCGCGTTCCAGATGCGCCACAAGGCCCGCGAACAGGCCGCGGCCGTCGGTGCAGCCCATGATGTCTTCGACGTGGTTTTCCGGATGTGGCATCATGCCGAGCACGTTGCCGCGCTCGTTGACGATGCCGGCGATCGATTGCGCCGCGCCGTTGATGTTGGAATTCTCGTCGACCACGCCGTCGGCGGAGCAATAGCGGTAGAGCACCCGCCCCTCGGCCTCCAGCCGTTTCACCGTCTCTTCGTCGGCTTCGTAGTTGCCTTCGCCATGCGCGACCGGCACGCGGATAATCTGACCGGCATTGTAGCCGCGGGTGAACGGCGTATCGGAGCGTTCGACCCGCAAATGTACGTCGCGGCAGATGAATTTCAGCCGCGCGTTGCGCATGAGCACGCCGGGCAGGAGACCGGCCTCGCAAAGAATCTGGAAACCGCGCGTCCATGATTGGCGCCCGCGCGGCGATGGCGCCGCAGCGCAGATAATCGCCATAGGAAAAGCCGCCGGGCACCACCACGAGGTCGGTGCCCTCAGGCAGCGCCGTTTCGGCGTGCCAGACCATCTGGGGCTCATGGCCGGAGATCAGCTTGAGCGCGCGCGCCATGTCGCGCTCGCGATTGATGCCGGGAAAGACGAGAACGGCGGATTTCATGTAGCTCGCTTGCCCTAGCTCAGAACTTCAACCCGGTAATTCTCGATCACGGTATTGGCCAACAGCTTGTCGGCGGCGTCTTTCAGCGCCGCTTCGGCCTTGGCCTTGTCGGCGCCCGCGATCTCGATGTCGAACACCTTGCCCTGACGCACGCTGGCAACGCCGTCGACGCCGAGCGATTTGAGCGCGCCTTCGATGGCCTTGCCTTGCGGATCGAGAATGCCTGATTTCAGTGTAACGGTAACACGCGCTTTCACGAGAAACCTCAGCTCTTCACCAGCACCGGACCGGAGCCCGCGGGCCGCTCGTTTTCCATCAGGATGCCCAACCGCTTGGCGACTTCGGTATAGGCCTCCAGGAGACCGCCGAGATCCCGGCGGAAGCGGTCCTTGTCGAGCTTCTCGTTCGACTTGACGTCCCACAGCCGGCACGAATCAGGCGAAATCTCGTCGGCGACGATGATTCGCATCATCTCGTTCTCGAACAGCCGCCCGCATTCCATCTTGAAATCGACCAGCCGGATGCCGATGCCCAAAAACAGCCCGGTGAGGAAGTCGTTGACGCGGATCGCCAGCGCCATGATGTCGTCGATTTCCTGCGGCGTCGCCCAGCCGAACGCGGTGATGTGCTCCTCGGAGACCATGGGGTCGTTGAGCTGGTCGTTCTTGTAGTAGAATTCGATGATCGAGCGCGGCAGCTGGGTGCCTTCCTCGATACCCAGGCGCTGCGACAGCGATCCCGCCGCCACATTCCGCACCACCACTTCCAGCGGCACGATCTCAACCTCACGAATCAGTTGCTCGCGCATGTTAAGGCGGCGGATGAAGTGGGTGGGCACCCCGATGTCGTTGAGGTGCTGAAACAGATATTCCGAAATCCGGTTGTTGAGGACGCCCTTGCCCTCGATCACCTGGTGCTTCTTGGCATTGAACGCGGTCGCATCGTCCTTGAAGTGCTGGATCAGGGTTCCCGGCTCCGGCCCTTCATAAAGTACCTTGGCCTTGCCTTCATAAATGCGGCGTCGACGGCTCATTGGGATGTACCGTGTGTTGTTGAAATCCATGAAGTTGGTGTGCTCCGGATGACCTAGGGATTACGACCCACGACGGAGCTGCCGTGAAGGCCTGGGACAGGAAACAGAACAAGAACCAAGCCTGGAGGCAACCTATCCGATTGGCCTATCCAGCACAATCGATCCAGCCGCCTTTAGGCGAGTTTTACAGTCTCCCTGCGGCTTAAAAGCCGTTGTTTTAGCTATTCTCTCCAGTTATCTAGGCGCCCGGGCAGGCTGCCGCAACGAGGCCGCTTTCACCAATTCGGCATAGGATCGGAACCTTAACCATGACCACATTCGACAAGCGCGAGGAAGGTTTCGAGAAGAAATACGCCCTCGACGAGGAGCAGAAGTTCAAGGCCGAAGCGCGCCGCAACAAATTGCTCGGGCTGTGGGTGGCGGAAAAGCTCGGAATATCCGGCGACGCCGCCAATACCTACGCCAAGGAAGTCGTCGCCGCCGACTTCGAGGAAGCCGGCGACGCCGATGTGGTCCGCAAGGTGCTGGGCGACCTCACCGCCAAGGGCGAGGCCATGACCGAGCCGCAGCTTCGTGTGAAGATGGACGAACTGATGGCGCAGGCCGTCGCGCAGGTGAAGGCGGGCACCTAAGCCCGCGCGCCGACTTATTTCAGGGTGATCTGAAGGGTCACCGATCCGTTGACGGTGTACCCTTCCACCTGCTGCTGGCCGAATTGCCGCCCGACATTGCTCGACACCGACTCCATTCGGCAATCCTTTGCGAGGACTTCGCGAAGCAGATCGCACTCGCGTGCCGCCATCTCGTAGACGACACGACGCGCTTTATCGCGGGACTTTTGGGCTTCTTCGCTATCCCCGCTCGCACCAGCCACAAAGAAGTTGAACGTGGTCTGGATTCGAACCGGAGACTCCTGGCGTTGTCCGGAGGCCTGCCCAACGGTTTGCGCTACCGCCGGCGGCGCAGCCAAGAGCAGAGCCACGGTCGCGAGGAGTGCGTTTTTGACTGATGGCATGGCAACCTCCGGGTTGAGGGGGCGATGCGCGCCGTCCTATCAATCCCGGATTGCAAATTTAAAAACGGTCGCCTGGCTAAATCTGCCTTGCGTTTCACGTCTCGTTAACTGACACGCGTCGGACCTCACCCCTCCTTGAAGCCATATTCCGGCACGTTGCCGCTGGCGCCGTAATATTTGTAGGGCAGGAATTTCCCGGACATCGTGATCTTGACGCGGTCGCCCTTGGGATTGGGCAGGCGTTCCATCACCATGTCGAAGTCGATCGCCGACATGATGCCGTCGCCATACTCCTCCTCGATCAGCGCTTTCCAGGCCGGGCCGTTGACCATCACCAGTTCGTAGAAGCGATAAATCAAGGGATCGGTCGGCGGCATCGGTGTGCCCTCCCCGCGCATCGGCACCTCGTTGAGCATCGCTACTTCCGATTTGGACAGCCCGAACAGCTCGCCGGCATTGGCGGCCTGCGGCTTGGTCAGCTTCATCTGGCCGAGCATGGCGCCGACGATCAGCACTTCGGAATAGCCGCCGATCTTTTCGCAGATATGTCTCCAGCTCCAGCCCTTCTCGCGCTTGATGTCGAGCAGCTTCTCGGTGAGGTCGGATCGTTTCATGGGGTCGTCTCCCTGTTGGATGTTCGGGTTGCTATCGCACGGCCGCCTGCGCGGAGCCGGCTTCGGCAAGCTTCGGCGCCGCAACGATGGTCGGCTCGGCCAGGCCGATCCGTACCACCGGCACGCGGCGCGGATCGTGACCGGGCACATCGGCCGCAAACGTCTTGCTGCGGCTGACCAGGAAATCGACGATGTGATTTCGCAGCGCATAATAATAGGGATGCCGGTGCAGGTCGATCCGGCCGCGATCCTTCGGCAGCGGATTTTCCACGATCTCGGCCACCACCGCGCCGGGACCGTTGGTCATCAGGAAAATCTTGTCGGCGAGATAGATCGCTTCATCGACGTCGTGGGTGATCATGAACGCGGTCTGCCCGGTCACCAGACAAATCCGGCGCACTTCGTCCTGCAGCGTTCCACGCGTAAGCGCGTCCAGCGCCGAGAACGGCTCGTCCATCAGCATGATCTTCGGCGTGATCGAGAGCGCGCGGGCGATGCCGACCCGCTGCTTCATGCCGCCGGAAAGTTCCGACGGACGCTTGTGCTCGGCGCCCGTCAAACCCACGAGATCGATGAAGATCTGCGCGTGCGCCCTGACCCTGGCGCGGTCCCAGGCGCGCCATTTCGAGGTCACGGCATAGGCGACGTTGCCGAGCACGGTGCGCCATGGCAACAGCGCGTGGCTCTGGAAGATCACGGCGCGGTCGAGGCTGGTGCCCTCGATCGCCTGCCCGTCGACGATCACGGCGCCTTCGCTGGGCCGATCGAGACCCGCGAGAATGTTCAGCACCGTGGTCTTGCCGCAGCCGGAATGACCGATCACGCAGCCGAATTCCCCCCGTGCCATTGACAGCCAGAGATTCTCGAACACGGCGGTCTCGCCGCCCCCGGCGCCGGGATAGCGTTTTGCGATAGCCTCTATGGAAATGAATTTGTCGATCATCGCCTCACTCCGGAAACGTGACCATGCGGGTGAAGCGTGCGAGGACCTGATCGAGCAGCATGCCGACCAGGCCGATCAGGAAAATCGCGATGATGACGTTGGTGATCGAGAGGTTATTCCACTCGTTCCAGACGAAGTAGCCGATGCCGGTACCGCCAACCAGCATCTCGGCGGCGACGATCACCAGCCACGCGATGCCGATCGAGATCCGCATCCCCGTCAGGATGGT
>WNGI01002150.1_pt1 | contig 16873 bp, 15 predicted proteins | sample 5400621 | NCBI WGS metagenome assembly WNGI01 (sample SAMN13153374, study PRJNA577476) | soil metagenome | isolation source: 20 cm soil or saprolite under Garry oak tree replicate 1 | place: USA:California | collected 2016-06-15 | reverse complement strand
CCTTTATGATCCCGACAACGTTTCGCGCCGGTGCCGGAGTCATCGCCAGGTGGAGAGTGCCGTGAATCGTCCGGCCAGCAGTTCCCGGTCTAGCATTCTCGAGCGGAACGCCAAGGAATTTTTGCACCCCGCCGGCTGGAATCACGAGCGTCAGTCTCGTGCGAACAGTGTCTGCGTCAGTCTTCATTCGAGTCGAGCGTCCCGTGCTGAACTGACGCAGCCGCGCGAACTGATCGTTTTGAATTACTCCAATCACTCCGACGGCCGCGGGATATCGTGACGCTCCGTTTGCAACACTGCTCGTCACGAGTACGATCTTTCCCGCCGCCTGGGCGGCAGGAATTGATTTTGCAGAATCCGTTGCGTCGCCCGCAAAAATCACCTGCGCTCCGTCGATCGAAGCCGGCATCCCGGAAATTCCGATGGGAATCACGTCGGTGCCGATTACGACCTGCTCGGAGTCCGCCTTGAGGGGCGAATTGAAATCGACGGCCCTCGTGATCAGCGGAACCCACTGGAAAAACGTTCCGCTGTCGCCTGCAGGCGTGAGTCCGAGTCGTCGCACTTCACGCTCGATATAGGCGGTGCCCTTCAAGCCTCCCGGCTCACCTGCGCGCCGACCCATCATGGAGTCGTCGGCGAAAATGTAGAGCCTCGTCATCGCGTCATCCGCAGTGATCGCTTGAGTCGTCGGCTTCGGCGCGTGCTTGAGTGGGAGAGTTGTTTGCGCGTTTACGACGGTCGACGTGAAAAGAGTCGCTGTGATGAAAAGCTCAACGATGTTCTTCATTGATTTGCGTTGGTGTGATTCGACAGAGGAGAGAATAATCTACCCTTCGGTGCATTGGGAGTTCTACGGGAGAGCGAATAGCTACGAACTCGGACATGTGCGAGTTCGCAATTGGATCAGCTCTTTGGAGTACGGCTGAATCCGTCGTCTCCATCGAAAAGCTGAAGTTTTTCCACGTGCACCCAGCGATGTGTTTCTCCGATGCGCGTGAGCAGCGCAAGAATCTCCGCATCCCCGACATCGTCGCTTCTGGTCTTTGCCAGGAAGCGGCATCGATAACTGTCGATTAGACTCACTGCCCTTTCCGTTACAGGATAAACAGTGTTGCCACGGTTCGTGATCGCCTGCAAAGCAAACGTCGTATCAAACGTGAGCGCTGTCATCTCGTCGCCCAACTCCTCCGGCTGCATCGTCGTTTCTATGTAGACGTCGACTCCGGTAACGTGACGCCTCTTAACCGGTACGGCCGCAACTTCTGCCTTTCTCGTCGTCAACTTCAAAGCGGCGAACTCTCGGCTCAATCCCGTATCCGAGGTCTTTCCAAGATTCGAGATAATCGCCTGGGCAAATTCTGTTGTCGTCAATGGCTTGGCCGAGCCTGCCATGTCACTGCTTCGCACTCCGCTCTCGAGAGTAACGAGCACCGCCTGCTCGATGTCGTTCGCAGCTTTTCCCTCGCCAATGTGAAGCAGCATCATCGCTGCGCTGAGAATGATCGCTGTTGGATTGGCGACATTTTTTCCAGCGATATCGGGCGCCGATCCGTGGACAGCTTCGAAGATTGCAACGTCGCTTCCTATATTTGCTGATGGAGCGAATCCGAGTCCGCCGGTCAACCCGGAAGTGAGATCACTCAAAATGTCGCCGTTCATGTTCGTCGTGACGATCACGTCGAACTGCTCCGGTCGCATTGCAAGCTGGTGCGCGCAGTTGTCGATGAGAATGTGTTTCGCTTCGATCATCGGATACTCGGACGCAATGTCCTCGAACGCGTGCTGCAACATTCCTTCAGTGAGTTTCAGGATGTTCGCCTTCGTTGCGCAGTGCACGCGTTTTCGGCCCGCGACGATCGCAAACTCGAAGGCGAGCTCGACGATTCTTTCGCATCCCGCTCGAGAAATGATCTTGAGCGCCTCGGCGACGCCGGGCGTCTGCATGTACTCGATGCCCGTGTAGAGATCCTCGACATTTTCGCGAACGATCACGATGTCGAGCTTGCGTCCGGTGAATGGCGTGGTGACCCCGGGCAGCTCTCGCACCGGACGCAGATTTGCGAAAGTCTCGAACAAGGTTCTCAGCGTCACGTTCGCCGATTTGTTGCCGTGTCCGATTGGAGTCTCGAGCGGCCCTTTTAGAACGACTTTGTTCTTCTCGATCGATTCGATCGTTTCCGGCGGGACACCCGAATCGATGCCTTTGGCGAATGCGGCGGCGCCCGCTTCTCGAATTTCGGGCTCGATCTTCACGCCGGTTGCCTTGATTACATCGAGCGCTGCTGCTACGACTTCCGGGCCGATGCCATCGCCGGGAATGACTGTGATTTTCCGCGTTTGAAAGAACATGGGTATCGAAAGTATACGGTTGAGACAGCGAGAACTGCTGAGAACGGCGCAGGGAGACGGTGAGACCGTGAGGACAACACAACTACGGCTTTCTTAATTTGTTTTTCACAACGCAACGTCGGCTAGCATCGGTGCGTCGTTGCGCTGTTTAAAGAAAAAATTCCGTAGTCCTCACGGTCTCACGGTCTCCCTGCGCCGTTCTCAGCAGTTCTCAGCACGTCTCCCATTTGAATCTCCACCAAAGGACGGTTAGTATCCTCACGACACTCAAAAGTCTCACTAGTGGCGCGCGTAGCTCAGCTGGATAGAGCGTCGGCCTCCGGAGCCGAAGGTCGTGGGTTCGAATCCCGCCGCGCGCATCGGGCGCTAGAAGAAGGAATTCCCGCCGCTCGCCCCTTCGAATCGCGGATTGACGACGTTGTTGAAGATCGATCCGAACGTGTAGCTCACACCGATTCCCGCGTAATAGCTGTAAGAGCTTGCGAGCTTGCGCTGCCGCACCAGGATGTCCTCGTCGCTCAATACTCCTTTCGCGAGATAGATCTGGTCGCGCAAAAGGGAAACACCAAGATATCCGTTCAAGTTGAATCCCTTGAACAGCCGGAGACTAAGCGAATTGAACAGATTGGCGCGCCACTTTTTGAAATCGTCGAGATACGACGCACCCTCGAGAGACATGCTCACTGTTCCCCAAGGCTGCTTCAGACCGAGCGACAGGGTGGCTGTCTGATCCGGCCGGACTTCCTCGATCTTTCCGAAGATCGTGGTGTCTTCATAGCGAAACGAGTTGACTCCGATCGTGTACTGTATGGTAAGCAGCCGTCGCGTTGACTCGGAGTAGGGGAAGACGTCGTACTCGAGCACTGGAGCAAAACGAAGAAACAGCTTCTCGTTCAGATAAGTCGAAGCGCTAGCCGATGCGCGCTCGCCGATCGAAAAGTGCGGTCCCAAGCTTTTCGCGAGCAGATGGGTCGCACTGTACGAGTGAGAGTAGCTCGCGAACTTCGAACCATCGCTGAAAGTGAACTTGCTCTCGTTGTAATCACCGTAGACTGTGAACTTCACTTTCCACGCCTCGGATGTGCGGTTCGCCGAAGTCGATCCACGTAAGTAATTGAAGTGCTGCGATTCTTCGCCGCTGAAATTTCCATTCGCGTCGATTCGAAATACCCAGAGATTCCATGGATCTCTGGTCGGCGCGGTCGATGCCTCCACAACTGCGGCCTTATACGTCACCTCGAGCTGAGGATTCACGGACATGCGCGTGATGTAGCGCACGAGACCGAGCTTGATAGTGTTCGCCAAGCCATGTCGGTTCTGGTCTTCGGTGGACGATTGCGGGGACTCATAATGAAGCGTGTCTGCCAGCGCTGAGAGCTCACGCAAGCCGATGAAGTTGAGCGTGTAGTCTCTGCCCCCGCCGGCCGTGGACTGACCGGTCACCAGGACGTGAAGCGACGCGTCTTTCCTGTCGCGCATGTAGTCCACGAATGGGATTTCCGTTCTGAAAAAATCCATGTCACAGCCCCCAACCTGGCAGTCGATGAATACGCGTAAGCGGGGCGACGCTGACTCAGCCACGTTCGGTGTTGGCGAAGGCGTTGTGGGCGTCGCTGCAATGGCAGCGCCCGGTGCGGGAGTAGGAGCAGTTGGTGTGACACGCGGCGCGCTTGTGGCCGTCGCCTGCGAGAATCTTATGGCGGGAGTCCCGGGGCTTATCGGAATGATCATGTTCCAACTGTATGAGCGCCCCTCCCACGTGACTGTTTGCGGAGTGACGAAACGATAGCTTCCGGGAGTAAGCCAGGCGGTCGCGATCCCCGCATCGTCCGTGAAAATTGTGGTGCTGTCGCCTTTTTCTCCTACCACGACAACTCTCAGGCCGGAGATGGGGTGACTGAGTGTACCTGGCACTGTCATGCCGGCGACCACTTTCGCCAGGACGCGACCCAGGGGATCGACGTCGCCAGGCGCGCGCACCTGCGCCGCGCCCACGCGCGAGAATACCACGAAGCACGTGAACAACGATGTTATGATGAGACGTTCAGGACGCATGCTCTGATATCCTGTGACAACCATGTCGGTTAACGGTTAGCGGGTAACGGATCGGCGACGTAGCTTTGACAAAATGGCATCCCGAGTCCGCTGGAGCGACCTCAAAATCGGTTTGGCCGCAGCCGCGGTGCTATTTACGCTTGTCGTGTCCATTCTTTTGTTCGCGCGCGTGGGCGGTCTTCACGGCGACACGGTCAAACTCTACGTCACCACGCCCGATGCAACCGGAATCCTCAAGGGGACCGACGTCTGGGTCGCCGGAAAAAAAGTCGGGCTCGTCTCCGCTGTTCGCTTCCGCCCTGTCAGCAGCAACACGGTCGGGCGTGTCTTGATCGAGGCCGATGTCCTCGAGCAGTACCTGCCTCTCATAAGAGGAGATTCACGCGCCGACATCCGACCTGCTGGAACGCTCATCGGTGCACCTGTCGTCTACATCCGCGAAGGGACAGCCGCGGCATCGGCGCTGAGGCCAGGCGACACAGTCCTTACCAGAAGCTCGAGCAGGATGGCCCAAGTTGGACTCGAGATCGATACTGTTGCGAATCACCTCACGGCTCTCGCAACCGCCACTGGAAATCTCCTCGACAAGATGAGCGACCCATTGACCTCGGTGGGGAGGTTTCGAAGTCGCGGAGTGCAGCAGTTGAAAGCGTTGAATGCTGTCGCGTCGAGCTACGGCGAACGAGCAACACGCGGAAACGGATCACTAGGACTCGCATACCGGGGTGACGTCGCTGCGCGACTCAAGCGCGTGTTGTCAGTAAAGGATTCGATCTCATTTCTCATCAGCTCCGGCAACGGTAATGTCGGGCGCTTTCGCCGGGACTCGACGCTTCCCCGTCATGTCGCGAGCGTTCGCGCAGGTCTCGATTCCTTGCGACGCCTTCTCACGGCAACAGGCGGAGTGACCCGCCTCAGATCTGACACGACTTTGAGCGGCGAAATCACTCGCGCGCGCTCTCAAATCGACTCCTTGATGCAGGAGATCAAGAAGCATCCGAAGCGCTACATATCGTTTTGATACAGTACTGAAGCTTGCTCTCTTTTTCGGTCACCGTTAGCTTCGCCCATACAAGGTAGCTGCGCTCTCCCTCCGTACTTCCCTCCGTTTCGCCTCACAGCACTTCCCACCGCACGTAATCCCTTCTCTCCGTGGACATCGCTGAGCTCAAGCGTAAATCCGTTAACGAGCTGCAGGACATGGCAGACGGTCTCAAGATTTCCGGCACCGCAGTAGTCAGCAAGCCGGAGCTGATATTCCGCATCGAGCAGAACCTGCTCGACTCCGACGTGGCGCTGCACGGAGAGGGTGTGCTCGAGATTCTTCCCGAGGGTTACGGATTCCTGCGCAGTCAGGATTACAGCTATCTCGCCGGTCCCGACGACATCTACGTTTCGCCGTCGCAGATAAAAAGATTTGGTCTTCTCACCGGTGATCTGATCCGCGGACAGGTGCGCCCTCCAAAAGCATGGGAGAAATATCTGGCCCTGCTGAAAGTCGAGAGCGTAAACGGACTCGACCCCGAGCTCGCGAAATCACGAGTCCCGTTCGACAATTTGCGTCCGCGCTATCCGGACACCCGGCTTCGCCTCGAATCGAGAGATGGCGATCTGTCGATGCGAGTGGTCGACATCTTCGCGCCGATTGGAAAGGGACAACGCGGCATCATCGTCTCGCCACCGCGCGCGGGAAAAACAATTCTCCTCCAGAAAATCGCCAATTCGATCTCGGAGAATCATCCAGAGGTGACGATCATCATGCTGCTCATCGATGAGCGTCCCGAAGAAGTGACGGAGATGATCGCGAGCACCATCCGGACGGAAGTGATCAGCTCGACGTTCGACGAAGGCGCTGCGCGACACGTCCAAGTCGCCGACATGGTTCTCGAGAAAGCAAAAAGACTCGTCGAGAGCGGAAAGGACGTCGTCATTCTTCTCGACTCCCTCACTCGCTTCGCGCGTGCGCACAATGCGATGGCGCCGCAGTCCGGAAAAATTCTCTCCGGTGGTGTTGACGCCGCGGGGCTTCACAAACCGAAGCGGTTCTTCGGCAGCGCGCGGAAAATCGACGGCGGCGGGTCAATGACGATCATCGCCACCGCGCTCACCGAAACGGGATCGCGAATGGACGACGTGATCTTCGAGGAGTTCAAGGGAACCGGCAACATGGAGCTCGTTCTCGACCGGAAAATCGCCGACCGCAGAGTTTTTCCGGCAATCGACATTTTCAAATCGGGAACACGCAAAGAAGAGCTTCTCCTCACTCAGGCAGAGATGAACCGCGTTTTCCTTCTGAGACAGTTTCTCTCCGACATGCCCGAAGCCGAGGCAGTGGAGTTTCTCTTGCGACAGATGAAAAAGTCGAAGAACAATGCCGAGTTTTTCCAGCAGATGGCACAGGGGTGAGATGAACGCCGCACTGGGCCGGTATCTCTCGATCGACTACGGAGCAAAGCGCGTTGGCCTGGCAATCAGCGACCCACTCGGAATGATCGCTTTCCCCGCGGGTTGCATCGCGCGACGCACAGGGAAGCGGGCACCGGTAGCGGAGATTGTGCGACGCGCGGAATCACTCGAGGCGAAGGGATTCGTGATGGGCCTGCCGCTGGATGGTAAAGGCGAAGAAACCGATTGGACACGCGAGGTGCGCGCCGTCGGCGCAGAGCTCGCAAAGAGGACCGGACTCCCGGTTCACTATCTCGACGAGCGATATTCAACTGCCGGCGCGCTTCGCGCTGTGCGCGAGATTGGCGGCTCGACACGAGGACGGAAGGGCGACGTGGACTCATTGGTTGCAGCGATGCTTTTGCAACGGCTGCTCGATAAGCCGGAAGGATCGGAAGCATGAGACGATTCGCAGTCGCAGCGTTCATGGTGTCAAGTGCTGTCGCGTGTGGCACGCCGAAAGGCACACCGGTACGCGTGATCGTTCCGAAGCACTCGAGCTTTCACGCCGCAACTGATTCTCTCGAGCGCGCAGGTATCGTCCGCTTCCCGCTTCTTTTTCGGATCTTCGCCCGAGTCAAAGGCGACGACCGCCGCATCAAGCCGGGCACCTATCTTTTTAAACGCGGAACTCCGTGGACCGACGTGCTGGACGCACTCAACGGCGGTCACGGACTCGTGAATTCAATCACGATTCCGGAAGGATACTCACTGCAACAAATTGTTCCGCTGCTCGCACAGACTCTCCACGTTCCGGTCGATTCGGTGAACGTGGCAGTAACCGATACGGCGCAGCTCGCGCGGCTCGACATCCCGACAAAAAATCTCGAGGGTTATCTCTTTCCCGACACTTACGCGTTTCCCGAAGGCACAACGGCGAGGCAGGCGGTAAGTGAAATGATCAAGCGATTCCAGCGCGAATGGAAACCGGAATGGAATAATCGGCTCACAGCGCTCGCGCTCAACAGAAACGACATCGTGACGCTTGCTTCGATCATTGAGAAAGAAGCGAAACGTCCCGAGGAGCGTCCCGTGATCTCCGCGGTTTATCACAATCGATTGCGCGCAGGAATGCTGTTGCAGGCAGATCCGACAATTCAATTCGCGCTCGGCCGCCACACCCCGCGGATTCTATATAAGGATCTCGAGGTCAAGTCGCCCTACAACACGTACAAGCATGCGGGTCTTCCCCCCGGACCGATCGCATCGCCCGGCGGGCCGAGCCTGATAGCGGCGCTCTTTCCGGCGAATGTCTCGTACAAGTATTTCGTCGCGGACTCCGACGGTCATCACGAGTTTCGAACTACGCTCTCGGAACACTACAGCGCAAAGCACGAGGTGCGGTGATCGATCAGTCGATTCTCAGACTGATTGCGATAACTGATCACATCCGCGACGGGCAGGAAGGTTTGATCTCGCGCGCGACAGCGGCCGCCCGTGGTGGTGCGACATGCATTCAGCTTCGTTTGAAAGACGTTCCCGCGCGGGATCTGGTCGGCGTGGCGAAAGAGCTCATTCGCGCTGTTGGAGTTCCCGTAATCGTAAATGATCGCGCCGACGTCGCGATCGCCGCGGGCGCGGCCGGTGTGCATCTCGGCATTGACGACTTGCCGCCGTCCGCGATCAGGCGAATCGCGCCGGACGGTTTGATCATCGGCGTATCTGTCGGTAACGATGGTGAAGTAGAGAATTCTTCAGGCGCCGATTATGCGGGGATCGGCCCGTTCTTTCGCACTGCTTCAAAGGATGATGCTGGAGTGCCACTTGGGCCTGAAGGTTTCGCGCGTCTTACCGCGGCGACCCGTCTGCCCGGTGTCGCTGTTGGCGGCGTTACCGCTGAAAACGCGTCATTGCCGATTCAAGCCGGCGCGGCTGGAATCGCTGTGATCGCTGGAGTGTTCGCCTCTAGCGACCCTGAGGCTGCCGCCCGACGCCTGAGGTCCGCCATCGGAATTTGATGTCGGGCACGTCCTCGTCGATTTTCTTCCCGTCGCGGCGATGATGCCGCCTGTGTGGACGATTGCTCTCGGCACGTGCCTTTTCGATCGCATCCAACACGTGCGGAGTTAGAAAAGCATCGACGACCTTCGGCTGAAACTGGGTGCCTCGTCCCTCTTTGATTACGCGAAGTGCTTCTTCAACGCTTCGCGCTTCATTGTAGCGGCGGGAGTTGGTGATTGCGTCGAAGGTATCCGGGATCGCGATTATTCTTGCCTCCAGTGGAATTCGGCTTCCCTTGAGATGGCGGGGATATCCACTGCCATCCCACCGCTCGTGATGGGATAGAACTGCGCTTGGCAGCTCCGGATAAAAAGGAGCGAGTGGAGCGAGAACATCTGCGCCTCGCTGCGGGTGCGTCATCACCGCGCGCCGCTCGGCGGGTGTGAGCTTGCTGGTTTCGTGGAAGATGTCGGAGATGGCTTCGTGAATTTTTCCGATATCGTGAAACAGCGCGACGCGCTCCACGCTGCCGCATGTACGCTCGTCCAATTCGAGTGCGCCGGCGAGGATCAGGGAATACCGCGCCACTCGGCGAACGTGCGCGCCCGTTACGGCATCGTTCGCATCGATGGCGTTGAGCAAAGTCTCGAGCGTCGCCGCTCCGAGTCGCTCGGCAAGAATGCGGGTTCGCCGCTCGCGGATCATTAATCCACCTGCTGCAAGTCCGAAGACAAACGGAGTGGGCTTCATGACGATGAAGTTAAATTGGCCGAATGCGCGACACCGCAAAGGTAACGGCGAAGGGCGCGAGGCGTTGGCAGTCCGGACATCCGTGGATTTATAGAAGTGATGTCATGACCGCTCCCGACGTGGGGCCGGGAGTGGTTGCAGTGCTCGACAATCGCAACCGTTTTCTGGGCCAGGCACTGTGGAGTCCCAAGTCGGAGATATCGTTGCGGCTACTCGATGCGAATCCCGACGCGGTGATCGACGGCGAATGGTGGCATGAGCAAATCGCCCAGGCGTTCGCGCGACGCGTCGGGCTCGAGACAATCACTAACGCGTACCGCGTGGTGCACGGCGAAGCAGATGGTTGTCCGTCACTTGTGTGCGATAGATACGACCGTTGGGCCGTGGTCCAACTTATGAGCGCGGGACTCGAAGCGTTTCGCGCAGAGATTGTCGCCGCGATTGTCGAAGTCCTGCGGGTCGAGGGAGTTCTCGCTCGCAACGATGTCCCACTCAGAGCGAAAGAAGGACTCCCGCGTGAGACTGTCGTGCTCCATGGAGAAGTTCCTGAGCAAATCGAAGTCGACGAATACACGGTGCGATATCTCGCAGCGCCGTGGACGGGACAAAAGACCGGCGCATTTCTCGATCAGCGGGAGAATCGGCATCTCGCGGGCGAACACGCGCGCGGACGAGCGCTGGACACCTTCAGCTATCATGGATCGTTCGCGCTCCACCTCGCACAAAAGTCGGACCGCGTGATTGCAATCGATTCATCGGAGCAGGCACTCGCCCGCGCGAGAGAGAATGCCCACCTGAATGAATTGACGAACGTGGAATTCGTCGAAGCGAACGTGTTCGATTATCTGCGCGAGCGTGAGCGTGAGGGAGCCCAGTTCGATACCATCGTGCTCGATCCGCCGGCGTTCGCAAAAACTCGCGCTTCACTTCCGGGCGCATTGCGCGGATACAAGGAGATCAATCTTCGCGCGATGCGCCTTCTCTCACCCGCCGGGAAGTTGTTCACCGCGAGCTGCAGCTTTCATTTACCGAAAGTGATTTTTCTGGAAATGCTCGAAGAGGCTGCTGCAGACAGTGGGCGACGTATCGCTATCCGTGAGATCAGAGGGCAGCCCATCGATCATCCTGAGATTTTGACCATCCCGGAGACCGGATACCTAAAAGGGGCGTTATTGGAGGCCGTGGATTGAGATCTCTCTGATCTCTTTCGCTGAATTAAGGGGAAAGCGCACGTGGAGGAGGTGAAAAACGCTCTTGAAAGATCGAAAATGCGTCTTAGGTTGGGCGAACTCACCTCAAATGTAAGTAACTACAGTGACGGTGGGTCGTTTCTATAGCACACTGCAGAGGATGGTTATGCATCACCCGAAATTGCGGTCGATATGCATTCGATCCGCGATGCTCTCCGCAGCACTCCTATGCGTAATCGCGTCCGGGTGCGACGATCAACAACCCACTGCTCCCAAGGTCGTTCCGCCTGTCGCACGGACTTCTAACGTCTCATTCGACAAGTTCTTTGTCGCGTGGGCGCAGAACTACAGCTCCAGTCCGATTCAGACACAAGTCTTCGCACTCGACATCCGACAAGACCGGCAATACGCGGGATGGTGGGCGGATGAAGGCGTTTTGTCGTTCGCGCGCGCTAATCCGGGCCGGCTCTATATCGTCGGCGATGAGCCTGACCAATATTGCGTCGCGCCGTACGACTACGCGGGTACCTATCACGACTTCGTTGCGGGAGTGCGCGGCGCGGATCCCACAGCACGTTTTTCTCCCTCCGGCTTTGCAGAGCCAAATCACTACTGTTGTCCGGATGACCTGCCGTGCGCTGTCATGCACTCGATCAGCTATGCCCAGCAGTTTTACGACGCATATGTACAGCGTTATGGCGTGGCGCCACCCGTTAACGAATGGCGGTTCCACGATTTCGGGATCTCGTTCGCGGTTGGAGATGTGGCGGGCTGGTGGTCGAGGGTAGACCAGGAAGCAGCATGGTCCGTTGCTCACGGTGCGAACATGGTACTCGGCGCGTGGGGATTGTTAGGATGGAATGAGCCCGAGTCAGATTTTCGAGAACACCTGAAGCAGGCGATGGGTCGCATTATGAACGACACGAGAATTAATCAAGCCGCTTATTGGAGCTACGAATCGTGGGGTGAACACCATTATCTGATGAATGGCGATGGGAGTCTAACGGCAGAAGGCCAAACGATCGCGAACCCATTGACGGACATGCCGACTGGCGTACAAATCGTAGGTTCGGCGAGCGGACATGCAAAGCTTCAATGGAGTAACACGACCTTAGCCTGGCCGGCGGAGGTGGAGTTCTGGGTGCAAGCTGCCGGGTCGAATTCTTTTGTCTACCACAATACGGAGCGGGTCGCCGGTCCTGGCGATACGCAAACCCCGTTCGACGTCTTCAACCACGGCGACATCGTAAAAGGGCGCGTCCGTTACTACAACGCCTACGGTCAGGCCGCCTGGTCATCCTTCAGTAACACTGTCGTGATGAAAGTATCTCGGAAGGGTCCACTCTTCTGCTTTTTGCCATTGTGTTAAAGATCAAGCGGTTGCGGGTGATTCAGGCACGCTGGCACTTGGGACAGTAATAAGTCGAACGCCCGGCCTGAACGATGCGTTTGATTGTAGACCCACACACCGCGCACACATCTCCCGCGCGATCATAAACGCCGAAGCGACTTCGATTCCTCGTGTCGGTGTAGCGGCCAGGCGGACGATTTCTTCCACTCAACACATCTCGAATCGCGAGAACCAATCGCGCGAGTCTCGTCTTCGACACCGATGATGCGCGCGCGCGCGGACTAATCTTCGCACGCCACAACGCCTCCGCCGCATAGATGTTGCCGAGTCCGGCGATGACTTTCTGATCCATCAGCGCGGGCTTGATGGGTCCGCGACGATTTCGCAGCGCGGTCGCGAGATAGGTCGCATCGAGCTCCGAAGCGTTCGCTTCCATTCCCAGTCGCGGCAGAGGATCAGCACCAGCCGCATGATAGCTCATCGCCGAGAGCGCGCGCCGGTCGTGGAGCTCGATCCGCGTCCCGTCGCTGAGATCGATCAGTGCACGCGTGTATTTGTCCGGCTCTTGATCGGTTCGCGCGAGGAGCCAGTCGCCGTTCATGCGGAAGTGCGCGTGAAGAATCGATCCATCGTCGAGATGAAGCAGCTGGTGTTTCCCGCGTCGCTCGACTTTAACGATTCGCCGGTCCTTCAACTTCTCAGCATCTCCCTCGGGAAGTTGGCGGGCAAGCGACGGATGCAGTGCGCGCGCGGAGGAAATGGTCTTTCCTTCCACCGCGCGGCGGAGTCGGCGCATCGCTCGTTCTACTTCGGGTAGTTCGGGCATTCAGTAAAAAAGTACTTGCATGAAATTCCGGATGCTCTAGCTTCTCCCTCGCAGCACACCCGGAGTGCGCGCGCAAACTCCGACCCCACCAGATGGATCAATCTGCTCCACGGTCGTTAAAGCACGATTACGATCTGTTCGTTGAGAATGAGATCGAAGCTTATAAAGAATCGATCTCACGGACCGCTCTTCTCAAGATTGGAGATGAGGCGGTCGCGTCGCTTCAGTCCGGAATTCAGCTCGGAATGAATGAGCTGCTTCTCGTTCACGAAGTCGACAAAATAATTCGCAAACGAATTCGACTTCCTTCGTATCCCACCTGGCGCAAGAAAGAAATCAAACGACGAAAGGAAATTACGGAGTTCATGCGACCAGAGCATTGGGGCTTGAGTCCGGACAGTCCGGTCGCGCGCGAGATTCGGCGGTCGCCTGAGGCACGCGTGCTTGTTGCAGGGCCCGAAGCCGCGAACACCGCGCTCTACCTCGCAGCAAATGGTTGCTCCGTAACAGCCCTCGACGGTGCAGGAAAAGAGGCGAACGCTCTGAAAAATGCCGACGTCCCCAATCTGCCCGGACGAATCGACCACCACTCGACGGCTTTGAAGGAATGGATGCCTTCGGAGGAGCAGGCGCTGAGTGCAGTGGTCTGCACGCCGGCGGCCTTTGCTGGATTAACGGCGCGACAGCGCGCGAATGTGATCGCTATTCTCCAGAGCGCGACCGAAGATGGAGGAGTGCACCTCGTCGAGACCATTGTCGCTGGGCGCTCGGGGATGTCCCTCGCGGAACTGAGAAAGAGCTACAAAGGATGGGACGTTTCGGTGCTCGAAGACGGAACCTCGGGCAAGGCGTTCCTCGCACGAAAGGCTGTAGCCTAAGAAAGTCACCGTATCATTTGGACACACAGTGTCCCGAATCCGTGTGTGTTTTTGCGACATGACCTCGGTAATTCATAAAGCCCATTTTTTTCTAAATTACTCTGTTACAACGATTTACTTGTCGTCACGCCGTCGGCACCCTCCCTGCCTTACTGCGGTCAAACCAAGCGAGGCAGCATGAAAAAGAGTCAAGACGTCGTCGAACAAACTGAGCCCATCGGAATCATCATCTCGAGCGGTCACCGCGACGAGCAACCCACCGTATTCTCGGCATACATCTGGGGTCCGGCTCCCGAGCCCACGTCCGATCCGGCGTCGAAAGCAGCTTAAGCGCCTACTATATATGTAGGCGTCACCGGCCCCAGACTGATTGATGGGGCCGCTTCCATATTCCTAACTTACCGATTAACCGTCACGCGTACCCGTACGCGTACCGGCTAACCGACCTCTGTTTCACGCATCTCGTTTCGGGAGTCGGGTCGCGGCCAGCTCGGGGCACGCACGCGTACGGTTACGGGTGGCGCACAACAGAGTGGAAGCGTATACCGTTCGGCTTTGGGAGGTATGACTGTGGAGGAGACTTTCGCGAATTGGGAGGGCGAGCGCCGGACCCTGATGGCGCGGAAGATCTCGGACTTCGGCCTCTCCATCGCCGGAAGTCGAGTCGAGAAAATGGTCGAACAACTTTACTCCGAGCTCGCCGCAAAGAAGCTTGCCTTTCGACCTCCCGTTTATCTGAGCGACCAGTGGGGATGTCCCGACGGAACTCCGCTTATCGGAGTTCCCTTCTATCTCGCTGATCCGCGCCTGGCACAAATTGAAGATGATCTCGCTTTAGGCGTCGAGTCCGACGACGATGCGATGCGTTACCTCCGACACGAAGCCGGCCACGCATTCAACTATGCTTATCGGTTGTACGATCGTGCCGACTGGCGAAAAACGTTCGGACCGTACTCTCGTCCCTATCGCGATCGCTACCGCGCCGATCCGTTCTCCCACGATTTCGTTCGCCACATCCTCGGCTGGTATGCGCAAAAGCATCCCGATGAAGATTTTGCCGAGTCGTTCGCGGTTTGGCTGACTCCTGACAGCGACTGGCGTGAAGCGTACGCTGATTGGCCGGCGCTCAAGAAACTCGAATACGTCGACCGCGTGATGCGCAAAATCAGTGACCGACTGCCGCCACCGGTACAGCCAAGCGATGCTGATTTGCCGGTTTCGGCCATGGAGTACACAGTTGAAGAACACTATCGCGACAGTGAAGAAGCGATTCCTATTCGAGACAAGCGAGTTTTCGACGGAGACCTGAAGAATCTTTTCGCTACTCCGACTGAGTCCCCTACTGGGCAGCCCGCCGCTGAATTCATCACCTCACACCGGCGCGAGATTGTCGGCCGTATCTCCTACTGGACGGGAGAAAGCGGTTACGTTGTCCGGCAGTTCATGGATTTCCTCCGCGAACGCGTGGAATTACTTGGTCTTCGCGTTCGCGGCCTGGAGGCGTCGACTTTGATCGAGCTCACTGCGTTTGGCACGGCAGTGATCATGAACTACCGCCACACCAACGTGATCGACGGGAGCGAGGTCGAAGAAGAGTGAACGTCACAGTACTTCATACAAAAGATGCGTTGGAGCCGCCGCTCGATCCCGTGCTCGACCAGCTCGATGAAGCGCTTCGAGCAAATGGACATGAGACGCGACGAGTAGTAGTCGACGACACTGTCGAGCCGCTCGTTACGTCGCTGAACCACGACCGCCCCGAGCTCGTCTTCAATCTCGCGGAGTCGTTCGGTGGAAAGAGCGCGCTCGAGTCGAACGTCGCGGCGCTGTTGAATCTCTTGAAGCTGCGGTACACAGGATCGAGTCCAGCCGGACTGATAATGGCAGGCGACAAAACGCTGACGAAAAAAGTTTTGTCGTTCCATGGAATTCTTACGCCGCGCTTCGCCACGGTTTTTCGTGGGAACGTCGACTGGGCTGGTGACATTGATTTCCCGCTAATCCTCAAGCCGCCGCAAGAAGACGCGTCGCTCGGGATCACGCAGAAGTCGATCGTCAACGATGTGAAGGAGCTGCTCGAGACGATCAGCTCATTGCAGACGGAATATCAGTCGCCGGTGCTTGCCGAAGAATTCATCGATGGTCGAGAGTTTTACGTTGGCTTGCTCGGCAACAGCAACGTGCAGGCGTTGCCAATCATCGAGCTCGATTTTTCGAAGTTCCCCGCGGGTCTGCCGAAGATCGCGAGCTGGTCGGCGAAATGGGGAGAAGATGGCGAAGGCAAAGGCGCCGAGTTCGCGGGTACGAAATCGGTTTTTCCGACTGATCTGTCTGAAGATCTCGATGCGCGCATCAAGAAAGTTGCGATCGATGCGTTTCAGGCACTGCGGCTGCGCGATTACGCTCGCGTCGATTTGCGCGTGACGCCCTCCGAGAAGATTTACGTGATCGAAGCGAACCCGAACTGTTATCTCGAGGCCAAGAGCGAGTTCGCGATGGCGGCGCAGAAAGAGGGAATAGAGTATGCGGCGCTAATCAATCGGATTGTGGAGCTGGCGAGCGCGCGTTATTCGCGGTGATGAAAACAAGAAAGCCGGCGCGAAGCCGGCTTTCTTTTTTTGAAGCGTCGTTGTTATCGGCGCTTGCGGGTGGCCTTCTTTCTCGTTGCCTTCCTTCTGCCGCCCTTCTTTGCGGCTTTGCGTCCGCCCTTCTTCGCAGCCTTTTTGCGGCCACCCTTTTTTCTTGCTGCCATTGTGTCGCTCCATGATGGAGTTGAACTATCGACGCGTCCCCCGGTGGAACCGCCGACATGCAGCGTCCGAACAGGCCCGCGTGGTCACTTCGCACGCAATCACCGTGCGCGAACTTCAATGGCGACCACGCGCGAATATAGGAACAAGAGAAATTGCGTGCAATGCTTTATTTCAAGTGACGGAGTTGAAAGAGAGAGTTGGAGAAAAACATTTTGCCGCGAAGGCGCAGAGACGCGGAGCAAACGGAAAACCACAACCACGCCCTTTTATTTTTTTGACTGTAACTGCACACGGAATCGATACGCAGTTGCGTCGTCAATAAAGAAATAGAC
>WNGI01020213.1_pt1 | contig 16877 bp, 13 predicted proteins | sample 5400621 | NCBI WGS metagenome assembly WNGI01 (sample SAMN13153374, study PRJNA577476) | soil metagenome | isolation source: 20 cm soil or saprolite under Garry oak tree replicate 1 | place: USA:California | collected 2016-06-15 | reverse complement strand
GTTCTGCTGTTGGCGTTCCTCACGGTCAACCGGTGGATCCCCGGTGCCGCGGTCATGGCGGTCGGACTGCTGATGAATCTCACCGTCGTGGTGGCCAACGGCGGGATGCCCGTGAGCGCAGCTGCGGTCGAGACCGCCGGCGGGACGGCGGCGGCCTTGGCCACGGACGCCGGGGCCAAGCATCACCCGATGAGCGACCGAGACCTGTTCGCTCCCCTGGGTGACGTCATCCCGATCCCCCCGCCGGCGGCCGTGGTCCTTTCGATCGGCGACGTCCTGCTCTACGCAGGGATGGCCTGGTTCGTCTTCCAGGTCATGCGGGGACGGAATCGCGAGAGCCCTCGGCCGATCGCGATGTGGTTCCTGACGTATCGGGGGAAGCACGCTCCGGGCCATTGGCGGATGGCGGCTCGCTACCGGGCTGCGCATCCCGTTGGAGCAGAGCGATCGGGAACCGAACCGTGATCGTCGTGCCCTCACCGACCGCGCTCCGGACATGGAACGATCCGCCACCGACCTTCGCACGCTCGCGCATCATCGCCATCCCGTAGTGGCCCTCGGGACCGGGAGCGCCGGCATCGAACCCCGAACCGTTGTCGTCCAGCTGGAGCACGATGTCCTCGCCCTGTTCGGCGACCGACACCGACACGTCGGTCGGGTCGGCGTGCTTGACCGCGTTCATGATGCCTTCGCGCGCGATGTGGAAGACGAGCAGAGCGATCGGCGCGGGGAGCTCGATGTCTTGCACGTCGCGGTGGAACCGGATGTGCGAATCCCTCCCGACCTCGTCGGTGAACGACTCGAGCGACTCGGCCAGACCTCTGGCGCCGAGGGGCGAACGGTGCAGGTCGCGGATCAGTGCACGGATCCGATCCGACGTCTCTTGCTTCGATTCGCGGATCTTGTCGAGCTGCATACGGACATCATCGACATCGCCCTTGTCCAGCAGCTTTCTGGCGATATCCACCTGCAGCGATAGTCGGAACAGGACTTGGGCCAAGTCGTCGTGGAGGTATCCGGCGATCTGGAGTCGCTCGTCAGCCCGCTCCTCAGCCATGGTGTTCGAGAGCTCGCGGAGGATCTCCTCACGCTCGGTCAGCTCGACGTGCGCCTCCTCGAGAGCCTGAGATCGAAAGAACATCTGCCGGGCGAAGATGAGGGGGGCCAACACCGCCGGGAGACTCCAGAGACCAACGTCCTGATAGAACACGGCGAGAGTGAGGCCCAGGATGCCAAGCCCCAGATAGCTAATCAAGAAGTCGCGAACATTCCCAATCGTGAGCTGTTTGAACATGTCTGCTGCGGAAATGCCGAGCTTCGTGCTCATATATAGAGTCACGAGACTGGCGTTAACGGCATAGTCCGCGAGGGCAGCCAAAGCGGCCGCTCCAACCACGACAACGATTCGGGATTTGTTAAGCGGAAGAGTCGGGTCGTGAAAGATGTGGAAGATGGCACTGGCCGCGACAACGGAGAGTGCGACTTGACTCCGATTGTAGAGCGCAGCCCCGAGTGAGACCTCGCGTCGAAACTCGCGGGGGTCCAGAGCACCAATGAGAGCAATCGCACCCGCTCCACCGGCGGGGTAAAGAATTGCCACCATTATCAGCACGGGAAATCCCACACTGATCGTTAGTCCGCGCCAAGCTGGAACAGGAAGAAATTCGATACCAGCAATCAAGACCGACCAGATCAACCACTCTGGGTTGAAGGGAATTGGGCTCAGGAGGAGGAACATCCCAATGATGGCGAGGGTCGCCAAGAAGAGGCAGACGCTCACGAGGAGCAGCAGGCGATCCCGGTTCCTCGTCTCGGCCATGGGTCTACATCATGACTGGGTCCGACAAGCCTTTCGAGTAGGGGAAAAGTACTGCAAAGGTCGTAGGCCGATGCAGGGGCTTGTCCCCCGTCCAGGGGTCCCCCGATAGTGTCCAGCGTGTCCCCTGGGCGGGGATGTGACGAAGGAGGAAGAGAATGAAGATCGCGCGTCGCGTGATTCTGGCTCTCGGCTCGGTGACGGCTCTCGCCCTGGCGGGCGGCGCCCACTGGCGGGTCGGCTAAGACCTAGCAATTCAATCTAGTGAGACCTCCGACCCTTTGGTCGGAGGTCTCTTCGTTTTTCCTGAGTGCGACTCTAGAGCTAGCCAGGGAGGCCAAGCTGGCCCGCTACAGAGGCTCAACCCAAAGCGGCAATTTGGCGGCGACGGTGGTTCCCTCCCCTAGACGCGATTCGACAACAAGTTTCCCGCCGCGAGACTCGACCCGTTCTTTCATCAGTTGGAGACCGAAGTGATTCCGTAAATCGACGTTCGAAGTTTCAAAACCAACACCTGTGTCCGACACAATTAGCCGTCCGTTATGCTCTTCCTCCCAGATTCGGACGGTTATCCTCCCGGCTTTTGAATATTTTGCTGCATTAGTCAAAGCTTCCTTTGCGACCTGATAGAGCACGAGCAAGGCCTCATCCGACCCATCGAGATCTTCCAAATAGAGATCCACGGGCGGCGCCCCATTTGACTGGAGATGTTCCGCTAGTAGGCGAATCGTTCCGAGGAGTCCCTCAGGACCGAGGGATGACCTCCGCAGCTGATTCACCACTTGCCGGATGGCTGCTTGACATGCGGCAGTCGCAGCGAGTAACTCGGGAAGGTCCGAATCAAGATCCAATAGTCGCCCGGCGTCGAGATCCTCCTTCAGCACTTGACCCATGAGATGAACCTTAAAGAGGGGCGGCAACACCTCGTCATGCAGCTCGCCCGCAAGCGCGAGGCGCTCATCGCGCCTCTCTTCCCCGACCGATTCAGTGGTTCGGCGCAATGCCTCGTCCTTCGTGGCAGCCCGCCTTCTTGCCTCGTGGAGCCTTTCGGCTCGAACGAGACCTCCCCTCGCTAACGCAAGTGGAACGAGGCAAAAGAGGAGACCCCACCCTCCTGCGGCCAAGTAGATGGCAGCGATCAACGGGGCCACTAGGCCCATCGAGACGTAAAGAATCGTGCTATCGGCGGGAGCTGACCCGAACAAGAGCCGCACCGCCATTAGTGGCGACACCCGGTCCCGAAGAACTATCGTCGGCACCACACAGGCTGCGTTCACGGCAAAGTCCGCCGCGAGAGCCACCAACGACCAAAGGGCGACAGCGGGCCACGCCGCCGCATTGACGTCCCCAACGTGGAAGACGAAGGCGGCGGCAGTCGTCGCAAGCGCGACCTGGGAGCGATTGAAGATGGCTCTCGAGAGTGATGACTCACCTCGGACCTCCATCGGATCGAAGCAGCCTGCGAAAGCGACGATCGCCGCGAAGGCGGGAGGGAAGAGAAGTGCAGCTGCGAGGGAAATCGGCAAGGACATGGTCAGAGTTACGCCCTTGCCGACCCGGATCAGCATCAGGTCAGCTGCGAGGGCAACAGCGCTCCAAAGAGCAACTTGCGACCACCTGCCTTCGACCGCTACGCGCTCGGAAAAAACGAGCAGCGCGAGGAACACGAAAATGCTAAGAGACGAAGCCAGCTGGAATATCCGGATTGCGAAGGAATCATCGACGCCACGTGTAGTCGGATTCTGCAAATCGCCGGATACCATGGCAGTAGCAGCCATTCCCCTCCCTCCCGATCCACTCGCCCCGGGCCTCGGCGATTCTTACGCCCGAGGGTTATCCACAGGCAAGGTGTCGGGCGTTGAAAGAGTGACAAGCAAAGCGAACGCGCACGTCAGACGGCCGAAGGGGTTCCTGTATTCGAACGAGCCGTGAGAAACTCGCGGGCATGGACGAGCACTCCCACCGTAGGGATGTCTGGGGTGACGATCCCGAAGAGGTAGACGCTTCCGAGACCGTTGCCGAGCTCGAGGTCGTCGAGCCCGGAGCTGCTCGCCGCTGGCACGAGCACCCCGCGTTCGTACCGGTCAAGGTGGTGGCGCGCTTCATCCAACGCAGCGGGAAGCGCATCGCTGTGACCATCGCAGGCTTCGCTGTTCTGCTCGCCGGTATCGCGCTCCTGGTGCTGCCAGGGCCCGGATGGCTGCTGATCTTCATCGGCCTCGCGATCCTCGCGACCGAGTACGTCTGGGCGGAACGTCTGCTGACGGCCGCCAAGCGCAAGGCTGAGCAGGCGAAGGACGCCGTCTTCCGCAAGAAGAACCGAGACGACACACCTTCGGTCTGAGGTGGCTCGATGACACCGGGCTCGATCCTGATCGGCACCTCGTCGTGGACCGACAAGACGCTCATCAAGGACGGGCACTTCTATCCGCCCGACGCGAGGACCGCGGAGAAACGCCTGCAGTTCTATGCGTCGCAATTCCCGTTGGTGGAGGTCGACTCGACCTACTACTTCCCGCCGTCGGAGAGCAATTCCGTCCTGTGGATCGAGCGGACCCCGAAGAACTTCACGTTCAACATCAAGGCCTACTCGCTACTGACGAACCACCCGACGCGCCCCAACTCCCTCTACAAGGATCTGCAGCCCGCCATCCCCGAGGTCAAGCGCAACGTCTATCGGGAGCAACTCCCCGACGAGGTCGTCGACGAGGTCTGGCAACGCTTCCGCGACGCGCTCATGCCGCTGCATTCGGCCGGCAAGATGGGGGCCGTGCTGTTCCAGTTCCCGCAGTGGTTCGTGATCTCGAAGAAGTCCAAGGCCTACATCGAGGAATGCGTCGAGCGGCTCCCGGACTTCCGAGTAGCCGTCGAGTTCCGTCACAAGAGTTGGATGGAAGAGCGGAACGTGGAGGAGACGCTCGGGTTCCTCGAGGAACGTGACCTGCCCTACGTGTGCGTGGACATGCCGCAAGGCTTCGACTCCAGCATCCCGCCGATCGCTGCGGCGACCGCGAAGGACCTCGCGATGGTCCGGTTCCACGGACGCAATCGCGAGACGTGGCAGGCGAAGAGCGACACGGCAAGCACCCGGTTCCGCTACGACTACCCGAAGGAAGAACTCGAAGAATGGGTTCCGCGGATCGAGTCGCTCGCCGGCGAGACCCGGGAAACCCACGTCTTGATGAACAACTGCTATCAGGACTTCGCGGTCAGGAACGGCCGCGATCTCGGCGACCTCCTGGGGCTTGACCTCGGCTAGGTACTGCCGCCGCCACCTCCACCAATCACTGAAGTACCCTCGATGGATGCCGATCGGGAATCGGTTCAAGGTCGCCTCGGTCCGAGGGATACCGATCTACGTCGCGACGTCGTGGCTCTGGGTCGCGGCCCTCTATGCGTTCCTCGTCTACACGAGCTTCACGAACTCGATCTGGCGACCGACGCCTGTCGGAGCGGCCGGGCTGACGCTGTTCGAAGGCGTGCTGTTCTTCGGTGGGATCTTGCTCCACGAGTCCGCGCACGCGATCGCTGCGCGGGCGTTCGGTCTTCCCGTGATGGGGATCACCCTCGTGTTCTGGGGCGGTGCGACCGAGACGAGGGCGAACGCGAAGGGGCCGCTCGCCGAGTTCATCGTCTCGGCGGTCGGTCCGCTCACCACGCTCGTCCTCTCGGGGATCTTCGCCGTGGCGGCGACACAGATGGAGCCGGGGCTGATGCGCCAGATCGTGCGCGAGCTCGCGGCCCTGAACCTCCTGATCGGTGTGATCAACCTGCTCCCGGGGTTCCCGCTCGACGGCGGACGGATGCTGCAGGCGGCGACGTGGGGCGCGACCCACGACCGCCGAACGGCGGTCAAGGTCGCGGGGTACGGAGCCATCGCGGTCGGGGCCCTGATGATCGGCGCCGCCGTCTTGAGCTTCTCGAACGGCACCGGCCTGTGGTTGTTCCTCGGGTACATCGGGTTCGTGATGATCTCCACGGGACGAGGCACACCGCAACGCCTGGCCCTCCGCGATCTCCTGTCGGTTGGGACCGCCGCGGACGCGATGCGACCCATGCCCGACCAGATCCCCGCGACGATCAGCCTTTCGGAGGCGCTCGACGGCTGGTTGCGCGCGAACCCCGAGCGTTCGTTCCCGGTCGTGGACGCCGGCCGGGTGATCGGAACGGTGTCCATGGAGTCGGCGCGCAAGGTCGGCTCACACGATCCGCTCCGTCCGGTCCGCGACGGGATGGCGCCGTTGTCGCAGACGCCGGTCGTGGCTCCGACGGATCCTCTCTACGACGTCTTGGAGATCACGGCCGGCCGGGATGGTCTCGTCCTGGACGACGGGGTCCTGGTCGGCGCGCGGACATCGACCGGTGGTTCCGCGAACGGAGCCAAGGCGTCGCGACCGCATCCGGGGAGGTGCCGCCACGTCCCGATCTGTAGGTCGGGGCCGCCCCGGGGCTGTCGGCGGCTGCCGGTAGCATCGGCTCCATGGAGGCCCCGTCCTTCTCCCCCGATCCCTCGCAGGCCCAGGTCCTCGACCACCCGGGGGGGACCCTGTTGATCACCGGCCCCGCGGGCACGGGCAAGACCGCCGTGCTCCGAGAACGGTTCGCGCGGCTGATCGAGGCCGGAGCCGAGCCCGAACGGGTCGCCCTCGTCGTGGGGTCGCGTCGCGCGCGCGATGACGCGCGCGCGACGCTGCTCGCCAGGCTCCACGCCTCGCTCCCGGGTCTGCGCGTGCTGACGTTCCATGGGCTCGCCCTCGCGCTCCTGAAGGAGCGCGAGGGCGAGCCCCCCGAGGTCCTGTCTGCAGCCGAGCAGTTCGCGAAAGTTCGCGAACTGCTCGGCACCCAGGACGCGCGGGAGTGGCCGGCCTACGGCGGTCTCCTCGCCCTCCGCGGGTTCGCCGACGAGGTACGGCAGCTCCTGTCGCGGATGCAGGAGTCGCTCCGGACACCGGAGGAGCTCTCGGAGGCGGCCGCTGCCGCCGGGCTCGGCGGGTGGGGAGAGCTCGCGCGCTTCGCCGCCGAGTACCTCGGCGTGCTCGACGCCGCGAACCAAGTGGACTTCGCCGGGCTCCTGCAGCGGGCGGCGCTCGCCGCGTCCGAGGGCCCGCCGCTGTTCGACCACATCCTCGTGGACGACTATCAGGACACGACGCTGGCGGCGGAGGCGGTCCTTCGCGGTCTGGCCGCTCCCGACCTCGTCGTGGCGGCCGATCCCGACGCGCACGTCTTCTCGTTCCAGGGCACGACGCGTCTGCCCCTGGACCGGTTCGCGACCGAGGCGTTCCCCGGAGCCGACCGGATGCAGCTGACCACCCGCCATCGATCCGCCGCCGAACCAGCGATCACGGCCTGGATCGCGCCGCACACGTCCGAGGAGCACGCCGCGGTGGCCCGCGAGCTGCGTCGCCTCCATGTGGACGAGGGGGTCGCCTGGAGCGACCTGGCCGTCGTGGTCCGGCGCCAGGGCGCGCATGTCGGCAACCTGCTCCGCGCCCTCGACGACGCGCAGGTGCCGCGCGTCGTACCGGAGCGCGGGTTGTCGCTGGGGACCGCGCCGTCGACGCACCCGTACGTGCTCGCGCTCCGGTGGCTCGTCGCCGGCGGGCCGGAGCGCGACGAGCTCGTCGAGCCGCTCCTCACGTCCGACGTGATCGGCTTGTCGCCGGCAGCAGCTCGGGGCCTGATCCGCCGCGCGCGGGTAGAGGGGCGGACGGCGGCCGAGGCGCTCGACGTGACCGAGGGCCTCGATCCCGCCGAGGCCGACGCCGTCGTCGCGGCGCGGGAGACCCTCGCGAAGGCGTCGCTCTTCGCCGGGATGTCCGTCCAGGACGCCTTCCGCGTGCTCTGGGAAGAGCTGCCCTGTTCGCGCCGGCTGGTCGAGGCTGCGGGGTTGGAGGGCGCCGAGGATCGGCGTGACCTCGACACCGTGGTCACGTTCGCCAACGCGGTGGCCGAGGCGAGCGAGGGTGGCGATACCGGCGTGCAGGGGTTCCTCGAAGCTCTGGACGCCGGTGAGCACGGACCGGGGTGGACCGCGTGGGACCGCGCGGGTCCCGATGCCGTCGCCGTGCTCACCGCGCACGGCACGGTCGGATCGGAGTTCGACACGGTGATCGTGGCGGGCGCCGCCGAAGGCAACTTCCCATCCCTCGGCCGGCCGGAGCCCATGTTCGACCTGGCATCGCTCGAACGGACGCCGTCGCGGTCCGAATCCGTCCGCGCCCGGCTCGAGGACGAACGCCGGCTCTTCCACGTGGTGGTCGGCAGGGCGCGACGCGGCGTCGTGCTCGTCTGCTCCGACACGCATCCCGACGCCGACGAGCTGACCCTCCGAACGCGGTTCGGCGGAGAGCTCGGTGCCACCTGGCGGCCGGCGCCCGGCTCGCCGTTCGATGAGCCGGTCTCCACCCGCGAGGCGACGGCGCTCTGGCGCCGGCAGCTCGCCGATCCCTCCGCGGAAGACTGGCGCCGGTTGGCCGCGCTCGACGGGCTCCAGGCGCTCGGGGCAGACCCGTCCAGCTGGTGGTTCCAGCGCGATTGGACCGAGACCGGGCGACCGCTCCACGAGCAGCTGCGCCTCAGCTACTCCCGGCTGTCCACCCTCGAGAACTGCGAGCTGCAGCACGTGCTCGGCGGCGAGCTCGGGCTCGGCCGCACGGCGGGCTACCAGGCGTGGGTCGGCAAGCTCGTGCACGGGCTGATCGAGCAGTGCGAGAAGGGTGAGCTCGAGAAGTCGAAGGACGCGATCCTCGCCGCGATCTCGGAGCGCTGGCGCGACCAGGAGTTCCCCTCCAAGGCGGTCTCCGTGGCGTACCGGCGCCTCGTCGAGGACCGGATGCTCCGGAACTGGTGGTTCAACTACGGCGAGGGCGAGTCGCTCGCGGTCGAGGAGTTCTTCGAGTTCGAGTTCGACGGCGTGACGATCGTCGGCGTGATCGACCGGATCGGCTCGCTCGCCTCCGGTGGCACCCGGATCACGGACTTCAAGACCGGCAACCCGGACAACGCGCCGAAGGCCGAGGAGAGCCTCCAGCTCGGCATCTACTACCTCGCGGTGAACGAGTCGCCGACCCTGGAGCGGTTCCGGCCGGTCCGCGCGGTCGAGCTCGCGTTCATCAAGGGCCATTGGAAGGCGCCGCACGAGATCGTGGTGAAGGCGTGGCAGGTCTCGCATCGCAGCGCCGAGCAGTACCAGACCGTGGTGCGCGAGACGCTCTCGGCGTTGATCGCCGAGCAGAAGCGCCTCATCGTCGAGGAGGTCTACCGGCCCAACCCCCAGGCCGATTGCTTCTGGTGTGACTTCCGCACCCTCTGTCCGATCTGGCCGGAGGGCCGGCAGGTCTTCGAGGTCGGCACGCGATGAGCGCCGTCCGTCCAACCGTGATCCCGCCGCAGATCACCGCGGCGATGGGAGCCGAGCCCACCGATGAGCAGTGGCGAGCCATCTCGTGGCCGCTCGAACCCTGCGTGCTGATCGCCGGCGCCGGCTCGGGCAAGACCTCGGTGATGGCCGCTCGCGTCGTGTACCTGGCGCTCGCCGCCCTCGGTCGGGTCGACGGCGTCGACCCCGAGCAGGGCGTGCTCCCGGGCAACGTCCTGTGCCTGACCTTCACGAACAAGGCCACCGACAACCTGCGGCTGCGCGTCCGTCGTGCGCTCTCCACGCTGGAGCTCGCCGAGGGCGAAGAGCCCGAGGTGCAGAACTACCACGGGTTCGCGGCATCCCTCCTGGAGCGCTACGGCGTGCTCGCCGGGTTCGAGCCCGGGGCCCGGGTCCTCACGCAAGCGCAGCGGAGCGAGCTCTGCTCGCGCGTGCTCGACCGGATGACGTTCGAGCACGCGTCGGCGACGTGGCAGCCGTCGCTCGTGTCGAAGATCCTCGAGCTCGACGAACAGGCCCAGAACCACCGAGTGCGCCCCGTGCAGATCCAGGCCCACGTCGCGGCCAGGCTCGAGCTGCTCAAGAACGCGCGTTCCAACCGGGTGTACGAAGCCGCGGAGGAACGGCTGGAGCTCGCCGAAGCGAGCGCGCGCTACCGGGAGCTCAAGCGCGAGCTGGGTGTGATCGACTTCGGCGACCAGATCGATCGCGCGATCGAGATCGCGGAGCGGTATCCGCAGATCGTCGCCGATCACCGCGCGCGGTTCCGCGCCGTGCTCCTGGACGAGTACCAGGATACGAACGTGGCCCAGGCTGACCTGATGCACGCGCTCTTCGGCGGAGGTCATCCGGTGACCGCGGTCGGCGATCCCGACCAGAACATCTACGCGTGGCGAGGCGCATCGCTCTACAACCTGCTCGAGTTCCCGGAGCGGTTCCCTCGGTCGGACGGCACGCCGGCCGCTCGCCTCCCCCTGTACACCAACTTCCGCTCCGGGGCCCGGATCCTCGCCGCCGCGGACACGATCATCGGGCCCATCCCGGAGGCGCAGCGGCCCGATCCGGACAAGGAGCTCCGGCCCGATCCGGCCAACGGCGAGGGCGAGGTCACGGTCGCCCGGCACATGGACGAATGGACCGAAGCTCGTTCGATCGCGGCGCGCGTGGTGGCGCTGCATGCGGACGGTGCCGCCTGGTCGGGCATCGCGGTCCTGTGCCGGACCTCACGCCTGTTCGGTCTGCTGCAGCGGGCGTTCGACGAGCACGGCGTGCCGGTCGAGATCGTCGGGCTCGCGGGGCTCCTGAAACAGCCCGAGGTGGTGGAGGTGCTCGCGTACGCGCGAGCGGTCCACGACCCGAAGGCGTCCGTGGCGCTCGCGCGGATCCTGCTCGGCCCGCGGTACCGGGTCGGGTTCAAGGACCTCGCCCTCGTCGCCCGCCTGGCGACGCGGGAATCGAAGCTGATGCTCGAGTACATGACCGAGGACGACGCCGAGGCGGAGCCGTTCCTGTTCGCCGAGGCGCTCGAGCGGCTGGACGAGGTGGAGGACCTTTCCGGCGAGGCGCGGACGAGGCTCACCGCGTTCCGCGACGAGCTGCGCGTCCTGCGGCAGGAGGCGCGCAAACCGGTCGGGGAGTTCCTCGGCGAGGTGATCAGGCGGATCGGGATCCTCGACGAGCTCGACGCCGACCTCGATCGGCCCCGCGCGCTGGGCGCTCGGCGCAACCTCGCCGCGTTCCTCGACGAGGTCCACGCGTTCGAGCCCGTGGAGGGTGAGCTCACGCTCCGCGCGTTCCTCGACTACGTCGATGCCGTCGAGGAGCTCGACAAACAGGACTGGGCGCCGGTCCAACCGTCGGACGAGGATTCCGTCAAGGTGATGACGATCCACGTCGCGAAGGGGCTCGAGTTCGATCACGTCTTCGTCCCCGGTGTGGCCCACGGTAACCTGCCCAACCCGACGATCCCGCAGAACCCGGCGGAGCGCGGCAAGTCCCTCGATTTCGAGCTGCGGGGGGACGCGAAGGTCCTGCCGTCGTTCGACGGCAATGTGAGCCGGTTCAAGGCCGCGCTCGCCGCGCAGGAGATCGTCGAGGAGCGCCGGACCGCCTACGTCGCGCTCACCCGTGCGCGCACGACGCTCGAGCCGGGCCCGGAGAACCCGATGCTCGGGTTGCGCGAGAGCTTCGTCCGGCCCTGGCCGGGTCCGGCGCGGCCGGACGAAGCCGACGCGCTGTTCACCGCCGGATGGCGGGCGGCGGCGATCGACGGGATCCAACCCTCGCTCGTGGAGGCCCTCCCCTCGGCCGACCGGGCGGCGTTCGAAGGACTCGCCGCCGAACGGCGGGCGCTCGCCGCCCACCTCCGCGAGCGCGAAGCCCTCGATGCGCGGCCGGGCGGCGAGCGCCCGCCGACCACGGTGAGCGTCGGGGGCGTCGTCGACTACACCACGTGCCCGAAGCGCTTCTACTGGACGAGCGTGCGCCCGCTCCCGCGCTTCAGCGGGCCGGCGGCCCGGATCGGGACGGAGATCCACCGGTGGATCGAGCGTCGCGCGTCCGGGCAGGGCCAGCTGCTCGAGACGGACGACGCGATCGACCTGACGCACGAGGAGCTGGCGGGCGATCCGGGCCGGGTGGAACGGCTCCGGCAGTCGTTCCTGGCATCGCGGTTCGCCGGCGTCGTGCCGTTGTTCGCCGAGCGGGCGTTCCTGTTGCGCGTCGGAGCCTTCACCGTGAGCGGACGGATCGATGCCATCTACGGGGATCCCGCGGGAGCCTGGGAGGTCGTGGACTGGAAGACGGGGGCCGGGATCGCCGCGCCGATGCAGCTGGAGCTCTACGGGCTCGCGTGTGTCGAGATCTGGGGGAAGGCTCCCGAAGACGTGACCCTCAGCTACTGCTACCTGGCGAAGGACGAGGTCGTATCGCAGCCGATGGGCGACCCCGCCGAGGTTCGCGCTCGCGTCGAGGCTTCGCTGGAGGCGATCGGCGCCGGCGCGTTCGACCCGATCCCCGGCGCGTGGTGCACGCACTGCGACTTCAAAGGGTTCTGCGACGCGGGCCGCGCCTGGCTCGCCGCCAACGGCTAGCGACCAGCCCGCGCGTCCAGCCGCTCCACCTGCTCTTCGAACGGGAGGTATCCGGCCGCCGGATCGAACCCGCCGACCGGCCCACCGGGCACGAACCGAGCATTGAGACCGGTCTCGGCCTCGGCCCGGCCGTTCGCCACCGAACGGAACCATGCGAGGTCCCCCGGCTGGAGCACCACCGGCCCCGACGTTCCCAACCGACGGTACGAGGGGTCGTCGGTGACGACCGGGGTCCGCCGGAAGGCGTGCGCGAGCTTCGTCCGGATCTGCTCGTCCTCGGACCAGATGGTGACCCCGCCGTCGTGCCACTCGGCGGTGGCGACCGTGGCCTTCTGCTCCTCCGGGGAAACGAACTCGACCCGCATCGCTACTGCGTGGTGCTCTTGCTCACCCGGCGGATCATCTTCGCCAGCTCGGTCATCAGCTGCAGCGAGAGGTTCGGATCGGAGCGCAGGGCCTTCAGGAGATCCTTCCGGCGCAAGATCACGAGGGTCATCGGCGTCTCGGAGGTCACGGTCGCGGTCCGTTCCCCGCCGTCGAGGACCGCGATCTCACCGAAATGGTCCCCCGGGATCATCCGGCCGATGAAGCGGCCGTTCGTGGAGACCTTCGCCTGCCCCTTCAGGACCACGTAGAACGCGTCGCCCGGTTCGCCTTGCTTCACGATCGAGGCGCCGGCCATGTAATCGGCGACGTCGCACAGTGCCGCGATCTTGCGGATCTCACGTTTCGACAGCTCGTGGAACATCGGCACGTACGCGAGGACGGTCTCGAGCTTCTGGGTTGCCACGGCGATCCCTCCTCCTGGCCGCGGTTGTGCGGCGCGACGTTGCGAGCGAGCGGTTCAGCCTATCCCGTCCGATGTCGGTACCGCTCGCTACCGTGCCGCCGGGGTGGTGCGGGTGGGCCTACGCTCGATGGCCGTCGTCGAACCACTCCCCCTCACGATCGTCCGGTCCGGCAGGACCCTCGTCCGCCAGGGCGATACGACCGCTGGGCCGTGGCTGATCGAGACCGGGATCCTGCGCGCGTCGCTCGTCACGTCGGACGGTCGCGAGCTCGTGGTGGACCTGCTCGGTCCGGGGGACGTCGCCGGCGAGCCTCCGGGGACGATCGCCGGGTGCACACTGGTCACCCTGCGGCCGGCGCGCCTGCGGGCCGCCGCGGTCGGCGAGCTGACCGCGGCGCTCGCGGAGCGCGCCCGCCGAGCCTCCATCCTTGCGTGCGACGTCGCGTGGCTCGACGTCGGCACGCGGATCGAGCGCCGGCTCCAGGATCTGGCGGCCCGGTTCGGCCGTCCGGTTCCGGGTGGGACGGCCATCCCCATCACGCTTCGCCAGGAAGACCTGGCCGCACTCGCCGGCACGTCGCGCGAGACCGCCAACCGCGCGCTCCGCCGGCTGATCGAACGGGGCCGCGTCCGGGTGGAGCGTCGCGGCCGGTACGTGGTCCGCTCGCCCTTGCGGTTGCTGCGCCCTTGAGCGACCGGCCCTACGCCGAGCCGGCCGCGTCGCCCTGGAGCAAGGCGAGCGAACACGACCCGCAGTAGCGCGCGCGGCCCTTCACCGGCCTGCCGCATCGCGCGCACGCCTTCGGTTCGATGATCGTCCACGTCCGCGCGGATGCGCGGCCCGCCTTCGTCACGCGACCCTCGGTCTCGAGCTTGCGGAGGTGCGCGGTGACCGATCGAGCCGCGAGCTCCTGCACCTCGGACGGATGGTCTGCGTAGATCCGCTCGACGAGGGCCTCGACGGTCCGATCGCCGGCGGCGAGCCGGGTGAGGATCTGCTCCTCGCGCTCGGCCCGGTGTTCGAGGTACTCGCGGAGCTTGGCCTTCGCGTCGAGGACGATCGGACCGTGACCCGGATAGATCGTTCGAGGATCGCGTTCGAGCATCCGTCGGAGCGAGGTCAGGTACTTCGCGAGGTCGCCGTCCGGTGCGTCGATGAAGCTGGTGCCGCGGCCGAGCACGGCGTCCCCCGTGAACAGGGCACCGGAGCCGGCATCGGAGAAGACCACGTGGTCCGCGCTGTGCCCGGGCGTGTGCATCGCGATCAGCTCGACCCCGCCGGCGGTGAACCCCTGCCGGTCGCGGAGCTTCGCCGTCCCCGGCAGCCGCCACGCCGTGACGTTGGCGCCGACGAGCCGCGCGAACGTCACGGCACCCGCGGCATGGTCCTCGTGATCGTGTGTCACGAGGACGTGCGCCACTCGCCCCGCGGCGCGCGCGACCTCTTCCAGATGTTCATCGATCTCGGGCCCGGGATCGATCACGATCGTCGGGTCCTCGCCCACGATCCACGTGTTCGTGCCTTCGAGCGTGGCGATGCTCGGGTTCGGGGCGAGAACGCGGACCACCGCAAGCGTCACGACTCGTGCTCCATCACGTGGCGCGGCATGCTCCACTGCTCGTCGGTGCTGGGTTCCCGTGTCTCGAAACGGAGCGCCAGCACCTCATCGCGCGAGGCGCACGCCGCGAGCTCGCTCACCGTGAACCAGGTGGGCCAGTAGAGCTTGTGAGCGCCGGCGGTCCAGCCGGACAGGAGTGCCCGCGGCGACGTCCACCATGCCGACACCACCTCGCGACCGTCCACGACCGGCTCGATGCCGGGATCGACCGAGACGGCGAAGTAGCGGGCATCGAACCGGACCGGCACCTCGGGAGGCGCCACCCAGTGACAGACCTCCGGGATCGCCCCCGGTCCGGGCGGGAACTCGTCGATCGGCGCCATCTCCGAGCCGGAGACCACGCCGCCGGACGTGACGGCGAGGCCGACCTCCTCGATCAGCTCACGGAGCGCCGCCGCACGGTGCCCGTCGTCGGCGGAGCCGAACCAGCGCTCCGCGCGAGCATCGTCTCCCGGCTCCACGGCACCCCCGGGGAACGCGACGTACCCGGGAAGGAACCTGCTCTCAGGGCTCCGTTCGACGACCAGCACCTCGGGCTCGCCCGTCCCGCCGCCCCGCACGCAGATCGCGGCCGCGGCCTGGCGGATCGCTCGCTCAACCACAACATCTATCCTCCCAGCCGGCGGCACCCGGGCATACTGGCCGACGATGACCGAGGCACCGTCTCAGGCGTTCGACGCGATCCGAACGGCGATCGAGTCGGCGGGTCCGATCACGTTCGCCGAATTCATGGAGCTCGCGCTCTACGGGCCGGGAGGCTTCTACCGAACGCCCCCCGTCGGGGCGGGTGGTGACTTCGTCACGAGCCCGCACGTGCATCCCGTCTTCTGCGAGCTCCTCACCGAAGCGCTCCGTGAGCTGGGCGAGCACCTGGGACGACCGACGTTGCGTCTCGCCGAGGTGGGAGCCGGCGATGGGACGCTCGCCCGGTGCGTGCTCGCCGGGGCCGGCGAGCAGCCGATCGCCTACACCGCGGTCGAACGGAGCCCAGGAGCGCGAACGGCTCTCTCGGCGATCGAGGGGATCGAGGTCAGGACCGAGCTTCCTCCCGCGGCCGATGTGGTCTTCGCGAACGAACTGCTCGATAACCTCCCGTTCAGGATCGTCCGAGGCGAGCGTGAGGTCCGGATCGGGGTGGACGACGACCACCTGGTCGAGGTGCTGGTCCCGGCGGAAACCGGGCTGCTCGCGTCTACGGACACCGGTCGGGATCGGATCGCGCCGGTCGGCGCGCTCGCCTTCATCGACACGCTGCATCGCACGATCGAGCACGGCTATGCGCTCCTGATCGACTACGGCGGGCTGGGGACGACGGGCGGTCCGGTCCACGGCTACCGGGGGCACGGGGTCGTGGAGGATGTGCTGGCGAACCCCGGCCGAACGGACATCACGGCGGGCGTGGACTTCGAGCTGATCGCGTCCTACGCGGGATCGCTCGGCCTGACGGCCTTCCCATCCGTCACGCAGCGCGACGCCCTCCTGGCGCTCGGTCTCGATCGATGGCTGCGAGGACAGCTCGGATCGCAGCACCGGTCGATGGACGCAGGCGAGGGAACCGAAGCGGTCCGGACGTGGTCGGGCCGCAGCCGAGCGAGCCTGCTGATCGATCCCGGTGGCCTCGGGCGGCTCCGGTGGATGCTCCTCGCGACGCCCGGGCTCGCAGCCCCACCGTGGCTGGCCCGCGCTTCTACAACGACCGGCCACGCCCATCGCGACTGAACGCCGTTCAGTTGCGCGGTGGGGCGGCGGGCCGTACGGTTCCCCGGACGTCCCCCCGGAGGAGGCTTTCCATGCAGCGTCGTCGCCTGTCCCTCGTCACGATCATGTCGTCCGTCATCGCCGTGGTCATCGTCGGCGTCCTGACGATGGGCGGCGGGACCGCGGCCGCTCCCAGCGGTCGAGCCGCCACCGAGGGCGACGCGGAGGGTGCGGGCGTGGAGGGCGCGGGCGCGGAGAGTGAGGGCGAGAAGGGCGGGAGCTCCGAGGCAGCGGAGGAGGCACAGCTGACCCAGGAGCGGCTCGACGCGTGGCGTGCGGCGAAGACGGCCGGCACGGTCCGCGTGAAATCAGCCCCGGCCGCACCGCCGACCGGCTGGGCAGGCGAGCAGGTGATCAGCCCGACGGCCGACGATTGGGAACCGGCCATCGCCGCGGACCCCACGCCCCGTACGTCTACCTC
>WNGI01011177.1_pt1 | contig 16880 bp, 15 predicted proteins | sample 5400621 | NCBI WGS metagenome assembly WNGI01 (sample SAMN13153374, study PRJNA577476) | soil metagenome | isolation source: 20 cm soil or saprolite under Garry oak tree replicate 1 | place: USA:California | collected 2016-06-15 | reverse complement strand
TATTTCTCGGCCTCCTGCTGAGCTGGCAAGAGCGCTGGCGTGAAGTCATCGGCAACGTTCTCTCACGACGCAGCGCACTTTTTTGTTTCGGCAGCGGCGTCATGGTCGGCTTGAACTGGTTACTCTTCATTTGGGCGGTTAACATCGGTCACGTCCTCGAAACCAGCCTCGGCTATTTCATGACGCCGCTGGTGAATGTCCTGCTTGGGGCCATCATTTTGCACGAGCGACTCAGTACCTCGCAGATCGCCTCCATTCTCATTGCTTCTGTCGCGGTTTGTATTCTCGCCTTCGGCTACGGCCATTTCCCGTGGATCGCAGTGGGGCTTTGCACCAGTTTCGGCCTCTACGGATTGTTGCGGAAACAGTCTGGCACGGCTGCGATTCCCGGGCTGTTTTTGGAAACGCTGTTTCTCTTGCCGCTGGCCCTAATTTATCTTGTTATGCTCGCCAATCGCGGCGCCCTGATCTTTGGCCCGTCGCACCTCTCTCTTTCCGCGATCCTAATGACCACTGGGATCGTGACCGCCGTTCCGCTGGTCTGGTTCGGGTATGCCGCGCGACATTTACGATTAGTCACGATTGGCTTCCTTCAGTATCTCTCGCCCAGCATTAGTTTCATTCTTGGCCTTTTTGTTTATCACGAGACATTCACCCGCCAGCATTTCATTACCTTTCTCCTCATCTGGATCGCGCTTGTCCTTGTTTCGGCGGAAGCGGTTTTGCGCTGGCGCGCGACTAAACGCATGGCCGCGGAAGCGCCAGCAGAGTCGCCCGTAATCGAACCCGGGATCTGAGGTGGCACATTAAGACGGCAGTTCAATCTCACCGGGATCACCGATCCCGGCTACAGATTCGGGCGGTCTGGTGTGCGCGACCCTAAGCGGAACGCATAACTATCTCGGTCGCGATTCCCAGGAATTCTATTTTCTGTGGGGGCAGCCGTGTCGGCTGCATTTGAAAAATTTTGCAGGCGGCACGGCTGCCTCTACAGATTCACTTTCGGCAAGCTCGTTGGCCGCTTTCTTCGTCGCCGGCCGTGCGAACAAAACGCTGTAGCCGGCATCGGTGACGCAGGTATCCTTGGAGAGCGCGTCTTCGTCAAAAACTTGTTTGAGAAAAAGAAGTGACGAAAGTGACTCGTTTCTGATTCAATTTCGTGGTCATGGTCGGCGGTCGAATCACCAGCGAGGAAAAATGGACCCTCAGCACCTACGTCGGCCTCGGTGTCGTGACCGTCCTCGCCGCCGGGGCGGTCTACTTTTTTCTTCTCTCGCATCAAGAAAAAAAGGAGGTCACAGGTTTCGACCCTAACCGGCCCGTGCCGAACGACGCCACTTTGAAAAGGCGATTAAAGCCGGACCAATATCTTGTCGTGCGGGAAAATGGCACAGAGACCGCGTTCCAGAATGAGTTCTGGGATAACGAACGCGTCGGCATTTACGTCGATGTCATCACCGGCGAACCGCTCTTTACCTCGCTCGACAAATTCGATGGTGGCACGGGACGGCCGACGTTTACCAAACCGATCTCAAAAGATCTCGTCGTTGAAAAAATGGACACTTCGAGCGGCATGCAGCGCACTGAGGTCCGCGCCAAACGCAGCGATGCCCACCTCGGCCATCTCTTTCCCGACCCGACTTCGCCGACTGGACAACGCTACGCCGTCAACTCGGCCGCCTTCCGTTTCATTCCGATCGAACGAATGAAAGACGAAGATTACGAAGCGTTCCTGCCGCTCTTGGAGAAAAAGTAGCGGGGTGGGATCGAGCCAGTCTCCTGTCGATCCGAATTTAGGCCACGCGCAGGATGCTCAAGCTCGTGTAATGAGGCGGTGTGGCCGATCGACCTTGGGCGGTCGACAATCTTTGGATTACCAGCTTCTGGATATTGCGCCGCTTCCGTCGTATTCTTGCCTGCAGAATTTTGAAACAGGACGATATCGAATACGCCATTGAGAATACGCAGGTTATTCTCGCGCCGGCACGGCAGATCGCGACCTTTGGCAACACCAGCTTTGAGTTTCATCTCATCTCCGAGTTGATGGACCGGGTCGATCAGGTCCGCATTCGCACTGGTCGGATCGAAGCCGAGCGCCCGAAAATTCTGAGTCCGGAATATTTCCACCGAATGATGTTGGAAGGGTTTGGTGAAAAAGCGCAGGAATATGTGGAGCGGCTGCGGGAGGACGCGCGGCAGATCGCGGTGTTGCGCTACGGATTCCAATTTCGCAAATCTGGCGTCACCGAAGAAACCGTGAGTGCCACGTTGCAATCGGTCATCGATCGCACTCGGCGTGCAGTAGAACGCGCCGGTGATCCGAATGGCGCAATCATTCAAGGGGTGGATGAAGCGTGGGAGGTTTGTCTGCTCAAGTTCACCATCGAGATGATCGAGCGCTCCGCGGGCGAAAACATCGGCGACTTCAAGCGGCGCGGTTTGATTTGATCTGGGCGGCACACGCGGCTCGCCAGGCGTCCGTCATCCCGAGAGGCGAAGAACTCGAGGGACCTCACGAGTGGAGGATAGCTATGCAAAGAGGCTTGCGTGACCCACGATCATTGGCGAGGTCCCTCGCTTGCGCTCGGGATGACAGAGTGGGGGAACGCTAAAAAGCTTTTGTCACATCCGCGAATAAATTGCGAAGGCTGCCACTACAATTCCCGATATCGCCGCATCAATTTGAAGAAACGCAGGGTATCCCGCACGGGATTGATGCTGCTGACTTCGTCAGAATAAACCGTGGTGATCGGGACTGACGCCACACGATGGCCCTTCCTGCTCGCGATGATAAGCATTTCGGTCTCGTACTCGAACCGGCTGGCGCCGCTTAGAACTTCCGGAATGATATCGCGATGAAGCATGCGAAAGCCGCATTGCGTATCCGGAATCTGCTGGCCGCAGGCCCGGCTGATTTTGCCGCTCATGTAGCGGTTCACGATTCGTCGCACAAAAGGCATCGTGCTTGTGTCATTCATGCGCGAGCCGACGAAAATTTTCGCTTGGTTGTCCGACGCGGCGGCCTCTACGCGGCGGCCTCTACAAACCGCGAAATTTCTTCAGGCAAATGCTGCCCGTCAGCGTCGAGCAGCACGACGTATTCGCTGCCGCGCTGGAGCCAATAATGTAACCCGGTCTTGATCGATTCACCTTTGCCGCGGTTTTGAGGATGAACAACGACATCGACTCCAGCGGATCGCGCCCGGTCCGAGGTCGCGTCAGTTGATCCGTCATCAACGACGAGAACATTTTGCAACTGCGCGCGCGCCCGCCGCGCTACTTCACTAACGTATTTCTCTTCCTGATAAGCAGGAATCACCGCCGCGATTCGCGAACGATCGCGTTCCATCACTAGCGAACGACAGGATGAAAATCGGCGGCGTGATACGAGCTGCGCACGAGCGGACCTGAGGCGACGTGTTCGAATCCTTTTTTGCGTGCAATTTCGCCGAAGAATTCGAATTGGGCGGGCGTGATGTATTCAACTACCGGCAGATGCTGCGGAGTCGGACGAAGGTATTGGCCCATGGTAAGAACTTGCACCCCTACTTCGCGCAAATCATCCATCGTTTGAAATAACTCCGGTTCGGTCTCACCAAGACCAAGCATGACGCCGCTCTTCGTCACCACTTTTGGCGAAAGCTCTTTCGCTCGCTTCAGCACTTGCAGCGAAGTCCGGTATTTCGCGCGCGAACGCACCATTGGTGTCAGGCGCTCGACCGTTTCCATGTTGTGATTGTAAATGTCTGGCGCGGCATCGAGCACGATCTGAATGCAGCAGTCCTGGGCATGAAAATCGGGCACTAACACTTCGATAACGATTTTCGGATCCATTTGGCGAATGGCGTTGATGGTGCGCGCGAAGTGATTCGCGCCGCCATCCTTCAGATCGTCGCGCGCGACTGCGGTGATGACGACGTGTTTCAATTTCATCCGGCGCACTGCTTCGGCCACGCGCTCCGGCTCATCTTCTTCCAAGGCAAACGGTTTCGCCGTCGTAACCGCGCAAAATCCGCAGGCACGGGTACAGCGGTCGCCCGCGATCATCATTGTCGCCGTGCCTTGACTCCAGCACTCCCAGCGATTCGGGCACTGCGCGCTTTCGCAGACTGTATGCAATCGCAAATCGGAAATCAGCGCTTTGGTGGAAAAGAAAACCGGATTCGATGGCAGTCGCACTTTGATCCAGGGCGGTTTTTGGGCCTGGTGGAGTGAAGGGTCGATTTTCGCGCAAGACATCGAGTAAAAGTTACAACGTTAAAAGGGTTACAAAAGTTAAATTGCGGCCGATATGGCTGCCGCTACAGCGCTTCAACGTTTTAACGATTCAACAATTTAACGTTTCAACGATTAGAGTTTCGTTCTTCCGGTCAACGCCTGATAAAGCGTAAGTTCGTCAGCCGATTCGAGGCCACCCCCGGCAGGCAAACCATGTGCAATCCTTGTTAATTTTACCGATTTTCCTTTCAATAACTCGACCAGATAGTTCGTAGTCGCTTCGCCTTCGACATCGGCGGCGAGCGCGAAAATGATTTCCGAGAATTTTTCCCGCTCGATTCGATCGAGCAATTCTTTGATTCGCAAATCTTCCGGCGCGACGTGATCGAGCGGCGCGATCCGGCCACCGAGAGCATGATACCGTCCACGAAAAGCGCTCGTTTTTTCGAGTGGAAGAATATCGGTCGGTTGTTCGACCACGCAGAGCAAATCGCTCGACCGCGAATCGTCGCGACAAATTTCGCAAAGCTCGTCCGTCGCAAAAAAGCCGCAAAGTTTACAGGGATGAATTTGGGTGCGTGTTTTTGAAATCGCGCCCGCGATTTGTTCCGGCTGATCGTCGCGTGATTGTACCATCCACAGGGCAATGCGCTCGGCCGAGCGCGGCCCGACGCCGGGCATTTGCCGTAACTGCGTGATCAAATCACGAAGCGCTTCTGGATACTCGGTTCTTCTCAAAACTCTGATCGCCAGTCCAGCTCGGATCCGCCGGTCCGGCTCGAATCCGCCAGTCCGGCTTGGACCTATTTCGCCGGCGATTCCATTAAATGCAGCGCGAGCGGCTCGAGACGGCGCAGATAAAGATTAAGCGGCGCATCTTCCTCGTGGTTCGGTCCGCGTGCCTTTTGGAATTCACTGTAGGCTTCGGCCCAACGCTGCTCTCGGTATAAGACGACACCGTTCCAAAAAGAATCACGCCGCGCTACTAATTCGCTGGGCGCATCAGCGGTGAAGGCGAGCGGCTCATAAATTTCATGTCGCTCCTGGGCGTTGACACCGCTGAGAAAATCGATCGGGCGCGCAACGATGGCGTTATTGGCCAGCTCAAAGGTGCGCGGCCCGATGAGGATCTGCGAGCCATAAAAGCGATTGGCGACGCAGAAGCGTCGGGCTAACTCGATCGGCTCGCCTAGCACAAAAATGTCCTGCTTTTCCTCCGTTGGCGCGGTGATCATTGAGCCGGAACTAACCCCGACATGTGCGCCGGCAGTGGCGTCTTGGCCGTTGCTGCCGCTTGAGTTTTCCGCAAATGCACGCGCGAGATCGAATGCGGCGCGCACTGCTTTCTCCGCGTGATCCTCCAGAGCCCCTGGGAATCCAAACACGGCAACGACGCCTTCGCCGTCGGCGGCATGCAAGTAAGCACCGGCATCGCGCAATAATTCGGCCGCGCGCGCGGTAAACCTCTCGCTGGCCTTCGCCACCACACCGGGCTCGTCGGTATCAGCGAGGTCGTACTTATTGGCCAAATCGCACACCACCACGCTCGTTTCGAAAGCGCGCGGATTGCCGTCGAATTCGACTTCGCCGGAGCGTAAACGCGTAATTTGTGTGCTCGAGAGTTTGCCATTGAACAAGGAAAGGGGGATGCCGGCGCGTTTGCGTCCAGCGATTGCCAGGTAGAGTAGCGCCCCGCCGTAACCAAGGATGACAGCGAGGATGCAGGATAGCGGGGCAAAGAAAATGTGATAGAGCGACAGAACCCAAGTGAGCGTCAGAAGCTCCGCAATTACCGCGAGAACGAGCAGGGCGATGCCATGCCTTCGAGCGCTCGTGATTGTGATCCATGCAGTGGCAAAACCGAGGAGTGTGATCAGGCTGTATTGCCAAATGTTGCTAAGATCGCGGGCTGGCCCGTTCAATTTCACCATCCAGTTTCTCAGCGGCAGCTCAACTCCGGCGAGCCATCCGCCGGCGTATGAAATGCTCGCAACCGCCGCAACCGCGACCGCGATGATGCCTGCAAAAAGAAGCGAGCGTTTCATCCAGCTTCGTTCGTTTGGCGTACCGGATAATAGGATTGCACCACCAGATCGCTGAGAAATTTGTCCGGCGCGTCCACCGCCGAAAGCGGCAGGGTAAACTTATTCTGTCCGGAATTTTTTCGCACCAAATTCAATCCAAAATGAAAATCGCGAAATAGATGCGCCGTCAAATCCGCCATCGACATTTTTTCCGTCTGCGCGCGTTCGACCAGCCGGCGCCGCGCCGCCTTTTCAAACGCGATTTCGAGATCGTGTTGCCGCCGAAATGATTCGCTGAAGACATCAATCTGCTGATCGAGTACGACCGCCTCGTGTTTGTGACCTTCGGCCAGCAGGCGATCGAGAACGCGTTTCGGTTCGTGCACTAGTTCGGCCGTGACCCGCAGTTGGCTGATGCCGGAGCCGGCGAGATAAAATTTAAAATCGCGAAATAGTTTTTCCCACACCGTCAGCAAGCCGCGCGCGCCGGTTTTCTCCGTCGCCGCAGCCTGCGCCATCAAGCGCAGCGCCTCATCCTCGAAACTGATGGCGATACCGTAAGCACGAAAGGCGCGTTCATATTGCCGCAGCAAACTACCTTCCGAATACTTCATGATGCTGAAGAGATCATCCGCGCTCAATTCTTCGCAAACAACGCGCACCGGCAGGCGGCCGATGAATTCCGGCTCAAACCCGAACTCGATGAAATCCTGCGTGGTAACGAATTGGAAAAGCTCGTTATCCATTACGCGGATCGGTTCGGCGCTGAATCCGATCTGGCCTTTGACTCGACGCGAAACCTGTTCTTTCAAACGCTCGAATGCGCCGCTAACGACAAATAGGATATGGCGGGTATTGATGGTTTGTCGACTCGACTTGCCGCGCCTTTGAAATTCCAAGGCCGCTTGAATCTGTCCCTGCAAATCCATCGCGCTGCGCAGCGGTACTTCGGTTTCTTCCATTAATTTTAGCAATGTCGTTTGCACACCGCGACCGCTGACATCGCGCCCGATCATGTTGCCGGCGGACGCAATCTTGTCGATTTCGTCAATGTAAATAATCCCGAACTGCGCCCGGTTCACGTCGCCATCGGCTTTGTGCACCAGTTCACGCACCAAATCTTCCACGTCACCGCCGACGTAACCAGTTTCGCTAAACTTCGTCGCATCCGCCTTAACGAAAGGGACCTTGATCAGATCAGCGATGTGTTTGATCAGATACGTTTTTCCGACTCCGGTCGGGCCGACGAGAATAACATTTTGCTTGGCATATTCCGTTTCGACTGCGCCATTGGCATTTTCCCTCTCCAACTGCCGGACGTGATTGACGTGGTTGTAATGGTCGCAGACTGCGATCGAGAGTACCTTCTTCGCTTCGTCTTGTTTGATCACAAAACGATCGAGGTGCGCTTTGATGTCGCGCGGCAAAAAGTGAAATTCGAATTCCTTCGCCTCTTCCGGCGGGCTTTTGTCATCGTTCCCGGTCTCGACCGTATCCGGCTGGGTGAGGGTGGTAAAAGCCACCCTATCGCCGAAGTTTGATTTCATAAAATCAGCTAGCTTCGATTTCAGTTCTTCCGGTGAAGGAAATGGCGGGGTTTGTTCCATTTAATTTTGCGCGGGCACAAAAGATACGCCCGATGAACGTAACATCGGAACCATTCGTGTAAATCTGACTCTCGAAACCGCGATTCGTTCACCCACGGTTTCATCCGTAAATCGACCTTACAGATTTCGCCTGAACAATTCAGTGTTGCAGGTGCGACACTCAAATATTAACTCGCCAGGCGGAATGCAGCAAATCGCACGGCTGCAAACAGTTTACCCGCCTCGGTGCTTCCGCTAATATCGAAATGAGCAATGCCGAAGTTATCTCGATCCTGGTGGCATGGGTTCTTCATTAGCGCGACCATTGCAGGCGCGGGGATACTCACTTCGATTTCGCTCCGTGACTTTCGAACCGAGGCGCTACCGCCGGAGAATCGGCCAATCCAATCGGGGATTCCCGGTTACGCGACATCAAGCGCGTGTCGAACGTGTCATGTCGAGAATTATACAAGCTGGCATGGGTCGTTTCATCGCACCATGACGCAGGTCGCAACGCCGACCTCTCTTCCCGATGACATGAGCAAACTTGATCTCACTTTCAACGGCCGCGAGTACAAGGGAGAACGCCGCAGCGACAAGTTCTTTATTCGGGTGCGAGCAGAAGACGGTAGCTACCGCGAACGGCAACAAGTCGTTCTGCTCACGGGTTCGCATACATTGCAAATTCCGTGGTTGGAGACGGGACACGGGCGGACTTTGCAACAACTTCCTTTCGCTTACATCGTCGCGGAAAGAATGTGGGCGCCGGTGACGCAGACGTTCCTGATTCCGCCCAATCTAAAAGAATATTATTCTCTCGGTGCATGGAACGGCGCCTGTATGGATTGCCATGTCACGCAGGGACAATCGCGTTTTGTCGAAGGCAACAGATGGGATTCGCAGGTCGCTGAGTTCGGCGTCGCGTGCGAAGCCTGTCACAGCGAGGGACGCGAGCACACCGAACGCAATCGCAATCCAATCCGCCGCTTCAAACTTCATCTCACAACGAAAACCGATCCGACAATTAAAAATCCGGCTCGTTTAAAAGCACCCGATTCGGCACTCGATTGCGGCCAATGCCACAGCGTCTGGGCATTCAACAACATGTCAGACAAGATTGATTTTAATCGCCATGGCAGTGCCTTTCGTCCGGGGGCGCACGATCTCGCTCAACGTTTCGTCGTTCAACCACAGCCGGCGGACCACACCGAAGAGAAGGATTTCATTCGCCGGACTGAGCCGGATTTTTTCAGGAGTCGATTCTGGGACGACGGTATGGTTCGGGTCACGGGGAGAGAATTTAACGGTGTGCAAGCGTCGCCCTGTTTTCGGGGCGGAGAATTCTCCTGCATTTCCTGCCATGAAATGCATCTCGATTCCCCTGGCCAGACCAGTCTAGAAAAATGGGCGCGCACCGCCCAGCTGAAACCGAAGATGGATTCTGACGCGGCGTGTTTGCAATGCCATCGAACGATGGCGACGAACATTAGCGGGCACACCCACCATGTTGCTGATTCAAGCGGGAGCCGGTGTTACAACTGTCACATGCCTCGCACGACGTTTGGTTTGCTGCACGCGATGCGCAGTCACCAGGTTTCTTCGCCTACGGTGGTGGAAAGCATCAATTATGGGCGTCCGAATGCCTGCAATCTTTGTCACCTCAACCAGACTCTTGCCTGGACGGCGCAGAAACTGGAGGCGTGGTATCACGAACCCATGCCGCAGCTTTCGTCCGACGATCGAAATATTGCTGCTGCCGTGCAATGGATTGTGAAAGGCGACGCCGGGCAGCGCGCTCTTATAGCTTGGGGAATGGGTTGGGAGAGCGCGCAAAAAACTGCAGGGCGCGACTGGATCTATCCCTATCTGGTATACAGCATGAGTGATCCTTACGCCGCGGTGCGGTTTGATGCCTGGAAATCGCTCCAGACTTTGCCCGGATTTTCTGACTTTTCCTTTACCTATACCGCCGCCGACGATTTAATCAGTGAAGTAACCGCGTACGCCTATGAAAAATGGCTGCGCGAAATCCGTGACCCCAATGCAACTTACCAACCGGAGACAGTGCTGGATGCCGACGGACATTTTCGGCAGGATATCTTCCAGCGACTCCGAAGCGAGCGCGATGACAAACCGATTATTCTCGCTGAATGATGCGTCCATCCGACCGCCTGCCCTCAATCGGGCATAACTGCGATCGCAACCTGCGTTTCGGCTGGTGGTCGCTACTTGTCTTTTTATCGTTAGGTGGCTTGCTCGAGACGTTGCACGGATTCAAAATCGGTTGGTACGTTGATGTCGGAAACGAGATGCGTCGGCTGATGTTTACTCTAGCGCATGCTCACGGCACCGCCTTGGCGCTGGTCAATATCGTTGCCGGATTGACCGCGCGAAATGTCGAGCGGTTTGAACTCCGGCCCGCAGTGTCGTTCTGTCTGATTTGGGCCGGGCTCCTTTTCCCGTTGGGCTTCTTTCTCGGAGGAGTCGTTAGTTACGGCGGAGACCCGGGACTGGGTATCTGGCTGGTTCCCATCGCTGCACTGATGTTATTCTACAGCATCGCTCGTATCGCATTGGATTTGTCCAAGCAGAGACGCACCAAGAGTTGAGGCTGAGCCAGCTGGCGTTTTTTCGCGATTCGAGGATGACGAAAGGCTGTCCGAGTCTCGTTAGCGATTGGCCGCCACTTGCGGGGCATTACTGCGCGCGAAAATCGTACTCAAGTCGTCAAGGACTTTTGCTGGTCCAACATATTTGCCGCTGACAAAACTGTCGGCCAGCACTTTGCCGCTGGCATCGACGATAACGAGATCGGGGATGCCCTTGCCCGCGTATTTTTGCAAAGCGGGAACGCTGGCGAGCTTGCTGTATTCGATAGCAGGCCAGGGCATGCCGGTCTCACGCATGTAAGTCGCCATGCCGTCGGCCGATTTATCGGCGCTCACGAAAATGATTTCGAACTCGGGATGGTCGTGCGCGATCTGATTATAGTAGGCGACCAACTGGGGTGTGAACTTCCGGCAAGGTCCGCACCAGTGAGCTGAGAAATAAAGACCGTAGATGTGCTTCGGCGCGAGTTCCTCGTCGTAAGAGGAGACTAAGTTGCCGTTTTGAAGGCGAACCAGATTGCCTTTGGCTGCGCCAGCAATGGCATCAGCGGAACCCTGCGTAACCACCCGCGCTCGCTGTTTCAGCAATTGGTTTTGGTAAAGAGTATCGTTTCTTTTCGCTTGCTCGGCCAGGAGTGCTCTGTCATGCGCCTGATCTTCCATTTTCCGGCGCGATTTTTCCAGCTCGTCTTTCGGGACGGCAAATTTTCCGCTCTCAATTGCGTCCAGTAACTGAGTGGTGGCGCCGGCCTTGATTAGCTGACTGCGCTTGGCCCGGCCTTGATTAGCTGACTGCGCTTGGCTTCATCGAGCTGGTCGGCGAAATGGCGGGTGGCAAGTTCTGCCTCAATCGTCGGCACGGAATAACCCGCGCGGAGCATGAGGCTGAGGTCGCTCGTCGTAAGCGGCAACATGGCCGCCGTGGTCAGGCTAAGAGCGAGGAAGAAACAACAGCAAGCGATGCGCACACATCTAGTTTGAGCAGGTGGCTTGCCAGTGATTTACGGTTTCGTCTGGTCGAAAAACTTGCGTGCTTCTTTGTAAGATGGCTTGGCTGAACACGCTGCATCGAAGAGTTGCCGTGCGGCATTGGCCTGCCCGAACGCCCAGGCAAATACGCCGCAGCGCCACTGGCGGTCGGCATCGGTGGCGAAAGAACTCGAAACCGTTACGAGGGTCGGCGCCGGCACTTTCAGCCATTGTATTTCGGCGATTCCATACGGCACTCTCATTTTCAGTTTTCCCGCGGTCGCGCCAGCGATCCCGTTGTATTCGGTATCGCTCATAACCACTACACCGGTATAACCGTGCGTATTCAAATCGTTAATCAGCGTTGCCTTCCATTGTGCCAACCAGTCAGCCACATTTTGACAATTACGTTGTGTTTCTCTGAGCGACGGCTCCGTTACTTTCACTTTTCTAATTGCGCTGGCGGCTCCGGTGAAATCGTAAATGGCAGCCAGCCGCCGATAGGATTGCAGAGCTGCGTTCCATCGTGGCATTTCGGTATCGCGAAGTCGAGCGACCAACGTTTTTTGCGCCAGCAACGCTTCAGCCGAGATGGCAGTATTTTTTTGTAACTGCGCGATCAGATCCTGCAAACTACTTAATGCGTTCCTGAGTTCGGTCATACTTTTGGCGGACCTATGCTGTTCTCGCCAGGCCAGGATAGCCTGTGAATCCGCCAGGTACTTTCGCGCAATCGGTTTGTATTCGCTGATCCAGGCCAAACTCTGCGGTGGTTGCGACGCGACAAACGCTTTCAGTAATGCTTCCGCATCATTAAATCGACCAAGCTGAACGTCTGTTAATCCTAACAAGAATAAGGCAAACGGTTTCGCCGCGTGGTCGGGAACATCGGACAGTGCGACGGTGCTGTGCAAATTGGCGAGCTTGGCGGTATCGCGCAGGAACGCACCTAACGATGCGTCGGAGAAGTTGCCCGTCCCCGCATTCTCTACTTCGTGCAGGGCCTGACGCGTTAACGACTCCTGCTGATCGAGCAAAGCGGCGACGGCCTGATTGAGTAATGCCCAGTCGTAAATTGGCTGGTTGTTCTTGGTCTGGGAAGCGAGCCGTGCGAAAGTAGCGCGCGCCGCCGGGTATCTGCCGTCAATTATCTGTCGCCGCCCATCATCGAACTCGCGGTTAATATCCAAGACGGGAGGCGCGTTAATCGAGCCGGCAGCTTCGGCTGGCGCACGGGGACGGGCGAGGAGAAACCAGCCCAAAACGATCAGTCCGAGGAGTGTGACCGCGGCGATGAGCAAAGCAGCTTTGGCGCTCCACGGTTTCGGTTTGCCGCGAAGAAGGCGCTCCGACTTCTGGAGGGCAAGGATGAGCGCGTCGGAAACTTCCGGGGCCACGTCTTTTAGTTTCAACGGATTGTCCTTCAACGTGCGCAGATCCGATGCTGACATCGTTTCGCCGTCGAAAGGCGGCCGGCCTGCGACCGCGTGAAAAAGGGTGGCGCCAAGACTGTAAATATCGCTGCGAAAATCTTCCGGCTGATTATTCAATCGCTCCGGTGCGATGTAATAGGGCGTGCCCCAGATGGCGCCGCTGGTTTGCGTCTGCGGCTCGACGATGCCCGCGAGACCGAAATCGCTGATCTTCGCCATCCCCTCCTCGTTGAACAAAATATTGGCCGGTTTGACGTCGCGATGGATCAATCCTTTTTGATAAGCCGCACGCAATCCGCGGGCGACTTCGATCCCTGTGCGCAACACATCTGCTTCGGGAATTTTTTTTTGTTCGGCCATGAGGTCGTCAAGCGTCCCGCGGTCGACCAGTTCCATCACGAGATAGTATTGATCGTGATCGTGTCCGAAGGAAAACACCTGGACTACATGCGGATGATTGACCGAAGCGGTGATCCGGGCCTCCTGCTGCAATTGATTGGCGTATTCTGGACCCAGATCTTTGCGCAAAAGTTTCAGCGCGACATCGCGGTCGAGTTGGGTGTCGCGCGCTCTATAAACTGTCCCCATTCCGCCGGTTCCGAGGGTCTCGCGCAGCTCGAAATGATTGAAGGAACGCGCGATTCTGACCCGTTCGCCACAAGCTGGACAAGGTACGCGCGAAAGCGGTTCGGCATCACCGATATCCACAGGCAAACCGCATTCGGGACACGAAATCGTGTTCGGATCGCTCATTTTTGCGATAGTAACATCGTCAATGACACAGGAAAACGGCCGCGAGCTTATCGTTAAAGCAACGGATGCGGGCACCCGCCTGGATCGGTTTCTCGCAGACTCCGCTCCCGAGTTTTCTCGCTCTCGAATTCAAGCCCTTATCCGGGAGGGTTTCGTGACGGTAAATGGCGGTGCGCCGCGCGCACGCGACATCGTTCACGCGGGTGACCGCATTACCATGGTGGAACCACCGGTTCAACCAATTGACCTGGTCCCAGAAAAGGTCGCGCTCTTCGTTCTGTTCGAAGACGACGACTTGATTGTTATAAACAAACCGGCGGGAATTTCGGTTCATCCGGGCGCTGGACGGAAACGCGGCACACTGGTTAATGCCTTGCTGTCGCATTGCAAAAATCTTTCCGGCATCGGCGGCAAGGAACGGCCGGGCATTGTTCATCGGCTTGATAAGGAAACAAGCGGCTGCCTGGTAGTGGCAAAGAATGATTTCGCACATCTCGACCTGTCCCGGCAATTCGCGGCGCGCAGAGTGGAAAAGATTTACCTCGCGCTCGTCGCCGGGAAGCTGCGTCGCGGTTCCGGAACAATTGTGGCCGCAATCGCGCGTCATCGAGTTCATCGCAAGAAAATGGCGATCGCACGCGAAGGTGGGCGAGAAGCGAGAACGGATTTTAAAGTTGTGCGCAGTGGAGGCGGCGCGAGCTTGCTCGAATGCCGATTGCACAGTGGCCGGACGCATCAAATTCGTGTGCATCTCCAACATCTTGGACATCCGATCTTAGGCGACATTGTTTACGGAGGGCGCCGCGCAGGAGATTTTTCGCGCCAGATGTTGCATGCCTGGAAACTGGCGTTTGATCATCCACGGACGAAAGGGCGGATGCATTTCGAAGCGCCGTTGCCGGAAGATTTTAAACGGGCGATGAGGGAGGTGTTGAGTTAGCTGCGTTTAGAGCCTGATGGTGCTGCGTGGCCATTACGATCATGGCGAAAAGCACGGGCAACACGATTATGCCTCGCAACCATGGTTCGGCGTGCCAGGGGAGAGCGAAAAGGCGCTCATTATAAAAGAGGTAGTAAGCGAAAATAGTGACACTCAGAAAATGCCAGGCGAAGGCGCGCCGCCACGTAGCCACTGGCAGAATCCAAGTCACATACCAGGCGTTTAAGGCCGACGCGAGAATGAGACTGGCGCCGAGCGACCAAAGCATGCCGCGCCGCCAATTGCGCATGAAAAAGAGACCAATCAGCGCCGACACAATCAGAAGGATTAGGTCGTAGCGATAATATTGCTGATGCCAATTTGGCAAAATCGTGTCTTCAATCAGCCACCAAAATAAATCATTGAGCCGACTGACATGACCGAAGTCACCGAACAGATTTTGCGCAAAGGGAAACCCAAACGTGCAATCAACAAGAACGGGCAAAGCGATGGTAGCCGCGACTGCAATGAAGTAGCGACGCAAGGCAAAAAGAGATGGAATCAACAAAACGATGCAGACCGGTCGAAGTGCGATGGCAATTCCAAGCGCGACGGCGGCGCCGAGGGCAAATTTCCAGCGCGCCGTTTGTTCAAATCGTTCGAGGAAGAAAATCAGCGCGACAATGGCGAGCAAAATGATGCTGTCGAAATGTGCTGCGCCAAAAAAACTATAAGCGACGAGCGGATTCCAGGCGAACCAGACGGCAGTTTGTTTATCAAGCAGCCGAAGAAGGAGCGCGATGGCGAGTAAATCGGCAGCGCCAAAAATTATTTTGTAGAGTAGCGCGCTGTTTGTCGCAGGGATGGCGCGAAATAAAACTTCGGCGCCCGGTGCGAAGGCGGTGGGCTCATCGGTCCGCGGGACGCGCGCAAGTTCCGGGATTTTGCCGGCTACGCGGGAATCATTCGGCGCGACCTGATAGGGATTGAATCCGGCGCGTTGAATCACTCCGTCGGCTTGAAAGCGCCAGACTTCGTTGCCCGGTGTCTGGGGCATCGCCAGCAAACGCAGTACGATTGTGGCCAGCCAGAAAATCCAGACTGCGTTTTTGTTGATCGCGGCAAATTCGGTCGCTGCAAACAAGTAAGCGAGGCCGCACAGAATCGCGCAGGCGACAAAATACACTGGCATCCATTCCAGGGTCCAGTCGTCGAAAAGATTAAGCGAAGCGAAGAGCACCAATTGCGCGACGAGCGCGATCCAAAATCGCACCTTCACTTCGGTGCGCTGGCGGTTGGATTGGGGCGAAAACGCGATCGCAAAATGCGATTCATGTTGATCCGATAAGCCGCAAAATCGATCAGCTCCCGCACCCTCGTTTTCAACCGGCGTGCCCTCAGGAAAAGGAACAAGGCAAAGAGTGCGTAGGGGACGGCGAAGAGAAGTTGGACGTGCCCAGTTTTAAGGAAATGGTAGATGAGCAAGCTGAGGACGATGAGATTTACAATCACGGTGGTGGTGACGTAACGGTAGCGAAGTTGAACGCGGGTCAGGCATTTTCCGTCGCCGTGATATTCCGTAACCGTCCGCAGAATGATGCTCCACCAGAAATTACCGTAAATCTGGATGTCCCATTCCTGCCAGCCGGTATCGATCGAGTAGCGCCAGTTTTCCTGATCAAGGAGCGTGAAGATTTCTCGTAAGAGGTTGTGACGATCCTTGCCTTCCTCGTTCCAGTAAGCGAGGCGGCCCCAGCTCCCGCCAAATTTCCTACCGGCGGGAAGCTTCTCGTGTTGCGCAATAACAGAACCGGGAGTGCGTTTGAAATGCAACCAGGTAAAATAACGCGACCAACCCCGAACGAGTGGTTGCGCAAAAGCCAGAAACATCACCAGCAGGCGGGAAAGAATGGTATCGAAGTGCGGCTCGATCCGCGCGCGTACCATATAAGAGAGCGCGACACAAAGTGTGCCGCCGAGCATCAGATACGGGACGATCCGCAGCGGTGGAATAAATACGCCCACGCCGAAAAGAAAGATGGTGAGCGTGAACCATTCGATGCTGCTGAGATAACCGGCCACTTCCGATTGCGGAGTGGGATAGATCGATTGGAAGAATCCGTCTGCGAAAATTCCATGATAAATAATCGGGCGATTGATGAACCAACTGAAACGCGGTGTGCCGTAAATTTGCCCGCGCCATTTCGCAGTTCCGGTTGGCCCGAAAAAGATGAGATGCTTGAAACGCAACAACGATTCGGCTTCGCCATAACCTTCCTGTTGTTTGCGAAACGCGCGCAGAGTAAAACGACGATGGTGCCAGACGATGGCAGTAGGGCTGAATGCGATTACGCTGCCGGCTTGTTGCA
>WNGI01002250.1_pt1 | contig 16881 bp, 16 predicted proteins | sample 5400621 | NCBI WGS metagenome assembly WNGI01 (sample SAMN13153374, study PRJNA577476) | soil metagenome | isolation source: 20 cm soil or saprolite under Garry oak tree replicate 1 | place: USA:California | collected 2016-06-15 | reverse complement strand
TGCATGCGACCGACCAGGTCGACGTCGCGCCGGGCGACAGCGTCCTCGAACAACTACCCAGGCTGCCCGCCGAGATCTGCTAAACGCGTCCTACAGCGGTTTCGGCGGTATCCCGGAAAGCTGGCACAAGCCTGTTGTCTCCAACCACGCGAGCGACGGACGACCGTCTTCGTCGTCCGCCGAGAACGACCAGAGACTGAACCTCGTTCGACGCTCGGCGCTGCCGAGTGCGCCAAGGTCGAACGACTAGCCGGACCAAGGCATTCAGCGGATGCCCAGGTTCGCGCCGTAGCGTCGGCGCCCGGCGTGACGGCGGGAGGTCGAGTCGTGGCACGTCAAGGCTTCCGCACTGTGCTCGCGCAGTTGCCGACCCGCAACTGGTCATTGCGTACGCGGCTGCTGGCCGGCGTCGTCGGGTTGGTGGCGATCGCCCTGGTCGTGACGGGAATCGCCGGTACGGCGTTGCTGCGCAGTTATCTGGTGAACCAGGTCGATGCCCAGCTCAAGGTCGGCGTCGGCGCAGTCGGCAAGGCAGTGGCACGTCCATTGCCGGGGCTGCCCGGGGGACAGCTGCAACTGCCGACTCAGTTCTGGTTCACCGTGCTCGGCCCGAACGGCGGGGTCGAACGTCAGGTGGGCGGTTCGCTCGGGAAGGACGACCCCGGGCCGGACCTGTCCGGAGTGGACGCCGCCAAGGTGCAGAGCGTGGCCGACAAGCCTTTCACTGTTCCGTCGACGAGCGGCGGCTCAGGGTTTCGGGTGCGTGCTGTCGAGTTGCCCGACGGGACGGGCATCACTGCCGTCGCGATCTCGCTGCACTCCGTCGACGACACCGTGCAGCGGATGCAGACGATCACCTGGCTCGTCGCCGTGTTGGTGCTCGTCCTGCTGGCGGCGCTCGCGGCGGTGGCGGTGCGGGTAAGCCTGCGCCCGCTGGACGCCGTCGAGCGCACCGCCGAGGACATCGCCGCGGGCGACCTGTCGAGAAGGGTGCCGGCCGGGCCGCCTGGCACCGAGATCGGCAGGCTGTCCAACACGCTCAACGCGATGCTCGTCCAGATCGAATCGGCCTTTGCCGCGCGCGAGCACAGTGAGAGCACCCTGCGCCAGTTCATCGCGGACGCGAGCCACGAACTGCGTACGCCGCTGACGACCGTCCGCGGATATGCCGAACTGGCGCGCAAGGGCGCGTTCGTCAACGAGGTGACCGAGCAGCGGGCCATGGGGCGGATCGAGTCCGAGGCGATCCGGATGGGCGGGCTGGTCGACGACCTGCTGCTGCTGGCCTATCTCGACCAGCAGCGCCCGCTGATGGTCACCACGATCGACCTCGGGGCGCTCACGTCCGATGCGGTGGCCGACGCCCGGGCGCGCGATCCGCGCCGTCAGATCGACAACAGCGGCCCGGCCGACCCGGTGCTGGTCGACGCGGACGCCGACCGGATGCGACAGGTGCTGGGCAACCTGCTCGGCAACGCCCTCGTCCATACGCCCGACGGCACGCCGGTGCACGTGTCGTTGACGCGGTTGGGGCACGACGCCCGCCTGGTCGTGGCCGACGAGGGACCGGGGCTGGAGCCGGATCACGTGGCTCGCATCTTCGAGCGGTTCTACCGCGCGGATCCCAGCCGGTCGCGCGCGCAGGGCGGCAGCGGACTGGGCCTGGCGATCGTCCAGGCGGTCGCGCAGGCCAGCGGCGGATCGGTCGCGTGTACGAGCGTCCCCGGAGAGGGCACGTCCTTCGAGATGGTCCTGCCGTTGCACGGCTGATCTTCTTAGCCGGCGTCCAGGTTCCTTCCAGCTTCAGTGCAGCAGGCCGCGGTCTGCTTATCCCCGGCCGAACGCGGCCACGTTGCGACAGGAGCAGGCATGACCCGCACGCGATCACCGTACGAATCGGTTCCCGACGCGTCCCGGCCCAGCGGCGAGCGGCTGCTCGTCGTCGAGGACGAGGCCAACATCGCCGATCTGGTCGTGACCGGACTGCGCTTCGTCGGCTTCGACGTCCGGGCGGCGAGCACCGGCGCGGAAGCCCTTGCGGTTGCGGCTGATTTCCGGCCACACCTGCTCGTCCTGGACGTCATGTTGCCCGACATCGACGGCTTCGAGCTGTGCCGGCAGCTCCGGCGTGACCGCGCGGGTGTCGGCGTCGTGTTCCTGACCGCCCGGGACCGCACCGAGGACGCGATCGCCGGTCTCACCGTCGGCGGGGACGACTACATCAACAAGCCGTTCAGCCTGGACGAGGTGGTGGCGCGCATCCGGGCCGTCCTTCGCCGCATCTCGGACCGCCCGGTGGAGAGCGCACTGGACGGCGTGCTTCGCTTCGCCGACCTGGAGCTGGACGAGGTGCGGCACGAGGTTCGGCGCGCCAACACGTCGATCGAGCTGTCGCCCACGGAGTTCGCGCTGCTGCGCTACCTGCTGCACAACAGCGGCGGCGTCGTCTCCAAGGCGCAGATCCTCGACCACGTATGGCGATACGACTACGACGGCGACGACGGGATCGTCGAGTCCTACATCTCCTATCTGCGCAAGAAGATCGACCGGTTCGATCCGCCGCTGATCCACACGCTTCGCGGCATCGGCTACAGCCTGCGCGTCGGCCGCGAAGCGATGCCGGGGGCAGTCCGATGAGGGCGCTGCCACGACGCGTTCGCGCCCACCCGTGGCTGGCCGGGGGAGTCGCCGTTGTCGTCCTGGCCGGAGGCGGTTCCGCCGGGTATTTCCTTACCCGTAGCGACAAAGCCGCCGCGGCGACGACCACGACCACAGAGACGGTCGCTACCGGGACGGTCCGGCAGAGCGTGTCGGCGACCGGGACGCTCGCGCCCGCGTCCGAGGAGAACTTGAACTTCTCGGTCTCCGGCGAGGTGACCAAGGTGGCCGTCTCCGAGGGCCAGCACGTGAAGAAGGGCCAGACGCTCGCGACGATCGACTCGGCGTCGCTGTCGGCGACCGTGGCCCAGGCCGAATCCGCGGTGGCCAGCGACGAGGCGAGGGTGGACGACGACAGCAGCAACGGCGCGAGCGACACCCAGGTTGCCGCGGACAAGGCCGCGCTCACCGCCGCGAGGAACCAGCTCGCGTCCGCGAAGAGCCAGCTCGCATCGGCGACGATGACCTCGCCGATCAACGGTGTGGTCGCGACCGTGAACCTGACGGTCGGCGAGTCGGTGTCCGGTAACGCTGCGTCCAACCCGAACGCGTCATCGGACTCCTCGTCGAACGACAACAGCTCGTCCGATCCGCAGATCCTGGTGATCAGCACGAACTCCTGGCTGGTGAACGCGACGGTCGACGCGACGTCGGTCGGCCTGATCAAGAAGGGCAATCAGGCGCAGCTGACGGTGACCGGCGCGAGCGACACCGTCTACGGGACGATCTCGTCGATCGGGCTGGTCTCGTCGTCCACGTCCGGCACGGCGAGCTACCCGGTGGTCATCGACGTGACCGGCTCGCCGAGCGGGCTGCACGACGGGGCGAACGTGACGGCCACGCTGATCTACAAGCAGGTCAGCAACGTCCTCGTCGTGCCGACGATCGCGCTGCACCGCAACGCCAACGGCGGGCAGTACGTCGAGCAGGTGAAGAACGGCAAGACCGTGCAGACGACGGTGCGAGTCGGGATCGCGTCCGGCGGCCAGACCCAGATCGTGTCCGGGCTTTCGGCGGGCGACAAGATCATCGTGCCGCAGGTGACGCTCGGACGTGGCGGGACGGGCAACAACGGCAACGGCTCCGGCCCGAGGAGCGGCACCTTCAACTTCCCCGGCGGGGGCAACATCAAGTTGCCCGCAGGCGGCGGCCCGATCGTCATCCCGGGTGGTGGGGCCGGTGGCTAGCCCGGTGATCGAGCTGGACGAGGTGCGTAAGACGTACCGCACCGGCGCGATCGAGGTCGAGGCGCTGCGCGGGGTGTCCCTGTCGATCGCGCAGGGGGAGTACGTCGCGGTCATGGGACCGTCCGGCTCCGGCAAGTCGACCCTGATGCACATCCTCGGCTGCCTCGACGTGCCGAGTTCGGGCCGGTACCTGCTGGCCGGCGAGGACGTCAGCTCGATGGACGAGATCGACCTGGCCGAGGTGCGCAACCAGCGGATCGGCTTCGTGTTCCAGCAGTTCAACCTGCTGGCGTCGATGACGGCGCAGCGCAACGTCGAACTGCCGCTGTCCTACGCGGGCGTCCCGCGCGAGCGCCGCCGGCAGCGGGCCCGCGACGCGCTCGAACGGGTCGGGCTCGGCGACCGGGTCGACCACCGTCCGGGTGAGCTGTCCGGCGGGCAGCAGCAGCGCGTCGCGGTGGCCCGCGCGCTCGTCAGCGATCCCACGCTGGTGCTCGCCGACGAGCCGACCGGCAACCTGGATTCGGCGGCGGCCGAGGACGTGCTGCAGCTGTTCGGCGAGCTGCACCAGCAGGGCTGCATGGTCGTGCTGATCACGCACGAGGCCGAGGTCGCAGAGCGGGCCGATCGGGTCATCCGCATCCGGGACGGCGCGATAGCCTCGGACCAGCCTGCGGCCGGGGTCGGCGTCCGATGACCTGGTCGGACGTCTTCGGCAACGGCTGGGACGCGATCCGCACGCACAAGCTGCGCTCGATGCTGACCTCGCTGGGCATCCTGATCGGCATCGCCGCGGTCGTGCTGACCGTCGGGCTCGGCCAGGGCGCGCAGCAGAAGGTCGCCAAGCAGTTGGCTGCGCTCGGCGGGAACCTGCTGATCGTCTCGCCCGGAAGCTCGACGAGCGGCGGCGTCCGCGGCGGCTTCGGCTCCGCGTCGACGCTGACCATGGCGGACGCGACCGCGTTGACGTCCAAGACCGCGGCCCCGGACGTCAGCGGTGTGGCGCCGGTCCTGCAGAGCTCCCAGGAGCTCGACAACGGCTCGACGAACTGGACGACGACCGTCATCGGCACGACGTCGTCCTGGCTGCCGGTGCGCGGGCGGACTCTCGAATCCGGACGCTTCATCAACGCGTCCGACCAGGCGAGTGCGGCGGCCGTCACCGTGCTGGCGTCCGACACGGCCAGCGAGCTGTTCGGGCCGATCGACCCCGTCGGGCAGACCGTGACGATCAACAGCGTCCCGTACGAGGTCGTCGGCGTGCTCACGTCGGCCGGGTCGGACTCGACCAGCAACCTGGACGACCAGGCGGTCGTGCCGTTCAGCACGGCGTCGCAGCGGATCGTCGGCGGCACGAACCGCACGTCGGTGCAGACCATCTACGTCAAGGCGTCATCGCCGGACCGGCTCAGCGCCGCGTACCAGGAGACGAACGCGATCCTGCAGTACCGCCACTCGATCACTGCGGCGTCGACGACGGACTTCTCGATCACCACCCAGCAATCGGTGATCAAGACGAGCTCGTCGGTGGACAACACGCTGACGACGCTGCTGATCGGCGTCGCCGCACTGTCGCTGATCGTCGGAGGGATCGGCGTCATGAACATCATGCTGGTGTCGGTCAAGGAGCGAACCCGCGAGATCGGCCTGCGCAAGGCACTCGGCGGCACGCCTGCGTTGATCCGGCGGCAGTTCCTGTCCGAAGCGTCCATGCTCGGGCTGACCGGCGGCCTGCTCGGCGTCGCAGTCGGCGTCGGCGGCGCGCTGTTGCTACCGCACTTCATCTCCAACCCGATCGCCATCTCGGTCCCCTGGATCGCTGTCGCGATCGCCGTGGCGATCGCGATCGGGGTCGGCTTCGGGGTCTACCCCGCCGCACGCGCGGCAAAGCTTTCGCCCATCGACGCACTGCGCAGCGAATGAAAGGCGTTCACATGATCCAGCTCGCCCGGCGCGCGGCATTCGCCGCCGCCGCATCGGTTGCCGGCGCGCTCGTGCTGAGCGCGTGCGGCGGATCGTCCGGCGCCAATCCGCCGCCGTCTTCGGCTGCGTCCCCGTCCTCGTCCGCGGGTGCTCGCCAGGGGACTCCGAGCGGTGGTCCGGCTGCCGCGGGCAAGGTCGCCGCGATCTCGGGCACCACGATGCAGGTGCAGAGCCAGCAGACCGGCCAGGTGGCGGTGTCGTGGAGCGCGTCGACGACGTTCCGGCATCAGGTCGCGGTCACCATCGCGGACGTGAAGGCCGGCGACTGCGTGGCAGCCGTCGCGCCGTCGGGCACCGACTCGGCGGCGACGTCGTTCACCGCGACCACGCTGACGATCAGCCCTGCGGTGAACGGCTCGTGCACCAGCGGTGCCTCCGGGCCCGGCGGGTCCGGCGGACCTGGCGGCGGGCGCTTCACCGGCGCGCCACCTTCGGGCTTCCCGTCCGGCAAGCTGCCGTCCGGGCTGCCCTCGGGGGTGCAGGGCCGCCCGGTTGCCGCGGTGGCGGCGGGCAAGGTCACGTCGGTGTCGGGTTCGACGCTCGTGGTCGCCGCGCGGCAGTTCGGTTCCGGCAGCGCGTCCACGGCGAACAAGACGGTGACCGTCGACGCGAAGACGAAGATCACCACCGAGGCGGCCACGACGTCGAAGTCACTGAAGGTAGGCAAGTGCGTGACGGCGCAGGGCAAGGCCGACTCGGCAGGCACCGTGGCGGCGACCAGTGTGCGGATCACCGATCCGACGAACGGGCAGTGCGCCCTCTTCTTCGGTGGATTCGGGGGGAACGGCAATGGCTGAGCGGGCACGGTCGCGTCGTCGGCGCCGGGCCAGACGGCGCCGAGCGATCGCGCTCGTCGTCGGCCTCGCGGTCGTCGCGACGGGCAGCGCGGTCGGCATCGCCGCCACGAGCGGCAACGGACCGGCGCGCCGGCTGGCGACGGTCGCGCGCGCGTCGGTGACCCAGACCGTCGAGTCGTCCGGCACGGTGACATCGTCGCTGAAGTTGACGCCGGCATTCTCCGCTGATGGCACGGTCAAGTCGGTGGACGTGCAGGTCGGTGACGCCGTCCGCAAGGGCCAGACCCTTGCCAGCCTGGATACCACGTCCCTGCAGGCGGACGTCGACTCGGCCAACTCGACGCTCGCCAACGCCAAGCAGCAGCTCGAGGCGGACAAGACCGGCCAGACGAGCGTCACGCCGAACAACTCGTCGGCCGCGAGCAACTCGTCCGACGTGACGGCGAAGTCCTTGGACGCGCAGGAGATCTCGCCGTCGCCGTCGCCGTCCCAGTCGCCATCGGCGGCCGCCAAGCCCGCGAGCTCCGATCTGAGCGGGCTGATCCGGCAGGTCGAGGCCGCGCAGGCCGCGGTCATCACGGCGCAGCAGCACGTCGACGCCGCACAGACCGAGGTCGACGCCGCGCAGCAGACGGTCGACGCGGACGTCGCGCAGAACACGAAGCTCCGCGACGCACAGCATGCGGCGTGCGCGACGTCCGGCGAATCGCCGAGCCCGTCGCCGACCGACTCGGCTTCGTCCGATTCCCCGGCTTCAGCTGCCTGTTCGGCCGCCATGGCCGACTACGAGGCGTCGGCCGACACGCTGTCGGCGGACATCGCGATCCTCGACGCCAAGATCAGCGCCCAGGACGGCAACCTCGACGTCCTCGACGCGGCAATAGCCGCACTCGACAAGCTCGTCGGCCAGCTTCAGGCAGCGGCGGCCAGCAGTACCGGCCATTCGACCAGCCCGAGCGGCTCAGCCGCCAAGCCGAGCGGCTCGAACCGGACCGCGGCCCCGAACGGCTCCACCAAGGCGAACAGCCCGAGCCAGCCCGCCCAGGACAGTTCGTCGCCCAGCGCAAGTGAGCCGGCGAGCGCCGCGCAACTTGCCGCCGACCAGGCCGCGATCGACGCCGCAGAGGCGCAACTGACCGCGGCCGAGCAGGATCTCGCGGCGGCCACGCTGAAGAGCCCGGCCGCCGGGAAGGTCGCCGCCGTCGGGCTGACTGCCGGCGCGTCGTCCAGCGGCAAGACGATCACGATCGTCGGAACCGGCGTGCCCGGCGTCGAGGCCACGGTCTCCCTGTCGGAGGCCAACCTGGTGAAGGTCGGCCAGTCGGTCAGCGTCGCGGTCGACGGTGTCGCGAAGAAGCTGCACGGGACGGTCGAGTCCGTCGGCCTGCTGAGCAGCACGTCGGATTCGACGACGACGATCCCGATCACGGTCAAGCTCGACGCGGACAGCCCCGATCTGTTCGACGGATCGGGCGCGGACGTGGTGATCACTACCGGGACGGCTGCCGATGTCGTCGCCGTCCCCAACTCGGCGATCCACTCCGGTGCGGGCGGCAGCCACACGGTCACCGTGCTGAACGGCGGTAAGACCTCGACCGTGCGGGTGACCCTGGGCGTCGCCAGCCGTGACCTGACCCAGATCAAGAGTGGGCTCAAGGTCGGCGACCAGGTCGTCCTCGCGGACTTCTCGCAGTCGCTGCCCAGTTCGAGCACCGACAGCTCCAACAACGGCACCTTCAGGCTGCCGTCCGGCTTCCTGAACGGCTTCGGCCAGAACGGCGGCTTCGGCAGGAACGGGCGATAGGGCCGGGCGGGCCTCGGCTCTTCGACGTCAGAGCAGGAGCGCGAGCGCGCGGACGACGGGTTCGCCGACGCTGCCGAGCCAGCCGGCCAGCGTCCGCAACGGACCGGCGACCGCGGCTCCCGCGGAGGCGAGCGATCCGGTCGACGCGAGCAGATCGGTCAGGCGGCGCAAGCGGTCGGCGACGGTCGGGCGGTCCGGCGCGTCCTTGCGCATCTCGGCGTCGACCTCGTCGAGATGGCCACGTGCCTCAGCTGCCGCGCTCTGGCTCAGCGGTACCGCCGCGATGGCCCGTTCGAGCCCGCGGACCGCATCTCGTGCCGCCTCGATGCTGACGATGGTGCCTTGCTGACCGCCGGCGATCCGCTGGTCGCCTGCGACGTTGTTGATCACGCCGCCGGTCTGCGAGTTGATGTTGAAAGTCACGATTGATCCCTTCGATCGGTCAGTACCGAGGTGGCGGGTACGGCATCGGCATGTCGCGGTCGGCTCGGCGGCGCTTCGCCGACGCCGAGACATGCAGCACGATGCCGACGATGAGCAGGACCATGCCGATGAGCGCCGCAGCGAGGCCGATAACGCCGATCGGAATGCCGGCTACGTCGGGACCGAGCAGTTGCGGGTCCTGCGTATCGGTGTTGGGGCCGATCTGCTTGATGAAACGGAGAATCGTCGCGCCGTACACGATGACGCCGGACACCAGGAATGTGAAACCGAGCCACGCCAGCACCCGTGCCTTCGTCTTGGTGCCTGCGATCTCGCGTAAGAAACTCTCCCGTTGTTGCACGTAGGCGTTGTACTGGTTGCCGCCGATATTGCTGATCACGCCGCCGTGCTGTTGGCCGATGTCGTATCGGACTTGCGGCTGGGGCTGGGGGTTGAATTGTGGGCTGAATTGTGGCGCTAAAGGCTTCGCTGGTGGCTGCGCGTGGAAGATCTGCGTTTCGGCACGACCATCTTGTGCCGTCTCGTAACGCATCTTCACCGTCGCGAGCGCGATTACGTCGCCGTTTCGCAGCTGCGTCGCAGCTGTGGCCGGAACGCCGTTTATCGTTGTTCCGCCAGCCGATCCCAGATCCTCGATCACGGCGCCGCCACCCTCGCGCCGTATCGCGGCATGCGTCCGGCTGACCCGTGGGTCGTCGAGAACGAATCGGGGATTTCGTCCTCTGCCGACAAGTACATTCTCGTCGCGGATGTCGAGCACTTGTCCCCGCAGATGTTCGGGAGACAGGACGACGAGGCGGGGCGAACCGGGGAAGTGGTCGATGGACATGATTCCCTGCCTTTTGCCGCACGCATCCAGTCGGCGAACGGTTCGGCGGCGACACTCAGTATGAGACGCCGAGAACCGGATAGATACATGGATCAAGCCGGAACCGGAATTGCCGATTCTGCGCGCCTGATCGACATTCCGATCTGACTGGATATGCGTATTGCCCGCGGAGGAATGTAGGCCGCTCGCGCCCTGCCTACATCAATATGAGCAGACGTCAGGCGACCTGTGCCGCCCACCGTCGCGCTCCGCGGCGGCGTTGCCCGCTTGCCTTCCGGGCTGGCCAGACCTCGGGGGGGTCGGTCTGGCCAGCCCGCAGGGCAAGCGATTTCCGCGCCTCGCAGGGGGACTCCGCCGCCGATGCGGCGGCGGAGTGCCCCCCTCGGAGGTGTCGCTCAGTGGCTGTGTGTCGGAACGGGGTGGCTCGGAGTGGTCTCCGCGCCGGACGGGTGCGTGGGCTCCCGGGACGGGTGCGTGCTGGGTGATCCGTGCGAATCTGCCCCGGTCGGGTGCGCCGCGGAAGCGCTGGCGAGGACGCCCTTGCAGTAGTCGACCACCTTGTCCTTGCCGCCGGCCGTGGTGATCAGCACGGTGAATGCGGGGTTGTCGAGCGCCTTGCCGGGGTTGTCGCCGACTCCGGCGTTGAAGGCGGTGCACAGTCCCTGCAGGTTCGGCGATGGCGTCCCGCTCGGGGCGTGGGACTTGCCGGCCTCGGCGCTCTTCGAACCGGCGGCGGCAGCAGCCGTCGAGTGGGAGGCGTTCTCGCTCGCCGTGACGCTGATGCTCGGCCGGCCGGTCGGCTGACTGTCCGGTGAGCCGACCCCCGGCAGGTTGCCGCTGCCGGCGGCGAGGGCGACACCGCCGCCACCGACGGCGAGCAGCGCGATCGCGACTTTCGCAGTGGCCAGCTTGGCCAGCGCGGTCTTGAGCATGGAGCGTCTCCTCAACTCGGGTGTGGGTGAGAGATGCGCTGCCCGGAAGGCCATCACGGCGGCCTCTTCGCCGGCCAGCTCGCCGTCGCGCGCGGAGACCGCGGTCGCGGCGAGCAGATCGGCGAGTGGGTCGGAACCGACGCGCCCGCTCGCCCACACGCCGCTGACCATCAATTCAGCGGCGAGCCGGTCGAGGCGTTCTCGGTTCTCGCTCATCTCACTTCCCTCAGCGTCGGAGGATTCGGATTTGTCACACCCGGTGTTGTCCGGCCGCGGGCATCGAGGCGTTCCGCGAGCTGGTTCAGGCCGCGGTAGGCCGCCGTGCGCACCGCGCCCGGGCGCTTGCCCAGCACCTGCCCGGCCGACTTGGCGTCCAGACCGATCACGACCCGGAGCAGAATCGCCTCGGCCTGGTCAGGCGGCAACGTCGCCACGAGGGCGAGCGCGGCGTCGGTGCTGAGCGCTTCCAAGGCCGCGTCGGCCGTGTCGTGATCGGCCGGCAGGTCGGTCAGCTCGTCGAACGGCTCACCGGTCGCCGGGCGACGGCGCTGGCGGCGCAGGTGGTCGAGCGCCCGGTGCCGGGCGATCGTCGCGGCCCAGCCTCGGAAATCGTCGATCTCACCGCTGAATGTCGCCAAATCGCGGGCGATCTGCAGCCACGTCTCGGACGCTACGTCCTCGGCATCGTCGCTCACCAGGACGCGCAGGTACCGGAGCAGCCTGGGCTGGACGTCGCGATACAGGACGCGGTACGCGTCCTCGTCGCCGTGCCGCGCGGCGAGCAATGCCGCCGAGACGTCGGACAGCCCGTCGCGCATCGGGCAATCGTCTCACCGCACGGCGCGTAGTCGAGGGCGGGTGCGGCAAGTCAGCCGTTAGGTTCGGCCGGACGAGTGGGTGCGTGCCGGACCGGACGGGTGCGTGCTCGGCGGACCGGTCGGGTGTGTCCTCGTCGGGTCGGTCGGCGACGGCGTGCTGGGCGGACCGGTCGGGGTCGGTGTGCCCGCCGGGCTGGACGGGGGCGTACTCGACGGCTGGTCCGACGACGGGTCGCCCGGCTGCGCTGAGGAACTGCCGGGCCCGGCACTGAGCACTGCCGCGCAGTAAGCAGTGACCCCGTCCTTGCCGCCGGCTGCGGTGATCAGCACCGCGAACGCGGGATCGTCGAGCGCCTTGGCCCGGGTGGCACCGCGCGCGCCGTCGATGGCGATGCACAGATTGCGTACGTTCGCCGGCGGCGTCGCGCTCGGTTGGACCGACGTGCTCGGCCAGGCACTCGGCGACCCGCTCGTGCTGGTCAAGTCGCCGCCCGGCGACGACTCCGACGCGCCGGCCGTGAATTCGGCGGGTAGCCGTGCGCCGTGGTCATTTCCGGACGAGCCCAGGCCGGGCATGTGGCCGGTGCCGGCGGCCAATGCGGCACTACCACCCAGCGCGACCAGGGCGACGACGACTGCCTTCGCCGTGGCCAGCCTGGCGATCGCGACCTGGACGATCGAACGTTTCCGGCTCGCCCGGCCCGGTGAACGATGGGCGCCGCGTACGGCCTCGACCCGTTGATCGTCTCGCGCAGCAGCCGCGTGAGCGGCGAGCAACTCGGCAAGCGGATCAGAGCCGATACCCCAGCCCACCCAGGTGGCGCTGAGCATCTGTTCCGCGGCGATGCGGTTGATGCGGTCTTCGTCCTCGCTCATCTCACTTCTCTCAGGCGAGGGACGCCGTCGATCCCCGTATCGCGTAGCGCCCGGCGGCCGGGGCAGGCCCGGCGGCCCGTTGTGCATGGATCATCCTCGACCATCGGCCGCGCCGCTGTCGAGGCAGGGGTGCGTGTCAGATGCGGCCACTGCTCGTGTCGTCGCTCAGGCGCTGCGACAACCACACCGGGACGATCGCCAGCACGATCAGCACCGCCGCCACGACGTCGACGATCGGCGCCTGGTTCGGACGGAACAGGTTGCCGAATATCCACAATGGCAGGGTTTGTACGTCGGGACTCGAGGTAAATGTGGTCACGACGATCTCGTCGAACGACAGGCCGAACGCGAGTAGGGCACCGGCCACCAGGGCGGTGCGCAGCGTCGGGAACGTCACGTAGCGAAACGTCTGCCAGCCGGTCGCGCCGAGGTCGGCCGACGCCTCCTCCATCGACGCGCCCATACGCCGCAGCCGCGCCTGGACGTTGTTGAAGACGACCACCACGCAGAACGTCGCGTGCCCGATGATCACCGTGGTCAGCCCGAAGCCGATGCCCAGCGGGTCGAGCACGGTCCGGAATGCCGCATTGAGCGCGATACCGGTCACGATGCCGGGCAGCGCGATCGGCAGGATCACCAGGAAGCTGACCGTGTTGCGGCCGAAGAAGCGGTAGCGCTGCACCGCGAAGGCCGCCATCGTGCCGAGTGCCAAGGCGATCACGGTGGCACCGAGGCCGGCGCGAACGCTCGTCCACAATGCGTGCAATGCGCCGCTGCTATGCGCGGCAGCGTGCCACCACGACAACGTCAGGCCAGTTGGCGGGAACGCGAACGTGCGCGACGTGTTGAACGAGTTGACGATGACGAGCAGCAGCGGGACGTACAGGAACAGCAACACGATCCAGGTGATCGCTCGCAACGTCCACCGCAGCCCGGCTGACAACCGCATCAGACGTTCTCCAGCGCGCCCGTGCGGCGCATTGCCAGTAGATAAAGGACGATCGCGATCAGCGGCATGGTCGACAGCGCGGCGGCGAGTGGCTGGTTGTTCGCCGTGACGAGCTGGCCGTAGATGACGTTGGCCAGCAGCTGGGTCTTGCCGCCGACGATGCCGACCGCGATGTAGTCGCCGAGCGAGAGCGAGAACGTGAAGATCGACCCAGCCGCGATCGCTGGGAACACCATTGGCAGCACGACCGATCGGATCGTGCGGCCGGGGCGTCCACCGAGGTCAGAGCTTGCCTCGAGCAGTGACGCCGGCAGTCGCTCGAATCCCGCGAAGACCGGCAACACCATGTACGGCAACCAGAGATATGCCAGCGTGATGATCGTGGCGGTCAGTCCGTACCCCGGCGTATGTCCGCCGGTCAGCCAGGTCAGCGGGCCGTTCGGGGCGAGGACGCTGCGCCACGCGTAGGCCTTCACCAGGTAGCTCGCCCACAACGGCGTCAGGATGGCGACGACCATGAACAACCGAGTGCGCCGCGACGCGACCTTGCTCATGTAGAACGCGACGGGGAACGCGATGATCGCGTCGATCAGCGTGACGCCCGCCGCCACGCCGACGGTACGCAGCGCCACGCGCCGGTAGACCGCGTCGGTGTAGACGTCTTGCAGGTTCTGGCCGTTGATGGTCTTGACGACGTTGCCGGTGAACGAGTCGGTGGTCCACAGCGCCGATATGAACATCACCGCGAGCGAGCCGAGGTAGGCCACCACGAGCCACAACATCGGCGCAGAAAGGAGGATCGCCAGCCGCGTTCGTCGCTTCGTTGCGAAGAACGCGGACAGCGATCCCCTGCTCGTGGTGTGCGCGGTCACCTCTGGCCAGCTCGTGATCTAGCTCTTGATCGCCTGCCAGTCCGTGACCCACTCGGAGTAGTCGGTGCAGTTGCTACCGCTGCCGTCGACGCACACCTTGCGGGGCGTCGTCCAGTACGCGATCTGATCCGCATAGCTCGCGTCGAGCGCGTGGTAGGTCGTGCAGAACTGCTTGTCGGACGTCTCGTCGCACGCCTTGGTCTGCGCGGGAGCCTCACCGAACCACTCGGCCACCTGGGCGTTCACCGACGGCGACACGATCCAGTCCATCCACTTGTACATGCAGTTCGGGTGCGCCGCCTTCGACGAGATCATCCACGTGTCGGACCAGCCGGTCGCGCCTTCCTTCGGCAGCACCGTCTTCACGGTGGTCTTCTTGCCGCCGTTGATGGTGTTGGCGATGACCTGCCAGGTCGTGCCGACCTCGGACGTCCCGGACTCGAATGCCTGCACCTCCTTGGTGTAGTCGGCCCAGTACTCGCCGACGTTCGCCTTCTGCTTCTTCAGCAGGTCGACGGCGGCGTCGAGCTGCTTCTGCGTCAGGGCATAGGGATCCTTGATCCCCAGGTCGGGTTGGGTGGCCTTCAGGTAGAGGGCGGCGTCGGCGATGTAGATCGGCGAGTCGTACGCGGTGACCTTGCCCTTGTACGGCCCGGCCTGGTCGAACACGGCGGACCAGGAATCCAGATCGGTCGAGACCGTCTTGGAGTCCCACATCAGCAGGTTGGCGCCCCACCCGTGCGGGATGCCGTACATCTGGCCGTCGACCGAGTTCCACGACTTCTTCTTGAGGAACTCGGAAACGGTCGCGTAGTTCGGGACGAGCGCGGTGTTGACCGGCGCGACGTCGCCGCCGTAGATCAACCGCAGCGTCGCGTCGCCCGACGCGGACACGCCGTCGTACTGCCCGGACTTCATCAGCTGCACCATCTCGTCGGACGTGTTGCCGATCTTGGCGTTGACCTTGCAGCCGGTCTGTTGCTCGAACGGATGCACCCAGTCGACCTTCGGGTCGTCCGTCCCGTCCTCGGCATAGCCCGCCCAGACGATGAGGTTCAGCTTGCCCTCGCCGTTGCCCATGGCCGACAGCTGGGTGCCCTTCGGGGCCTTCTCGCCGCCGCCGCCGGACTTCGAGCTGCTGCACGCCGCGAGCGACGTGGCGGCAAGCGTCGCCACCGCCAGCACCCCGACCGTGAATCGACTGATCCTCATTGATACTCCTCGAATCGTGCAGTGTTGAGTTCGGCGAGTGCCTCACTCATGAACCAAGCGAGACCGCCTGTTGCCGGCTCCAGGAGAGCCAGACCTGTTGCCCCCGCGAAAGATCGTGGTGGCCGTCGGCCGTCAGGTTCGGACGAAGGGCCACCACCGTGTCGCCCGTGTCGAGCTCGACGACGACGCGCGTCTCGGCGCCGGCATAGACCAGCTCGCGCACCGAGCCCGCGACCTGGATGTCGCCGACCGCGCCGGCTGATTGTTCGGAGACGCTGATCCGCTCCGGACGGATCGCGAACGTGCCCACCTCGCGGTACACGACCTGCGCGGAGTCGCCGCTCAGCACGTTGGACGTGCCAACGAAACCGGCCACGAACGCGGACGCCGGATACTCGTACACCTCGCGCGGAGTGCCGACCTGCTCGATGCGTCCCGCGTTGAACACGGCGAGCCGGTCACTGAGCGTCAACGCCTCGTCCTGGTCGTGCGTGACGAACATGAACGTGATGCCGACCTCGCGCTGTATCGCTTTGAGTTCGAGCTGCATCTGCTCGCGCAGCTTCAGGTCGAGCGCGCCGAGCGGCTCGTCGAGCAGGAGCACTTTGGGGCGGTTGACGAGGGCCCGGGCGAGGGCGACACGCTGCCGCTGCCCGCCGGAGAGCTGGCTGGGCTTGCGCGAGCCGTAGTCGGGCAACCGCACCATCTCCAGCGCGTCCTGCGTGCGGCGCCGGCGTTCGACGCGGTCGGTGCCGCGCACCTTCAACCCGTACGCGACGTTGCCGGCGACGGTCATGTGCGGGAACAGCGCGTAATCCTGGAAGACGGTGTTCACGTCACGGCGAAACGGTGGTTGGCGCGTCACGTCCACGCCGTCGAGGTAGACCGCGCCGGCGGTCGGCTCCTCGAACCCCGCGATCATCCGCAGCACGGTGGTCTTACCCGGCGCGCATCAGGGAGAAGATCCGTTGTGAAGGTGTGACCGAGCTACAGCAGGGGACGGATCAGGCGTCGCGCACACCGACGAGTACGAAGCCGACGATCAGCGCAGCGACGGCGTACAGGCAGAACACGCCCAGCCCGGCCCACGGTGACAACGCGTCGTGGCTGGGCACGATCGTGAAGATCTGACTGCCGGCGTTGGCCGGAAGGTACGGCATGATGTCGTGTTGCCAGTTGTCCGGCAGCAGGGCGGTGATCACGCTCGCGCCGAACAGCAGCCCGAAGAATGCCGAGAGCGCGCCGGCAGTGTGCCGGATCATCGCGCCCAGTCCGAAGCCCAGCAGGCCCACTGCCGCCAGATAGAGGCCCGCGCCGAACACCGCGCGGAACACATCTGGATCCGCGAGGGACGCGCTGGTGTGCAAGCCGGCGAAGTCGCGAGTCAGGCCGAGCGGTCCGCTGTCCTTGCCGATGAAACCCTTGGTGAGGTCGGGGTGCGCGCCGGACAGGATGGCCTGCCCGATGCCGAACGCGGCGAAGCTGATCACCTCGCCGAGCACGAACGTCGCGCCGGCGAA
>WNGI01005238.1_pt1 | contig 16884 bp, 21 predicted proteins | sample 5400621 | NCBI WGS metagenome assembly WNGI01 (sample SAMN13153374, study PRJNA577476) | soil metagenome | isolation source: 20 cm soil or saprolite under Garry oak tree replicate 1 | place: USA:California | collected 2016-06-15 | reverse complement strand
CAGCTGGCGAAAGGCCTCTCCGAGATCCGCCGGGTGCTGGTTACCTAGGCTGCGGCCTCGCAGCAATCGGCATTCGGCATCTCCACCGCGGCCGGCTGCCTGACCCGCAGAACCGTCACCACCAGCGCCAGCGTGGCGACCACGGCGCCCGCTCCGGCCAGCCACGCGAGGTGATACCCGCCGGCCAGCGCCGCGGCGGTCGCGGCGCCGTCGCCGGCTAGGCTCAGGGTCCGCCAGCCTGCGAGCGTGGCCAGAACGGCGAGCCCGAGGGCTCCTCCAACCTGTCCGGTCGTGTTCAACACGCCGGAGGCCATGCCCGCGTCGGCCGGCGAGACTCCTGACATCGCGATGATCGTCAGCGCGGGGAACGACAGCCCGCCCCCCAGCCCGAGCAGCGCGAGCGGGAACAGGAAGTGGATCGCGTAGCTCGCATCGGTCGGCCCGAGCGCGAGCATCGCGAGGGAGACCGCGGCCACACCTTGCCCGACCGCGAGCACCGCCACGGGGCCGAACCGGCCGATGAGTTGCGCCGAGAAGCGGATCGAGAAGGCGGCCATGACCGCGGCCACCGGCAGGAAAGCGAGGCCGATCGCCATCGGCCCGTAGCCCAGCACGCGCTCGAGGTCGAGCGAGCCCAGGAAGAAGAATCCGAAGAAGGCGGATGACATCAGCGCCTGCACCGCGTTCGACGCCGCGAGCCTGCGCGACGCGAACAGCCGCAGCGGCAGGATCGGGTTGCTCGCCATCGCCTGGCGCGCGATGAACGCGCCCAGCAAGACGAGCGATATCGATCCGGTCACCAGCGTGTGGGTGGAGGCAAGCCCGTAGACCGACGACTCGGCGATGGTGTAGACGGCGAGCATCAGCGAGCCGGTCACGAGAAGGGCGCCGAGCACGTCCGCTCCGCGGCTGACGCCGAGACCGCGGTCGTTCGCGAGCAGCCGCGCGGCCGCCACAGCCGTGACCGCGCCGATCGGCACGTTGACGAAGAAGATCCAGTGCCAGCTCACGGCCTGGGTGATGAGACCGCCGGCGAGCAGGCCGACGGCCGCGCCCGCGGAGGCGACGAAGCTGAAGACTCCGAAAGCCTTGGCCTGCTCGTCAGGCTCAGGGAACAGCGTGACGATCATCGCCAGGATCACTGCGGAGCTGACCGCGCCGCCGATGCCCTGCACGAACCGGGCGGCGATCAGCATCGGCTGGTTGAAGGACAGGCCGCACAGCACGGAGGCTCCGATGAAGATGGCGAGCCCGATGAGGAATGTGCGTCTGCGGCCGAACAGGTCGCCCAGCCGGCCGGCCAGCAGGAGCAGCCCGCCGAAGGCGATCAGGTAAGCGTTGACGACCCACGCCAGGCCCGCCTGCGTGAACTGGAGGTCGCGCTGGATGGACGGAAGCGCGACGTTGACGATGGTCATGTCCACGACGATGAGCAGGAACCCGATGCAGAGCACGATCAGCGATGGCCAGCGTGTGTTGGTCGTCATGCCCTTAATGACTTGCATGCCCTTCACAACTCATCGGTCGGGCGATGAATTTCAGGGGCGGCTGCGGTCTGAAGCTTTAGATGAAGATCGGAAAGATCACCCTGGACTGCGCCCTGGCACTCGAGCCCGACGCGGCGACCATCGAGTGCATGGCGCGTCTCCAGCTCGCCGCCCTCGAGCGCGGCGGCGATCTGTCGATCGAGAACGCCAGCCCGGCGCTGCGCGGCCTGATCGAGCTCTGCGGGCTGTCGGAAGCCCTACGAGTCGAGGTGCAGCGGCAGCCCGAATAGCGGGAAGAGCCGCTCCGTGCCCAGGAAGAACGTGATGTCGGCGATCTTCCCGTCTTTCAGGTCCAGGACCTGCAGCGCCCACGGCGCGTAGCCGCCATTCGGGTCGATCTTGTACTGGCCGAACGTCGGCATGCCGTTGGCGCTGATCGCAGCCAGCACGCGTGAACCCTTGCAGCCGATGCCGGGCCCGAACCACCAGGTCATGATGTCGTCGCGTCCGCTGAGCCACATGTCGTATGGCGGCATCGACTGGGTGGCGTCCTCGCGGATGAGGGCCGTGAGCGCCGACAGGTCGTAGCGCTCGAACGCGGACACGTAGCGCTCGAGCATGACCCGGTCGGAGTCGTTGAGGCGCGGCGCCGGGTCGGTCATGCTCACGTTGCTCTTCGCCAGCGTGGCGCGAGCACGCTGGAGCGCGCTGTTGACCGACTGCACAGTCGTGTCCAGCAGCTGAGCGACCTCGGATGCCTCCAGGCGCAGCACCTCGCGCAGGATGAGGACCGCGCGCTGCTTCGCCGGCAGGTGCTGCATAGCCGCTACCAGCGCGAGGCGGATCGATTCCTTCTCGATCGCGACGTCGGCGGGGTCGGGATCCGGGGCCACGAGCTGGATCGGGATCGGCTCGAGCCAGGTGGCCTCGGGCCTGACGTTGAGGTTCTTCTCGATCGGTTCCTGCGCGGGGCCGAGCGCCATGGGGCGGATGCGACGCTGCCTGCTCTTGATCATGTCGAGACACACGTTGGTGGCGATGCGGTAGAGCCATGAACGGAGCGCCGAGCGGCCCTCGAAGCGATCGCGGCTGCGCCAGGCGCGCACCAACGCGTCCTGCACGGCGTCCTCGGCATCGAACGGCGAGCCGAGCATCCGGTAGCAGTACGACGTCAGCTGCGACCGGTATTGCTCGAGCTCGCCGAGATCGGTCGCGGTTGAAACCGCTGCTTCCCCCACGAGATCGATTGTAACGGCGGCTATTTCGCCAGCACCTCGATCAGCTTGGCCGCGAACTCCTTCGGCTTCCCGTCAAAGCCCCCGTGGTCGCCCGGGAAAACCACAGGCTCACCGCCGGCGATCTGGGCCACCCGCTTGCCGCCCGCGCACGCGAGCTGGCTGTCGTTCGACTCCGCGCCGATCGCCCCGATCACCCGGCAAGGCGCCTGGGCGACGGCGTCGAGGTCCGGCTCGTAGCGCCCGATGTTGCGGATGTAGCGGCCGAAGAAGTAGCTCATGTTGCCCATCATCAGGGCCTGCTGCGCCTTCTCTTCCGGCGTCGGCTCGTGGTCGGGCTGTGGCGGGCCGCCCTGCACGCCGACGAGGACCATGAACTTCTGCATGGCAGGGAAAAGACCTTCCTTCTCGCACGTGTCGCAGACGTCATCGAAGCCCGCGCGGGCCTCTGCCTTGTTCGGCAACAGCGAGGGCGACGGCGGCTCGTGCAGGATCACTGTGTCGATCTGGTCGGCGTGCCTGGCGATCAGGTCCAGCGCGATCGTGGCGCCGCCGCTGCTTGCGAAGATGCACGACTTCTCGTCGCCGGCGACCTTCTTCAGCAGCCGGTGCGCGTCGTCCGCGAACACCTGCACCATCTCAGAGTCCCCGACGGGCTCCTTCTGGATGCTGCGCGAGTATGCCGCCGGGCATCAAAAGGAGCACAGGGCCACTTCCGCGGACCTCGTAGTAAAGGGTCGCGCCCGGGACGTCCAGCGTCTCCTTGCGGTAACTCGTCGTCGTGGTTGCCATGTTGAGTGACCTCCGCGTGGATTTCTATGTGTTTAGACCCGGCGGCGGCCCCAAACTCATCGACCCACGAAACTTTGACGGGACCTCGCGCATTTGACGGGAAACATGAATGAGATCGACCTGCTGAGCCGGGCTCGGCAGGGCGACCGCCACGCGTTCGAGGAGGTCCTGCGACCCGTGATTCAACCTGCTTTCCGGCTGGCCCTCGCGATGCTCGGCGACCGCGGAGCCGCCGAGGATGCGGTGCAGGAGATGGCGCTCAAGGGCTGGCGCCATCGCCACCGCATCCGGCCTGACCTGGGCACGGCTCGGCCCTGGTTTCTTGCGATCGTCGCCAACGAGTGTCGAATGGCCCGCCGCCAGCGATGGTGGTCCGTGCTGCGGTTCGCAGAGCCGGTGGAGCGCGAGGCGGGTGAGCGAGATCTCGCGAGTGGCATCGACCTGCGCAACCAGATCGAGCGGCTTGCCTATGACGACCAGCTTCTGCTCCACCTTTATTACGCCCTGGACCTGCCCGGCCGCGAGGTGGCGCAGGTGCTGGGCATCCGGATGGGGGCCGTGAAGTCTCGTCTGCATCGAGTTACACGCCGGCTGCGATCACAGCTGGCGACCGCGGAGGTGACGTCGTGAGCGAAGAGCGCCTGGCGGTCGAGATTCGCGACGCTTTCGACCAGGATCACGAGCCCAACCAGGGCCTCGAGGATCGGGTCGTGGCGGCAATTCCATGGGACGAGCCGCGTCGGCGAACGCTCTCCCGGCCGCGCCTGACAGGCACATTCGCCGCGTTGCTCGCGGCGGTGGTGATCGTGATTCTGATCGCGCCGACAGTCCTCAATCGGCTGAACATCACGTTTCCCGGCTCTGGCCCGGGGGCAGAGCCGCCCTGGTACTCGCTGGCGTCGGTCACCGGCGATTCGCTCTTCGTCGTCCAGCGCGGCGGCGCGCAAAACGCGTTGGTCCAGTCACCAGACGGCGGCCGCACGTGGATCGACCGCTTGCGTTTCAAGGGCGTGTATGACGGCATGCAGATGTACGGCCAGGACGGCTTCATCTGGTCAATGGACATGGATACGAGCAACTGCCACGCCAACGCCGGGGGGTGCCAGCCCCCGAGCCAGCACGTCTCGCTCTACCGAACCTGGGACGGGGGTGCGACGTGGACCAAGATGCCGGATCCGGGCGTCCCGGCGAACGGGGTCTTCTTCCTCGACGCCGTGCATGGCTGGATCGACTCGGGCTCCGCGGCAACGGGACTGGGCTCTGACGTCCTGTACGCGACGACCGACGGCGGCAAGAGCTGGAACCTGGTGGGTGCGCTGCCCAAGTCGGCGCCGATGGTCTGGGTCGGCGGCGTCGGCAACTACCACGTGACCTTCAGCCGCAACAGCGACGGCTCGTTTCGCGGCTGGTACCTGGGCAATGCGTCGCTGTTCACGAGCATTGATGGCGGCCACTCGTGGCAGCCGGTGGTGATCCCCGCGCCGGCCGGGCTGTCTGCCTGGACGGTGACTCCGTCTCAGCCGTGGATCAACGGCCAGGCCGGCGTCTTACCGGTCGCCTATCGCGATCCGAGCGGGCCGGACAACGCCACAGCCAATCAGATCTACCTCTACGTGACGCACGACGGCGGTAGCACATGGGCCGATCCCCGATCGCCGGAGGTGGGGTTCGCGCCAGTCGGCGACGTCTTGTCGATCACAATCCTCGACCAACAGCACATCTGGCTGACGAGTCAATCGCTCACCGCAGGTGACAAGGTGGAGGCAGGTCCGGCCGTGGCGTGGACCTCGGACGGCGGACTGAGCTGGAGCGTCGAAACGCTCCACACGCCGCGCATCCTCCAGATGACGTTCAGGGATGCGACACACGGCTTCGCGCTCGACGTGACCGGCGCCTACAACGTGAACGGCATCCTCTCCACGTCGGACAGCGGTATCACGTGGCAGCGGGTGAACGTGCCAGTCTTCGCCTAGGTGTTTTCGGCCGCCTCTTGAGCAGCGGTCTCGCCGGCCTCGTGTGACGCGGACTCGTTCGACGGACCGTGATGGCCGCCCGGACCTCCCGGATGGAACGTGCCGTTGTTCTCGGCCGCCTCCTGCGCCGCTGTCTCGTTCTGCTCATGGGATGCCGTCTCGTTGGACCTCGGCGAAGGTGACGGAGAGGCCGCGGCCAGGAAAGTGCCGTGAGCCAATGCGTTTCCACTGTTCGCCAGCGCGGTCACACCGAGCACGACGCCCAGCACCAGTGCGGCGCTGATCACGAGCGCGAACGTCAGGGCAGGTTTCCTCTTCATGACGTTGATCGTGTCAGCCGAACCTCAGAATCACCTTGGATTCAGTTGTGAGTTTTGACGGCTCACAGCCCGACCTGCTGGGGCGGATCCCCTTCGGTCAGGACGCGGCCGATCAGCGAGTAGAGCTCTTCTCTCTGCCGCCTGGTCAGAGGCGCGAACGATGACTCGAACACCCCGTCGATCACCTCGTAGCCCGTGCGCAGAGTCGCCTCTCCTTTGGCGGTGAGCCGGTGCCGGATGGCGCGCCCCGGGCCCGCGACGCGCTCGATCAGGCCTCGCCCCACCAGCCGGCCGGCCAGGGCGCCGAATGACTGGTCGGTCTGGAAGGTCATCTCGGCGAGGGCGTGCGCCGAGGAGTTGGGCCGTCGAGAGATCGCTCGGAGGGCGTCCCACTGGGGAAGCGAGGTCCCTGCCTCTCGAAGCCGGCTGTCCATCCCTCTGTGATGCCGGTACTGCAGCTGCTTGACGGCCCGACCAAGGTCCTGGAGGCTTGCCGGCACTGGGCCAGCATAGCCGATATCTAAGCTTGCGTATATAAAAGTATTGATATAGGATTCCTGACATGGAAACGAGTACTCGCAACTACGACGTCCCGGTGGCCGGCGTCGGCACGGTCGATGTCACGGTCTCGGAGCGAGGCGAGGGATCGCCCTTCCTTCTGCTGCACGGTGGCGGTGGGCCACTGACGGTGAGCGCTTTCGCCGACCTGGTTGCCGCCGAGCCCGCGCACGTGATCACACCGACGCATCCCGGGTTCGCGGGCACGCCTCGACCCGACGCGCTGAGCTCGGTTCGCGGTCTCGCCCAGCTGTATGTCGCGCTGCTCGAAACGCTTCAGCTCAAGGACGTCACCGTTGTGGGCAACTCCATCGGCGGATGGATCGCGGCCGAGATGGCGCTGCTCGAAAGCAAGCGGGCAAGCCGTTTCATCCTCGTCGACGCGGTCGGCATCGAGGTCCCAGGCAATCCCGTTGTTGACTTCTTCTCCCTCACTCCGCGGCAGGTCGCGGAGCACAGCTACCACGACCCCGACAGATTCGGGATCGACCCGACAAAGCTGCCGCCGGAGGCGCTCCAGGCGATGGCCGGCAATCGCGCGACCCTCACCGTGTACGCCGGCACCTCGATGAACGATCCTGGCCTCGCGGGCCGGCTGCGGGCCGTGACCAGGCCGACGCTCGTTGTTTGGGGCGACGCTGATCGCATCGCCAACCCCGACTACGGCCGCGCGTTCGCCGCAGCTATTCCAGGCGCCAGGTTCCAGCTGCTCGAGAAAACAGGGCATCTTCCGCAGATCGAGACGCCTGGGCAGCTGCTCGAAGCGATCCGGCAGTTTGTGCATGATGGAGCGAGTGCCCGACCGGCCTGAATCGATCCCCGATAGCCACGCCGACCTCCTTCAGTCACGCGTCGCGATCATGGCGACAGTCGGTCCTGACGGACGGCCGCAGGTCTCGGCCCTCTGGTTCCTGGCGCAAGACGGCACGGTGAGGATTTCGCTCAATACCAGCCGGCAGAAGACGAAGAACCTCAAGCGAAACCCCAAGGTCAGCGTGATCCTCCTCGATCACGCCAATCCTCACCGGTACGTCGAGCTGCGAGGCGACGCGGAGATAGAGCCTGACAACGACTACAAGTTCGCGGACCTCGTCGGCGGCAAGTACGGTGTCGACCTTCGTTCGCGCGACCGGGCCGGCGAGGGCCGCGTGATCGTGACCATTCACCCGGTGCGCGTTCGCACCTGGGGATGAGCGGGTGAAGTTCGCCGGCATCGAGGTAGCTCGCATCGGCATGGGCACCAACCGGCTTACGGACAAGCGTGAGAATGTCGCGTTCATCAAGGCCGCCGTGGCGGCGGGCGTGCAGGTGATCGACACTGCGCACCTGTACACCGGCGGGCAGAGCGAGGAGACGATCGGGGCCGCGCTCTCTCCCATGCCCGACAACGTCATCGTGGCCACCAAAGGTGGATTCAACGGGGCTTCGGCGGCGGTGATTCGCTCAGAGATCGACGAGAGCCTGCGCCGCCTGCACGGCAAGAGCATCGCGTTGTACTACCTGCATCGCGTCGACGCCGAGGTTCCCCTCGAGACGAGCCTGGCTACGATCAAGGAGTACATGGATCGCGGAGTCATTCGCAACGTCGGCATATCGCAGGTGACCGTCGAGCAGATCGAGCGAGCGCGCAAGGTCGTGCCGATCGCCGCGGTGCAGCAGCAGTACAGCCTGTCGGAGCGGAAGCACGACGCCGAGGTCGACTACTGCACCCGCGAGGGCATCCCGTTCGTGCCGTTCTATCCGCTGCACGGGGCAGAAGGGCGCGCGCTCGAGGAGGTCGCCGGGCGCAAAGGTGCCACCACCAAGCAGGTCGCGCTCGCGTGGCTGCTGAAGCGCTCGCCGGTCATGCTGCCCATCCCCGGCACCCTGTCGCTCGCGCACGTCAAGGAGAACCTGGCCGCGTCGAAGATCGAGCTGAGCGAGGCCGACATGTCGGCGCTCGACCACGGCCGATGACCGGACTGCTGCTGCCCTCTCGCGAGGTTCTGCTCTGGGCCGGCAGCGACTTCGCTTCGCTCGTCCAGACCGCCACCGAGGCGGAGCGCCTGGGCTTCGACTCTGTGTGGGTGGGTGATTCCCTCCTGGCCCGCCCTCGCGGCGAGCCGGTGGCGCTTCTCGCCGCCATCGCCGGAGCAACCAGGCGTGTGCAGCTGGGCACCGCGGTCCTGCTGCCGCTGCTGCGAAACCCGGTTTCGCTGGCCCACCAGCTGGCGACCGTCGATCGGATCGCCAATGGTCGGGTCATCGTGGGCATCGGTCCGGGCGCCGAGCTGCCCGGCACGCACGCGGAGCTCAAGGCGGTCGGCGTGCCGAGCGACCGGCGGGTCGGCGGGATGCTCGCGGCCATCGAGAGATGCCGGAGGTTGTGGCGCAACGAGGAGCCCGGCATCGAGCTGCAGCCGCGTCCTTTCAGTCCGGGCGGCCCCCCGATCTGGGTGGGCGGGACCGGTCCCCGGATGCTGCGCCTCACCGGCGAGCGGTTCGAAGGCTGGTTGCCGCTGAGCCCCACACCCTCGGATTACGCCTCGGGCTTGCAGGCTGTACGGGCGGCAGCCGAGAAGGCCGGCCGGGATCCAGGCAGCATCGCCACCGGGGTCTATCTCACCATCGCCGTCGCCGACGGCGCGAGCGATGCGGCGGCCGAGTTGAACGCCTACATGCTTGCCTACTACGGCGTCCCGGCAGAGGTCATGGCCAAAGGCATGGCGCTCCACGCGGGAACACTCGAATCGGCCGCCGAATGGTTCGCCGCCTACCGCGCGGCGGGCGCGCGCGAGATCGTGGTGCGGCTGGCGCGGCCGAACCTCAGCGATTACAACGACACGGCGCGCCGCCTGCTCGAGGCGTCGCGCGCCGGGGTTTAGCGGTGGGCCTCGACGTAAGTGCGCTCACGTTCGACGTGTTCGGGACGGTGGTCGACTGGCGCACGGGCGTCATCGCAGAGGCCCGCCGGCTGGGCAACCTCCGTGGCGTGAAAGCCGATTGGGAGTGCCTCGCCGACGCCTGGCGCGGGCTGTACCTGCCTTACATGGCCAAGGTGCGGACCGGTGAGCTCCCATGGACCAACTTCGACCGGCTGCACCGCGCTTCCCTGGACGAGGTGTTGCGCGACCTCGGATTGGACGGCTTCGGCGATGCGGATCGCGACGAGCTGACCAGGGCCTGGGAGCGGCTCCCGCCGTGGCCCGACGCGGTCGATGGGCTGAAAAGGCTCCAGGGTCGCTACCTCGTGTCCACCCTGTCGAATGGCAATCGATCTCAGCAGGAAGGGCTGGTCCGCTACGCAGGCCTGCCGTTCACGCGGCTCATGTCGGCGGAGGATTTCCACCACTACAAGCCCGATCCGGAGATCTACCTTGGCGCCGCATCGGCTCTTGGAGTTGCGCCCGACCGCGTGATGATGGTGGCGGCCCACAAAGGCGACCTGCGCGCGGCCCAGGCCGCGGGCTTGCGCACCGCGTTCGTCGAGCGCCCCCTCGAGAAGGGACCTGGCGGCGGGGCGGATCGCCTTCCGGACCCGGATTCGGACGTCCAGGCGACCAGCTTCACCGACCTGTCCAAACAGCTCGGCTGCTAGTGCGGTGAGCTGATCGTCACCTTCAGGATCCATCCGTCGGCATTCTGGGGATAATGTCGCCCGATGCCGATTCCTCCCTCGTTGATCAACCGTCCCGGCGCGCTGATCACGATCGCCGCCCGCACAGGCCAGGAGCTGGCCAAGCGCCGCTTGAACCCCATGGGACTGAGCGTGCAGATGTGCGGCGTGATGAACCTGCTGGCGGACGGCCCTGTATCTCAGCACGCGCTCGGCGCGCAGCTGGGAATCGATCGCACGACTGTGGTCGAATTGATCGACGATCTCGAGAAGCAGGGAGTCGTCGAGCGGCGCCGGAATCCGGCCGACCGGCGTTCGTACGCCCTGCACCTGACCGCCAAAGGGCGGACCGTCCAGAAACGGGCCACCAAGGCCTTTGACGCGGCCGTGGACGAGTTCTTCGGGCCTTTGACCTCGGCCGAGCGCAAGGCGCTGGCCGATATGCTGACCAGGATGATCCTGAAGGCCCAGGCGAAGCTGGCTTAGCGTCCGATAACCGTCCCTTAAAGGAATTATCCGCTTAAGGGAATAACCGCCAAGAGCCTCGGCTTGTGTTGGTCATGAGACGCTTGACCCTCGGACCGAGAGCTCGGAACGCCATTCGCTTTGTCGCCCGGTTTGTCAACCCGCTGACGCTTCTTGTCGCGGGCCGGAGCTGGATGCGGATCGTCGGCGTGATCCGCCACCGCGGCCGCAGGACGGGCCGGCCGTACGCCACGCCGCTGGGCATGCGTCGCATCGGCGACAGCTTCGTCATGCCGCTCACGTTCGGTGACAGCGCCGCCTGGTATCGGAATGTGACCGCGTCCGGCTCGTGCGAGGTGACCTACATGGGTCGCAACTACTCGCTCACGGATCCCGAGGTCATCGACTACGAGGCGGCGGCGCCGGCCTTCCCGCGCTACGAGCTGCTGCAGTTCCGGTTCGTCGGCATCGCCCAGTACCTGCGCATGCAGATCCTCTAGGAGAGCAAAGCAATGACTCGGTCTCGCAACCTCACCCTCGCGCTCATCGTGATCGCGTTCGCACAGTTGATGGTCGTGCTCGACACCACCATCGTCAACGTGGCGCTGCCTTCGGTGCAGCGCGCACTTCATTTCAGCGCCACCGACCTCGAATGGGTCGTGAACGGTTACGCGCTCGCGTTCGGCGGACTCCTTCTTCTGGGCGGGCGAGCCGGCGACCTGTACGGCCGACGGCGCATGTTCGTCATCGGCGTCCTGCTGTTCGCGGCCGGCTCATTCGCCGGCGGGCTGGCCACGACATCGACGTGGCTGATCGCGGCGCGTGTCATCCAGGGCGCCGGCGGCGCGATCGTCGCCCCCACCGCACTCTCCCTGATCGCCGACACCTTCCAGGAGGGCGCCGCACGCAACCGTGCCCTCGGCGTGTACGCCGGCGCGGCCGGCAGCGGCGGCGCGATCGGCCTGATCCTCGGCGGCATCATCGTCAACTACCTGTCGTGGAGGTGGGTCCTGTTCGTCAACGTCCCCATCGCCCTGGTGCTCGCAGTCGTCGCACCGAGGGTTCTTCCGGCCCCCGAAGCCCGCACTGGCCGCCTCGACCTGCCCGGAGCGATCTCGGTCACAAGTGCCATGACGTTGCTCGTGTATGGCCTGTCGCGCGCCGCCACGCACACCTGGACCGACAACCTGACCGTCGCGACGCTTGGTCTGGGCGCTGCGCTGTTGGTGCTTTTCCTTCTCATCGAGCTGCGCAGCCGCCAGCCGCTGATGCCGCTGAGCATCTTCGCGAACCGGAACCGCAGCGGCGCGTTCGCGCTGCGAATGGTGGCCGGATCCACGACGCTCGCCGTCCTGTTCTTCCTGAGCCAGATCGTCCAGAACGTGCTCGGCTACAGCGCGCTGCAGGCGGGGTTCGCATTCCTGCCGCTCGGCGTGGGCGTTGTCATCACGGCCCAGATCACCTCGCGGCTCGTGGGACGCATTGGGCCAAGGCTGCCCATCGCGGTCGGAGCGCTTGTCGTCGCCGGTGGCCTGTTCTGGCTGTCGCGCATCGGCGGGCAAGTGAGCTACGTGCCCGACATTCTCGGCCCACTCGCAGTCCTCTCAGTCGGGCTGGGACTCATCTTCTTCCCGACCACCGTGGTTGCAATCTCCGGCGCGGCCAGGCACGAGTCGGGCCTCGCGTCCGCGGTGCTCAATGTGAGCCAGCAGCTGGGCGGTTCGATCGGGCTAGCGGTTCTTGGAACCGTCGCGGCCAACGTGACCAGCGATCACCTCGCAGGAGCGCGGCCGACCCACACTCTTATCAACAGCGCGCTCACGGCCGGCTTCACCACCGCGTTCGAGCTCGGTGTGCCCATCGCGCTGGCCGGCTTTCTGCTTGCGCTGCTTGTCATCCGCGTGCAGCGCCCGGCCCAGAAGCCGGTAGCGCTACCCGAGGCGGCCTGATGCGGACTCCGCCTGGCACCACGCGTAGAGGGCGTCGTACATCGGGGTCTCGAGCTGGATCTTCCTGTGGTCGTCCATGCCGTGCACCAACGCGAAGCCGTTGGCGATCGCGTACAGGCCTGCCGCCTCCGGGCAGGAGGCTCGATCCGCGCTGACGTCGGCGCCGTGCACGATCTGCGCCAGCCTCTTCAAGCCGGGATCCTCCAGCCCGTACTTGACCATGATCGACTCGAAGCTGCAGCGCCCGTCGACGTGGCCGAGCTCGACGTTCTTGACGTCGTAGGGTGTGGCGCCCTCTCGCGCCGCGACGGCCATGACCTCATTCGCGGGCACGTACAGGAATTCAGCGTCCTGGTCGACGAATCGCTTGATGAGCCATGGGCATGCGATGCGATCGACATTGGCGTTCTGGCGCGTGATCCACTTCATTCAGCTACCTCCTAATGCTTCCAGCGACCACGAGGTCGGCTCGCACGAGGGCTCAGCCATCGAAAGCTTAGGCTTGCCAGGATGCGCCCAACGGAGAGCCGTTCGGCCCTTTTTGGAATCGTCGCGGGCATCTTCGTCTCCGGCACCGGCATCGGATCGCTGCTACCAATCCTGCCTCTTTACCTCCGTGAGCGCGGTGCATCCTACGCGCTGGTAGGCGTGATCGTCGGATCGGCGCTGCTCGCGCAGGCCATCGGCCAGTGGCCCGCGGGGATCCTCGCGGAGCGCGTGGGCGCGAAGGCGATGATGATCGGCGGCCTCGTCGTGGCAGCCGCGGCGTCGGTCACATTCATAATCCCGCTGCCCATCGAGTGGCTGATCGTGCTGCGGTTCGTGCAGGGCCTCGGCTTCGCGGCGATCATCCCCGCCGAGCTCGCGGCGGTCGCCGACGTCGTGCCGCGCGCCAAGCTGGGCCGCGCCTACGGCTGGGTGTCCGGAGCACAGCAGGCCGGATACATCGGCGGGCCCGCCATCGGCGGATTCCTTGCGGTGTTCGGACGTTGGACCGTCTTCGCGGTGACCGGCGCCGCGCTTCTGGCAGCGGCGGCCGTGATCGCGGTGACGCTGCGAACGTCGTCTCGCGTACGCGTCGACAACATGCCGCGACTCGCTATGAGCGGGCCGTCTCGCGCGAAGGCCGCCGTGATCGCGGTCGCCATTCTGTCGATCGGCCTCGGGCTGCTGATCGGGGTCTACGACGTGATCTGGAGCCTTTACATGCGGTCGCGCGGAGCGAGCGACCCGGTCGTCGGCCTCTCGTTCACGCTCTTCGCGCTGCCGCTTTTGGTGGCGACGCCGCTCGCGGGCTGGAGCTCAGACCGCTGGGACCGACGCTGGCTCGCGGTCGGCTCTGTCGTGCTCGGGTCGCTGATGGGCCCGATCTATCCGTACCTGACCAGCATCCCGACGATCCTGTTCGTCGGTCTTTTCGAGGGCGCGCTGTGGGCGTTCACGACGCCTTCCATGAACTCGTTTCTGATGGATGCGGTCGCCGACCGTAGGGCGGAGGCGCAAGGCATCGTCGGCACGGCCCTGAGCAGCGCCACCGCAGTTGGATCGCTCGTGGGCGGAGCCCTCTTTGCGCTCGGCGTGGCAATTCCGTTTCTCGTTGCGGCGGGTGCCGGCATCGTGTTCGCGCTCGCGGCCCTGCCCTGGATGCTGTCGGCCGGCGCCCGACGGCCGGTGCCGGAGGGCGAATCTGCGTGATCGTCGTCTGCGGTGAGGCGCTGATCGACGTCATCCGCAACGGCGACGGCACTCAGCGCGCCACACCCGGCGGCGGTCCGTTCAACACGGCGCGGGCGCTGGCCCGACTCGGGGTTCCGACCGCCTTCCTCGGCCACCTCTCCGACGATGATTTCGGGCGCGAGCTGGCGCAGCTGCTGGTCTCGGACGGCGCGAGCCTGGAGCTGGCGACCATCGGTCATGAGAAGACGACGATCGCCGTTGCGGAGGTCGATAGCGAGGGCCTCGCGGAGTATCAGTTCCTGGTCGAAGGCACTTCGGCGCCGCACCTCACGCCGGACATGGTGCCGGCCAGGCTGTCCCCCGACGTGACCGCGCTGCATCTCGGGACCCTCGGGATGGTGCTCGAGCCGATGGCGTCCACGCTCACCGACTTCGTGCAACGCGAGCACGACGGACGCGTGGTGATGCTCGACCCCAACATCCGGCTCGGTCTGATCCCTGATGACGAATATCGAGCTCGCCTGCAAGCGGTCATCGCGCAAAGCACGATCGTTAAGGGCAGCGAAGCGGACCTGGCCTGGCTCTACCCGAACGAACGCTATCAGTCAGCGGCGGAGCAGCTGCTCCATGCCGGCGCGCGCCTGGTCGTGGTCACCCTGGGCGCGCGCGGAGCTTTCGGCGCCCACCGCGACCTTGGGATCAATGTCGACGCGACGCCTGTCGAATTGGTGGATACCATAGGGGCCGGCGATGCATTCGGCGCCGCCCTGCTCGCGTGGCTGAACACGCATGACGCCCTCAAAGCGGACCTGCACCTCGAGCCGCGATCACCTGCTCGCGACCCGGCGCCGATCCTCCGTGGAAGGGCGAGATCCCAACTCTTCGCCCCTGAGATCGCGCGAGCGGACGCCGTCGGCGTGGGAGGCCTTGCCGCAGGTGCGCTAGATTTGCTCGCGAAATGGGAAGCGAAACCGACCGGCGGACTCGGACTGTCTCGTGGGACGATCCACTGGCCGTGCTTCGTGCGGCTTCCGGCAGCACGGGCCTCGAGCTGCTCCAGCAGCTCATCGACGAGCGCCTGCCGCCCCCGCCCATCGCTATGACTCTGGACTTCCGCCTGGTCGAGGTTTCAGAGGGCCGCGCGGTCTTCCACGGCGAGCCTGGAGAGTTCCTGTACAACCCCATTGGCTCGGTGCATGGCGGCTACGCGATGACCCTCCTCGATTCGGCGATGGGCTGCGCGATCCACTCGACGTTGCTGGCTGGCGAGACGTACACGACGCTCGAGGCGAAGGTGAACTTCATCCGGCCGATCTCAACTGATACCGGCCCGGTTCGCTGCGAGGGCGCTCTGGTGCACCGGGGCGACCGCATCGCGACCGCCGAGGGCAAGCTCATCGCCGAACGGACGGGCAAGCTGCTGGCGCACGGATCGACGACCTGCCTGGTCATGCGGCAATGAATCTCGTCTGATGGGCAAGTCGTGCAAGCACCTCGGCCAGATCAAGGACGTATCGCCTTCGGGCCCCGGTTGCGTCGAATGCGTCGCTGCCGGCAAGCACGACTGGGTGCACCTCCGATGGTGCCAGGAATGCGGCCACGTCGGCTGCTGCGACAACTCTCCGGGCAAGCACGCCACCGGCCACAACCGGACCACCCACCACCCGATCATCCGCTCCTACGAGCCGGACGAGGACTGGTACTTCTGCTATCCGGACGACCTCATGTTCGAGCTGGCGGACACGCCGCCCAACCCTTCTCACCCGTAGCCCGCTTAGCCGGCGCTGAGTGTCCCCTCGCCGACAACGACGGCCCTGCCGCCGACTTTGACCTCCGTTATCTCTTTGCCGTCCAGGCCGATGGCGATGTGGATCTGGCTTGGACGCCCCATGCGCACGCCTTGATTGCTGACGATCTTTCCGGCCAGCGCCTGCGGCACGATCCCGTGGTGCACGAGGTAGCAGCCGAGCGGGCCGCTGGCGGCGCCGGTCGCCGGGTCTTCCACGATCCCGAATTCGGGCGCGAACATGCGGCTGTGCGCGGTCGCGCTCCTATCGGCGACTGACGGCGAGAACACGAAGAACCCGACGCCGTCCAGACCCTGCTCGCGCTCGACCGCCTTCAGCTTCGCCGCATCGACCTCCGCGGAGTCGACCGCGTCCGCCGTGGCGATCGGGACCATCAGGAACGGCAGGCCGCAGGAGACGACCTGCACAGGAAGGCCGGAGAGCATCGAGCTGGGATCGAGGCCGAGCGCATCGGCCAGGCCGCTGACCTCGCCGATTGGGTCGCCGAAGGTCGGACGCTGCTGGTACATCCACGCGAAGGCGAGCCTGTCGCCGCTCCAGTCCAGGTCAACACGCGTCGGGCCGACGCCGAGCCCGAACACGAAGCGCTCCTGACCCGGCTTGATGATCCCCGTGTGAGCCAGCGCGAACGTCGAGCCGACCGTCGGATGTCCCGCCATCGGCAGCTCGCGCGATGGAGTGAAGATCCGCATGCGCACGTCCGTCGATGCATCCTCCTTCGGCAGCACGAAGGTGGATTCCGCGAACGCCATCTCGCGCGCGATCCGCTGCATCACGTTGGGGTCGACACCCGCGCCGTCCGTGAACACCGCCAGCTGATTTCCCTCCAGCGGCCGTTCCGTGAAGACGTCGAGGTGGAGGTATCGCAGCGATCTCATCGGAGGAGAGGTGAGCTTACCCTTGAGGTGGACATGAGACTTCTTTCGTTCCGGGCGGGGGGCGGCGAACGTCTCGGCGTGCTGCGTCCCGACGACCCCGCCGAGGTGATCGAGCTCGCCGATTTCTCCGGCATGCTCGGGCTCATC
>WNGI01002146.1_pt1 | contig 16886 bp, 15 predicted proteins | sample 5400621 | NCBI WGS metagenome assembly WNGI01 (sample SAMN13153374, study PRJNA577476) | soil metagenome | isolation source: 20 cm soil or saprolite under Garry oak tree replicate 1 | place: USA:California | collected 2016-06-15 | reverse complement strand
TTCAAATCGAAGGCGTCGCCGCCCGTCATCGAGTTCGATGCCGCAGGCAATGTTGTCAATGCTTGGGGCGATGCGTCGCTCGTGCCCGCGAACACCATCGGACCGGCGGGCAACAACATCGGCGGCCAGAACGCCGTGCTGCCAAACGGCATCCATGGTTGCTACGTCGACTATCAGGACAACCTCTGGATCGGCGGCAATTCCGACGGCGTCGTCCAGAAGTGGTCACACGACGGCACCACCAAACTCCTCCAGATCGGCACGAAGTTCGTCTGCGACAATCCGCCGACAAACGTCTGCAGCGGCGATTCGCCGACTACCGGCAGCAGTCACACGCTGCTGCATCGCCCGGCCGACATCGCGGTCGATTCGACCAACGGCGACGTTTACATCGCCGACGGTTACGGCAATCATCGTGTTGTGGTGTTCGACAAGAGCGGCAACTTCTTGCGCCAGATGGGCGGCACCGGGACGGGCCCTGGTCAATTTGCGCCTTTGGGTGGCGGACATCCGCATTGCGTCGTTATCGGGAAGGACGGGCTGGTGTACGCGTGCGACCGTGCGAACGACCGGATCAATGTGTTCCAGAAGGACGGGGCGTTCGTCCGCGCCATTCCGATCGTTCCCGGCACCGGTACGCCGGGACTTGGCCTCTCGGGTTCGGCTTGGGACGTTGATTTTTCGCCCGATGCAGCACAGACATTCATGTACGAATCCGACGGCAGCAATGAGATCATGTGGATCATGGACCATGCCGCCGCGATGAGCGGATCGGCGAACTCGATTCTGTCGGGATTCGGCCGACCCGGTCACATGGCAGGCGATTTCACATACCTGCACATGATGGCGATCGATTCTGCGGGCAATCTATACGCAGGCGAAACCATCGGTGGACGGCGCATTCAAAGGTTCACGCGCTCATCCAACTGCCCGGGCCATTCCGAAGGGCAGGGCGGCGCAGGTCTCTATCAATGCCCCGGTAATAGCGGCGGTCATTGATACGAATGCAGGCAACGGCGCGATGGCGGAAGGAGGATCCGCCACCGCGCCGCGAAGTATCTCGGGCGGTGCTTGCGCAAGGCGAGTATCGTTTGCGCGCGTTCCTCCCATTCGTTTGAGCATTTCTTGACGAGAATCCCCGATTGTCGTTTTTCGCGCAGTGCTCGTCTTTGGCTGATCGTCGCATCGGTGGTGTTGCTCATCTCGCCAACGCATGTCGCCGCGAACGGCGCTGATCTTCCCTCTGAAATAGTCCTTCAGGGATTCCTGAAGCCGGAGGGCAGCCGGGTCCGGTTGCTGATCCGAGTTCCACTCATCCTTCTATCGAACTTCGCGTTACCGCAGCGCGGACCCGGCTATCTCGACCTCGCGCACGCCGCTGACCGCCTGAATGAAGTGGCTCAAGCAACGGGCCGCCAAATCGAGATCTCCGACGAAGGCGCTCCGCTGATCCCAATGGTGCGGGCAGCTCGAATCTCGGTGCTGTCAGATCGGTCGTTTGGAAGCTATGACACGGCCCGAGCGTCGCTCGAGGGTCCGCGATTGCCGGTCGAAACCGAGCTGTTCTGGAACCAGGGTTTCTTCGACGCCGCACTCGAGTATCCGTTGCACTCGGCTGATGCGCATCTGTCGATCCGCGCGAACGTTGCGCCGGAGCTTTTGCGCCGCGTCAAGCTGCATTTGACGTTCCTCCCGGTCGGCGCACCTCCGCGCACGTACGAGATTGCCAGCGGCACCGGCTGGATACCGCTCGATCCGACGACATCCGAAGCGGCGTGGCTTTCGCTCAAAGGCGGCTTCGTCGATTCGTTTGCGTTCGATCGGCTGGCCTTCCTGTTGTGCCTGATCGCCCCTTTCCGCAACTTGCGAAGCTTGCTGGCGGTCGTCGTCGTCATGGCAGGCATGCAAGCACTGACGCTAACCGCGACCGGAGCACGATGGTTCTTGGAAACGCCCTGGTTGCAGCCGTTGGCCGATACAACGCTTGCAGCGGCAATATTGCTGCTCGCCATCGGCAATCTCAGCGCACCAAGTCTCCGCCGCCGATGGTTCGTTGCAGCGCTGATGGCAGCGCTCGGCGGCTTTGCGATCGGCCCGCTATTCGTCGATCGCTGGCAATTCGCGGGCGCACACGCGATCGTGGCCGCCGTCTCTTATAACGCTGGAATTGTGATCGGCGCCATCGTCATCCTGGTCGCTTCGCTCATCGTTCTGCGCGCGTTATTCGCGTGGGTGCTGGGCGCGCCGCTGGGCGTCATCGTGTTATCGGCGCTGCTTGGACTCGTTGCGTGGCAATGGTTGTTCGATGGCGTTCATCGCTTTCAACATGTGGCCGATGCCGGTATTTCGGCAGCATCGATCATTGCCGTCGTGCGGTGGTTGGTGCCTGCGGTGTTGCTCGGCGCGGCCGCATATTTCTTGCCGCGCAATTTTGGCGGCGAACGTGTTCAAACGTTGCGCGATGCGTTATTCCCGAGGCGCGTCGAATGAAGTTCTCCGTCAGATGAGGCCTTCGAGCAGCTGCACGTCGACGGCCGCGCCCGCCTGAACGTTGCCGGTGTCGGCGCCCAGAACGATAAAGCAATTCGCCTGAGACATTGACGACAAGATCCCGGAACCCTGATCGCCGGTCGTGCGCACCTGCCATCCACCGGCGCCATCCGGAGCAAGGATGCCGCGCTGAAATTCGGTCCGTCCCGGTGCTTTCTTGATCGGCACGGCAAGTGTCGCCTTGAACATCGGCATCGGCGTCACGTTGGCGCGACCCTGGAGCACAAGCAACGCATCGCGGACGAATTCGTAGAACGTCACCATCACGCTCACGGGATTGCCCGGAAGTCCGAAGAAGTGCGCGTCGCCGATCTTGCCGTAGGCGAGCGGACGGCCGGGCTTCATCGCGATCTTCCAGAACAGGACTTCGCCGAGCTTGTCCAGAAGCTGCTTGACGAAGTCCGCCTCACCGACGGACACGCCACCCGATGTAATGACGACGTCGGCGTTGTCCGCTGCCGTCGCAAACGCACGCTCCAACGCGTCCGGCACGTCGGGAACGACGCCCATGTCGACGATATCGCAGTTGAGCCGCGTCAGCATGCCGTAGAGCGTGTAGCGATTGCTGTCGTAGATTTCGCCGGCGCCAAGTGGTTGACCGACTGATCGGAGCTCGTCGCCGGTCGAAAAGAAAGCGACGCGCAGCTTGCGATAGACGCCGACTTCGTTGATTCCGAGCGACGCGAGCATTCCAAGCTCCGCCGGACGAAGCGGCTGGCCGGCGTGAAAAACGATGGCGCCGCGCTTTAGATCCTCGCCCGCGAAGCGCCGATTCTGTCCGGCTTTGCCGACTGCACCGGCCGTGATCGATACACCGCCGGGAACTTCGGTTGCGCGCTCCTGCATCACGACGGTGTCCGCGCCTCCCGGCATCACCGCTCCGGTGAAAATGCGCACCGCTTCGCCGGCCCTGATTGGGCTGCCATAAGGTTTACCGGCGAACGATTCGCCGATCCGCTTCAGCGTTGTCGCGCCATCATTCTTCAAATCGGCAAAGCGAATGGCCCAACCGTCCATTGCGGAGTTGTCGTGACCCGGCACGTCGATCGGTGACGTCATGTCCTCGGCCAGAATGCGGTCGAGCGCAAAGCGGATATGGATACGCTCGATCGTCGTGATCGGCTTCAGGAATTGACGGATCAACGCACGCGCCCGTTCGACGGGCATCGAATTCGGATCGTAATCGTCGGCGCACGAGAGCTCGCGCAGCGTTGTGGGTTCGTTCATCGGTTGTTCGATACAGGCTGCGCCGAATTCTCGAGCTCGGCGCGTGTGTTGATATTGCGAAACGCGTCGGCTTCATCATCGAACGGCACTTCTGTGACCGCGAGCGTCGCGTACCAGGCGTCGATCTTCCGTCCGCCGTTCTCGAGAAAGCTCGCCAGGTGCGGCAGAACGTCGCGTTGGACGAGGGCGAATACCGGATGTGATTGTTCGAAGGTTTTCGCGACGGCGAGTTGCGCGCCGTCGCGGACAAGCGCAGCGGAAAGTCGTGCGACGAGATCGGGCGGCAGGAACGGGGAATCGCAAGGCGCGGTGACAACATACGGCGTTGTTGCGCCCGTCAGCCCCGCGTGCAGTCCCGCGAGCGGCCCGGCAAAACCGCCGATGCCGTCCGTGACGACGCGATGCCCGAACGCACGATAGCGCTCGACGTTTTGATTGGCGTTGATGATGACATCGCCGACTTGCGGTGCGAGGCGCGCAAGCACGTGCGCGATAAGCGGCCGCCCGTCGAGCGACACGAGTCCCTTGTCGACGCCACCCATCCGCCGGCCCTGCCCCCCAGCCAGCACGATGCCGGTGATGTCGGTCCGCGCGACGGACGTGAGCGCAGAAGGGCCGCCCCGAGGCGCGAACTGCTCCCCGCGCGCCTTTTCTGGGGGCCGAGGGAAGAGCGTAGCGGCAAAGCCGCAAGCGTGCGGGGCCATCATGTCACGCTAAGAACCGTTCGCCGCCGGTAAAGACGAGATAGCGCTTGTTCGTCGCGCGGCCGATCATCGTCATGCCGACTTTCTGCGCGATCTCGTACCCCATTTGCGTGAGCCCCGACCGCGACACGAGAAAGGGAATCCGCATTTGCGCGGCCTTGATCACCATCTCGGACGTGAGCCGGCCCGTCGTGTAAAAAACCTTGTCGGCGCCGTCGATGCGATCGAGCCACATGCGACCGGCGATTGCATCGACAGCGTTGTGGCGGCCGACATCCTCGACGAACAGCAGAATTTGCGCATGCTCGCCATCGTTACTGGCCAACGCACAGCCGTGGACGGCGCCGGCCTGCTTGTAGATTGTCTCGTGGATGCGGACTTGTTCGAGCAGCTCGTAGAGCGCCGGCCGACGAAGCGTCGCATTCTGCGGCAGCGTGACGCTGTCGATCTCCGCCATCAAATCGCCGAACACCGTGCCCTGACCGCAGCCGGTCGTCGTCGTGCGCTTCGCGGTCTTCGCGTCGAGATCAACGAGACCGTTACGCGTCTTGACCGCAACCGAGCTCGTTTCCCAGTCAACTTGCACGGCAACGATGTCTTCAATCGAATCCACCAGGCGCTGATTGCGCAGATACCCGATCGTCAAGTCCTCCGGCGCGGCGCCGAGCGTCATCAGCGTGAGGATTTCCTGCTTGTCGACGTAGACCGTCAACGGATGCTCGCCCGCGATCGGAACCGTGCGCGTCTCGCCGAGCTCGTCGACGGCATCGACATCGAAAGTCGCTGGACGACCGGCATCAGTCAACAGCGGGCGATACGGTGAGTTCGGCGCATTCACGTGTCGTCAGCCGCCGATGTAGCTCATCTCCACCTTGGCGACACGAGGCGTATTCGCGCTGCGAATCTCGGAGTACCGATCGGCGCGCTTGCGCCAGATCGCGGCGATGGCGTTGCGGATTTGTCCGTCGTCGTAACCGTCGCGGACCAGCGCACGAAGATCGTATCCCTCGGTCGCGAATAGGCAGGTGAACATCTTGCCGTCGGTGGAAAGCCGGGCGCGCGTGCAGTCGCTGCAAAACGCTTGCGTGACCGATGCGATCACGCCGATCTCGCCGCTGCCGTCGCGATAACGCCAGCGCTCGGCGACCTCGCCGGGATAATTGGCGTCGATTGCCTCGAGTGGTAGTTCGCCGTGAATAGTCTCGATGATCTCGGCAGCGGGGACGACATCGTCCATCCGCCAGCCGTTCGTATGGCCGACGTCCATGTACTCGATGAATCGAACGATGTGGCCGCTGTTCCGAAAATGACGCGCGAGCGGCAGGATGGCGTGCTCGTTCATTCCGCGTTTGACGACAGCATTGATCTTGATCGGAGCGAGTCCGGCCGCCTGCGCCGCGTCGATGCCTTCGAGCACCCGTGCGACCGGAAAATCGACGTCGTTCATCGCGCGAAATGTCGTGTCGTCGAGCGCGTCGAGGCTGACGGTGACACGCGCAAGTCCCGCGGCACGCAACGCACCCGCCTTCTTGGCGAGCAGCGCGCCGTTGGTGGTCAATGTGAGATCGACGCCCGGCAATGAGGCGAGCTGCTCGATCAAACGCTCGATGTTTTTTCTTAGCAGCGGCTCGCCGCCGGTTAACCGAATCTTGCTAACGCCGAGGTCGACGTAGATGCGCGCGAGGCGCGCGATCTCCTCGAACGTCAATAGTTCGCCGTGAGAAAGGAACGGATAGTCGCGGCCGAAGACATCTTTTGGCATGCAATAGACGCAGCGGAAATTGCAGCGGTCCGTCACCGAGATGCGCAAATCGTGCATCCGTCGGCCACGCTGGTCTGCCGGAAGCACGGTCGCATCGTATGGAAAGTCAGCGGCTTCGCGGACGAAGGCGTCACGCGTCGCCGGCGCTATCGCGCGGATGTCGGCAAGCGGAATGATCTTGTTCACCACGAAAGGATGTTAGCAGAGCAGGCGAGCGTCGTACCCTTGACACCGGTGTATGATCGTTTGCACGTTTTTTAGTGCCACTGACCCCCTAAAAGCCCATGCAAGCGTTACGGTTTCCAATCGATGTCATCATCGAGCGCCGGCGACTGACCAATCGATGGATGGGCGAAACTTGGCAACCGGCCAACGTCGAGTTAATGAGCTCAGGCCGCGGGGAATTCGCCGAATGCCTGGGCGACGACGGACCGATCACCCAGTGGCGCGTCGGCACTTATACGATCGAATTGCACCCCACCGAGGCAGAAGGTTACTTCCTCAATTTGACGGCGCCGGCACCATGCGTATTCATCATGTGGCGAATGTTCGACGATCGCGTGCCGCCCGCGCGCCCGGTTGTGGTGACGGTCAGCTACAACGAAGCGGGACGGTTGCTCGATGGCGGCGAGCGCGTCGACAGCGTTCCCATGCCGGCGGAAATCATGGCGTGGATGAAGCCGTTCGTCGCCGCACACTACAAACCCGAGCCGCGGCGCAAGGTCAAACGTAATGATCCGTTCGCTGCGGACGCTGCCGCCCGCGAGCGCGAATCGCACAAGTGAATCGGGCTGAAAGCTGATGTCTGAAGACGAGAAGGCGCACGAGCCGCTAACCCTGAAGCGATGGTCCGCGCGGAAGCTCGCTGCCGCGCAGGAAGCGAAGGTTGGTCCGCCCTCCGAGGTTCCTCCTGCGGCAGTGCAACCCACCGCCAAACCTGCAACCGATCCAACCTCTGCGGCGCCCGCATTGCCGCCGGTCGATTCGCTGACGTTCGATTCGGATTTCACGGCGTTCATGAAACCTGATGTCGAAGAGTCGCTCAAGCGTCTGGCGCTGAAGAAGCTGCTCCACGATCCGCGCTTCAACGTGATGGACGGTCTCGACACCTACATCGACGATTACTCGAAACCGGATCCGATAGACCCCGATGTCGTCAAGCAGCTGATGCAGGCGCGCTATATCTTCAATCCTCCGCAGACGCGGGTGACGGAAGCGGGTTTCGTCGAGGACGTGCCGCCCGAAGTGGAAACCCAGCCGGCGACCCCTGAGATCATCGCTGGCGAGACGGACCGCGTAGCGATTGGGCCGGTCGAGCCGATCGACGACGCCGTCGAGCTGGAGCCCGACGCGCCGCCGGCGGCGCCGGCGGCGCCCAGCGAACCGACCAAATGACCATCGCCGACAAGCAAGTGTGGCTGTGCTCATGCAACGGCACGATGCCGCTTGACGCGGATGCGCTGAACCGCAGCATTGGCATTGCCCCGCACGGCGGCATCAAGACGATGCTCTGTCAGAAGGAGCTCGGCGCGTTCGTCGCCAATGCGCAAGGCGACGTCATCGTTGCCTGCACGCAAGAAGCGCGACTTCTCGGCGACGTCGCCGAAGAAGCCGGCAAGGCGCAGACCATTCAGTTCGTCAACATTCGCGAGACCGCCGGTTGGTCGGCAGAGGCGAAGGCCGCGACACCGAAAATCGCCGCATTGCTCGCGATGGCGGGAATGCCCGAGCCGGACCCGGTACCACGCGTCGCGTATACGTCGAGCGGACAAATATTGATCGCCGGACCCCTGGCGCCAGCGTTATTTTGGGCCGACGCGCTGTCGCCGCATGTCTCCGTCACCGTGCTGGCAACCGAATCGGCGGCCGGTATCGAATTGCCGGCCCAGCGCGAGTTTCCCGTCTATTCGGGGACGCTGACCGGTTTGTCCGGCTGGCTGGGCGCATTCGAGGCGGAATGGTCGCAGGATAATCCGATCGACCTCGATCTCTGCACGCGTTGCAATGCGTGTATTCGAGTGTGCCCGGAACAGGCGATCGACTGGAGCTATCAAATCGACCTCTCGCGCTGCCGCGACCACCGGCAATGCGTTGTGGCGTGCGGCGCAATCGGTGCGATCGATTTCGATCGCGGCGATACGAAGCGCCAGGCAAAGTTCGACGCGGTGCTCGATCTGCGAAGCAAACCGTGGTTTGCGCAACATGATCCGCCCCAGGGCTATTTCGCGCCCGGCGACGATCGCGCCGCGCAAGCGAAGGCGGCGGCAGAAATTGCAACGCTCAAAGGCGAATTCGAGAAGCCGAAGTACTTCAACTACAAGGCATCGATCTGCGCGCACAGCCGCTCGAAGAAAGAAGGGTGCACGCAGTGCATCGACGTGTGCTCGACGGCGGCGATTCGAGCCGACGGCGATCACGTCGCCGTCGAGCCCCACCTTTGCATGGGCTGCGGCGCGTGCGCCACCGTGTGCCCGTCGGGCGCGATGTCCTACGGATACCCGGACGTTCCTACGCTGGGCGCGCGCGTACGGACGCTTCTCCAAACGTTTGCCAAGGCGGGCGGGCACGACGCGTGCGTCCTGTTTCATGCGGAGGAGAGCCGCGACGTATTCGCGCGACTTGCCCGGCGGGGCAAGGGGTTGCCGGCGCGGGTTGTGCCGATCGAAGTCCGTCATGTCGCGTCGGTAGGGCTGGATGTCTGGCTCGCCGCGCTCGCGTGGGGCGCATCGAGCGTGGCCGTGCTGACAGGTGAAAGGCTCGCCCCACAATATCGCGACGCGCTTCGGTTTCAAATGAGCATCGGCGATACGATCGCGAATGCGTTCGGCTATCAGGGGGAACATTTTCGTCTTGTCGACGGCGCGGCGTCAGAAACGCTCGAGAGCGCACTGTGGACCTGGCCGCCCGCGCTGCCCCCGCGCGTTGCCGCGACATTTGCGCCGACTGCCGACAAGCGGACGACGCTGTCATTCGCCATTGACCATCTCGCTGCGCACGCGCCGGTGCCGCGGCAGACGATTCCATTGCCGGCGGGCGCGCCGTTCGGCGCCATCGCGGTCAACCGCGACACGTGCACGATGTGCCTTGCGTGCGTCGGCGCGTGTCCCGAAGGCGCGATCCTCGACAATACGCTCGCGCCGCAGCTTCGCTTCATCGAATCGAAGTGCGTCCAATGCGGCATCTGCGCCAAGACCTGCCCCGAGAACGCGATCACGCTGGTCCCGCAGCTCGATGTCACGCCGACGGCCAAGTCGCCACGCATACTCAACGAAGCGCAGATCTTCGCCTGCATCCGCTGCGGCAAAGCTCTCGGAACGCTAAAGATGATCGACGCCATGCTGGGTCGGCTGGCGAACCATTCGATGTTCGTCGAACCGGGGGCGCTCGATCGACTCAAGATGTGTGCCGACTGTCGCGTCGTCGATCTGATCAAGTCGGAAAAAAGCGTCGATATCCGAAGCCTGTAAATGCAAGTCGCGCCGATCGCCTTTCGCCACCGCATCGATCCGGAGGACCAGGCGCGCGCCGACGTCTACGCGGTATTGGCGCGTTTGTACGCGGATGCGCCCGATGAAAGCTTTCTCAAAACGCTCGCGGCGGCGGAGCGAATGCCGAACGGCGCGGACGACAATCGATTCGCTGCCGCCTGGAACCGCCTGCTGGACGCAAGCGCCGCGATGGACCCCGAGGCTGCAGCACAGGAGTACACCGATCTTTTCATCGGCGTAGGCAAGTGCGAGGTCAACCTGCACGGGTCGCACTGGGTCGCCGGATTCATGATCGAAAAGCCGCTGGTCGAGCTCCGCAGCGACCTGGTTACGTTGAAGATTGCGCGAAAAGAGGCCGCGACGCTATTGGAAGACCATTTTTCCGCACTGTTCGAGACGATGCGTCTGCTGATCATGGGTGATGAGGACCGACCTCCCGCGGCTATAGAAGACCAGCGGAATTTTTGCCAGAAAAGACTGTTGTCATGGGCGTTCGATTGCTGCACCGCAGTAGAAAAAAGTTCTCTTGCCAATTATTACCGACGAGTAGCAGAATTGACCGAACAGTTTTTGGCGCTCGAGCGTGATTCGCTCGCCATGGACTGATAATGACAAATCTGACTAGTTTTTGATTTTGGAGGTTCGCATGCGCAAAGCATCGCCGCTCACCGGCCCAAACGGTGATTCGTCGCCTCGTCCCGTTTCCACTGCCTTGACTCGCCGCCGATTTCTGTTCGCTTTCGGTGCAACCGGTATGGGCGCCGCCACAGCGCCCGTGCTCGCATCAGCGGCGCAAGCGACTTCGACAACCGTCGAAGGAGCCAAGGTGTCCGGCTATCGCGAAACAGAGCATGTGCGCGACTACTACGACTCCGCGCGGATCTGATCTCGAAGGGACACGATCATGTTGCTGATGCGCAAGACCGATGGATCGTCTGCCGCCGCCCAGCCTCATTTGACGCTGCGGCGCCTTTCCCTCGGCAAGGTGCCGACGATGGATCGCCGAATGTTTCTCAAGCGCTCCGGCCTCGTGGCGGGCGTTGGTGCGTTCGCGAGCCAACTTCCCTACGGCACGATGACTAAAGCGGAAGCAGCGGACGACAAGGTCAACGTTGCACGCGAAGTGCATCGCACAGTCTGCACGCACTGTTCCGTCGGCTGCTCGATCGACGCCGTCGTCGAAAACGGCGTGTGGATACGGCAGGAGCCGGTCTTCGATTCGCCACTGAATCTCGGCGCGCACTGCGCCAAGGGCGCATCGGTGCGCGAGCACGGACATGGCGAGCATCGATTGAAGACGCCGATGAAGCTCGTCGGCGGGAAGTGGCAGAAGCTCAGCTGGGATCAGGCGATCAACGAGGTCGGCGACAAGATCCTCGCGATCCGGAAAGAATCCGGACCCGACGCGATGTTCTGGGTCGGCTCGTCGAAGCATTCGAACGAGCAGGCGTATCTGCTGCGGAAGTTCGTGTCGTTCTTCGGCACGAACAACTGCGACCACCAGGCGCGGATCTGTCACTCGACGACGGTCGCCGGCGTAGCCAACACCTGGGGCTATGGGGCGATGACGAACTCGTACAACGACATGCAGAACACGAAGTGCGCGCTGTACATCGGCAGCAACGCCGCCGAAGCGCACCCGGTATCGATGCTGCACATGCTGCATGCCAAAGAGACCGGCGCGAAGATGATCGTCGTCGATCCGCGGTTCACCCGCACGGCCGCGAAAGCGGACGAATATGTGCGAATCCGCTCGGGCAGCGACATCGCGTTCATGTTCGGCATGCTGCACCACATTTTCAAGAATGGCTGGGAGGACAAGGCCTACATCCAGGCCCGCGTGTACGGAATGGACAAGGTGCGCGAGGAATGCCTCACCAAATGGACTCCGGACAAGGTCGAGGAGGTGTGCGGCGTCCCGGAAGCGCGCGTCCTTGAGATCGCCACTCTGATGGCCAAGAACAGGCCCTCGACTGTCGTGTGGTGCATGGGGCAAACCCAGCACACGATCGGCAACGCCATGGTTCGCGCCTCGTGCATCTTTCAGCTCGCGCTCGGCAATATCGGCGTATCCGGCGGCGGTGCGAACATTTTCCGCGGTCACGACAACGTGCAGGGCGCAACCGATGTCGGTCCCAATCCCGATTCGCTGCCGGGTTACTACGGACTGGCCGCCGGGTCATGGAAACACTACGCAGCGGTCTGGGGCGTCGATTACGAGTGGATCAAGAAGCAGTACGCCGACGGCATGATGGAAAAACCCGGGATGACCGTGTCGCGGTGGATCGACGGCGTGCTCGAGAAAAACGAGAACATCGACCAGGGGCCGAACCTGCGCGCGCTGATCTATTGGGGCCACGCGCCGAACAGCCAGACGCGTGGCAAGGAGATGGTCGAGGCGATGAAGAAGCTCGACCTGCTCGTGGTCATCGATCCGTATCCATCAGCGACCGCCGCGATGGCGGCGATGGTGCGGCAGGACGGCGTCTACCTGCTGCCCGCCTGCACGCAGTTCGAGACTTCGGGCTCGGTGACGGCGTCGAATCGCTCGCTGCAATGGCGCGAGCGCGTAATCAGCCCGCTATTCGAATCGCAGACCGATCAAGCGCTCATGTACGCGTTCGCCAAAAAGTTCGGCTTCGACAAGGAGCTCGTCAAGAACTACGAGATCTGGAAGCCCGACGGCGACCGCAAGTTCGACGAACCGACGCCCGAATCGGTCTTGAAAGAAATCAATGCGTCCAACTGGACGATCGGATACACCGGCCAGTCGCCAGAACGCCTGAAGCTTCACATGAAGAACCAGAACACGTTCGATGTAAAAACGCTGCGCGCGAAAGGCGGCCCGTGCGACGGTGATTATTACGGGTTGCCCTGGCCGTGCTATGGCACCGCCGCGATCAAGCATCCAGGGTCACCGAACCTCTACGATGAGTCAAAGCACATGATGGACGGCGGCGGCTGTTTCCGTGCCAACTTCGGCGTCGAGCGCGATGGCGTCAGTCTGCTGGCCGAGGACGGCTCGTTCCCGAAGGGGAGCGAACTCACTACCGGATATCCAGAATTCGATCATGTGCTCCTGAAGAAGCTAGGCTGGTGGGACGATCTCACCGACGCGGAGAAGAAGGCTGCGGAGGGCAAGAACTGGAAGACGGACCTGTCCGGCGGAATACAGCGGGTGACGATGAAACGAGGCGTGCACCCGTGGGGCAACGCCCGCGCGCGCGCCATTGTGTGGAACTTCCCCGACGGCATTCCGCAACACCGCGAGCCGCTCTACTCGCCGCGTCCCGACCTCGTGGCGAAGTATCCGACGCACGACGACAAGAAGGCGTTCTGGCGTTTGCCCACGTTGTACAAGAGCGTTCAGCAGAAGAACGTCGAAGACAAGATCGCGGAGAAATTCCCGCTCATTCTCACCAGCGGACGGTTGGTCGAATACGAAGGCGGTGGCGAGGAAACGCGTTCGAACCCCTGGCTTGCCGAGCTGCAACAGGAAAATTTCATCGAGATCAGTCCGAAGGACGCGAACGACCGCGGTGTCCGCGACGGCGAATATGTCTGGGTGAAAACGCCCACCGGCGCGCAAATCAAGGTCAAGGCAATGGTCACCGATCGCGTGGGCGCGGGAACGACATTCATCCCGTTCCATTTCTCCGGCTGGTGGATGGGCAAGGACATGCTCGACTACTACCCCGAAGGCGCCGCGCCGATCGTTCGGGCCGAGGCGGTCAACACGGCAACGACGTACGGCTACGATTCGGTCACGATGATGCAGGAGACCAAGACCACGCTCTGCCAGGTGGCGAAGGCCTGAGAGGAGAAAAACCATGGCCCGAATGAAATTCCTGTGCGATGCGGAGCGCTGCATCGAATGCAACGGCTGCGTCACGGCGTGCAAGCAGGAGCATGACATTCCCTGGGGCGTGAACCGCCGTCGCGTCGTCACGATCAACGACGGGGTTCCCGGGGAACGCTCGATCTCGGTTGCCTGCATGCATTGCTCGGATGCCCCCTGCATGGCCGTGTGTCCAGTCGACTGCTTCTACAAGAGCGAGGAAGGCGTGGTGTTGCACGACAAGGATCTTTGCATCGGCTGCGGCTATTGCTTCTACGCGTGCCCGTTCGGCGCTCCGCAATTTCCGCAAGCCGGCGCATTCGGCGTGCGCGGCAAGATGGACAAATGTACGTTCTGCGCGGGCGGTCCCGAAAAGGACATGTCGGACGAGGAATTCAAAAAGTACGGGCGCAATCGTCTCGCCGAAGGCAAATTGCCTGCCTGCGCCGAGATGTGCTCAACGAAGGCGCTTCTTGGCGGCGATGGCGACGTGCTGGCCGATATCTATCGCGAGCGCGTCGTGAATCGCGGCAAGGGTGGTGAGGTTTGGGGCTGGGCGACCGCCTATGGGCGTCCTGAAAAAGGCGCAACGGGTCAAACGCCTCCGCAACCGGGGGGACAAGCTGCGCCACCTCCGGGAGGCAAATCATGATTCGCCTTTGTGCCGTCGCGATGGCCACGATGGCGGTGATCGCGCTCACCGGCTGCGGCGAACGCCCGCAGGTCATCAACTACAAACAGGGTACCTATCAGGGCAAACCGGACACGCCGCCCTATTCGAACGCACCGTTCAACGGCAACAGGTCCGACTGGGACAAGGCGATCGCCACGCGCAACCAGAATCAGAACGAGTACAAGCGCGTTCGATAGGATTTGAAAAAATGACAGCGTTGAAGTGCATGTTCGCGGCGATCATCGCCTCGGCTTGTCTCGCTGCCGCCGTCGCAAGCGCGCAATCGCCCGCCACCAGCCCGGTTGAAGCGGAGCGCGCGAAACAACAGCAGCAACGACAGCAGACGCAACCGCTTAACAACCAGCCCGTATGGAGCGAAGTGCGGTCGGGAGCGCCGCAGACGATGACGGTCGTCGGCCGCGAGACGAACATTCTCATTCAACCCGAAGGGCAAACTTGGCGGACTCTTCGCAATAGCGAGCTGTCGGTCTTCGGCGGTTGGGCACTGGTCGTGATGGTACTGATTATCGGTGCGTTCTATTGGAGCAAGGGCCCGCTCGAGCTGCACGCACCGCCGACGGGACGGAAGATCCGCCGGTTCTCACCATGGGAACGAGCGATTCATTGGTCGACCGCAATCAGCTTCGTGATTCTCGCGGTGTCGGGTCTCATCATCCTCTTCGGCAAGAATCTGCTGCTGCCGCTCATTGGCTATACGCTGTTCTCATGGCTCGCCTTTTTGGCAAAGGGCTTGCACAACTTCATCGGTCCCCTGTTCATCGTCTGCATTGTGCTGTTGCTGGCGACATTCATCCGCCACAACTTTCCGCGCGCCTACGACTGGCAATGGATCAGGCAGTTCGGCGGGCTGTTTTCCGGCCGCGACGTACCGTCGGGCCGGTTCAACGCGGGGGAAAAGGCGTGGTTCTGGGGCGGCGCAATGTTTCTCGGCGCTGTCGTTGGTTTGTCAGGACTCGTCCTCGACTTCCCGAATTTCAACCAGACGCGCAGTACGATGCAAATCGCCAACGTCGTTCATCTGGTCGGCGCGAGTTGTTTCATGCTCGGCGCGCTGGGCCATATCTACATGGGCACCCTCGGCATGCGCGGCGCGTTCGACGCAATGCGCTACGGCTACGTGGATGAAACATGGGCGAAGGAGCACCACGAGTACTGGTACAACGACATCAAAGCCGGGCGCATTCCGGCGGACGAAGTTTCGGAGCCGCCGCTCACGGAGCGCGTTGCGTAATCGAATCGAGCTGCATTTGCTAACCAAAAACGCGAGGGCGACAACTATGACGACCGTACGCGCGCTGTTGGGTGCCGCGCTCGTGCTTGGCGCTTTTACTCTGGCGACCGCCAAGCTCCCGGCGCCGCCACCGATGACCGATGAGCAAAAGGCGGCTGCCGAAGAGAAGAAAGCAAAGGACGCCACCGCGGCGGACGTGGCGAAGAAGCAGCAGGCCCAGGCGGAGGATCGTGTCGCCGCGCGCTACATCGCCGAACAGAAGGCGAAGGGCAACATCGTCACGCCGCAAATGGCGCCGGCAGCCAATGCGCCGGCGGGACAGCCCGCGAAAGCGCCTGAACCGGCGCAGCCAAAGAAATAGCGCAACAATCGCGCTTACATCCGCGGAGCCTCACAGCAACTCGTCGATTGGCAGCATCGAGTACATTGCCACTTCGAACCGGCGCCATGCGGTCGTGTCCGGATCGTCGTCCAGGTCGACTGATTTGCCGTCGAGCTGCGTTCGCCAGCGTATTCGTTCGCCGGTTGGTCCGCGTTCGAGAACCAGACGATAGCTGTTGGGCGATGACGCGAACTGCTCGAACTGGGCGAGGATCTGGCCGGCGAGCTCGCGACTCTCGATCATCAATCCGAGCTCGGTATTGATCTTGAACGAACGTCGATCGAAATTCGCCGAACCGATGAACACGCGTTGTCGATCGAAAACGTAGAGCTTCGCGTGCAGCGCAAACGGCGCCTCGCTGCTTCCGCTTCCGCTGCTTCCTTGCGAACCGCTGCCACTTGCCCCGTCTGACGCGGCGCGGAGCTCGTTGAGCTCAACGCCTGCGTCGAGCAATGGCGTTCGATAACGTTTATAGGCACTGTGCACGATCGGAGCATCGGTCGAAGAAAGCGAGTTCGTCAGAATCCGCACGCGCACGTTTCGCTGTCGAAGATCCTTGATCACAGCCATCGCGCGCTCGCCCGGAACAAGATAGGGCGTGACAATCGCGACCTCGCTCTTGACGTTGCGGATCTCCCGCATCAACTGCCTCACGACCGGCGAGTGGACGGGTTCTCCCGGGGGAACCTCTGCCTTTTCGGGATGATCGGCAACCACGGCGGCATTCGCCCAGACCAACGACAAACGGCCATCGAGCACGCCGGCGAGTGGATCTCCTTTGTTCAAGCGCTGCTCAATGTTCGCCGTGTCGGTGTCGGCGCGATGCGTGGCGAGCTCGGCGCGCGCTTCGGGCAGCGACGGCGCCGACGGTGCAATGGGCGCGAGGGCCTTTTGCGGAATCGAGAGCGAGCTGTTCCAGAACTCGTCGAAGCTCGCGGAGAGTAGGGGAACGACCGCTCCGACCGCAGCGACATCAAAATCGCCAAATCGAACCTGTGGCGTACCGGCGT
>WNGI01006711.1_pt1 | contig 16890 bp, 14 predicted proteins | sample 5400621 | NCBI WGS metagenome assembly WNGI01 (sample SAMN13153374, study PRJNA577476) | soil metagenome | isolation source: 20 cm soil or saprolite under Garry oak tree replicate 1 | place: USA:California | collected 2016-06-15 | reverse complement strand
AATAGTCACCGCGGGCGGAGGGCGCGTTGGAATGAAACTGCTCTCTGCGGCAGTTGAGGCATACGCTCACTTTGGCCTCAGCGCAGAAGTCGGCATGACGATTAGCGCCGGTCTGTTCATGCCTGAGCAGGATTGGAAGACATTGAAAACGATTGCCAAAGGCGCGAAGGGATTGAAGCTGAGAAGATGGATCCCCGACCTTGAGGGCGAGCTTAGAGGAGCGCAAGCGTCGGTGAGCCAGTGCGGATACAATACTGCCCTGGCGTTGTTACGTTCGCGGGTGCCGGCGCTCGTCATTCCTTATTCGTCGGGAGTGAGTGACACCGAGCAAATCTGCCGGGCCAGGAAAATGGAGCAGAAAAGATTGGCGCGCGTGCTGGTGCCGGAGCGAGTGACTGGCCAGGTGTTGGCGGCAGAGATTAGGAAAGTTTTGGAGTTCAAACCAGCCGTGACTCGTTTTGATATGAATGGCGCTCGCAACGCCCTTAAGATTATTCAGATGATGATGCGCGCACGTTCGCATGTCAGGGAGAACAATCGGTGAAGAAGCAAAAGAAGCTGCTCTTCTACGGCCGGCATCGTGTCGGCCTCGGATATCTGGCGCGCTCGCTGGCGCTCGTAACTGAGCTGAGCCGCGAATTCAAAGTCGTCTTTCTGTCAGGCGGCGAGCTGCCTTCCAAAGTCCCCATGCCGGAAAATGTAGAGTTCGTTCAACTACCGCCGGTGGCCGTGAAGTCCAAAAGCGATGTTGCCAAACGCGATGTCAAACGGACTCTGGATCGCCGCCTGGAGCGGGCCATGGCGGTGCTGCATCGATTGCGGCCCGCGGTCATCGTCGTCGATTATTTTCCCTTCGGAAAGTTACAGTTCTCGAGCGAGTTGTTGCCGTTGCTGGAAGCTGCTCGAGACCAAAAGCCCAGGCGTCCACTGACGGTCTGTGCCTTGCAGGAGATCGAGAAGGTTGATAGCCGTCTTCAGATTTATGACGATCTGGCTTCCGTACTGTGCAACCATCTATTCGATGCGGTGCTTTTTCATTGTGACGGGCGTTATGCTCGTCTGGAAGAAACATTTCATCCGACCACGCCTTTGTCGATTCCCGTTCACTATACGGGCTTCGTCGTTCCGACGGACATGGATACCGACGGAGCGCGGAAGACCTTGAGCGTCATAGAGACAATGCTTCAGCGAGTCGAGGAATAAGAGCCGCAGGATAGATTCATAGGAAGGCGTGCTCGCCTCACTCTAAAGTAACTCAAGGGTTGTTTGCGTCTGCGTCAGCCTGACAAGAATTGGAATAAACGCGGAACTTAGAGGGAGCAGCAAATATTTTGCAATTATGAAAAGGCTGGGGACGCTATTGTTCTACTGTCATCACTCCCGGGGCATGGGGCATCTGGTGCGCTCGCTGGCTTTGGCCACTGAATTGAGCGAACGCTTCAGAGTGGTTTTTCTTTCGGGAGGGAAAATACCCGCGGAAATTTCGCTCCCGAAGAACGTTGAGTTCGTCCAATTGCTGCCGGTAGGCTACGCGTCCACCCAAAATGTAATCGTCAGCCATGATGCCAGATACACACTCGAGCGCGCCCTGAAGTTGCGCCAGGCGCGGATCATGAAGGTATTTCGTCGCCTGCGGCCCGCGGTGTTGGTGATTGAATACTTTCCTTTCGGACGACTGTATTTGTCATGCGAACTGCTGGCCCTCCTTGAGGCGGCACGGAACATGAAACCGAAATCGCCACTGACCTTCTGCACCCTCAGAGACCTTGTGGAAGACACCAGTCCGCGCCAGCAGATCATGGATGATCTAGCCTGCGTGCTCTGCAACCATCTATATGACGGCGTACTCTTTCATTCTGATCCAGGCTTCGCCCGACTGGAAGAGACTTTCCAATCCCGGGTGCCGCTGAAGGTTCCCGTTCACTACACCGGCTTTGTCGTCCCCGCGTCGAATCATCGACGCCAAGTCAAAGACGGCCAGAACCGGACCAATAACTCAAAAGGAGGTTCGAACAAGACAAAGGAGTTGCGGGTCCTTGTCACCGCCGGAGGAGGACGCGCCGGTGGGGCCTTGGTTTCCGCTGCGGTTGAGGCCTACGCATGGCACGGCCTCGGACCGGAGGTCACGATGACGATCGGCGCCGGATTGTTCCTGCCACGGGAGGAATGGAAGAAATTGAAAGCGACGGTCTCAGGCGTAAAAGGATTGAGGTTGAGAAGGTGGTTACCGGATTTGGAGAGCGAGTTGAGAGAAGCGAGTGCGTCAGTCAGTCAATGTGGATATAACACTTCTCTGGCGCTGTTGCGTTCGCGCGTCCCGGCTCTGGTGGTGCCCTTTAAGACCCCGACTGACCAGGAGCAGACATATAGAGCGCGCAAGTTAGAGAAAGAAGCCGCAGTACGCCAGAGAGAGCGAAGCCGGAAAAAGGAGAAAGCCCGGTGAGCAAGGGTCGGGGATTACCCAAAGTCTGCTTCGTGACGCCGAGCTATCCGCCAGTGATCGGGGGCATCTCCGGAGCTGCGGCCAGAATCGTAAAATTCCTGGCCGAGTCCTTCGAAGTCCACGTCTTCACGTTTTCAAAGTGTAACCCGTTGGGTGAAGAACTAATCACTTCCACTGAAGAGAATGGTTTGCACGTTTATAGGGTCAAGGTCCTGCCGGAATCATCCACAATGATCATGTCGTTCGCTATGCGCCATGCGATACAAGAGGCTGACAAGGCTACGTCATTCGAACTCTTCCAGGGCTTTTTCCTGCCGCTCGCCTACTTGTGCGTCAGTATCGCAGAGAAGGACCGACGGCCTGTGATCGCCAGCTTCCGCGGGAGCGACAGCGTCGTGTGGATGGGCGACCCGTGGTATCGGGACATAGTCAAGTCGGTCTTGCGAAGGACGTCCTGGGTGACGATGGTAAGCACCGATCAACTCGAGAGAATCTCGGCGCTCGAACCGATTGCCGACCGCGCTTCCGTGATCATGAATTCCATAGACCGCGCGGCTTTCCCCAAGTGGCGGCTGTCAAATGAAAATCACGGAATTGTGGGAACGGTCGGCGAATTCCGTGTCATGAAAAACATCCCGCTGTTGATCGAATCCTATGCGGAATTAGACTCAGGGTTGAGGCGCAAGCTGATCCTGGTCGGTGATTTCACCGAAGAGGATCCGAAACTTAAATCCGAAGAAGCCATCAATCGGCTTGGTTTATCTTCTGAAGTACAGGTGACGGGCATGTTGCCTGACATCGGGGAAATCTCACGGCACCTGCTTTCCATGCGCGTCTTCGCGCTCTGCTCGACCCATGAAGGTTCCCCAAACGCGCTGTTGGAAGCAGCGGCCGTCGGCGTGCCGCTGGTGGCCACAAATGTCGGCGGCATGAGGGACATGCTTAAGGACGGCGACAATGCACTGCTGATTCCTCCCAACGACCAGCGGAGATTGACCGATGCGATTGATTCAGTGCTGCGAGATGATGGGCTGGCCGTTAGCTTATCTGAAGGAGCTCTGAGACTGGCGGAAAGTCTGAAGCCCGCGCACGAAAAGAAGGCCTGGCTCGATCTTTATCATCGTCTTTTGCCACGAAGCTGCGCTTAGAGTCAAACCGGCCATTGAAGAGAATCAAAACCAACGCGCCGCATCATAAAGAAATCATCGGCCGGACCATTTGCTCCCTTCAGCGTCGTCAACGCGCAACTGTATCCTGCCTCCCGGATCATCGCCGGCGCCGCGGGTCCGATGTGCTCCATCTCGCCATAGGGATAGGCGAAAGGAACAGAATCAAGTCCTAATGCTCCATGAATATCCGCTAACGAGCCCCTGATCTCCTGTTGCCTGTCGGCTTGATCCAGTTGACTGAGAGTTCTGTGAGAGCGCGTGTGCGATCCGACAGTCATGCCCGCGGCGGTCCATTCGCGTATCTCGGGCCATGACATTGTCCGGTATTTTTCCCGGGTGCGAGCATACTCAAAAGCCTCGGCGGGATCGACGACCAAACGTTTCAACAACTCAGCATGTAACTCGAGTCGTCGAGGCGAGAGCTTGAGCTTTCCCTTCGCGGCCCTCATGCAGTTAACTCTGGAGACAAACGATTCCAGGCTTCGCGATCCGAGGCCCAAGAAATCGAAATTGATACTGCGCTGTTTGGTTAATCGAAACGCGATTTCAATTTCGTCGAAGTGTAGCGGTTGTCCGTTTGAAGTGTGGTTTGTAACTACGAAGACTGTGGCTGGAACCTTGTATTTCAACAGCACCGGTAGGGCGTGCGCCAGTACGCCGTAATACCCATCGTCGAAGGTAATCGCCACAGACTTCGAGCTTAATTGCCCCGACCTTAGTCTTGTCAGCATCTCATCCAGCGAGATCACGACGTAGCGGCGAACCAGAAATTCAATTTGGCTGGCGAACGCGTCTAAGTGAACTCGCGAGCAGCGGCGGTCGAACTCATCTCGTGTTGTCGTTACCACATTGTGGTAGTAGGTTATGAACATATATTTCGCGGACCTTGGCTTAGAAGTATATGTAGAGGAACGACGATTTTGGCATGGCTAAGTCAGAAACAGCCCGCAAGAGATTCCTCTTATGTAAGGGCATTGTCAACTTTGTCTGACGAAGAAAACAAGGACTGCTAAATCCAGCAGTTACAACAAGCTGGTCCAACTCATTTTATTTCCGCCACGTACCAACATGAACAACCAGGTGCCGACGCTCACGGTTTCAAACGCGAGCAATCGCATCGCGATGCTCACGGGCGTCACCTCTCGGGCGTAATGCCAAACTGAAGTGAAATCATCGAACTCGATTCACCTGAGCCTGGCCAGAATTACCAGTTCTTAAAGCCAAACCGCTTCCGCTCGCTGGGTTTGATGGAAACAAACACCGCATCGCGACGATCTTGTAATAACCAACCAAACAGGTCCACTTCGGCCTTGCCTCTGCGTCCGAGTGTGCGAAGGAAGACCGCTGGTGTTTCAGGCTAAGTCGTTGGCTCAAATTGTGTTTGTGATTGCACGGAACGTTGCGTAAGGCATCGCAATTCCTATAGCAGAACAACGGAAGTTCTGTCTGATAAATATCTTGACAGCTCTGAAGTCCAAGAGTAGACTGCCCGGCCTCTGCTGATCGTTGGCGGGAGCTGACGGACCTAACCTGTAGTTATCCAGATTAGCGTTAAGCTTAGAGACGACTCGTCCCGGGTCCCCTGTTTCTCAAATATTCGAATCGTGATCTTGGTATTAACCAAGAGCGGGAGCGTCTCTTCTAAGGTCCATTCTCAGCTTTCTTTGCCGGTATTTACCCCAGAGTATTTGTGGCTGGGGGGTTTCGCCCGAGGTCTCAAGACGAGCATGGGGAAGAGGAATTCGTTCTGGCACCCGCTTCTACTTTCAGTGGGCGGTTTCGTCCTGCTCATCTCGCTCACGGCTTGTCCGAAGATACCGAAAGCCGTGCGCTCGCGCATACCCGGCGCATCCGGCCAGACCAAACTCGACGTAAAAGTCCATGTCTCCCCGACAGCAAACAAGAATAACCCGGTAGCGGTCGATCTGGTTCTGGTCACCGACAAGAAACTCTTGAAGGAGTTGATGAAGATGTCGGCCAAGGATTGGTTCGAACAGCGGCACCAGGTCCAGCTTGATTATCCAAAGGAGACGGATTTGGGCGCGGGAAGCTGGGAATGGGTTCCGGGACAAGCCGTAAAGCTCGACCGTTTGCCGGTCCGGCTTGAGATTATTGGAGGCTTCGTTTTCGCTAACTACTTCACTGAGGGACCGCATCGGGCTGCGATAGATCCCCGTAAGGACATTTTGTTAACTCTTGGTGATGACGATCTTTGTGTGCAAGCCGCTAAGGAAATTGCCAAGCCCTGTCCGGTATCAAAGAATCCGGTATCGAAAAAGTAACGATTAAGAGTAGCTGAGCCAGGTAACGAGTAAACAATATGAATGCCCATGACATACCTGATGCAATTCAATGGCATGAGGGATTGCTGCTAACGCCGCAGCACTTCCAGCAATTGTCATCGCGTCATGAAGCCCTGGTTCAGTACAGCACCTCGCTGGTCGCTCCTTTTTGTTGGGGAATACGCCGCTTCAAGCATCATGCCATCAGTCTGCCGGCAGGAAAGTTTAGGGTGCTCGAGCTTGAGGGAGTTATGCCCGATGGTCTTGTCGTTTCGCATGAGTCTGACAACGCCGAAGGGACTAGCCGTTTGGAAGTGGACCTCACGAAGTTCGCTGAGCAGATGGCCGATCAAGCGGTAACCATTTATGTGGCGGTTGCTGCCAGACAGACCGGCAATTCGAACGGCGATGCAAATAGATACGAACCTTTCAAAGGAGGCCTGGTCCCCGACGAGACGCCCGGAGGAAAAGCGCACGAAATCCATCGACTCAAACCCCGGCTCAATCTGCTCGTTTCCGACTCACTGCCCACAAAGTACGTGGGCTTTCCACTGGCGAGGGTAGTCTATAAGGACTCGTCCTTTGCGCTTTGCGAGGAATTCATTCCCCCGCTGCTCACCGTACCAGCGCAGTCGACGGCCGGGGACGTTCCGGCGGCCGCGGCGCAGCGCTTGTCTGATATGTGCTCGGAGACAGCCCAGCGCATACGAAAACGGGCGATGTACGTGGCAGACGAAGAGAGCAGCGACGCCCGCGAAGGTGCAGGTCGGGGCGATCTGACAACCAGGAATCTGATGCTTAGCCTGGTTGGATGCCTATCTTATTTCGAGGCAGTGCTAAAGGTCGGCGTCGCGCATCCCCTGACTGTCTATCTGGCGCTGTGTGGATGGGCGGGTCAACTGGCTGTGCTGGGGACAGACATGGTTCCACCAAGCTTCAATCCATATAATCACAACGATCTTTATGCGACCTTCAAGCCGGTTTTAGAGTTTATCAACCGCACCCTGGACCAGGGAGTCCCGCTCTCTTACAAGTCATTTCCTTTCCGGTATTACGAAGGCGCCTTTGAACTTCATTTCGATGGGTCGTGGATGAGCAAGCGCCTCGCCATCGGAATGAAGGGCCCGCGCGGAATATCGGAATCTGAGTTAGTCAGGTGGGGTGAAAGCTGTCTGATCGGCTCCCAACGCAAAATCGCGTCGATGAGAGAGAAGAGAATTACCGGCGCCACGAGAAAACACGCAGAAAGGGTCGGCGATATCTTGCCCGGCAAGGGCGTCGTTCTTTTTTCCCTGAATGCCGATCCGAACTTCATTGAATCAGAAGAAATTCTGCAGATAGTCAACCAGAATGGGCTCCGGCCGACCGAGATTGTTTTGCATGTAATGGACGGCTAGCTGCGAGCTTCGGCGGCGGTCACAGGCCGTGACAGGCAGGGCCAATTGAAACGTTTGAGTTGGCCTGAATTTTGTTGAATCCGTAAACGAACATTGGCGGCCCCAAAGAATCGTTTACTTTGCCCCCGTTGACGGAAACGTCATGAACCTTGTCCCCTACAACGAATCGTTTCTCCTGTCGCAGTTTCGTGAGTTTTACACGGAAGTCATACGCCTCAAGCGTCTGGTCAAGAGCAGCGGCTGGGTGTCTCCGCCTGAAACCGGATCAGCCAATGGCAACGGCAGCGCAGCCGACACGGGTACGTGGGTTTATTTTCCGGAAATTGGTTCCGTAGCGACCGGGGCCGTGCCGGAAACGGGGAAAGGCCAATCCCTTGCTGTTCGAGCCGCGTCGTCGCAAACGAATCCGCATTACGATTCTACCAACCAACCGCCGTCATCAGATCAAACCAAGATAAGCCTTTTGGTTTGGCAGAGCCTGCTCGCTTTGTTCCGGCGCAACGCGATGCACGTGCTGCGCGTTAGCGGGACGCCTACCGAGAGTTACTTCGAAGCGCAGTATGTAATGGCGGCCTTTGCCGACGAAGTTTTCATTCACATGGACTGGGAGGGCCAGCGGACCTGGACGTCGAACCTTTTGGAGTCCACGCTCTTTCACTCGCATGTAGCCGGAGAACTGTTCTTCCAGAAGCTGGACCGGCTGTTGCAGAATCGCGACCCAGCGGACAAGAGTCTGGCAGCGGTTTACCTGACCGCTTTATCGCTTGGCTTCCGGGGGAAATACCACGGCGTCAACGATCGCGGCCGGCTGCGCGGCTATCGGCAGGATCTGTTCGGCTTTGTTTTTCAACATCCCACCGATCTGGCAAATGAGTCGCGGCTGGCTTTCCCGGACGCGTACGTTCAAAACATCAGGAAAGAAAAGAAGAAGCTAACGAATCCGAAACTGTGGGTTGGCGTCTTCGGTCTGGTCTTGCTGAGCTACCTTGCGGTTTCGCATGGTCTCTGGCTGGGCCTGACTTCCCAACTGGAGCAGCAGATTGTCCGGATTGAGAATCGACTTAGTTCGATGTCCGTGAAGCCTTGAACTTCGACAGGGACGCAATGTCAACTGTTTGGCTGCTAATACTGATTCTGATCGTCTTGCTCGTGGTGGGCACGTCGATATTTCTCTACCTCGTGCTCAGGCGGGCGCGGAAAGTTTCCTTTTCAGCCGATCCCAGCGCCAAAACTGAGGCCGATAAGAAAGAGCAACCGCCGGCTGAGTTTCTGCACTATGCGACGAACCTCGATCTGCGGTCCTCTTTCAGTCGGGCTCTTAGGCTCCTCAAGAAATACGTTACCGGCACCGACTATCGCTACCGGGTGCCCTGGTTCTTAATGACCGGCGAATCTGAATCCGGCAAAACTACGATTCTCGATGATAGCGGGATTAACTTGTCAGCGGATGGATCGGATCTCACCGATCAACCAATCAACTGGTTCTTCTTCAACGAAGGCGTCGTGATAGATGTCGCTGGGGACTTTGTCCTCCGCACGGATGGGACCGCTGACCACCGCGGGTGGAACACAATCTCGCGGTTGCTCCAGAAACACCGTCCCCGGCGACCGTTGGATGGCATAGTGCTGACGATTCCCTGCACGGATCTTGTGGGATCCACAAATCTGAGCAACGAGCGCCGCTTCAAACTTGAGCAAAAAGCAATCTGCTTATACAAAAAACTCTGGCAGTCTCAGAGAATACTTGGCATGCGTCTGCCCGTGTACGTGGTTATCACCAGGTGCGACGAGGTTACCGGGTTCGCCAGCTTCTGTAATCAACTTCCCGACCGACTTCAGACACAAATGTTCGGCTGGTCAAATCCGTCGACGTTAGAGGTAGCCTATAAACCAGATTTCATTCCTGAAGCATTTGAAAGCTTTCATAAGCATCTATCCCATCTTCAATTTGAGATCTATGCGGAACGCGACGAGATTCAAAACGCGGACGATCTTTTTCTCTTCCCGTCGGCAATTCAGTCCATGCGAGCGCCGCTGCAAGTCTATCTGGACGGCTTGTTCAAGCAGAGTGCCTATCACGAATCGTTCTTCTTCCGGGGCCTCTACTTCTGCGGAGAGGTCTCAGAGGAATTGGTCGCGCAGCCCGCCGGCGCGAGAGGACTGGAAGACAACTGGGCCGAGAGCTTCGAGCCGTTCGAGCCTGAACCACCGGAAAGGATCGCAGCACCCGATCGAAAGTCGATCTTCGTGTCCGACCTTTTCAAAGAGAAAATCTTCGCCGAGGACTTTCTGGCGCAACCAATAAAGAGGGTCGCGCTTTCGCGAAATCGCACAGTGCTCGCGGCCCAGATACTTTCGTTGCTTATTATCCTGGTGGGTGGCGTAGGACTGGCCGCAAGCTACTACCGACTTACCAGGGAACGAGACGATCTCCAGGACTTCCTCAGACACGAACTGACTGACCTCGGCGCTGAGGATCCGTTGCGCCCAGAGAGCAAGAACCGCCTGGCAGCTGTCTCTTACCAGCCTGCGGGCAGCCGAGCGCCGAACGAATCGTCTGATCCATACCGCAGGACGAATGCCGCTTACCAATTGCCGGCCTTCAATCCTGGCGCGGATGCGGCGTCGGCCGACCGTGATAGACGGGTGTCGTATGGCGCGGAAGCGAATCTACTCGCCCTCATGGCAAAGATGGACGCGACTAAATTCTATTCCGTCTTCATTCCCAGTTCCTGGTTCAGCAAGATCGACGAGCGGTTGGAGCATTCGATCGCGGGGGCATTCCAATACGTTGTTTTTGCATCGCTGCGCGTTGATCTGGAGCGACGCGCGCAGCAGATTCTGGATGTCTCCGCGACTGCTTCGCCGTACACCGCCTCTAATTCCAGGAGTCGACTTTCAGATTCTGATTCGGTGGGCTCCGCAACTGAGGCCCTCGGCCCGAATTTTCAATTGCCGCTGTTCATGAATAAGGTGGACGATCTGCGGGTGAACCTGGAGCGCTATGACCGGCTGGTCAAGAAAGACTCGGGGAACTTTGATGATCTCAGTCATCTCGTCCAGGCCCTTGGCCATGGTTCATTGCCGGCCGGTTTCGATAAAGAGAACGAGCTCTACAAACGAGCCCTGAGAGAATCGCAAGGGCAAGAGATCGATACGCAACCGTTCTTCATAGAGGCCGCCGGCATAGTTGCCGACAGGATCGATTACTTATACGAAACCTCGTTCAAGAGAGGCCTCAAGTACGACAACCTGGGTGAAATAACCGAGACTGAAGCTCTGCTCCGACGGCCGGAGTACACGTGGCTGGCGACTTCGGTTATGGATCCCCGCTCGTTTTTTCCGGGGATGACGATCTCTTCCGCGCTAATCGATCTCAGGCAAGCTTTACAGGATTTGAAACGGCAACGTTTCATGTCACGCGACGCGCCGGACGAGCTGACAGGATCCCAACCAGAATATCAGCATCGAGTGAGAAGCGTCCTGGTTTGGGATCAGGAGAGTCTGCACCAGGCGGTGGCGCTGTACGCGCAGTACCAGACTTTTGTCGAAACCAAATCCTACGAGCCGTCCGAGCAGCTTGATGATTCAGTCAGGCGGGCGGCTCGCGAGCGAGTGAAAGTCAAAATCAGAAGGATCCTCCGTCAGGCGCCGAGATTTCAGGCCTTGCCACCGGTCGGCGAAGGGTCCGCGCTGAAGGCGAGCCTGATCGAAGAAATTCGGCAACTTCACGACGCGCAGGACTCGCTGTCCCGGGCCCTCCAGGTTGCCAAACAACTGGGCGTCGACAATGACGTGCGCGCGGTGCTTTCGCAACAGGGTTTCAAATTGCTTCGGGAAATCCAAATCGAGTTTGCCTCCGAGGAATTCTATGTAATCAAGCAAAGGGGTTTTTCCTGGTGGTATGGGAAGCAGCCCGTTTCGTACCACGTTTACGATCTCGGCAGTAAGGAGGACCTGGCTGCTTATCTGAACATCCAGCGCAAGAACATCGCTTTTCTTGGGCGAGATCTCTTCGTTCCCGTGCAAACATTCTTTGCGTCACAGGGTATTTACCTGCCGCCACGCGGCGATTCACAGGTTGACTGGCCCGAGATGCTCAACGACCTGGACGCCTACGACAGCAAGACACCCGGAAACCCGATAGCCGCGCTGGAGACATTCGTGCGCACTGATATGGATCTGGTGAGCATCGATACCTGTTCTGACGCCCCTCGAGTTTCCGAAGATCGCTCTTCCAGTGATTATTTCCTGCGCATTCGAAATTCTCTCCGCGTGGAATTCTACGCGCGATGCAAAGAACTCTCGCGGATCAAGAGTATCAATGACACGCTGGTTGAATTGAAGAACTATGACGAGATTGAAAAATCCTTTAACGCTAACCTGGCGGGCGGATTTCCGTTTTCCCCCGTGAGCGATCCTCAACTCGACCCCTGGGCGATGCTGAAGTTCTTCAAGGATTGGGAGAGCAGAGAGAAAGCCGCGCGCAATGCCCTCAAACGAAGTGTGGATTTAGGTGCTGCATCGATCGAAAGCGCCGGTGAGGACGCGATCAGGATCAGGGGAAGTGATTTCGATGTAATCATGAGATGTGACGTGGCTTCGGAAGCAAGCGAATCCCAGGACGCAATCTGTGATCAGGTCCGGAATCTATTCCATAACGCAAAGCTGCGTCCGGGTGTTCCCCTGAGCTTCCAGAGAGAGGAAAACGCTTTGGTAAGGGCCACGGAGTTTCTGGATCAGATCGACAAAGTGCGCGAGTTCTTTGGTCCCTTCCTGGAAAAGAAACAGGGTCTCTCCTTCGATTTCCGCGTGCAGTTTCGCGTCCAACCGGACCTGCCGGGACAAGAGGAGACGGGAGGCAATCAGATCATCGATTGGAAGCTGGACGTCGGTAAAAAGAAATTCGCATATCTCAGCGACGATCTTACCGGCCGCTGGAACTATGGTGATCCGATTCGCCTGAGTCTTCGTTGGGCCGGCGACTCCCCCACGCGTCCCGTTCCCGGTGCGATCCCGGTTCCGTTTTTGGTCAAGGAAAGGACGGCTGTATTCGAGTATAGCGATAGCTGGTCGCTATTCACGCTCCTGCTCAAACACGGTTTGATGGCAAAGCGGGCCAGCGCATCGACGGGTTGCGTTCAAGGTCTCGAGCCGAATCCTTTCACTCTCAAGTTTACGATAAGGACCGAACCCGATCCGGTGACGCCGCCATCCCAACGGCAAGATCTGATGGTCTCACCCGCGCAAGTGTTTATGCGGGTGAGCTTGATGGCCGCGAACAAGCAGGAGTCTTTGGTCGTGCCCTGCTTTCCCACGACTGCGCCCGTGGGGCCATCGCTATTCGTAGACGCGAAGTACTACCACCCGAATAAGGATGAGTAACATGAGCGGCTTAACACTTTCATACCGGGTTGATGTTCAGGGTCTGCTGGATCCAATCTCCCGCGAGCGCCCTGCCGGTGAATCTCTGCGTTACGAAGGGACCTATGACCAGATTCAGGAGGCGCGGCGTGAGGACGACCAGACGCTTAGCCAGGGGATGGCTGCTCGAAGCATGGTTGCACGTCCACGGATTCCGTGGAGTTGAAGCCGGTTTGAGATTGCTGGCCGGGCTCTGTGAGAACTTTTGGAATGATCTCTATCCGAATTTGGACGGCGACGAGCTCGAGGATCGCATTGCTCCGATCGAGTGGATCAATCAGAAGCTGGCTCTCAAACTGAAACAAATTCCCCTGACCGTGGCTCGGGAACGAGACGAGCGAAACTATTCCTACGTCGATTGGGAAAGCGCCTGCCACTTCGAAAACCTGGCGCGGAAAGATCCGAGCGCATTGCAGGAAGCGCTGGCCAACATCGATCCGACTGTGGGCACCTTTCAGACTGCCCTCATGTTGACCGACAGGTCGTTCCATATGGATCTGGTCAAAGATTTAGACGGGGCCGTCAAAGCTTGCAATTTGCTGCAACAACTGCTGGACGAAAAGTGCGGCAAGCAATCGCCGAGTCTGTATCAATTCAATGAAGTTCTTTGCGCCATCCAGCAGCTCATGTCCCGGAGTCTGGAGGCGCGGGAGGGAGGGCCGGCAGTGGTCGAGGAAGAATCTGAGATGACACTCGGTGCGGAACCGAGCCAACCGGACATAGAACTGTGGACGAGCGGGCCGATACGCAATCGTGCCGACGCTTACCGCAGGCTATCGGAGGCAGCAGATTACCTGCTGAGAACTGAGCCTCACAGCCCGACTCCCTACCTGGTGAAACGAGCAGTCGAATGGGGACACATGAGCTTGTTTGAGGTCTTTCAGCAGATCGTTCGCAACGAAGGCGAAATGGAAGAACTCGATAAGTTGTTACGGCTAACCGGAAAGAAGGTGGCCGATATGAACTAATCAATTTAGTGTCGCAGACTTCAGTCTGCGCTTTGTAAGTAGCATAGACTTCAGTCTGTGTTCTCTAGCCGGTAACAAATCACAGACTGAAGTCTGTGCTACTAAAAAGGATCAGTTACTAACCCAGAATTAAACCACAAAGGAGAAAACTCAATGCCAGAAAGCACCCAACACAAGCTGGATCGGATACGCCCTCCGCGGGTCCAGATCACGTATGACGTGGAGACCAGAGGTTCATTCGTCAAGATGGAACTCCCCTTCGTCGCCGGGATCATGGCCAACCTCTCGGGGAACGTTGACGACCCCAAGCGCGTTCCCCTCAGGGATCGCAAATACATGGAGATCGACCGGGACAATTTCAACGACATCATGAGATCTATCGCGCCCAGCGTGGCCTTGAATGGTGGATCGAAGACGTTGTTGTTCGAGAACCTGGACGACTTCAGCCCCATCAACGTTCTTAACCAGCTTGAGCTGAAGGCCCGATTCGAAAAGCGCACGCGTCTTTCCGATGTGGTTGCCAAGTTGGACGGTAACGTCAAGCTACAGGAGAAGTTTCTTGAAGCGCTCACGGATGACGCCAAGCGGGCGGAAATGAAGGCCAAAGTGGACGAGCTCAAGGGAATGCTCGCCGAAAAACCGGCCGAACCGCCCACGGTTACCGAGCCGCCTCCAGCGACTCCAGAAACGCCGAAGGAAACTCCAGGAGGTAAGAAAAAATGAGCACACCCATGCCACAAACTGACTTGCAAAGTAAATTGACCACGTTCCAGGAGACTTTGGAAACCAAGCTGGTTCGTGACCCTTCACAAGCCAAACAGGCCATCGAAGCGGTGTCGGAACTGATTGATGCGGTAGAGGCAAAAGAGATCGCGCTCGGCCCGGATGTCGATCTGGTGGGCGTAATCAACCAGCGCATTGCCGCGCTCGATCAGGAGATTAACGAAGGCCTCAACGAAGTCATGCACAACGAAGATTTTCGCAAGCTCGAATCTTCCTGGCGCGGACTTCATTATCTGGTTAGCCGCGCGGAGACCGGAACCATGTTGAAGCTCCGTCTTTTGAACGCCACGAAAGACGAGATTCAAAAGGATCTGGAGCGGGCCGTCGAGTTCGATCAGAGCGTCCAATTCAAGATGATCTACGAGCAAGAGTACGGGACGTTCGGCGGCGCTCCGTACAGCGTCTTGATCGGGGACTATGAATTCGGGCGCAGTCCGCAGGACATCAAATGGCTCGAGAAAATGTCCAACGTCGCCGCCGCGGCGCATGCTCCGTTTATCGCGGCAGCGAGTCCACAATTGTTCGACATGGACACCTTCGAAGAGCTCGGCAATCCGCGCGATCTCGCCAAGGCCTTCGAAAGCACTGAGCTGGTTCCCTGGCGCTCGTTCCGTGACAGTGAAGACTCTCGTTACGTCGCGCTTTGTCTGCCGCACTTCCTGTTACGTCAGCCATATGGTAAGGACGTGCGCCCGAACGATAAGGGTCAGGACGAGAAGCAGCGCATCACCGGTCGCACTCCGGCGGATGAAGTTGACTTCCAGGAGGAAGTCGATGGAAAACGCGAGAACTACTGTTGGGGCAACCCGGCCTATGCGCTGGCTGAACGCATCACCAACGCGTTTGCGCTGTACAAGTGGACCGCCGCTATTCGTGGAGTAGAAGGCGGAGGATTGGTCGAAGGACTGCCGGCCGTCAACTTCAAGACAGACGAAGGCGACCTCGTTTTGAAGTGCCCAACTGAGACGGCGATCACCGATCGGCGTGAGAAAGAACTGAACGACCTGGGGTTCATTACGCTGGTGCATCGGAAGAACTCGGACAACGCCGCGTTTTTCGGTGGCCAGACCGCGCAGAAACCGAAGGTCTATCAGGACCCGCAGGCGACTGCCAACGCCCGGCTTTCCAGCCAACTGCCGTACATCATGGCGGCTTCCCGGTTCGCTCATTACATCAAGGCGATGATGAGGGACAAAGTGGGCAGCTTCATGACCAAGGAGAACGTCTCGGACTATCTGAATAAGTGGATTGCCGATTACGTTCTGCTGGACGACAGAGCTTCGCAAAGCTCGAAGGCCTCGTATCCTTTGCGCGAGGCGCGCATTGACGTCGAAGACGTCGTGGGCAAGCCGGGAGTTTACAAAGCGGTTGTCTATCTACGGCCGCACTTCCAGCTCGACGAGCTGACAGCTTCGATTCGTCTGGTCGCAGAGTTGCCGCCACCAGCGGCTGCTTGATCAGGGCGCATTAAACAGAGTGCGGCGGGGCTCCGCCTTCGGGGCCGAGCCCACGTCGTACGCAAATTGTTTGTGTGCTCTGCCGGCACACGCCAGATTTGATCGTCAACTTTGATCTAACCAAAACGGAGGACATATGGACGTAATATTGATGAAATTCGATCCGGACATTCCGGGCACGAGTACGCTGGACAAGTACGAAAAGCAGATCGAGTTGCTGTCGTTCAGCCACGGTGTGGCAATGCAAATCACGGGCGACATAAGCAACACAGAGAGAACGTCAGGTAAGCCCAACCACCAGGACTTTACCATCACGAAGTATCTTGACCAGTCATCGCCGAAGCTCAACGAGGCCTGCTGTCAGGGAAACAACTTCAAGAAGGTGGTGCTGGTAGTTGCGCGCAACGACAAGGGGTCAGTGTTGCCGCTGATCTCGTACACGTTGCAGAACGTGGTGCTCTCTTCGATTTCGGTCGGCGGTGGGGGCGGGGACAAGCCAGTCGAGACTGTGACCATGAACTATAACCACATCGAGTGGGATTTCCACACCCAGAAGGCCGAGGGTTCGGAGGCTGGTCACGTCAATACCAAGTGGGACCTGGCAAAGAATAAAAACGCATAGGCCTTAGCATGCGTCAGCCCAAACCGATCACGGGTGCGAGGGCGCTGCTCTTCGACCGTCTGGTCGATCTCTATCCGGAAGCGGATGAGGGAGAGCGGCCTTTTCGCATCCTGAACCGCGAGCAACTGAAAGCCTCGGTTCGACGGGAGTTAGAGCGGTTGCTTAACACGCGCTGCTCTCTCCCGTTGCACGAGCTCGGTGAGGTGGAGAGGTCTGTCGTCAATTACGGTATTCCCGACTTCTCTTCGTTGTCGGCGCATAACGCTGACGATCGCGCGCTGATCGCTTCGATCATAGGCCAAACCATTTCGGCGTTTGAGCCCCGCCTTACTCAGGTTCGCGTGG
>WNGI01012124.1_pt1 | contig 16891 bp, 11 predicted proteins | sample 5400621 | NCBI WGS metagenome assembly WNGI01 (sample SAMN13153374, study PRJNA577476) | soil metagenome | isolation source: 20 cm soil or saprolite under Garry oak tree replicate 1 | place: USA:California | collected 2016-06-15 | reverse complement strand
CGTTGCCCATGCCGGAGCCTAAAACCAGCACTGACGGGGGGTGTGAATAGAAGTGGTAGGGAAGGTTGTAAGCATTCCACTGCGCGGGCACTGCCGCAAACAGCGACGGATGGGCGGCGACGAATTCCGGCGAGAGATCGAGAATCTGCTGATAAAAAATGTCGTTTGTCGTCAATTCGTACTCAAATATCTTCCCCTCCGCTGCTCGAGGCGCCAACGTCAGCTTCTGATATGGTGACCAATAAACCTTGCCTTGTTTTCCCGTTCCCAGAGTCAGCAATGCCAGGCAAATTACAAAGGCACCTCCTGCTGCCCAGCGCAACCTCGGCCAGCTCCACAGCACGCAGACCAGCAACAGGCCCGCCACTACAAACCAGGTCAAAGGGGGCTGGTACAGAAAGCAGAGCAGCGTATAAATCAGGATTCCCGCGAGGCTTGCTAGCACGTTGACCGAATAAGCAAGAATGCCGTTGCTGGCGTTTTCCAGATACCAACCCACAACCTGACCGAGAGGGACAAACGAAAAGCAAATCAGGCTGAACATCGGCACGATTATTGCCATCGCGGCTGCAAGTAGAGGAAACGAGAACGCGCTAGGCACTCCCCACACATGAACCTCGGAACTCGCGCCCACGAAGGCAGGAATTGAACTTATCAGCACCCGCAAACCTTGCCAGGGTAGCTTGACGGTCAGTACCAGCGTCAGCAGAGGAACAACCAAGGTCAGCAGGTTGATCCGCCGCCGTGACATGTAGCACCCTAATCCGAAGCCCAGGAAACAGGCGATCAGCACGAAATTTTTGAAGTACGCAAAGACACGGATCTCAGACGAGATCCAGCGAATCATCAGCAGTTCGAAAAATAATGCCAGTAAACTCCACAAAGCTAGCTGCCACCACGAAAACGTTCCCAAATCCTGCGGAGAAAATTCCAATTTTTCGGCCCAGCGTGCCAGTACTCGGGACGACTCGCCTGGCACTTTCGCGTGGAAGAGGCCGACCACGTAGGTGTTCGCGAGAATTAGCCCAACCACCACAGCGCCAAAGGCCGCGTGCAGAGTCCATTCTCCAGGCCTACCGCCAGATTCCTGCGCCAAAGCAGCGCCAGAAAGACAAAGAAAGACTCCCAGCCAAAATAGAAGTTTTCGCATAGGTCCGTACGCCCTTTTTGTGAATGTAAGCATTGAGTGAGCGTTCCCCATTTCAGGCAGGTTTCCGTTAACTGTCATGATCTTAATTTTCGATTTATCGCGAATTTCACGCCCACCCGCGGGTGCGGGATCCTGCGGTGTGTATTGCTCTAGCAATGCTGCAGCCAAGTCGCTGTTCCTCTAAGCCTTTGTTGGATTTAAAGCACTTAAGATCGAACCAGGATTATGACTCGCCCCCATTGGCCATGTGGGAGGCTATGCCTGTTGCTGGCAGTATCCTCCATTTGGCGACATATGATCAATCGGCAGTGGAAAACTTGTATACATTTGTTAACATCCGTTCAGATAGGGTCCTCGCGGTCTCGCAGCCTTTTCGGCTGTTTCCACCTAAGTCTAGACGGAGCAATAGTATGGAATAGAACCAGGCATCAACAGGGTTTGACCTGTATCAACCCGTCTGGTACTCGAACTGCACTCCTCTCGGTTTCGCGTCCCCTCCCCTGAGGCTTCCCCCACTAAATGAAAGGATTGTTTCGCATGCGAGCTCGGTCTGCAACGCAAAGGCAAGTGGTCATCATTGGCGGGGGTCCAGCGGGATTGACTGCGGCCCTCGAGCTCTCCAAGCACGATATTCCGGCGGTGGTGCTTGAAGCTGATAAGCAGGTCGGGGGGATCGCGCGTACTGTCAATTATAAGGGCTATCTTTTCGATATCGGAGGCCATCGCTTCTTCACCAAATGGGAAGAAGTGAATCGAATGTGGCGTGAGATTCTCGGCGATAAATTCCTGACGCGCCCTCGATTATCTCGCATTTATTATCGAAAAAAGTTCTTTCTCTATCCTCTCGTCGCAAAAAACGCTCTCTTCGGCTTGGGGCTCATCGAAACGGTTCGCATCCTTGCCAGCTATTTGCGAGCGTGCATTTCCCCGAGTTCGAAGGAGGACAATTTCGAACAATGGGTCTCCAACCGCTTCGGCAAGCGCCTTTACGAAATTTTCTTCAAAACCTATACCGAGAAAGTCTGGGGTATACCCTGTACCTCGATTAGCGCCGTTTGGGCCGCGCAGCGGATTCGTGGCCTCTCGCTCATGACTGCGGTCCGCAACGCCCTTCTGCCAGACAAGAAGCCGAAAGCCAAGACTCTTATAGACCAGTTCCAGTACCCGGAACGCGGTCCGGGGCAGATGTGGGAAAACCTGGCCGAGCAGCTCGGGCACGCTGGATATCCCGTGCTGATGGAACGTCCTGTAGTTCGCATTCACCACAGCGGTGGCGAAGTTACTCGCCTGGTGACCCGCGGGAGGGATGGCGAGGAGAGCTTTGCCGGCACAGATTTCATCAGTTCCATGCCGATCCGCGAGCTAATCAACGCCCTTGAGCCACAGCCTCCGCAAGCAATTCTTGAAGCAGCAAATAGACTTCGCTATCGCGACTTCCTGATCGTAAGTTTAATTGTGAATCGCAAGGACGTAGCGCCCGATAACTGGATTTACGTGCATGAGCCCGGAGTGAAAGTCGGCCGCATTCAAAACTTCAAGAACTGGTCTGCGGCGATGGTCCCGGATCCGAACAAGACTTGCCTCGGCATGGAATACTTTGTTTTTGAAAACGACGAACTGTGGTCGAGCTCCGACGAGCAACTTCTCGAGCTTGCCCGCCGCGAAATCGCTCAGCTCGGGCTGGTGCGTCCCGAAGAGATCGAGGACGGCACCGTGGTGCGCATGAAAAAAGCTTATCCCATGTATGACGATGGCTGGGACGCACAGGTAAAGATCATCCGCGACTATATCGAAAGCAATCTGAGGAACTTGCAGATGGTCGGCCGCAACGGCATGCACAAATACAACAACCAGGATCATTCTATGATCACGGCCATGTACGCGGCCCGCAATATTCTTGGCGCTAATTACGACCTGTGGGCCATAAACACCGAACCGGACTATCATGAGGAACATCAGAAAGAACCCGCGAGGGGCCTGGTGGCGCGCCCCGCTTATGCAGAACCGGCGGGAATCATTGAGACTGCGTAATCATGCCTTTACTGAGCCAGTACGCCCGCAAGCAGAAGCTTAGCTACTTCACTCGGGAGCTTCCCAAGAATGCAAGAATTCTTGAGGTTGGCTGCGGCGATGGTTGGTTTGGTCTCCAGCTCAAAAGCGCTGGCTACAAGAACTACGTCGGTCTCGACCTCAAAGGACCGGCAGACATCGTGGGCAACATCCTCGGATGGAAAAGGCTTGGCCTCCATCCCGAATCCTTCGACGCAATCATCGCTTTCGAGCTAGTCGAGCACGTGGACTGCTTCCAGGAGTTCTTTGATCTTTTGAAACCTGGCGGTCTCTTGATGTTAACCTCTCCGGTTCCGCACATGGACTGGGCCTGCAAATTACTCGAGCGTTTTGGCCTGAATCAGAAACGAACCAGCCCTCATGACCATCTGCTCTATTTCAGGAACGTCCGAATGTTTGAGCCGCTGGAGATAAAGATCATAGGCGGCATGGCGCAGTGGGGCAGGTTCCTGAAACCGGCCTCATGTTGAACAAAGACCTTTCGTTTGCAACATCGAGGAATGCTTAGGGTTGGAGATGATGTGCGCCTCTGCCGATGCTTCTCTCCGCATGAAAACGGCGACGGTAACAGCTAAGCATGCTGCTGAAGCTTACCTGGGGTTGAGTCCTATCCTTATCGGACTTCAAATCATAGTGGTGGTGGTATTTATTCCGCTTGCCATGCGCGGAGGCGCGGATTTCCGCCAACTCTACACTGCGGGTTACATGGTGAGGGCTGGTTACTCAAGCCGACTATACGACTATAACGTACAAAAAGATTTGCAAAATAAACTAGTTTCGCCTGCGCAAATTGCATTGCCTTTTAACCACCTGGCCTATGAAGCCTTGTTGTTCGCGCCCCTATCTGCATTCTCATACCGGCACGCATACCTGATCTTCCTAGCAGTGAACGTGCTTCTGCTGACCGCATTTGTGCAATTTCTAAGAAGTTGCCTTAGGAATCTGTCAGCACTATGGCCTTGGTTTTCTCTACCGCTCGTTGCGGGATTTATTCCCGCAGCAGGCGCGCTGATGCAAGGGCAAGACTCTATCATCACGCTACTCGTAATGGCTTCGGCTATGGCGGCAATGGAGCGTGGACGTGAGCCCCTGGCGGGAGTTCTCATCGCGCTGGCTCTGTTCAAATTTCAGATCGTCCTTCCAATAGCTGCGCTATTCCTGGTATGGAGACGTTGGAAGTTTGTGTACGGCTTCGTGAGCATGTCCGCCGCCCTGGTGTTCACTTCCATCTGCATTGTCGGCCCACGGCAACTCATGGTTTATGCTAACAGCGTCATTTTGATGGCGAACCCGGGAGGGGAGCCTAAAAGCGCGATTGTCCCAACTGCTATGCCAAATCTCCGTGGTTTGGTTGTGGGTGTTCTTGGGATTGGAGCACCTTCGAGCTTGATTCTTGCGCTGACCGTGCTGTTTTCAGTGGCGATTATGTTGTGGGCTGCATTGCGCGCCCCGGATGTGGACAGCATGTTCCCACTCGCCATCACTGTAGCTACTCTTGTCAGCTATCATCTCCTGCTGTATGACGCAAGCATACTGTTGATTCCAGTCGCAAAGACTCTTGACAAAGCGCTGGCTGGACGCGAGAGATCTAGCCTGAGTTCAGCGTGCGCCCTTCTCGTTCTTATAACCCCAGCTTATGCGATTATTGACCGAGGCCATGCCTATGCTTTTGCGGTGCCAATAATCGCGTTCCTCTGGGCGACGTGGTTTAAAGCTGGATCTAAGCAAAATGCCTGGCTTCGCAGTGATGCAGAACCAGCTTAGGTCGCTCCCTCTGGGATGATCACCGCTTCAGCTTCGACTGGGCCAGAGCCGTTCCCCCACTAATTATTCCCGCAAGCTGGGCATAATCGGCGGCAACGCCCGCAGCATTCGGCGATCTGACGGGTTTTTACCCAACTCTCAATTTCGTAGCAGGCAAATGTCTGTTAATGGCAAGACGCTTCCATTGGTGCCATTAACAGCGGAGAACTTGTATACACTTGTGAACACCCCTTGATCTGTGTCTAGGTTTAAGTCGCATATGGTTTCCGCGTCCCATTCCCCTGAGGTATCGTCCTCAACACTTACCCGGCCTAGTCGGGTAGCGGTGCCGAGAGATCGAAAAAATTAGGTGCGAAACCACATGAACCTCGTGTGTAACATCGATGCTATGAAAGCGCCACCAGTGGACGGTGCCGACCCCTGCAAAACGACTCCGGTGCCAGAAGTATCCGTGGTTATCCCTTGCCTGAACGAAGTGCGCTCGATTGGCTTGTGCATTGACAAGGCACTGGCAGCGTTCGGCCAAGCCGGTATCGCAGGAGAAGTAGTGGTTGCCGATAACGGCTCTAGCGACGGCTCAGTGGAAATTGCTGAACAACACGGCGCGCGCGTAGTTCATGCGCCGGTTAAAGGTTACGGCAGCGCGCTTCGGAAAGGCATCGAAGAGGCCAACGGCAAGTTCATCATTATGGGGGATGCCGACGGGAGCCACGATTTTTCAGAAATCCCGCGCTTTATAGGCAGGTGGCGCGACGGATATGAATTTGTCATCGGCAATCGGTTTCAAGGCGAAATCAAGGAGGGAGCGATGGCGGCGCACCATCGCTTCCTCGGAACGCCTGTGCTTTCTGCGCTGCTGAATTTATTCTTCCGAGCGGGGGTGGGAGACATTAACTGCGGAATGCGAGGTATGGCCCGCGAGCTCTCGCGCCGCCTCGATCTCCGGACTACAGGAATGGAGTTTGCCTCCGAGTCCTTGATCAAGGCCGCCAAAGCTGGTGCGCGCGTAGCTGAAGTTCCAATCACGATGTGGCCAGATCAGCGTAATGGTCCGCCGCATCTGCGAAGCTTCCGCGACGGCTGGCGGCACCTGCGGTTCATTTTTCTCTCCGCACCGAATTGGTTGTTTCTTGTGCCCGGCGGATTACTAGTTGCTTTAGGGATTGGCTTGGTCGTGTGGCTGCTTCCCGGCCCTCGTTTCGCCGGAAAGATCGGGCTCGACGTTCACACGATGGCATTAGGGATGATGCTGGCACTGTTGGGAGTCCACGTCATCTCCATCGGTTTGTTCGTAAAAGTCTTCTCTTATACCGAAAAGCTTTCTCGCGGCCAGCACACGCTAGCTGCATGGCTGAAGCGCATCAAGCTGGAACACGGATTAATGCTCGGGGGTATTTTGGCGCTAGCCGGTTTTATCGGAGATACGACCGCGATCTGGCAATGGGCAGCAAATGGTTTTGGCCACCTTAGTCGCGTTCGCACGGTATTTTTCTGTTCGCTCTCTTTCTTTGTCGGGGTGGAAATACTTTTTTCTTCAGTTTTTCTTAGTATGCTGGGGATAAATCGCTCGACCTACATTGGCGACTAGCAATATCACATTGATGGTTTTTCCCAGACCACGGTGATGTACTTGTTGTTAAATCCATCGCGTAACGTTGAACAGAGTCGCAGGAAAAAATGCGAAGGATGCTGAATGTAGAACAAAGCCAGGTAGCGGCGCAGATTAGAGGCCCGCGTTTCCTGGCGCAAGGCAATCCTCAGTGGACTATAAGGCTGTACTTGACCATGCGAGCTCAAAAATTTCAAAGAGAAGGCCTCGCCCAAGTGTCGGAAACTCCGGATAGAAAAATTTGACTTGTGGTGAGTGTTCGCGTCAACCGAAGGTGTAACGGGGACAGAACCGATTAAACGCCCGCCCGGGGCGAGCAACGAAACTAAGTGAGCGAACAAGGCGCGAGGATCCTCGACATGCTCGATTGTTTCCAGTGAAACGATGTTTTCAAAGTGGTACGCTGGCTGAAATTTTAAGGCGTCTGAACGCACAAAATTCACCCGCGGCTGTGCGTATCTCTGGGTGGCATATTGGATTGCTGGACTGCTAATGTCCACTCCGATCGCGTTTGTGACCAGTGGACTGTTCGATAGCAAAGCGGTCCCGTAGCCCACCCCACAAGCGATATCCAGAACCGAACCGGGAATGAGGTTGTCTTTCGCGAACCGATATCGATCAAGATGGAGCTGAAGGGTTTCCAAGCCCGTTGTTTCATCGGACTGAAGCTCGTCTGGAACTATTCGCTCAAGCGAATTGGGGTCGACGCTATTCATCATGGGCGTACCCTGACTTCTCACGCTTGGGCATGTCGCTCGCCATCGGATTTGGCGGGAGCTGCGACAGGTGAGGGTTCTCATTGTTGGCATCTAAGATCCAAACCTGTCGGTCCGCGAAGTACTGAATCAGTTTTTCATCCTGTGCAGGAGTCATTCCGCGGGCCCACACCAGCTTGGCCGCATCAATATCAGGTTCGTTGTACACCCATTCATTATCCGGGACGCGATGCGGCTTATATCGCACGATAACGAGCTGGGTGCCGGGAAGATGATTCAACCTTTGCAAAATCTCAGCACGCCCGACGACGCGCCCGCCAATTTCCTGCCACCCAGCAGTGTTGGATTTAGAGAGGGGTATATGAAGCGGTCCTGCAAAGCAGCGCCCGACAAACATAATTCCGCATATAAGTGGGACAGTACGCGACAGAAACAGCTGGACAGGCTTACTTTCCGAGTGCCATCTCCGAATTGTAAGGAGCAGCAGTGCCAAGACTAGGCCAGCCGCCGGTGCCGCATAATGAGGCGAAAAATACAACTCGGAGAGCAAACCCAACGACGTAATCGCGAACACGATCAGGAGGAAGCGCGTCTCTGTGTTAATGGCCCCGCCTGGGAAACCCATCAGTCTAAAGATGATCATCGCGACCAACGGAAGCGTCAAAGCAGGACCTACGTAAAATTTCCAAAATCCGAGCGCTTTCTCAAGTGAAACGTATATCAACCCAAGCGGCGTCGACGCGACCTTGAATCGGGCAAGTTCACCACGCACGTAGACGTTCTCTAGATCTGGGTGATTAAACGTGGGTAGCGAGCGAACGGGCTGCCAGAGCAGATAGGGCGCGGCGGCATACGTTTGGCGTTCAACCGCGTAAGGCGTTCGAAAAGGACTGCCCGTAACCCGCCAGAAGTAATATCCGGTTGCAACTGCGGTCAATGCCAGCACCAGACATAAGGGCGTGACTACACGGCGAAGCAATATGGTTACCGGAGGCCGCTGCTTACTCGCCATCCAAAGTAGAAGGCTGGCAGCTACTGGCAAGCTGAAAATAAAGCCTTAATATGGCCGGCTGTTCACCAGAATGGCGAGTCCCGTCCCCATCAAAAGCGCATCACGTGCGCGCTGAAGCTGCTTGATCCGAGGCAGCGCACCAAGGACCAGCGCACCACCGATCGCGCCAGCGGCACCTCCCCAGTAGCTATTTGCCCAATAGCCAAACACTCCAAAACGTAGAACTACCAATAATCCACCGACCAGCGCCCATGACTCCGGAAGCCAGGCCTGCAGCATCCAGCAGATTGAAACGCACATTACTCCGACACTGAGCCACGCGCCCCAGAATGGATGTCCAAAGATCAGCTTTCCTGCTGCCAAAATCATGCCTTGCGCGGGTTGTGCGAAACACTGATAGGTCGGCCTCTGGATCACGCTGAAGGTTTCGAAGTGAACCCACATGGGGTGAGTGGGGTTGGTCAGGCGGCCATGCGCGAATGTGTCGGCAGCCAGCAGGTATCCGAATTCGTCATGCACGGCCGGCTCGGGAATCGGCAGAATCGGCAGTAATGCGGCACGCAAAACGAGAGCCAGCAATCCCACGCACCGAGATTGGGAGCCACCAGTGCTAAAACCAACGCGAGTACAACCAGCAGGAATTCGATCAGCAGGAGCATTTAGTTAGCCCCGTGCCTCACATCAACACTGACAGCATTGGCGTATGGCGACAATTTCGGCGGCTTCTCATCTGCCTCCAACAGCCACACCTGACGATTACGGAAATAGTCAATTAACTCCTGATTCTCGGCACGAGTCATGTCTCGCGCCCACACGACCTTGGCGTTGTCGATGTCAGCTTGGTTGTAGACCCACTCGGCCGAGAACCGAGGATGGTCCGGCTTGTAGCGCACCAGTACCAAGTGGCGTCCAGGGAGTGCCTCAAGGTCCGCTAGCAATTTTGCGCGCTGTTCGCCAGGGCTTTGTCCTCGTTCTGAGACGGCGTGAGCTGCCAGCATGCGCACGCGGACGGGAACCATCAAAACGCAAATCAGAGTGAGTGTCCGCACAAGAAACAACCCTACCCGTTTCCTATTCCACTGCCAGGTTCTAACGTGCCTCATTCCTTGCAGGACAATTGCCAGGATCACAGCAGCCATCGGAGCGGTGTAGTGGGGGATGAAAAACGAGAGCAGCGTGATTCCAGCAAAGCAAACCGTGCCGGAGATGACAAGCCATCGAATGCGCCGGTCGCGTAGCGTCCAAGGAATAGCGATTAGCGGAATCGTCAGCGCCGGCCCAATATAGAAACCCCACGTCGTGAGCACCCTCTCAGCTGTTTCCCAAGCGAAACCGGCGAATGAGCGTGCCTGCCAATACGCTGGCAGCTCAACTTGAGAGTAAAAATCGCGCATGACGGAATGATGATAAACAGGCCCAAGGTTTGCCGGTTGCCAGAGAAAATACGGCGCCATCGCGTATGTCGCGCGATTGACCTGATATGGCATGCGGAAGGCGCTGCCGGTAACATGACGGAAATAGGTTCCCATGAGCACACCGGCCGGAATCAGAATCAGCAGCATCGGCAGCACGACTCGTTGCAGGATCACCGGCAGCGGTGGATTCCTGTCTCCTGTCATCCGAATTAGTAGCGCGACTGCAACCGGTACGCTGAGCAGCAAGCCTTCATACGGGCGAGTGTTTGCTAGCACACCAAGGCCAAAGGCTATGAGGAGCGCGTCACGCACACGCTGGTGTCGCATGATTCGCGGCAGGGCCCCCAACACAAGTGCTCCCGCTGTGGCGGCCAGCGCGCCTCCGCTATAACTGTCGTCCCAGTAGCTGAAGACGCCAAACCGCAGCGCCGGCAAAGCGCCGCCGAGCAGCGCCCAGCCTGGCGGAAGCCATGCTTGCAGCATCCAGCATGTGACAGAGCACATCAGGCCCACGCTCAACCAAACGGCCGTGAACGGCGAGCCTGTGATGATTCTTCCCGCCGCCAGCAGCAGACCTTGGGCCGGGGGATACATCGACGCGTATGTTGGATGAAAGATAATGTGAAAGCTTTCAAAATGCGTCCACATCGGGTGGGGCGGATTCGCAAGCCTCCCGTGAGCGAACGTGTCCGCGGCCAGGAGATAGCTGAAGTCATCGTGGAAAGAGGGCGGGGGGACAGGCGCGATGGGTAGCAACGCCGCACGCAAGATCAAGGCCAAGGCACCGCAAACAAGCACGCTTAGCCCCCGCCGGCGAGCCAGACGAGAGAGCGCGTGCTCCATGCTGCTGAACCAGCGCGCGCCCAACTGCGGATGAGTAAAAGCCGGCAGCAGCACAAGCGCAACCGCCAGAGTTTCGATCCCCATCACTCCAGACATTAATTCCCAGCCTTGGGCTGCCCTTTCCTTTCAGCGACTGTATCCCCGGAAGGTAATGAACCAAATGAATACGCGCTCAGCCTGAACGGCTTCTCATCTGGTTCCAGCAGCCAGGCGCGACGATGTTCGAAGTATCGGATCAACTCTTCATTTTTCGCCGCACCCATGTCGCGAGCCCAAATGACTTTAGAGTTGTCGATATCCGCTCCGTTGTAGACCCATTCGTCAAGAACCTCATGGCCCGTCTTGTAGCGGACAATAACCAGCTGCTCTCCCGGCTCGCGCTGTAACTGGCTCAGCACTCGGGCGCGGTCAAGATTCTGTATATCTTCGCTGTACCAGGTGTGAATCACGGTTACTGGAACTGGAATGTGAAGCGAGGATGCCACCGCTCGGAGTGGTAACAGGGCAAAGCAGATCACTGGGACCGCTCGCACCAGAAACAACCCCGAGGGCTGACCCTTGTAGTGCCATAGGCGCATATACCGCATGGCTTGCACCACGAGTGCATAAATGGCGGCCGTTAGTGGCGCGGCGTAGTGCGCGGGAGGGATACAGATCGGCAAAGCAAGCCCGATGGCGGTCACGCCACAAACCGCCAGCAGAAATTGTGCCTTACGGCTGATTCCTCTTGCGAGGCTACGTCGTCGCCTTATAGCAATCCAGGCAAGAAGCGGCAGCATCAGCGCTGGACCGAGAAAAAAAATGATCTGCGGCAATGGTTTCAACGATAGCCACAACAGAGGATGCAGGCGTGCATGGTGATACGTGCCCGCAAGCGGCGCCCCCCGGTAATACTCCCGCAGCATCGGGTGGTGAAATTCAACGTCGGGTTTAAGCTCTTGCCAAGGGAAGTAGAGCATGTGATATGTCGTCATGTTCACTTGGTAAGGGAGGCGGAAAGGGCTTCCGCTAACCCGCCAGAAGTAATAGCCCATGCCGAGCATCGTGACGCAAAGTACGAGGGCTAAAGGGATGACTACGCGTCGAATTGATAGCTGAAGCGCTCGCGCGTCCCTGCCAAACATCCACCGAAAGAGCACCAGCGCGACCGGAGTGCAGAAAAACAAACTCTCGTAGGGACGCGTGTTCGCCAGAATTGCTAGCCCCAGGCCCATGAGCAGGGCATCGCCCACGTGCGCACGACGCTTGATGCGCAGCAGCGCCCCTAAAACCAGCGCTCCTCCAATCGCCGCTACTGCGCCGCCATAGTACGTATTCGCCCAATAACTGAAGGTAGCCAGGCGCATTACGGCGAGAAGTCCACCCAGCAATGCCCAACCGGAAGGAACCCACGCCTGGAGCATCCAGCAGATGGCTGCGCACATCGCGCCGACGCTCAGCCATACTCCCCAAAAGGGATGCCCGAAGACTACTTGACCGAGAGCCAAGACTGATCCCTGCCCGGGGTAGTACATAGATGCATAGGTCGGCTGTTGATTAACGTGGAAAGTTTCGAAGTGAATCCACATTGGATGAGTGTTATTCGCAACTCGCCCGTGCGCGATTGTGTCAGCCAGCAACAGATGACTGAACTCATCGTGGATTCCAGGTTGGGGAATCGGCAGGACAGGTAGCACTGCCAGTCGCGCTCCGAGTGCCGTCAGCCCCACAACCAAGACCGCCAGCCAACGTCGCCGGGCAAGGCTTAGGAACGGTTTTTGTATTTTCTCAAACCCGTCGGCACCGGCATTTGGAGCGATATATGCCAGCGCGATGGCGAGTCCGGTAAGGCAAATCTCGATCGCAGCTAGCAGCACAGTTATTCAATTCCCCCCACTGTCTGGATTGTCTTGTGAGGCATTCTATAGCCTGATCGCCGACAGGCGCGAATAGAGCCAGCCACCGACAGACTTCACCTGATCCATCCATGTCGTGGTCCACGTGGTATCCCACTCATACTGCTTCTTCCACGTATTAGGCATGGACCAGACATGTTGAAGTCTTCGCCAATAGCGCATCCGGTTTGAAAGATCAGCTCCCGCCGCGAAATCTGCCCTCGTTAGCACGAAATCTGGTGGCGGATCCTGTGGAAGACGGGAACCATAGCTGTATTCCCACTGGATATTATTTACAACGCAATTCCAGTACGCTTTTGCCAGTCTTTCTTCAACTACCCGCTGCCGCGGGCTGTCTACGCTTGACGCATCCAAAAACTCGGTTGGCATTTGTGCATTAATGTGAGATCTCGGACGGTACGACAACAAACAGAAGGCCACGGCCACCGCGAGCACAACCAACAGTTTGTCAGAGCTGCGTTTGATGAACAACATCGCTAATTTGTCTCTCGCAAACCAAACTGAGCCGAAATCACCTAGAATCACTGAGCTGTTACGACAGGTCTGTGTCCAACATCGTCGCTTCTTTCCAGCAAAACCGTGAGACGATCACTATAGATTACCTTCCATCCAGGGTCGTGCTCGAGCACATACGTAAGCGCCGACTCGCTATATCCGCCTGGCTGGGGGAACAGCACGTAACGGATCTTGTATTTGTCCAGAATTGACTTTGATTGCGACAGGTTGAGCAAGTCCAAATAGTCCTTCAGGACGCCAGCATATTCGAAAATATCCACCCGGCTATCAATAAATACTTTTAAGTCTCTGTCGTTCCAGCTCAGGTAGCCACCCCATAAATAAAAGTTCAACATCGCCCCGCTGGGAGGGTGGGCCTTCAAATAGGAAAGCGCTTGCGCAGGATACCTTTCTGAGATGGACTTCTCCATCTCAGAGGAAGTGGGCCAATAGTGAATGATGCTGCCGATCATAAGGCAAATCACCAAGGCATTGATCAGCGGCGTGTCCGCTTCAGGCCGGTATTGTGGTACGAAATCCAAGATTCTCGTCAGCACCGGCGCAATCACAATCGCCAAAAGGAAGAGAAAGCGAACATAGGTCAGGCCGCTGTATAAAGCGAACAGCACCAGCCCCAGTTCAGCGAGCTGCCAGCGGGTTCGCCGCAGCAAAGCCATGACCAGCAACGTGAGCAGGAGCGCGAGCACGAACTTGCCCCGCAGGTCGTGAAAATTAACTGAAACCCATTCGGCCACGTGCGAAATATTTAGCTTTTGGTGGAACGCCATGTCGAAGGGATAAAAGACGAGACGAGACCCGAAGGGATTAACGAACAAAGCTGCCACGCTGGCAAGGCCCGTGACAAGAAGCTTGCCCATTTGTGAAGGCGTCCACCGCTCCGCATCCACGCGTCCCCAGCTTCCTTGCGCAAAACCTGCGGCAGTAATAATTGAAAACACAATCAGACCCAACGACCAAGACCCGTGAGTATTGGCCCACAGGCAGAACAGCGGAGGTATGAGCCAGAGGGGCGCGTTCCCTTTTTGCCGGAAGCGCTGGAGAATGATCAGCAGCAGAACTAGGTAGAGATATCCGAACAGTATGGTACGCGGACCAAAGGAAACCGAGGCAATGAACGTAAGAAAGCAGCATGCCACAATCGCTGCCTTGAAGTGCCGCGTCTCCATGTATGACAGATAAAGTAGGCCCAAAAAAATGAGCGAGATCGTGGCGAACATCACGGCATCCACTCCGCTCAGTCCGCCCGCGCGCCACGCCAAGTAGTAGGGAATTTCCGACAGCCACTCGTGATTTATCCAGGGATGCCCGGCGACGGTGAAGGAGTACATATCTGCGCGCGGGAACTGATGGTGCTGAAACAAATATTCAGCGTTGTGCAGATGCCACCAAATGTCGGGATCGACCACGCTGCCGCGAGTCATGATGAACTCGAGCGTCACCAGCAAAAACGTCAGCATCGTTAAGAAGGAAAATGCGCGGCGGAGTTGCATCGGAAGGCGCCATGTGGATTTTTCTGGCGGAGCAGCTAACCGGCGATCAGGAGCCCTCTCGGTGTCCAGGGCTGCGCTGTGGTGAAGTGTTCGAACGCCGAATTGGCGGGTAAATTCCACTTCTAAATGCTTATAATTACCATTGGTGCAATCCTGGTGCCAATAACTCGTACGGTGCCCGCCGCGAAGCAATTAGCAGTTAGTCCGAATCTCGCCTACGTAATTGCGTAGACTTCGCCCCAGAATTCCAAAAGACGTCTGAATGGAGGCTAATTGCTGGAACTACCTCTGTTCACAACTGTTATCAGCTTTCGGATCGTATACAGCCGTTCCAATCGAGCCTGGGGTGCGGGATCTCAACCTTGCCGCGGGACTTCGCCCTGCGTTTATCACCTTGTTTTCCCACTGGGTGCATTGTTTTTCAGGTTTGACGCCCCACACCGCCTGGCATCCGCAAAATTACCAACAAATTACCTGTTGACTTTTTGGAATCCTGTGTGCAAACTGTGCACACTGCGGAGAGGGGAGCCCTCGCTGGTTCTTCGGTGTTTCTTCCGTAGCCTCCTCCTAGATGGGCACAACGGCGGGGACCCTTTCTGGTTTCCCAATGACGTAGCTCCATCGAAAATACACAAAGTTCGTTTGTGGTGATGCTCGTTCGCAGATTGCGTCCCAGCAGTTGATTTGCTGGATTTCATGCCGTCTCGCAGCGGGTGGGCCCTGGGAAAATTCGCGGAGGGGACATTATTCTGCCAAACCAAAGCCATGCTCAAAAGCACATCCTCCTGGTTGATCCAGATGAGGCGTTCGGCCAGATCTTGCAACAAGTTCTAGGGGCGAATTACTCGCTGGAGTGCGCGCGTGACCTGGGTCGTGCGGTTGCCCTTCTGGGCGATAAGAGCCTCGATGTGATTTTGCTGAATCTGGATTTGCAAAACGGCGCTGCTGATCCCTGCGCACTGTTGAAGGCGATATCCGAGCGGGAATCGGCTCCGCCAGTCGTTGCGTTCGGCTGGGACAATCGCCGCAGAAAAGCCTTGGAGGCATTGCAGCACGGCGCAGCCGACTTCCTGGAACAGCCTCTCGATGTGCAAGCTTTAAAATTTGCCTTGGATGGTGCCTGCCGGCGGGCGGGTCTGGCTCGAGACCTGGCTGCAGCGCAGAAGTTTCTTTCTTCCATTCACGTAGAGGGACTGCTCGGCAACAGCGAACCCATGGAGCAGGTGAACGAAGTGGTTGGCAAGGTTGCCGGTGTCCACACCAGCGTACTGATCACCGGAGAAAGCGGAACTGGCAAGGGAGTGGTGGCGCGTGCCATCCATAACCTCAGCCAGCGCGCCGACAAGCCATTCGTCGCATTCTCCGCCTGCGCCTTCCCGGAATCCCTGATCGAAGACGAACTTTTCGGTCACGAAAAAGGCGCATTCACCGGCGCCAGCCAGATGCGGCGCGGCCGCTTCGAAGAAGCCAAGGGAGGTACGGTTTTCCTGGATGAAATCGGCGATTTGCCCTTGCCGCTGCAAGCCAAACTCTTGCGCGTTTTGCAAGAGCGCAGTGTGGAGCGGCTGGGATCGAATACTTCCCATCCCATTGACGTGCGGGTGATTTGCGCCACCAGCCGCAATCTCGAAGAGATGGTGCAAAAGGGCACTTTCCGCGAGGACTTGTATTTCCGGGTCTCGGTTGTGCGAATCCACATGCCCCCGCTGCGCGAGAGAGCCGAGGACATTCCCCTTCTAGCCGAATACTTCCTGAAAGTATTTGCCAAAGCACATAACAAGCAGTTGCGCGGGTTGACTCCGGGATTCCTCAGCGCCCTGGCGCGGCATGGCTGGCCGGGCAATGTACGGGAGCTTCAAAACGTCATCGAGCGCAGCCTGGTGCTGGCCAATGGCAACGATCACCTTGGCGTGAAAGACCTGCCGCAGGAACTTCGCGGCTACACCATTCCCGAAGAGGTCCCGGGCGGGACATTTCATGAGGCGGTGCGGACTTTCAAACGCGAGCTGGTGCGTTCGGCCCTGCGCATGCATTCCGGCAACAAGCTGAGAGCGGCGAAAGAGTTGGGGATCAGCCGGTGCTATCTGCACCGGTTGTTGAACCAGCTCAACATTACTGGGTCTGCGCCCGAGGAAGACTCTCAGGAAACGGAAGCACGACGTCCAGCAACAGTTCGTGCTGGAAGCGAAGAACTGCGCATGGGCGCGCGGGCGGTGTGAGGTGATTGCAATGACATATCGGCGAACGAACGTGAGACAAGCATCATCGGGACAAAGCATGATTGAAACGGTCCTGCTGATGCCGCTGCTGCTCCTGATTCTGCTCAACGCAGTGAACTTTGCCTACTATTTTCTGAATTTAATCAACTTGACCTCCTCTCAGCGGAGTGGAGTCGAGTACGCCATCATGGG
>WNGI01002494.1_pt1 | contig 16908 bp, 15 predicted proteins | sample 5400621 | NCBI WGS metagenome assembly WNGI01 (sample SAMN13153374, study PRJNA577476) | soil metagenome | isolation source: 20 cm soil or saprolite under Garry oak tree replicate 1 | place: USA:California | collected 2016-06-15 | reverse complement strand
TGCGGCCGGGCCCCACCGGCGGTGACGATCTACATCGGCACGTCCGGATGGCAATACGGCGATTGGCGGCCCGCGTTCTATCCCGCCGGTGTCTCCCAGGCTCGCTGGCTGGAGCACTATGCTGCCCGCTTCGCGACGGTCGAATCGAACAATGCGTTCTACCGGCTGCCGAGCCGGGAGGTATTCGAGGCCTGGGCCGCCCGAACGCCGGACGACTTCGTCATGGCGGTCAAGGTCAGCCGCTACCTCAGCCACATCCTTCGGCTGCGGGATCCCGCCGAGCCGGTCGGCCGCTTCGTTGACCGCGTGGCCGGCCTCGGCCCGAAGCTCGGACCGGTCCTGCTGCAGCTGCCGCCCAGCCTACCCGTGGACCTCGGCCGACTCACCGAGACGCTTGATCGGTTTCCGCGCGACATCCGTGTCGCCGTGGAATTCCGCCATTCGAGCTGGTACACGGACGAGGTCCGGAGACTCCTCGTAGCGCGCGGCACCGCCCTCTGCCTGGCGGACCGCCATGGGCCGCGAACGCCGCTGTGGCGGACGGCCGAATGGGGCTACGTACGACTTCATCAGGGCCTCGCCAAGCCACGGCCCTGCTACGGGCGGGCGGCACTGCGGACGTGGGCCGAGAGGCTCGCGGCGGTCTATGGCCGTGATTCGAACGCCTTCGTCTATTTCAACAACGACCACCGAGCTTGCGCCGTCCGGAACGCGACCGAATTCGGCCGTGCCTGCCTGGCGGCAGGACTGTCCCCCAGCCGTGTGCCGGGTCTGCCGCGATCCGGCCTTCCAGGACCGCGCGCGCGGGCATAGGCGGCGCGAACGGTCCTCGGGGCGAAGCCTGCAACGAGGGTGCCACCGTGCGGCAGCACTTGTACAGGACGCGAAGCTCGTCGGCGGGGGCCACGTTCGGCTCGCTGGTCTGGGCCGTGCTGCTCGCAGGGGTCGTGCTGCCAACGGTCGCCTCGATCCTGCTGGTTGCCGTGCCCTTGCCCGACTTCGTGGATCCCCTGTGGGTGCGCCTCGCCATGCTCGCCGGAGCCATCGTCCTGCCCTTGGCCGTCGGATTCGTCATTCGCCTGATTCCCGATGCCGCGGAGCGGCCGACCGGCCGGGCAGCTATCGCCGACATCCTGCGGGGTTATCCCCTCGCAGCGGGGCTGGCGGTGACCCTCGTGTTCCTGGCCGTTGTGGCCGTGGTGACGAAGGCGCGGAGCGTTGCCCGGAGGTGGGCGGACGCCCACGTCCCGATCGTGGTCAAGCCGGGCGGCTACGAGAAGATGGTGCGAGACCTGGAGGATGCCCTGGACCAATCCGGGCTGGGGGTCAGCCGCAGGGCTGCGCCCATGGTTCTGTCCGTGCCCGGGCAGCTGCTCGCGGCCATTGCTGGCGGCAGCGTACGCAGCCTGGTGCCGACGCGTATCTGGGTACTTGTGCGCCCGGACCTCGAGGTAACCCTCCACCCGTCCGACATCCTGGTGGCAGGAACCGGCCAGCGGGTGGCCCAGGCCCGCGCGGCGATCGCCGCGCGCCTGACGACCACCTCGGCGCACCTCACGACGAGCGCCGAATCGCGGGGGATCGAGGACCGCATCGAGGCCATCGCCCCAGGCCCCAGCGTCGATCCCGCGCCGTGGGGGACACCGAACGCGCGCGAGCTGCGCAAGATCGACCAGGCGCTGTCGCAGACCATGCTGCCCTATGACGAATGGGAGATCCTGTACCGGATGCGCCTGCAGGTGGAGCGAGATCTCCTGCGCGCGGCCCGCGGGGGACGCGTCGAACCGGCTACGGGAGAACAGACGCTCGCAGGCCCGAGCGGCTCCGGCCGCTCATCTCGTCGGCCTTTCAGGCCAACGTTGCCAACACCAGTTTCAGCGATCCTGGCAGTCGGATCAGTGGCGCTGGTGGCACTGGATCTGATCCTGGCGCTCGCGCAACGCGGAACGGGCGAGCGACGCCGCTGACGCTTCCCGATCAGCCACTGGCCAAGCACACAAGATCTGGGGCCCTGGCCGCAGCCGCGTCCAGGGCCCCCGGTTCACGTCGATCCGGTTCGGCGTCGGTCGGCGGGGGTAGCGCCGGTTCGCCGGTGGATCGGGTTGGTCCCCATCCGTCAGCCGAGTGGTGGTCCCGATGTGCGGAGGAGCCGGCGCGACGATGCGGCCTGGCAGCTCGCCGGACCATCCTCTCGGAGGGTCGCATCCTTGCAGGCACATTGCAGCACGCCCAGCATTTCATGGTGCCCGGAGCGGTCGACAGAAGCTGAGCGCAATCGTCAGGAGCAGCGTCGCCTCCTGCCATCGTCCGTCGCCAGGCGCGGAATCCCGACCGTGGGACTCGATGACCTCCTTGAACCGCCGAGGTCCCCGTGGACCTGCACCTTGATGAAGCCGAGCGCGTCAACGGGATCCATCGGACCCTCGGGATCCACGTCCAGCGCCAGGGTGATCGGACCGACGTCTCGACGGAGCGGGCACCTTCGCTTCGGGACGGGACGCGCGGCTCTGGCAGATGCGCGTAATGGCTCGCGGGGAGCGGTTGACGCAGGCAGCCCTAGGCGCGTCGCACGATCGCGCCGACCGGTCCCGGTTCGGACCCCTCTCGCCGGGCCGGTCGCCATCCCGGAGGGGCTTCCTGACTAAGCGCGAGGACCAACGGTCATGACGGATCTCATGTCTCGTTTCGATGCAGCCCTGGGCGACATCTTCAGCAGCCCGATCGTCCAGCTCGGCATCAAAGCCGTCGGGCTATACCTGGTCGTGCTGTGGCTCGCGGCGGCCGTGTGGGCGTACCGCGACATGCGGAACCGCAGCGAAATGGAGCTGGTTGCTTATCTCGCCGCGGCCCTCGTCGTCGCGTTCACGCCACTGTTCTTCCCGCTTGCGATCGTCGTCTACCGAATTGTCCGGCCACCCGAGACGCTGGCCGAGGCGTGGGAGCGACGGCTCAGCGGCAGCGCGCTCGAGGCCCAGGCGGAAGCCCTCCAGGGCTGCCGTACCTGCGGCCGCCGGATCGATGCGGAATGGCTTGTCTGCCCGGGCTGCGGCACCAAGCTGCACCGACTGTGTGCTGAGTGCGGCCAGCTCATCGAGCTCGACTGGCTCCTCTGTGCGTGGTGCGGGCACGAGCTCGAGCGCCGCCCAGCCACACCACTCGAAGGCCCGTCCCCGCAGCCGGCACCCCTCGGTCGGCCGCTTGCGCCTGTGGGCATCGAGGTCTCGACGACATCCGCGGCAATGTCGGCTCTCCCCTCAACGCCCGGCCCGGGGCGCGGGGCTGAACGCGCGGCGTCGGCGTCCGGAGCCGGCGCCCGCTAGCCACGCGAGTCGTCGGCCGCTCGGGATCTCCGCCGCAGGACCGAGGACGCACGCGAGGAGAACATGAATACCACCCAGCTCATGATCGCCGTTGCGGTCATCGTCGCCGTCCTGGCGCTCGGGGCCTGGCTCCTGTCCAGGCAGCGACGGAGCGCCGACCTGCGCCGACGCTTCGGACCCGAGTACGACCGGACGGTGCGCCAGATGGGCGACGCGAGCCGAGCGGAATCCCAGCTCGAGGCTCGGAGCGCGCGTGTCTCGGCTCTAGAGATTCGCTCACTCTCAACGGACGAGCGCGAGACCTTCGGAGAGCGCTGGAGGAAGGCCCAGGCCCAATTCGTCGACGATCCTCTGGCGGCCGTGTCGGCCGCCGACAGGCTGGTCGCCGAGGTCATGCAGGCTCGCGGCTATCCGATGAGCGATTTCGAGCGGCGCGCCGAGGACGTCTCGGTAGACCACCCTGAGGTGGTCGGGGAATATCGCTCCGCCCACGCCATCGCCCAACGGCAAGGCGACGGTCAGGCCAGCACGGAGGACCTGCGACGGGCAATGGTCCATTACCGGGCGCTGTTCGCCGAGTTGCTCGAAACGCCGACCCCTGACCAGGGGTCGCCCGGTGAGACGGCGGCTGAGCCGGCAAGTACAGGAGGATCCCGCCGTGCGTGAAACGCGATCGATCCGAGAGGTGATGGCCGCCGAGCCGGTCGCCCCACCGACCGAGCGAAACGACCAGCCGGGCGGAGCCGCAGCAGGCGGCGGACCGAGGGCAACTTCGCAGGTTGCCGACGCTACGCCGGATGAGCGGGGCCAAGCAGCCACGACGGGCCCCCCGACGACGCGGGAGGCTCCGGCCTCGGCGCCCCGGAACGGCTCGAATGGTCGGCTCGTGGGGGTTTCGATCGCCCAGGATCTCCGAACGCGGTGGGAAGTCGTGCAGACGGGCTTCGTCGACGAGCCGCGCCAGGCCGTCCAGCAGGCAGACGAGCTGCTGGCCGAGGCGATGAAGCAGGTAGCAACGACCTTCGCCCAGGAACGGGCCAGCCTCGAACGCCAGTGGGCCCACGGCGACGATGTCTCGACCGAAGAGCTGAGGATCGCCCTGCAGCGCTACCGCGCCTTCTTCGAGCGCATGCTGTCCATGTAAGGCAACAGGGCCGGGAACGTTCGAGGGGGGCCGGCGGCCGGCGAGTAGAGAGGGATACCCAGCCTGGCCGCCCTGCCCTGGCGCCGATCGGCCAAGAGATCGATCGGGTCGCGTTCCGCGATCGTTCGCTGGTGCGCAGCCACAACCGCAGAAGACGAACCTAAATCCGCGGATCTCGGTCCACCGACCTGACCCAGAGGCAGGTCTTGCATCTTCCTAACAACCCGTGCCGGGGCCGTTGGGGGAGAAATCGCGGCGCGTCTCGCCAATAGGTCATGTGCAGCCGGACGCCGGGCGACCAGCGGAGCTCTCAGGGGAGCCCGCTGGTCGCTGGGCAGACGAACGCCGGGTGAAGGCGTTCGCCGAGGAGGAGGGAACGGCACGCCCCCCGAACGTGCACAGGATGAACGTTAGCCGCGGGATGCATTCGGGGGCGCCCGTCGATACCCCCTACTCGTTGCAGGCGGCTTTCAACGGCTCCCCTTGCGCAAGGGGTCGGGCTTCGTTCAGCGATGGGCTCAGCGGTCGACCTCCCAGGACGCTCGATCGGCGTCGTCCGCGCTGTCAGGATCGTCTCGCCGCAGCTCGTCGCCGGCGTTGCCGAGTCCCTTGCGGATGTCGTCGCCCGCGTTGCCGATCTCGTCCTCGGCGTCGGTGCCGCCGACCCCCCGCCAGGCCTCCTTCGTCTTCTCCTCACCTTCTCGATAGGTACGCTTTACGTCTTCCACGGACCTTTCCTCCGTACATCCCGGACCCCCGGGCCACAGGTTGGGCCGCCACCGGGTCGAGTGACGGGACCCTACGGGCAGGTCGATAACGGCAGCCCGCCGCAGTGAGGGCGGCCGATTGCACCCGGCTTGCATCGGGCGCCTGGGCCCTTTGCCGGATCCGCCTGGTCGTCGCTGGCCCCGTCGTTCCGGGGACTGTGATGCAGCCGCAATCGTCCTTGGGCCGCGGGAGGAGGAGACGTCTCTGAGGCGCGGCTAGGCTGCGTGGCGACCGTACCGGCCCGGGCGGTCCACCGACCCAGGAGGAAGGCCATGACGACACAGAGCGAACAGACTGACCGTTCGTCGGCCACGGACGACAACGGCACGGCCAGGGACCGCGGCGAGGAGGCGCGTCAGGTGCTCGGTGACGTTGCCGACACGGTTCGGACGCGCGCACAGGACGTGGCCGCGCGGCTGCCAGAGGCGGCCGAGGCGACCCGCGGAGCGATCGGCCAGGCGGCCGACCAGCTCGAGCGAAGCTCAACCGATTCGTTGACCACCGGTGCGGCGTTCTCGCTGGGCCTCGTGACCGGCCTGATCATCGCCGGAGCCAATCGACTGCTGGTCGCCATCGCCCTGTTGCCGGCCGCGGCCATGGGCGCCACGCTGCTCGAGCGCTGGAATCGATCCGCCCGGATGACGCCGGGACGTACCCCCAAGGCCTAACCGCTCCGCCGTCGGTTGGGCCGGCGCGTCGGCGGACGGCCGTCCGGGCAGAGAAAAGGGCAGGCGCCCGAGGAGGGGGCTCGGGCGGCCTGCCGAGGGAGGGCGGGGACGCCCCGTCACAAGCGTCCCCATCGGGAGTGTTCAAACGAGGAGCTCACCCTACAGGCCCGATGCGTGCGGCTCGCTCTCACGGTGCACGTGAGCCGTTGCAGGCATCTTGCGCAGACATTGCAGTTCTCACCAGCCGGAGCCTCGAGCAACTGCCGCACCCAGCGGAATGCACAGCGGAGGGGTGCGGTCACCCGACGCGGCCAGGTCAGCCGCGACCGGCGAGAGGGCTCCCGACCCCCAGTCGGTTCGGGAGCCGACCCAATGGTGGCGGTCAGCCGATTTCATGGGGGCTGAGGCCTGCCCTAAATCGTTGCACTTGGCTATATCCCGTGGCGTGCCCTTAGAGCGAACCCATCACCTGCCGCGTCAGGATCTCCATGACGGCCGCCGACAGGTCGCGGGCAATCACGTCGCAGTAGGCCGACCGCCGTGGTCCTGGCGACTGGCGCGGCCCGATCAGGATGGTTCTCAGGCCTGACGGGCGTGGCCGTTCGCACCACGCAGGATCGGTCGTCACAAGCCAGCTGTCAGGGGGCGGGTCGTCGGGCAGCTCAGAGATGGTGTCGAGGCCCGGCAGCGCGGCCGCCAGCTCGGAGGGCAACTCCCGGGCGATTACGCACACTTCCATCCGTGACTCCCTCAGGTAGCGCACCTGCTCGGTCACTCCGGGCACCGGCACGAGGGCAGGCGGGCGCCGCCGGCTTTCGTCGGGTTGGGCCAGCACCATCGCCCCGCGATCGAGGTAGATGGTGGTCATCGGCGATCCGGATCGAGAGTGGAGTGTCCGGCCAGCGACGAGCGTTGGGCCGCCAACAGGGTCGGCAGGCGCCGGTCGGGCTGTGGCTGCCGGTCAGCGCGAGAACGCCCACCTCCTGGGTGGGCGTTCCTCTGGTGTCCCACGGTCAGCTCCGGCCGCCGCGGACCTGGTCGCATCCGGGTCAGACCCGGCCGGCTCCAACGCGCCGGTTGCCCCTCAGCGCGTTCGCCACCCAAACGACGACCACGGCGCCGATGATCGAGATCACGATGGTGCTCAAGTCGAGCGGCCCCTGGATGGGGTCCTTGATGTTGAAGACGGCCGAGGCGACGAAGCCGCCGACCAGGGCTCCGACGATACCCAGGACGATATGCCCGATCACGCCGAGACCTTCGTCGCCACGGACAATCATGCCGGCCAGGTAGCCGGCGATCGCCCCGAGGACGATCCACGCTAGAAGACTCATCGATACGGTCCTCCATCTCCCGGCCCCCACTCAATGCCGGGGGCTCCAATCAACGCTCGCAACTCTCGCCTCGACGGGTGTCGGCGCGGACAACAGTCCGTTGCCGAACGGCTTGCAACCGACTGTCATCCGGTGCTCTTGAAGCCACGCGAACAGAGCCGCGACGAGAGTCGCCAGGCCGTCGCGCGCCCACGTTGCCGCTCCGGTCACGAAGCACCTCTGGATGGCGATTTCCTGCCGTTCCATCCCGTCCGTGCCCCGTCTCGTAACGTCGGTCTTGCGCACCCTCCGGCCGCAATCGGCCTGCAAGCGATGGGCCGCCGAACCGCGAACGTTCGCATCATCGGGTCCCCTAGGTTTCATTCCATAACCGGACCGCACGTTCGGGGGAACGACCGAAAGGGCGGAAGGGTCGCCCGGAGACTGGAGATCAACGGAATGCTGACAGGCGAAGAAAGCCGCACGACCGTGGCGATCCCGCCGACCCGTCAGGCCACTACGGTCCTCAGCACCTACCGACGCCTGCAGATGGCCGGCTTCAACCCAACGGAAGCGGCGAACCTGACTGCGCACCTGTCAGGGCTGCCGATCGAAGGACAGAAGTGGACCATCTGGGAGATCCAGCACCTGCTCTTCGTGCGATCGCTCGTGGAGAGCGGCCGGCTCAGCTCGTAGAACGAGTGGAACTCGAGCAGGCGTAGCCGACCGAGAGCAGGTCAGTCGCCGGGCGGCGATTCGAAGGCGGATACCCACCGCTGGTCGTCCGTCCGCCTCGGCGATCCGAAGCGTCCCACCCATTGCCTCGACGAGATCGCGGCAGACCCCCATCGTGGTCGGCGATGCAAGGGCGGTGTTAGGGCGCGCGATCCGCCAGACATCGCGCCGCCATGGCCCCATGGCTAGCCTCAGGCCACGGTCTCGGGATGCCCTGACCAGGGCATGAGGTCGGTGCGTACGGTAGGAACGAAATGGCCGGAACCCATCTCGAAGCTGATCGCGCTGGTGACTCGATCGACCGCGAGGACCTGTCGATGCAGATCCTCGGCTATGTGATCGCGATCATCGCGTTCGCCGCTGCCGGCTTGCTGTCGCTGGTGCGCTGACCGTCCCGCGCGCGTGGGAAGAAGAAGGCAGCCGGCCGTCCCCTGAGCCGTCGCCGCCTTCTCGCGATCGACGCGCCGAGCGTCCGCCGGAATCAAGCGAAACGCCACTGCCCGATCCGTCCATTGCCGCCGGCTGGGTCGCCAGCGGAACGCGAATCGTGATCCTGGTCCCCTCGCCCGAGCGCGAATCGATAGCGATGTCGCCACCGTGCGCATCGATGATCGCCTTGGTGATATACAGACCCAGGCCGAGGCCGGCCGAAGGTGCACTTCGCCTGTCGGCGACCCGCGAGAATCGCTCGAAAGCGTGGGCCTGCGCCTCCGCCGGGATACCTGGACCCGCGTCTGCCACGCGGACGGCCGCCCGCGTGCCGACCCGGCGAACCGAGACGTCGATGGATGGGCTCTCGGCAGCATGCTGCTGGCCATTCACGATCACGTTGAGGACCGCCTGCTCGAGGCGCGTTTCGTCCGCCTCGACCATGAGCGGCCTCGACGGCGCGGCCAGAAGGATCGGCTGGTCGGGCGCGAGAACCTGCGCAATCTCGACGGCCCGACGCACCGCGGCACCGATATCGATCCGCTCAGGGCTCAGATCGAGACGGCCATGCTCGAGCCGGGTGGCATCGAGGAGCTCGGTGGTCAGCCGCACGAGGCGGTTCGTCTGGAGGAGCGCGCTCGTCACCTGGCGCCGGACCTCGTCGCTCGGCTGCGGTTCGGGCGAGAGCAGGAGCAGCTGGAGATAGCCGCGCAGGGCTGCGAGCGGGGTGCGCAGCTCGTGGCTGGCGACGGCCATGAACTCCTCCTGCAGCCGTCGCAACTGGCGATCAGTGATGTCCCGGACCACGACGACACCGCCTTCGCGCCCGCCCGGCTCGCCGAGCGGCCCGCCGAGGGCCTCGAACCAGCGCCGCTGGCCATGCTCCCCGGTCACCGTGAAATCGAGGGCAAACTGCTCGCCGGCAGCTGCCAGAGCCTGGGGTGATCGTTCCGGCGCGAGCGGCTGGCCCCCAGAGTCTGTCGCATCCTGCGTGACGTCGAGGCTTCCAAGCATCAGGTCGTAGGCCTCGTTGGACAGGAGTTGCTCGCCGTCCGGCCCGATCACGACCACGCCATCCGCCATATGGGCGAGCACGGTCGACAGCCGCGCCCGCTCGGTGTCGCTCAACCGCTGCTGCTGTCCCAGAGTGATGGCCGCTTCCTGGAGTTCCTGGCCCCGCGACTCCAGATCATCGTTCGTGGTGTTGAGCTCCTCCACGGTGGCCTGGAGCTCCTCGTTGAGCGTCTCCAGTTCTTCATTGGTCGCCTGCAGTTCCTCGTTGAGGGTCTCGACCTCCTCGGTGGCCGCCTGGACCTCCTCGTTGGCGATGAGCAGCTCCTCGTTGGTCGACCGCAGTTCGGCGTTCAGGACGATCAGGTCCTGGTTGGCCGAAAGGAGGTCGGCCTGGCGCGCCCCGAGAACATCGACCCGCTCGCCCGCCAGGCGAAGCTGGGCCTGCGCCGACGAGCTCTCCTGTTCCAGGCGCTGGCGCTCCTCTACGGCCTCGCTGACGTCGCTGATCAGCAGGACCGCCCCAGTGCTGCCGTCGCCATCGGATGGCTCACTCGAGGCGGGCATGGCTCGCAGTTCCAGCCACCGTCGACGCTCGGCTGACGCCGCGTCCGCCTCGAGCGCCACCAGCATCTGGCGACTGCTGCCGCGGAGTGCCCCGTGGAGTAGCTTCCGCAGCAACTCCGAGTCGATCGATGCGGCCAGGTGAACGAAGTCGCCCGCGATGGCAGGGACGTGGATCCCGAGCAGGCGGCGGGCCTCCTCGTTGATGAACTGGATGTCGTATGAGCCGTCGACGACGACGATGCCGACCGGCACCCGCAGCAGCAACTTCTCCGCCTTTTCGCTCGGACTCATCGATCGAGCACTCGGCGGGCTGCCAGCGACATCGTCCCGGCCGCCTCCCCATGTCCGACCGCTCAGCTGCAGGGTGCGAGCCGGTCTGATCTGCGCCGGCGGCACGACGACACGTTCACCCTCCCGCCGATACACCTTGAGCTTCGAATTCTCGAGCACGAACAGCTCGGGCAGAGGACTCGTCGTCTCGCTCTTGCCGAGCACGAGTACGCCACCATCTCGGAGAGAGAACGCAAAGAGCTGAAGCGCCCGTCGCTGGAGCTCGGCGGTGAAATAGATCAGGACATTCCGGCACAAGGTGAGGTCGATTCGGGGGAACGGCGCGCGTCGGGCAAGGTCGTGCTCTCCGAAGACCGTCACCAGGCGGATTTGCTTCTTGATCTCATACACGTCGCCGAGCTTGTTGAAGTACCGCTCGATGATCGGTTTCGGAACGTTCTCGAGGGCGGTCGGGGCGTAAACGCCTCGACGGGCGAAGGCGATCGCTTCCGCGTCCAGGTCGGTCGCGAACACTCGTACGGAGAATTCGCGGGCCCTCTCACCCAACACCTCGGCAACGAGGATCGCGAGCGAATAGGCCTCCTCGCCGGTGGCGCAGCCGGCCGACCAGAAACGGAGCTCGCCGCCTCGCTTCTCCGCATCGGCGACCAGCCGGGGTAGGACGTTCTCCCGCAGATGGTCGAACAACTCGGGATCGCGGAAGAAACCGGTTACCTTGATGAGGAAGCTGCTGGCCAGGCGCTGGTACTCGTCCGGATGCTTTCGCAGATAGCGAACGTACCCGTTGAGGTCGCTCGTGCTCGTTGCCGCCATCCGACGTTCGAGACGGCGCAGGATGGTTGGTCGCTTGTAGGCCTCAAAGTCGATTCCCGTCTGCTGCTGCAACTCGGCCAGAAAGGATCCAAGGGCGTTCTCGCCCTCCTCCGGCAGGCGCCGCGCGTGCACGCCGCTCACGAGGTCACGAAGGAGGGGCCCGATTGCCCCGATGTCCGCCACGACGTCGACCGTCGTGGGCGCCAGCGATTGGGGCATCGACGGGTAGCTCGCCGTCTTCGGGTTCTGGATGACCACGGTTCCCCCAGCCGCGCTGACGCGCCGGGCACCGGCAGTCCCATCGGATCCCGATCCGGTAAGGATGACTGCCACGAGGCCTTCACCGAAGGCGTCGGCGGCGCTGTTGAGCAGCAGGTCGACGGATGGCTTGGGACCCCGTTCCGGAGCTTCACGTACGGTCACCGCGTCGCCGGTCACCTCGACCAGCCGATTCGCCGGCACGAGGTAGAGGACACCCGGTCGAAGGCGCTCACGCTTTTCGACCGTGACGACCTCGAGCGACGTGCGGCGGCTGAGGATGTCGGCCAGGTGGCTCTGCCGGCGAGGATCGAGGTGCTGGGCGACGACGATCGGGACGGGGAGATCCCCGGGCAGGCTCGAAACCAGCGTGGACAGCGCTTCGATGCCGCCGGCGGAGGAGCCGACCACGATCAACTGGGGGATCGCCTGCTGCTCGGCCATCGCCTCCTCGGCCGACGACGACGAGGACCCTGGCGCTCGAGGGACTTCGAGCCGGGCCTGCTTCGGCCCGCGAATCTTACCGCAGCGAAACCAGCCTAGCGGTCTCTCGCGCGATCCGACTCGCTGCGGGGATTGACGGGTCGGGGGACGAGGTGGTCGACGGTCTGGATCAGCTCGCCCAGGTCATAGGGCTTCTCGAAAAAGGCGTCGGCGCCGACCTCGCGCGAGCGCTCCCTGACGTTTGGTGCGGCGCTGACGACAACGACGACGGGGTTCGTCCCAGCTCGCCGGACGCCCTGGACGATCTCCAGCGGGTCGAGATCGGGCAGGAGCAGGTCCAGCAGGACTACAGCGGGTGGCGATTCCGTGGCCCGTGCGATCGCCTCCTGGCCACTCGCCACGCTCACCACTGTGAACCCTTCGGCCTGGAAGGCGCGCGCGAGCACATCACGGTTCCCGGGGTCATCCTCGACCACGAGCATTGGCAGCGTGCGCGTCACGGCCGCGCCATCCTGTGACGCGGACGGGTCGCGCGAGCGGCCGAGGTCGAGGCTGATCTGTCTCTGGGCAGTTCGTATCACGATCGACGACCTTGGGGAGTCGGTCGAGGTGATGATCGCCGTCCACTCCGGTCGCGCCGCCCGGATCGCGACGGGCGCCGTTACAGGATCGTTGCGCTTACTGGTGTGAAGGTCTCCCGGACCCCGATCAGCTCCAGCGGCTCGTCCGCCCGGCCGATCCGTCGACGTCCAGCAGATAGCCGAGGCGAGGGATGGTCTTGATCGGGCCGCCCGTCGACCTCGGGACTCCGAGCTTTCGGCGCAGCTTGCCGATCGTGGTTCGGAGCGTTCGGACATCGTCGCGGTAGTCGGCGCCCCATACCGTCGTGAGCAGCTCGGCGTGCCCCAAGACGGTGTTGGGGTTGAGGGCCATCTCGCGCAGAACGCCCCATTCGTGGCGCGTGAGCCAGATCGGCTTTCCCTTGCGGGTCACCACCCGATGATCTATGTCGACCTCGACGCCCAGTCCGCGGAGGCGAATCGGGGCCGACGTGGCACGGCCGCCGGCCCTGCGCAGGAGAGCCCGGGCGCGGGCACCGAGCTCCTCGGGATCGAACGGCTTGCCGATGTAGTCGTCGGCTCCGAGATCCAGGCCCACGCGAACATCGGCTCGTCGGGATCGCTGGCTGAGGATGATCGCGGGAATCGGGTCCCACTCGCGCATCTGGCGAAGGAGCTCGAATCCGTCCGTATCCGGCAGGAGTAGATCCAGCACGACGATGTCGGGCCGCACCTCCCCGAAGATGCGCAGCGCTTCCGCACCGTTGCTGGCAGTCACCACCCGAAATCCCTCTTCCCGCAGCGAGCGCTGGATGAGGCGGCGCACGGGCGGGTCGTCGTCGACGGCCAGGACGACCGGCTCCTCGAGGAGTCCCGTACCTGCCTGCGACGATCGCAACCGGAGCACCATGAGGGCCACTATACGTCGAAGCCCGGGTCACACCTCCGACACATCGGACCGGAACATGCGGCCCGCAGGAATTTCCCCGAACCCGACCGAGCTCTCAGCCCGAGGGAGCCAGCCCCTCCGCGATAGCCCCGGCCAGGACCGGCTGCCCATCGCGATACACGTACCAGGCGGTTTCGCCGAGGTCCGCGAGGTGGTTCCGCGGCCGGACCCGGACTCGCGGGAAGCGCTGCCGAATGCTCATTTCGACACGCCCACGGAGCTCGTCGAGAGTCTCGGCCCGCACGGATTCCCGTACCAGGGCGTCCCGAACGACTTCGACGAACTCGTCATCGTCTGACGGAAAGCAGTTGATCTGCGGCGCTGCCAGCACCGATACCCTCCTTGCCGGTCGTGCCCTCCCGCGTCCAGCGGGCATAGGGTCCTCCCGGCGACGCCAGGGTTCGCCACGGCGGGCCTCCCCAGACGTTTCAGGCGGATGTCAACCGAACCGGGCTTTAGCGGTTGGCTGCGCCCGGGGCCAGGACCTGCGCCGCGGTCACCGCCAGCACCACAGGCCTGCCGCGATTCCGGGGCCAATCGCGAAGCCGAGGCCTCGCCCGACCCACCGGACGGCCTCGCCCCGCATCAGCTCATCGTCAGGTCGATCGGGTGACTCCACGGTTGGCTCCATGGTTGGCCCGTCCACGCGAGGCCGTAACGCTGCGAGCCCGGCGTCGCGGCATCAGGGGGGAGCGGCGCCGGGCAAGCCCGGCCGCTGCGAGAACCAAGATTACGGCGCCGGACGGGCTGGGAGTCGGCTGGGGCGTCGGTGGCGGAGTGGCGCCTGGGCCACCGCCACCCGGCTTGCAGTCGTGCTTGCAGCGGTGGCCACCCGGTCCACCCCCGCCAGTGACCTGGTCACTCGGCTGGTCGGATTTGGGTTTGGCCGCGTGACAGCCGACCGAGCCGCCCCAGCTGTTCTTGAAATAGAGATAGGTGGTCTGCGTGCCGAGCTTGCCGCGAATGCCCGCACCCTTGCTCGCTCGTGACATCCAGTCCGCGTCCCAGCGATTCCAGCTCGATGGCCCGAGCTCGGCCTGGACGAGGTCGATCCCCCAGTGGCCGCCCGGGCATGCCTTGTAGAGAAGGCCGTTCTGGTCGACCTGGTGGGCGCCGCCCGGTTGCGTCCCGGCGAGGAACCATTCCTGCGTCGTGTCCTTCGTCCAGGGGCCGGGGCGACCGCCACTCCACGCGTCGATCGTGCTCCTGACGAGGCCGCCTGGCCGCGCGAAGTTCGTGATCGGCTGGCCCTTTGTGTAGTCGCGCAGGAACGCCTGCCACACGCGCGCCGGTCCCTCCAGCGAGGTGATCTGGTGGCCGCGGGGCTGGGAATGGTCGCTGTTGCCCATCCAGATCCCGACGGCCAGTGCATGAGCGTTCCTGGTTCCCGCCTTTGGCGGCGCGATGAACCCGAACGTCGTGAAGTCGCGGGTCTCGTTCGTGGTGCCCGTCTTGGCGCCGGCCGGACGGCGCTCGCCGTGCGGGCCGTTGCGGAGCGCCAGCGACGTGGACCAGATCTTGTTCTGGCTCGGGTCGGTGTTGCCGGCAAGGATGTCGGTGATCAGGTAGGACGCGGCAGGATCCGCTGCCTGACTGAGCTGCGGCGTGCCGGCCTTGTACGCAGGCTTCCCGTCAGGTCCATCGATCTCGAGCACCATGCGGCGCTTGGCCAGACGGCCTCCATTGGCAAGAGCGCCGTAGGCAGCGGTCAGATCGATCGGATGGACCTCGACCGTGCCGATCGCCCCGGCAAGGCCTGACTGGAGATACATCTTCTTGCCGCCGGGGAAGCTGATGCCCAAGGCCGCAGACTGGTCCGCCACCGCGCTGTTTCCGACGCGTTCCAGAGCTCGGATCGCGGGGATGTTCAACGAGTACTGGAGGGCCTTTCGGACGAGCACGGGGCCGCGTTCCATGTTGTCGGCGTCATGCGGCGCCCAGCCCACGCCGAACTGCGTCGTGACGTCGAGTAGGAGGCTGCCTGGCGTGAGGTCGTGCTTCTCGAAGGCTGTCACATAGACGACCGGCTTGAAGGCCGAGCCAGGCTGCCGGTAGCCGTCGGTCAGGTGGTCGAACTTGGGCGCGAACTTCTTGCTCGTCATGGTGTCGCGGTAGTAACCGGCACTGCCGACATACGCGATAACGTCGCCCGTCTGGTAGTCGAGCGCGACGATCGAGCCGTTGTGGATGTCCGTGCCGCGAAGCCGGTTCGCCCACATGCGATCGAACGAGGACAACCTGAGCTGTCTTGCGAGCTTCGCCGCCGCGGGCGCCTTGAGGTTGGGCAGGATCGCGGCTGCGGTGATGTACTTCTCCGCCAGCTGCTGCGCGCGCCAGTCGAGCGTCGTAATGACGCGGTAGCCGCCCGTGTCCACCTTGAGCGGGCTGCCCAGGATCTGGATCAGTTGCTGGCGGACCTGCCACACGAACTGGGGGGCGTTCCAGTGCACCGGCTGCTCCACGGCGAGCACGATGGGCTCGGCCTCCGCCTTGGCGATCTCGCCCGGCGTGAGCTGGGTCCAGCGGGCACTCGCGAGTCCCTGGAGGACCCAGTCGCGACGCAACACGGGCGGTGAGTTGGGATCGACCACGAGCCTCCCGGACTTGTCCGGCTTTGCGAACAGGTAAGGATCCAGGTTGCTCGGCGATTTGGGCAGTGCCGCCAGCAGCGCTGCCTGCGCAGGCGTGAGCTTGTTCAGGTCCCCTACGCCGAAATAGATCTTCGCCGCAGCCGCAATGCCATAGGCACCGTGACCGTAGAAGTTCTGGTTCAGGTAGGACGTGATGATCAGCTGTTTCCCCTGCTCGCCCGGGAAACGCTCGGTCAGGCGGGCCGCCTGGATGATCTCCTCGGCCTTGCGCAGGTAGCGATCCGCGCCCGGTGCGGTGGCCTCCGGGGGCAGAAGACGGGCGCGCACCAGCTGCTGGGTGATGGTCGAGGCGCCCCGGTCGTTGCCGTTCGCGGCGTTGCCCGCCAGGGCCGATACGATCGCGGCAGGATCGAAGCCGCTGTTCTGCCAGAACGAGCGGTCCTCGGCGGTGGTCGTCGCGTCGAGCACCAGATGCGGCAGCTCTTCGAACGTGACTGTCCGACGGTTTTCCTGCTGGAAGCGCGCCAGCTCGATCTTGCCCGTTCGGTCGTAGACGATCGTCGGCTGCGAGTAGGTCAGGTTGAGGAGGAGCGCAGGATCGGGTAGGTTGGCCGACAGCGCCTCCACGGTACCCGCGATCGTCGCCCCACCTGCGATCACCGCTGCACCGAGCATCGAGACGAACAGCAGCAGAGCGACCGCCAGGACCGCGCGCAGCCGGCCGCCCTGGTGGCGCCGGTGACTCAGCGGGCCATGCGGATACCCAGGTCCGCCCAGGGTTCCGCGCCGCATCGCGAGCAACGCCGCCGCTCCTCGACCGGTCGAAGCCCGGGCCCGCCGGGCGGGTCGATGGCTGGGGAGCGTCGACGAGAGATGCGTGGGCAGGGTTTCTTTGTCGCCTGATTGCGGCCCACGGAAGGGGCGCAAGGGCCGAAGGCCACCACCTGACGAGCTGGAACCCGGGCGCAGGTGCTCATGGCGTGGCCGATCGAAGCGCGAATCCACGCGCGGAGCATGACCATCACGCCGTCAAGACGGCATCCCGCA